>Ga0114979_10000079_pt1 | contig 55977 bp, 80 predicted proteins | sample S_140625_EF_Meta_FD_87315 | JGI IMG/M metagenome (GOLD analysis project Ga0114979, IMG submission 87315) | Freshwater microbial communities from Lake Simoncouche, Canada to study carbon cycling - S_140625_EF_MetaG | ecosystem: Environmental > Aquatic > Freshwater > Lake | place: Lake...
CAACCAGAACCCCAACCAGAACCCCAACCAGAACCCGTAGCTGTACAGCCAGAAGCACCTATTGAGAAGCCAGCAGAGCCTACAGTAGCAGGAGAATCCACCCCTGAGCCTGTACAAAGGCGTGTAAGAAGGGTATAGATTTTGTAAGAGGTGAAGGATGGATGAGATATATAATTCGTTATCGGAGCGAGAGAAGATTGAGGTAGCGAGGGGGAAGCGTAAGTTAGGTGGGTCTAATGTAGGGATAGAGCTTAAGTTAGATGATTATGCAGATGCGATAGAGGATGCGAAGATATGGCTTGGTAGTCGTTTAGGTAAGGTAGCAGAGAATACCTTACCCATAACGGCTGGTCTAAAGGAATACAGATTACCAACGGATGTTGACGATGTGATTGAGGTTATTCCGCCAGGAACGGGTAGTAACAATGTTGAGATAGATCCGTTTAGTTTAGACGGTAGGTATACAACACCCTACCAGACGGGCAGGGGAGGTAATTACTTAGCAGACATAGTAATTAGACAGCAGGCTAATGAATTATCTGCGTCAATTTATGGTAATTCATTTAGATGGGACTATAACAAGCATACGAGAATGTTGAGTATATTTCCGTCTAACATATCTGGGATGTCGAGATACCGTTATCTTACATATCGGATAGACATAGAGCAATTGAACATGAGGGAATTGGAGTTATTTAGGAGATGTTTTATAGCGCACCTTAAACGGGTATTGGGATTAGTAAGAAGGAAGTTTAGTGAGATCCCGATGGGAGGGAGTAAGACAGGATTAGACGGTGATTCTATGTCAGGGGATGCGGAGACAGAGTTTTCGCTTATAGAAGATGATTTGAAGGCATTAGCAGAGATACCATCGTTTATCGTTGGATAGTGTAGTTGCTATAGCATTTTGCGTAATCGATTTCCTGAAATGAAAATAGTTGCACATAATAAGAGAACCAAGTATCCTTGGAATAAGGAGATAATGAATATGCCGAATCCATGGCACGATAGAAGGGGCAAGTTTAGCGCATACGGAGATGCTTTGAAAGATGGTGGGTCTGGGTCACTCCAGTTTGCCCAAAATAAGAAGTATCTTGGTGTTTACGATCTGAGCCTCCCCAGAAACACCAGAGGTAAGAGAGTTAAGCCAGCTAAAGACAATATACTTGGAGTAGCGATGGGAAAACAAAAGCCTTTATGTGGCCGGGCTGCACGCGATGCGGGGAAAAACATTCGTTGTTATGAAGGCTTGGAGAAAGCCACCATTCCTGGCAGTGACATCACCCTTTACGGGCGTCCATTATTTGAGGCAGAGACAGACGGTTCTCGTCTTGAGTGGGAAGTTGTTGAAGAGGGTATGTGGGTTGCCCTTACCGACGCTGGTATGGAACTTGTTGTTATTGACGAGACAGGTGAACGTGACGATAACCAGCCTTACGGTTGGTACGTTTTGGAGGATGAGGAAGCAGAGGAACCTCAAATTTATGGTACGGCTCCATCGCTTCAGTTGGCCCAAGCTGCTTGTGCCCTTGCTGTAGAGGATATGGTAAGCAGACTGGCTTACATAGCCGATCCAGAGTCCTTGGAATACGAGTCTCTTGCATCTATTCTTGAGCCTGTAATCGGGTAAAAGTTAGTAGTTTGTCACTTGTCAGAGTTTGAAGTAAACGGCCTGCTAATTGGGGCCGTTTACTATTTAAGGGGTTACAGATCCAATCCTAAAAGGACAGACTATGCACGAATTAGATGCAGCATTCTTTGCGAGTATAAGTAAGGACTACCATCGATTTGCAGGTAATCCAGCAAGTGACATAGCATATTATGTATTGTTACCTGGGAAGTACAATCCATTATATAGGGAGAGTACGAAACCGAGTTACCGGGGAGGTTACCGTTTTGAGACAGCGTTATTGTTTGAGGAGAGTGACAATAAGGATAGTGACGTAGACGATGCAGGCATGGTAGAAACGGAGTACGACGCGACCACATCAATATCCTGTAGTTTATGGGAGGAGAAGGTTGTAGGAGCGAGCGAGCCTGGACCGATTAAGCCAAAGGAGGGGGATGTTATTTGTTACCATCCAGAGACGAACCAAGCGAGATGGTTTATTGTATTGAAGGTAAAAGAGAGTGGTGTTGTATATGGTGGTCCTACGTTTACGGAATGGGCGATAGATTTGAAGGAGCGGTCATCGTTATCAGGTGAGATAGACGTTAGCGGCCAGTAGCCATTAGATGGCTACTGGCCATCTAATGAACAGTTCTTAAATGTGCATTTGTTTTGTTACAGGTTAGAACAGAGGTAGAGGTACATTTAGTATGCCAGCATCATTTGTAAAGACGAAAGAAGAAGAGGTTGATTGGGAGCGTGCGAAGGGTATTGTAAGTGAGCAATACCCAGGAAAGGAGGATGAGGATAGGGACGGGTATTTTGCTCTGGTAACGACGGTATACAAGAGCATACGAAAGGGTCATGGTGATAACCACTTTGAGAAAGCCGCTACAGAATCCACCAATACAGACGCTACAAGTATAGCTACAGAATCACTATGGAAGAGTTTAGAGCGCCTTAAGGATGTTATTGAATCACCGCTATACGAGAGGATTGTAACGATGGAGTACGTAAGGCCGTTAGACGAGGTTATTGTTCTAACGAAATTGGGTAGATACGTATCAGAGGGTATGGTGAAATCGATTTCCGATGGGAAGGTGATTCTTAGTGTATTGAGGGGAGACACGTTTTACGATAGTCCGTATGACGAGCGGGTATTCATGTATTCGGTCAAGGCAAACACGCAGGAATCAATGAAAGAATTGAAGTTAAGGGAGAGTGAAGAGAAAGACCAGGGAAACGATCCTGTAGATGTACCGATGGAGATCTACCACGGAAACGGTCCTGCTGAACAATACGAGATTATTATGAAGGTACTTGGGATTCCACAGAGGGAATCGGCAGTAGTATGGAAAGACATTATGCAGTTTGGCTGGCCGAACGCAATGAAGATGCACCAGATAGGACCGGATAAGGAGTTTGAACTGAAGGTAAGCCTCAACAAAGGGGGGTTTGCATTTAGTGATCCTGACGTATCAAGAGTACCATAACCAAAATACCATAATCAAAGAGGGCCAGTAATGGAAAATATTATAGGTAAGTTGAGGGGGTACGGGTATTTATTTGCATGTGCAAGTTGTGAGCATTTACAGCGGTCCCTCACAGTATGGATAGACGAAGTACCTAAATGTACCAAGAGATGTAGAGGTCCATTTGGTGGAGGGGCGTATCCAGAGCGCCGGTCTATAATACCGATAGACCGGGTTTGTTTTGTATGTGGAAACGATCCAGACGGAATGGTAGATGTAAAGGGCAAGTTAGTAGGGATATGTGAAAAGCACATACCGTTGCTTGATACGGTATGTCCAATTGGCGAGAGGCCACCATTTATTACCCACAAACATACTCCTGTGCTTTAATGGCAAAGAAGAATGATTTTATAGTAGAGGGGAAAGGAAATAAGAAGTTATTTAAGTTATTTGAGAGAGAGCATGAGAAGCAGCTAAGGAAGCTTGTTGTTAACGGTCTTAGGAATGTTATCGCACGCATAGAGGAGCTATCACACGATTCGGTAATCGATTACCGTGATATATCGCTTATTGAGTATGATACATTTTTTGCGATAGTTTTACCAAAGCAGAAGCGTAAGCTTGATAAGGGAGAGCACAAGCGTACATTGATAGACTTTAAGCCAACGTCGGGGAGTGATGGATTAGTAGCTAAGTTATGTCCTTTACCACCGTTAGCGATACCTAAGGAGGTAAGGGCCAGGAGTATGCTTATAGCGAGAAGGGTAACAGAAGAGGAGTATGATTTTATCACAGAGTCTCTTCTTGAGAGAGTACCGGAATTTTTATTAGCGGGATTAGTAGAGAAGGGCACGATAGGGGAGGTAAAGAGATTAATTTACCGTAACGATGGATATGATGATATTGAGGTAACGGATAATTTATCATGGATAATGCTAAGGGAGGAGTTTGGTAGGGGAGAGAAGCAGGTAATGATATGGCGGAAATCGATTACCGAGTTTGAGAAGTACATACAGAAGCATACGAAGGAGATATTTAATGATATTGTACTTAGGTCTGAAGGGATAGAGAGAGTATCAGGTATAGACGAGATGGACGGTGAGTTTTTCACGAAAGGGATTAGTGGTAATGTAAGAGAGCCGGGTGTCAAATGATGACAATAGATTTATTTGATTTAGGCATAGTAGAGATGCTTGGTGGAAAGTTAACCGAGTATCGGGAAGGTGGTGAGACAAGGCTTGAGTACGCAGTACCTCACCCTACGGTTTTAGGGAATAAGTTATATGGTGGGAAGATTCCTATATTTTTTGCAGGTGGTAACCAGCAATTTATGTCTAAGGTATGTCCATATATAGTCATAAATAGGACAGGTATAGATAAGGATGATGGAAGGCGTGTAGGATGGAATTTAGAGTACGCGAAGCCATCAAAGTTTGCGAGGGATTTAATTACAACGGACGCATTTGGTAATGTATATACAGGCAAAAGCCAATATGAGTTAAAAACGCGCACGATGCCTTATGACATTGCGTATGAGATAACGGCGGTTAGTCGGGGCGGAATGGCAAAGACGGAAGCACAGACATTATTTATGTACTTGCTATCTATTTTTACGCCGGATGGTTTTTCGCTTACGGTAAGGAATGAAGATGATATAAGAACGTATGACGGATCAACGGAGGATATACAGACGGATACGAATTATTTAGATCTAACGATGAGGGAAATAAAGTACGGGCTAACGATCAAGATAAAGGGGGAAATCGATTTCGCAATAGGCTACGACGTAATGAGTGTTGGGGGTTTACCGGTAGGTACATTTAGCCAGTCATAACGATCCAACGATAGTTGGCAAAAATGATTGAATCGTTTATGAAGGGATCAATGGAGTTTTAGATGGCAATAACACCTACCTATCCTGGCGTATATACCGAGCGGTTGCCTGCACAGGGCGCAGGTGCGAGTGCGCAGAGCAGTTCTGGCCTTGCATTGATTGGCGCTACACCTATGGGACCGGTAGCGGGTCTTGACGGTGAGGAAGCACGGGTAGTAACGTCTTGGGCAGAGTTTGAGAGGACATTTGGAACATTTACGACTGAAGGGAGACTTCCGTTAGCGGCATGGTTATTCTTTCAGAACGGTGGGTCAAGACTTTATGTAGTTCGTTGTGCAGCATCAGACGCAGTAAAGGCAACGGCTTCTATAACATCGACGGTTACAGACGAGTTGTTAGGGTTTACTGGGGATGGGAGTGATACAACATTTAGTATCACCTTAGACCATAAGCCTATTGTCCCTGGTAGTTTTTCATGTAGTTACTTGCCTGCAACAACTGTAACCAGCGAGGTAGTAGCGACGGGGGATGGATCTACCACAGGCTATGAGATTACGCTTGATCACTATCCTCTTACGCCTAATATAATTACGATTAACTGGACATCTGGAAGTGTATCTAAGAGCCAGAGCATTAGTGTAACGGACGTAGTAACGGGGCATGGAAATCCTTCAGGAACGAGTATTGACCGTACATCGGGTGGTATGGCGATTGATATGACGGGTGCAGTTCCCGACAATGCAACAAATGTAACGGTAACATACCGATACTACGCTGCTGCTGTTTCTGTTACGGAGGATGGTGAGGGAGCATTAGCAGGGGGTGCAACGGGTACGATTAATTATACAACGGGGGTTGTAGCGTTTACGTTTACGAACGCGCCTGCACTTAGCACTCAACCTGTTGGGTCATATACACGTAAGCACTTTGACCTTGAGATGCTTTATCCGGGGGTATACGGTAACGACTACCGTATAGCGATATTTGGAACACCTGGGTATGAGGATGACGCACACGCAACATTTACGAAATGGACATTGCTCTTACAGGTAGAGAACGCATCGGGTGGATGGGACACGATAGAGAGCTTTAGTGAATTAGAGCTTACGGATACCACTTTATCCTCGTTTATGACATCGGTTGTAAACGATGAGGCGAGTGGATCTACCTACCTTAGTGTTACTACTGGGGACAAGGGTTCACCTATTGCTTTATCGGGTACACTTTATGCGGATGAGGTTATTGGTGGAGGCGACGGAAGTGAGACAGAGTTTAGTGCGACATTAGACGGAGAGAGTGCGCATAACTATTCCGTAACGATTACAGCACACCGGGATAGTGACGATAGTATTATGACGATAACGGATGATGGCTCTGGCCATTTAGAGGGGGATATTAACGCGAATGGTGTGAATACGATAGACTACGATACAGGGGCGATAACGGTTACTTTTGACAGTGCTGTTTACGACGGTGGAGATGTAGTAGTTACATACTATACCCAAGCTGCTTACGATCAGACGACGCCTCTGGTAATCGATTTCGTAAGTGGTGATGATGGAACAGCTATTACAGCAAGCGACTGTATATCTTCTGAGTTGGAGACAGCTAAGAAGGGGGTATATGCGTTAGACGCGATTAACGAGATGTTGATGGTAGCCATACCTGATTTTGTAGGAACCAGGGCAACGGATCGGCTACTGCTGGATTGGGCGAATAGCCGGAAGTATAGGTTTGCGCTTCTTGCAACACCTAACGGTATTACCTATGAGGAGGCAAAGAATTACAAGCGCCAGTTGAATCGCCAAACGGTATCTAAGGGTGCTGTTTACTACCCATGGATAACGCTTAAAGATCCGGGTACACTTTTGAGCAGAACGGTTCCACCTATTTTCCACGTAGCAGGGGCAATAGCGAAAACGGATACCAGACGTAGTGCAGCTAAGGCACCTGCTGGAGTATCGGACGGAAGGATAAGTGAGTTTTACGCATTTGAGCGTAATTTGAGCAAGACCGAGGTAGGTGTATTGAGGGGAGCACAGGTAAACAGTTTAGTAAACTGGCCAGAAACGGGTGGTCCTTGTGTATGGGGAGCAAACACATTAGAGGTAGGCGGAACCTACGGATATGTACATTTAGAGCGTATGGAGCAATATATCGGGCTTGTAGGTGAGAGGATACTGTACACGAAGGTATACGAGCCTCATACACCTAATTTGCGTGCGCAGATAGTATTGGAGATGACGAGTTTCTTATCATCGTTATTTACGAATGGATGGTTTGCTGGAGCAAAGGCAAGCGATGCGTTTAGGATAACGTGTGATGAGACGAACAACCCGCCCGCATCGGTAGCACAGGGGATATTGAATTGCAAGGTCCAGTACGCACCTACAACGCCTGCTGAATTTATTGTCTTGCAGTTACAACAGATTCGGTAATCGATTTCCATAACCATCCCTAATTTGACATGAGGGATGGTTATGTTAAGCTTCAGACAGGAGAGAAAACATGCAGAATAAGAGTTCCACATTAGAGCTTGAGCAGACATTGGCAGTCAAGGATGCATCGATGAGATTGGCGGTCTTGAAAGCAGCGATAGACGCAAAGATTGCCAGGATTGGTGCTACTTACAATCCATAGTCAAGCAGTTGAACCAGTACAAGCAGTAACCAGTACAAGCCTGAAACCCAAAACCCGCATCCAAAACAGAAGGCTAACCACCTTCTGTTTTGCAATTGAGGGATTCGTTTTTTATGAAAGGATCTGATATCCTACTTCATAGGGAGTAGAGATGAGAACACCTTCACACTTTAGACAGAATTTTAGGGCAGGGGATACAGTAACGGGTGTTGTATATGGGGGTACAGCGGTTGCTACGAGAGACACAGACTATAAGTTTTTGCTTACAGAGAATCCCGCATCTGGCCAAGGCGCGATAGATGGAGGTTTGATACCACTAACTTACGGTATCCCTTCTAATTTTCCGGGGATATATAGGAAGATAACGGCTGCTTACATATCGCTTCCAGGGGTATCATGGATAGATCTATTGATAGTTGAGCCGGATACGGATACCGAGATGTCGTTACCGTATGAGTATACAGACACGTCCAAGTTTGCTATGCAGTTAACGGAGAGGGAATATGGAATACCGATTGGATGGGGATTTAAGGTAAAGAGTTCGGGGGAGACGCTAACGGGTGATGGATTTATTTACATAGCGACAGAGATATGGGAAATACCGCCTATGGCATAACGCTATAGGTTAGTTGCAAAACTATCAAATAGCAGGTATTTACATTTTAAGGTGAGGTATAATAATGGCAAGGCCAGAGGCATCAGATTATTTCCAGGGGATGAGCTACCACTGTAGAACGTCCGATGGGTTTTTAGAGCACACGGACTCAATCAGGGGGGAAGCGGGATTTAATTCATGTTCTCTGCCGGAATTATCTGCTGAAGCGACAGAGTATAAGGAGGGGAATATGCTTTATACGCAGAAGCAGCCCGGCGCACCTACGGTTGGTCAGGTATCGCTCCAGCGTGGCGTAACGAAAACGGACACCAAGTTTTTTGACTGGATGATGCGCACGGTTAATGGAGGAGAGTATCGGACTACCTTGACGATCTACCACTTCCACCGTGATCAAAAGACGAACGGCGTCGGTGATTTATCGAAGGCAAAGAAGATGATTTGCCACGAGGCATGGCCAAGCAGATGCAAGCCAGATGGTGATTTGGAAGCTACATCATCGGACGTATCGATGGCAGAGTTAGATGTAGAGATTGAATGGTTCGAGATTATAGCGGGTTCCTAAGTGAGCTTGTAAAGGGCTTGTAAAGCATTGCGGAAATCGATTACCTCTAATCGGCAACAGGGTATGAAGGGGTTGGAGGTAATCTATGTTACGAATTGCATTTGCCACGGTATCGCCCAAAAACAACCGCTTTGTCGTGAATTGCTTCAGCGGGCGTGATGTTTATACATCACGTCGGGTCTACACCTTTCAGGAGGCAGAGAAAGTTGCCTCTCAACTGGCTATGATTGACACGCGGGAATACATGCTCTATCCACGATAGATTGTTACTTACTATAGATTAGACATTTATCGTCAATCGAATTGATGGATTGAAGCTTAAACTGGATATAGACGATAAGACGCTTATAGAGGTTGAATTATAAATGGCCAGAGGAAGGATAGAGGACTACTTACAGTCGAACGGATTTATGCTAATTGACATTAGCCCTAATCTGAACCCACCATTTTTTGTATTCAACCCATTCATGGGGTTTAAGTCAGCGAGTTCAATCAATTTCTCTCTGGAGACAGAGACATATAAGCCTTTGAATAGTGGGAATACGGTACACTACGTAAAGAGCACAACGGTAGAGGCTATCACCTTAGAGCGTGGAGCAAAGTTTACGGATACAGATTTTTACCGTTGGTGTGAAAGGGCGTCTAACGGAATAGATCAGACCAGACGTAATTTAATGATCGTACAGTTTATGGGAATGGGACATATAAACGAGAGCCCTGTATTACCTGGGCCATTTTCGCAGATAGTTAGGGTTCCGGGGAGAACATGGATATTATGGGAGTGTATACCTACTGGGTATAATTCAGGGGATTTAGACGCTACATCATCGGATATAACGATGATGAGTTTAACGCTACAGCCTTCGGCAATTACAGAAGTTGCGTTAGGTGCGATAGTATAGGAAATCGATTACCAGAGCAATTTGCACCTAAACACATTATTTGATATCTCTATAGACAATAGAGAGGTATTTAAATGCGTTCACTAACCGAATGTTCTTGTTCTTGTCAAGATGAAGATGAAGAGGATATGCTTCCTGAGGAAGAAACAGACGAAGAGGAGCTTGACGATGAGGAGCTTGAGCTTGAATCTGTAAATACATGGAATGCAGGTAGGGTACATGAGGCTTCTGCTGAAGAGAAACCCAGGGGCAAGCTTGTGCCTATGACACAGATCAAGGTAGCAGGAAACCAAACGATTAACGACGTTATCAGTCTTTCTATTGTTGGGATAGACGACGTTATTAAGCAGATAACGAGTACAGAGTACAGTGATCCACGGGCTGAAGACGCAATTTCTACTATCTCCATCAAATTTATGGAGTTTAGAAAGGAGATTATGAAGCTTCGGAAACAGATGAGCGAATCTGTTATTGACTCTGAAGAGATAGAGATTGTAGAGGCAGCAAAGACGGGTAAGGAAGTAGATCCTAAGCTTCTTTCAACGTATATTAGTGGAGAAGTGAGAGTTGTAAATGGTGCTCTTGAGGTAACGGGTTCCGACAAAGCAGAAGTTAGAGCAATGATTTCTGCTGGGATCAGTAAAATGAGTAAAGCAAACCCAGGAGTTGGAACAGGCTTTGCATGGAGACACCTGCCAGGGCCAGATAGCTACAAGGTGATATTGTCTATCCCTGACTAATAGATCCCGACCGAGACTACTCTTCTATGAGGGACGGAAATCGATTTCCGTCCTTTTATATTTGCTATAGTTCTTTGTACACGATAGTCTAAGGGAGATAGGAGATAGCATGGGGTTAGCACGTTCGACGGTTAGGAATTTCACATTGCCTATAGGATACTTACACAACGGGGTAAGATACAGGGAGATAGTGTTATCGGAGATGACAGGAAGCGATGAGGACGTAATGGCATCGGAGATGAATGACGAAATGAAGTACGCGACGATCATAGCAGCGCGTTGCAAGGGATTTATTGGGGAGGGAGCGCCAACAGCGATTAACGTATCGCAGGCAATGACATTACCCATCCCAGACAGAAACTACATTATGATCTGTTTACGTGTATTGACAGCGGGGGAGATGTATCACATTAAGGTAAAATGTCCTAAATGCGAGCACCAATTCAAGGTACATCAGGATTTGACGAAGCTTGAGGTATTTCCTTTAACGGATAAACCGATGACCTTTGAGCTTAGGACGGGTAGAAAGGCAACGGCTAAGATTCCGACATCATACGACGTACAATGGATTACGGGCTTTATGAAAAAGCTTGGGATTAAGGCTAACCCATCGGTGCTAACGGTTATGTTTATAGAATCGATAGATGTAGAGCATCCCGGCCCTACAAATACCACTAATCCAGAGGATATTCTGCTTGTACATGAGCCGATATCACACGATTTGAAGGATGCTAAGAAGGTATATTCGTTTATGCAATCGCTTGTTATGACAGAGCGGGACGAGATACGTGATTATGTGAAATCGCTTGGTGGTGATTACGATAAGACGCTTATTATTACATGTATTACACACCCTGATTATTCTGGTGAGGGATGTGGCTATGAGTTTACGGAGCAATTGTCGGTAGACGCAAGTTTTTTTTATCAGAGGGAATAGGGTCGCTTGAGATTTTAGAGCACCACGAGACGGAGTTTATGTGGGCGCTACAAGTACCGCCACAGGTTATACGAGATATGCCTATTAGCCGCCGCAATAGACTATTCAAGGCGATGGACATGAAGAACCGTGGCCAGAAGTCATTCTGATTAATTCCATCTAAAGCCTTCACCAATCAAGCCTTAGGAAATCGATTTCCTAAGGCTTTTCTGTTTTTTGAAGGAAGCAGATAAAGGAGATACAGGGTTCAGATGGATATAGGCGCATCATACATTTTTAATGCGATAACGCGCCCTTTTGTAAAAGGGATGGACGCAGCGCGTAAAGCCCTTGGAGGTTTTACTAAATCTAACGATACAGCGGGTGATGCAGCCAGAGCGGCGGCAAAGAAGCTTGAAGAAGAGAAGAAAGCATTAGACAATGAGAAGATAGACAAGGCCAGAGGTAGATTAGATTCGTTGAAGACAACGCTTATGGGATTGAACCTTGTTAGTTTATCGGACATAGAGGGAAGGGTATCGGGATTTGTAAATTCGCTTGGTAATTCAGGGGGAAGCGGGTTTACGAGTGGTTTAGCCCGCATGGGAATGGATTTTGACAAAAGCTTTGCGGGTATGGCGGCTAAAGCGGGGATATATGGTAAGGCACTAAGGTCAGAAGAGAAGAAGATATTTAGTGCTGCTTATGGTCTTAATGCAGATGCGAATTCTTTAGGTGAGAATTATTTAGGCTTGAAGAAAGCCGGGGTAGCGATAGACGATTTGGGATTGAGTTTACAAGACTTGGTAAGAGTAACGGAGGTAACGGGGCTTAGTGGAGAGCAGTTAGGGGCGATATTTACAGATTTGACCAGGGGCTATGGGTTTACGACGGAGAGTGCGCGTAAATTTATGGATACGTTTACGCAGCAGGTAACGGCTCTTGGAATGGGAGCAGAAGCTTTTGGGAGCATAGACGATATCTTTAAGAACATGGATGAGAAGTTTGTATTGACACTTAAATCGGAGGGGCCTGCTGAAGCAGAGAAGGCGTTAAGCTCTATTACACGATTAGCGAAGGGAATGACGGATGCGTTAGGGGGAACGTTACAGGATAACATAACGGGCGCAACGCAATTGTTTTCTAAGTTGCAGGATGAGGCAAACGTACTCCCTACGATGATGGCGGGTATGGACGCATCCTTTGGTGAATTAGCAACACAATTAGGGGTTACATTACCGGGTGGCTTTAACGAGGCAATGGCAGCGATTAAAGCGGGTTCCGAAGATCCGTTAGAGTTTGCGAAGAACATAGCCAAGATGGGCGCAGAGATAAAGGCGGTAGGTGGTCCTCAGGCATCGCAGCTTATGTTAAGTATGAGTAAGACGCTTACAGACGAGTTAGGACCGAGCTTTGCATATTTATTCCAGTCGGGAATGAAAGGTGCAGATGCGCTTGCGGCAGTCCAGAAGCCCATTGAAGGTGGTATCAAGAGCTTAAAGGAGCTTGGGAAAGAGGGGTATAGAACGGGTCTATCGACAGACGATAGCTTACAGAGGATTAAGGATGGTTTTGAGGCAACATGGAAGGGGATAGCATCGACTACCAGGGATGGGCAGACAAAACAAACAAATGATGCAAACCTATGGGTAAAGACACAGAGAGAGAGCTATAGTGAGCTTGGAAAGTCGCTTAAACAGGCAGCATCGGGTAAAGGTGTGCCTATACTAACAGAACAGATGAAGAACCTTGGCATATCCAGTGAAAATATAGAGGTAGCTAATGGTTATTTAGGTAAGTTTACGCATTCACTTTCGCTTTACCAGGCTGGTGGATTATCTGCTGCATTTCAGCCATTTGTAGGGGAGAAGGGGGTATTTGGTAAGATAGCGAAGTTTGCAACGGAATCGACACCGATGTTATCGTTTTTAGACAGTTTTGGACTGAGCTTAGACGATATTATTGCGCCTATTACTGGGATAACGGGGGGTATAACGGCGCTTATATTTGCTGTGCCATCGGTCATAGAGGTATTTTCGCAGTTGGAGGCAGCTTTTACATTTTTTGAGCCTGCAATGCTTGCCTTAGAGGCATTTGGAGGTTCATTTATAACATTATTAGGCGGTCCAGAGATAGCGATAGCGATAGGTGCATTGGGTGCGATTGCTGTAGCGTTAGGAGGGATAGCGATAGCATCAGGTCTTTCAGACAAGGCATTAGCGGGTGATTTTGGGCCTACCATTCAGGGCATTGCAGAGAAGGCACAGGGTTTTGCCATGGAGGCAGCCGCTGCGATAACAACTGGATTATTTGATTTTAAGGACTGGGCAAAAGCATTTAATGCCGATGAGATAACGAAATCGATTACCGACACGCTCAATGGAGCATTAGACGGGGTAGAGAAATGGTTGAACACGCCCACCAATTCGCTATTTTTAGATTGGATTACAAGAATAGTAATTCCTGCCCTATACGATATAGGGACTATATTAGTTCCAAAGCTATACGATATCTTAGGGAATCTGCCAATTGGGGATATCTTTCAGCGGGTTGGTTCCCTCTTAGGGAAGGGATTTAATATGGCGTTAGACACGATTATAGAATTTGGTATTAATACGTTATCTAATCCAGGGTTTTGGAGTGGCATATTCTCATTCTTACTATGGGGTCTTACAACGGCCTTTAAGAACATGGCTAAGGGTATGATAATGCCCTTACAGTTTTTGTTTGGATTTTTATCGGAGACGATACCAGCCACTGCTGGTAGGTTTTTGGACGGGCTATCATGGGTTTTTGAGCAAATAAAGCCGATGTTGGTTTCATACTTTGAGCAAATAAAGCCGACGTTGGTTTCATACTTTGAGAACCTTACTATCGGGGATGCGCTTAAGACATTTTTTAATTGGTCCCCAATGGGAATGGTCTACAATCTTCTTAAATCGATTACCGACTATATTGGAGCGTACTTATCCTCTCCAGAGAATCTAATGAAGGTAGCAGAAGCCTTTAACTTTTTGTTTAGCGGGATCTCATTAGAGGACATAGGAACCGTTCTTAACGGGGTACTTACATTCTTTAGTGGTATATTTTCGAGTGATGGAAAGCTTAGCGAGAAGTTTAACGAATTCCGCGCCTGGGCTGCTGAAGCGTTTAGCTCTTTGTTCAGCGGGATCTCATTAGAGGACATAGGAACTGTCCTTAACGGGGTGCTTACGTTCTTTAGTAGTATATTTTCGAGTGACGGAAAGCTTGGCGAGAAGTTTAACGAATTCCGCGAAATGGTAGCAGAAGCCTTTAACTACGTCAAGGAGACATTTATCAGTTCTGTTGCTTCATCTATTCCATTGTTTGGAACACTCTTTACCTTCCTTAAGGTAGGCTTTAATTTATTAGGCACGAATGCCAGTGAAGTATTTATGAAGGTCAAGACGAGCATTCTTACTGCTTTTATGGAGGTAATGAATTATCTTGACAATACGTTTACATGGTTAGAGGAGACATTTACGTGGATAGGTGCTACGATCTTAGGTGTGCTTGTGGGCGTTAGTTTAGCGGTAATGAATAATATGACGGCGCTGAGTACGACGATTCACAGCGTATTTGACGAGATTATATTATTCTTTTTGAACGCCTGGGATAAGGTAAGCCTCGCATTCAAGGATAGCGGGGTATTGGGAGCGGTTAAGGCGATAGGAGAGGCAATAGGCATAGGGGATAAGGAAGCCCCCACCTTGGCTACACCAGAGCAAGTAATTGAGGCAAAGAAGACGGAAGCACTAACAGAGGTACAGTTATTAGCGAAGGGTGACGCACGTTCTATCATACAGGTGCTCTTGAACGAGGGGAGAAGGAATAGGGAGGCATTAGGGGAGATAAGAGACAAGATACAGGTGATTCCATCACCAATGACGAGACCTGGCTCCCCGAAACCTACTGGTGACGGTACATCTGGTACATTGGGCAATAGGTAAACCTACAATGGGCAATAGGTAAACAATGAAAAGCACGGTAGACAGGAATTCATGGTGTTTCTTTTCGGACATATACGAGAGCAAAGATGGAGGGAGATACCAGACATTATCGGTATTTCCTAAAATATTGTCTCAACCGGATGACATTCCATATATAACGAGATATGGGGATAGGTGTGAGGCGTTATCGCTTCGGTTTTACGGAGAACAGCGTTTATGGTGGGTTATTTTAGTTGCAAACAACCTAAACGATCCCCTTGTAGATTTTGTTCCTGGGACAGAATTGATAATTCCATCAGTACGCTACGTAAGAGATAAGATAATTCGGTAATCGATTTCCATACTCATAAGGAGACATGCATGCACATTACAGCACTTTCTTTAGCTTTTGCTAATGATATTAGAGACAATAAAGAGTTTCATTTTTACATGAAACGGTTGTTTTCCACTCTTATCGGAAGGGAAAAGGTTTGTAGTTGCCTCACCTTTAAAAACGGCGCAACGTTAGCCTCATTAGCATTTGGGGACAAGATAGATTTAGAGACAGAGAATTGCATATTCATGCCTGTATCGACGGATAGGGCGATAGGGATATTGTCGCAGCTTTTTGGATGTGAACCAATGAATATCGTAGCGATGACAATCCCGCTCATGCTTGCTGACCATGAGGACGCAAAGAATCACAGATTACACATAGGGTTATATGAGGATCCAAGTAACTCTTTCAATGAAGCACTTTTGCAGATTTACTACTCATATTATTTGGGCCTTAAGAGGCAGAAGCAGGCTGTGGATACATCCACAGAAGATAGCTCCACAGAAGATACCTCTATAGAGAGCACCAAACCCACAGAAACCCAACTTACAGAATCTAAACCTGCACCATTTGAGAGGATACCTAATTTCGCTAAGCCTATCAATGAGCTATGGGACTGATGTGTAGCTCTGTAAATAGCTTGTAAAGAGAATAGCCGGTGATAGATAATCCTCCTATCACCGGCTATGTTGTTTTTCGACAGGGAGACAGTCATGCTGAATGAATTATTGAATGATGACGATTTCGATCAAGATCTTTTGGATTCCATACGCAAATTTGAGAGTGCTTATGGAGCGCCCATAGGTACTACCCCATCGGGCTATGATGCTCTCAAGAGAGCCATTCCATATCTTTGTGGCTACGCACTTAGTGCGAGTATTGCATTGGATACCGATGTGCGGGTTACATTTGGGGATGGGAAATGCTATGTAAGCCCGGATCTGACGGTAGAAATCTCATTTAAGACTGATGTTCACCGGATTTCCTCGCCAGAGGATGTAGGGATTTTGTTTAGGGATTTTGTTGAGGCATGGCCAAGATTCCAGCCTTATCACTGAAATCGATTACATCACCTTAATTGGTTGAGATTGAGCTTGTAAACCGTTTGTAAAGCATGATGGAAATCGATTTCCATCTATCCTCAACAGGGTATGTTTCAAAAATCAAAGAGAGGTTCAAATGGACAATGTTTCTACCGAGCCAGTATGGACCGATGAGCAATGGATCGCCTATGCCACTATTGGCAACTCGGTATTCGACGGAGTTGGAGATTCTGGCGCAGCCCGCTATGATCGCTTATTGCGGTTTATTCCACTACTTCTTGCTTCACGGTTTGAGGCTGGATCAGATGGTTCCAAAATTGACCTTGCATACGTCACCCGTCTCTCATTCCGGCCACGCTTCAGCGTCCATAACGGATATGCGCTGATTGAATGGGGAAGTTGGAATCCTTGCATTATCTTTCCAACCTCCCTTAAAGGGGAGCCGGAAAACAAAGAGGAAATTTCAGATCTTGAGAACGATGCAGCCCGATTCTGGCTATCGGGACAGATGCTCTGTCCGGGTTGCCGGTAGCTTATCAAGGGGAGTACCACCAACATTACGAGAGCGCAGAATTAAAAGAGAAGCTTGCAAGCTCTTGACATCTCTTTAAGGCCGAAGTCCGGCTAACCGGTTAATCTGTAGAAGAGGGAAGGAAGATGAGATCAATTACCCGATTGATAGAATCGAAATCATCCTTTGAAATCGATTACCGTAAGAAATCGTATGGAACGCCTATACGGTCTGCCTTCACCATTAGAGCTAAATCTGTACCTCAAATTATCTCCTCTGATGAGGACGCCCCAACGGGCTTCATTCAAGAAGTGATTGATGAGGAGGTACGTGATCATAAACGTAGGGTCACTGGTACATTTAAAGTTCTCTGTAGAGCACCAGAGTTTGTAACGCTTCGATGGGAGATTGGAGCGGTAGACCATGACAATCCACCGATGCCGCCAGCCCTTATACGAGATCCTGACCTTCCTATTGAGGTAGAGACATATTCAACCCGCATAGATGGAACAGCAACAGGGGTATCTTATGATATGGGCTATACAGCCAGTTTTTTACTTAACCGAGAAGGCATTACCAGATTCTCGGTTAATGAAGGAAAGACAACGGTAGAGCAGGTATACCGTGTTTCCATATCGCTTACAATAGATTGATAATTTCTTCACTTCAGAGGTAAAAATGATTCCAGTAACTATCATGTGCTACACGGTGCGCCCGGTCGATTATGAACCTATTGATCGGGTATTTACGGTATACCCACTTACAGAGTGCGCGCAACAATGCTACTCACTTAAAGCCATTCAAAGGACAGGAATTATCCCTGTATCCGGCTATAGGGTAGGAAAGAATTGTCTTCCGCATTCATGGTATCTTGAATATATCCGCTTGTTTGAAGCGGATCACCAAGTTATTGTTAGTGGCCGTCCTGATCCTCGGACACGCGATAGGGCACTTATCATCTTTAAGGATGATATAGAAGAATGGATAAATAAGTATTGTCCTAATTCAAATCGTACAGAGGATAAATGGTTTGATATGCCAACCCAAACCGACTACGATTTCCTTTACGTTATTATTGGTGGTAATAATGCCACTTGATACCATGTCGTTCCGACTATCTCATGTCTAAAAAATACCCGCGATCACCTACAATTCACATTGTAGATTGGCCCGATTACAATCGGATAGACGATGAGGAGCGTTTAGCATTATGTTGCGCTAATCTTAATCGTGCCGAACAACTTAGGGTGCCGCTCTCTAACTCTGTAGAGAGCACTTGTACAAGATGCCTCCAATTATGTCTTATTGGAATGGAAGCATTTGAGATACCAACTGAATAAAGCTTAGGAGTCAAAATGATGCAATTCATGACCCATGAGGGTTTAACCCTACGTGCGCCTAAAGAGTTTAGGCGTAACTTCACAGATGAAGTTCTGACGGTACAGCAGGGATTTCTTTTTGATCCCACGACTGTCAATACTCGGTCTACAGCAATGGCATGGGCGTCCAGTAGCACCTATGAGACGCGGGTATCGGAATTGCGTTTCTACAGGGCAATAGGACAGACGGATCGTTCAGAGAGTCATGCACAAGTATGGTATGTATTAGACCAGAGCAACGATACATATTTTGATTTAAGAGAGGAGGAATTTCACTGGCTATTCTTTAATGGCCTAATCAATAACGACGGGTCGATTACGCGCGGTATGCGATGGGCTAAAAACGGGTCACAATATCGCCTAATCCCAGAAGGCTCACCAGAGTATGTTAAGTGCATGGCCCAGCCTATCGTAGACACATGCTTGTCCGAAGGTGAGAAATCGATTTCCGTGAGGTACATCCAATTCGGAAAGACCTATAAGGATGCAAGTGGAGCCCTATACAGGATTAAACGGGTTCAGGTTACATACCCGGATCATAAGTTTTATCGTGGTTTCCACACTTTAGTACAAGTGCAGCAGGTGCTCTTGTATCAGAGAGTCCGTAAACCGGTATATGAGGTATATAGCTGGGATCACCCTTATGCACCGCCCACCCTGGCAAATAGATCACGTAAAGAGGGGCTAACGTTATCGGACACTGAGTTAACGGATACGAGCTTCTTTGAGCCACAGCTTATCCCGATCTTTTGGGATACAAGGTACTATAAGCCTGAAGATTACCCACCTGCCCCTACTGTTATCTTTTTAGAGGATTAGAATGTCATCGAATATGTATGGATTTACGTGTGATTTCTTTTGGGAGGGACGCCAGGGCGACTGCCAAATTGTATATACCGATACTTGGGAATACGATCCATACTCATTAGGGCGGGTATTAGATCAATGGGAAACAAACGATCCAATCGAATTAGCCAAGTACGAGATTAAGCATCGTGATTGGAGTAAGCCATCGGAATCAGTAAGGATTTGTGTATGGTCTGTGATCGTCTATTACCTCGACACCGATCCAGGCGATCACACCTTTAAACCTCCTACACCAACAGAAAGGGAGCTTCTGGAGCTAATAGCCAATGGAGAGGCGCAGAATTTCGTACATGGATGGGATACCTAATGGACAAAGCAAGGTGCGTAACTTGTGACAAGGTTGTAGATGTTCTCGTATACTATAGATCGGAAATCGATTACCGGTTATAGCATTTCATGCCAAAGCACACCGGTATCTTTATGATGGGAAAGATTTATGATCGTTCCACACGAACGATCACGAATCTATGGATGCCACAGAGTAAGATTATTTTATCCTCTATAGATGTTGAAATAACGCTTGGTTTGAGCCATAAGATAACAGCCTCGCTTGAGATGCCGTATCGTGAGGGATTAGCGATAGTAGAGGGAACGTTATTCAGCATCAGCAACATTTTGTCAGTTAGGTTTGGGTATTCACAGACGGGTTGGATGAGTCCTTGGATGGCGGGGATTATGACGAATCCATCGTGTTCTTTATCGGATACATGGACAATAGGGATAGAGGCACAAGGGGGAGGAGCGTTAGCGTTAGCACGTACAGCAACAAAAGAATGGAGTGGTACTCGGTACTATATTATTGAGGAGATAGCATCACGATTAGGGCTACTGGTTGAAGCAGACTGTATTAACCAGAAGATGACGGAGCCGGTAACACTTAATCAGACGGGTGAGACATACTTTCTGTACTTAGCGGCAATCATACACGATGCAGGATATGATTTTTTCATATCGTCTAATTTAGACGGTAAAGCAACGCTCTTTATTAAGGATAGGATGTCTGCGCCTCGACCTGCAAGGTCATTTGTTAAGTACGGCCCTATAGACAGAGATAAGAACCAGTACCCGATTTTAGAGTTTGATTCCGAACCAACACCTTTTAAATCATCTGGAGACGCAGCTATCAAATCGGTATGGATGGACGATGAGGGAAATATCGTAAAGTACACGGCTACAGAAAGTGCGAGTGCATTACCTCGGACGGGTACAGGAAGCGTAGCAGGGGGAAAGGAGGATATTAGACATGATGAATCTGGGCTGTATATGGACCAGCAAGTTTTATCTTACGAGAGCGGGGAATTAATGTTTTTACCATCTCAATGGTCAACTGCTTCTGAAGCATCGGTACAAGCGAAGTACGATGAGGGGTTAGCGATTCCTCCATGGAAGACATCTATAACAACGATAGGTATTCCTAATATGTTGCCAGGGGAGTTAGTAGCGATTTACGGATGTTCTAAGCGATACGATGGGAATTACGGTGTATTTTCAGTAAAGCACTCAATAAGTGATGGTGGATTTAGTACATCCTTTGAATGTACACGTAATGCGTTTAGCGGGCTTCAAGGATATGGAGACGATAACTACCCTGTGGAAACGCCTCCTGTTGGAGCGTAGCTTCAGCTAACGGTAACTTCAAACAGTTGACAGTTTATCGTTTAATATTAAAATTCTTGTTATAGCCATTCAGGAAGTAACCATGCCTGTATTCAATAGTATAAACGAAGGACTTGATTGGTTAATAAGGTTCGTATCGGAGCGTGGAATAGAGGGTTTATTCCATAGGTTTTATGGTACATACTCAGGAAAGGTAAGTGATGTAAGAGATCCCGATAGAGAGGGGAAGGTAAAGCTTGTTATTCCTGTTTTGGGATCAGACGAACCCTACGGAATATGGGCACGTCCTATGTTTCCGGGTGCAGCGGCAAAGCACGGATTTTACTTTACTCCAGAGGTAGGGGATCAGGTATGGGTAACCTTTGAGAATGGGGATTCAAAGCGTCCGTTATACCAAGGTGGTCCGGTTATTAAGGCGCAGTACCCAGACGAGTTCAAGAGTATAAATGCCGATGTACGGGGGATACGGACACCATCAGGTATATTGATTAGGTTTAGCGATGATCCATTAGACACAAACGTAGTGATAGAGCATCCTACGGGGAGCGCCTTGAATTTATCTAAGGAGGGGAATGTACTCTTGATGGGGAGTAACGGGTCTAATTTATTCATTAATTCCGAAGCAGGAGAGACAACACTAATAGATAAAACGGGTGCAATGGTATCGATGGTAGAGGGAGCGGTTACGCTTGTAAGTAAGGAAGGGAGAACGATAGAGGTAGGCGATGAGATAACGGTTATGAGTACAGGTAAAATAAACATCAATGGCGGCGCATCGGTTAACATTATATCTGGTAATGTGAAGTTGGGAGCAGGAGTAATGGATTCACTCGTAAAGGGTGGAACGTTTACAGCTTTATTTAATGTCCATACGCACCCATGTACGTCACCGGGAACACCATCAGGACCGCCGATTATTCCAATGACGGCAGCACATACGACGTTAAACGTCAAGGGGTCATAATGGATACACTTCTAAGTAAGTACACATCTATGAGGATCAAGGCTGCTGAGCAGATACAGCGGTCAATAGAGAAGATGTCACAATCACCGTCTATGGAACGGGTATTTGATATGACGGAGTTACAGATAGCGATAGATACGTATGACATTTGCCTTGAGCTAATGAGGAACGAGCGTAGCAATAGCCCTATGTGGCTATCGGAGCAGTTATCAAAGCGGATCGACGTTTTACTTAAGCTTGCTGGTAGTAACCAGTTAAAGATAGCGTATACGCATAGGGTTGGACAGCTTCTAATGAAGCAGATATCCTTAATCCAGGCAGGAGCTACCCCATGAGGATGAGCATAAGGGGTGCAATTAGGTCCGTCATAGCGAATGGATACCCTACAATTACACCAATGTTACGGATTGTACGGTTTGCGTTTCTATTATGGATAAACGGTATCCTTTCAGCGGGTATGATTTATACCATCCTTAGGAAGTTATTCTGTCAAAAGCCTAACAATTTAAGGAGTCAAAATGCGCCTACTCATTGAATCACTTTCCAACCTCACTGGTGCGTCAATTCTTGACATTGCAAATCGCATGATTTCAATAGATTCGGAGCTATCAGAAACCGAACGCAATTGGAATCACAACGTAGCCAATGGTTTACGCACACTTGCGAAGGTATACGGATCACAAAGGTATGATGCGATCCTAAGCAGATTTAAGAGCAGCTTATCGCAGATGAAGGATGGAGATGAAACGATTACATCTATCCGCAAGCTTGATGCTGTATTAGCTGACGATATCAAAGCACTTCTAAGTAAGCTTGATAGTGTATGAGTAGATGTAAGTTTCCTATCCTTCCGATACCTTCTATCCCAGCACTATCACTGGAAATCGATTTCCAATTACCGGTGATGAAATTACCCAAGCTACCTAAGTTTGGCGTACCTCCTCCAAGGGTACGACTACCATCAATAAGCATTCCAGGGTTTCCCATATCGATAGATATTGATTTAGAGCTTCCGATACTTAAGCTGCCAAAGATACCAAAGATACATCCAGATTTAGCACTTAGAATATCGCTACCACCATTGAGCATACCGATTATATCGTTTGATATTGATTTAGAGCTACCAACGTTTAGGCTTCCGACTATCTCTTTGCTTCCAGCATGTCCCCTGGACTATCTGTAAATGGACTATATGTAAAGGAAAGCGTTATAGGGTATGTATGACCAAGGGCATAGGATTTCCGTTTAGGCGGGATGAGACACTACCTGTATCACCACTAACAGAGGATGATGCGATAAGGGAGAGTATTGAGCAGATATTACTTGTAACCAAGGGGGAGCGGGTATATCGGCCAATGGTAGGAAGTGGATTGAATAGTTTACTATTTGAGCAGAACACACCGGTATTGCAGGCACTAATGAGAGAGGAGATAAGGAGGTCGATACGTGCGCAGGAGAAGAGGATACAGGTCATCGACATACTTATAAAATCGTATGATAACCGAATTGAGGTTAGGGTAACATATAGTCGTCTTGGCAGTACACGTACTGCGAATATAGCGATTCAGAGGGGCGCATGAGCAGCTATTTACAGCGTGATTTTGATACGATGCAAGCAGAGATTATGCAGCGTGTAAAGACGAAGTATGGAGACGTATACGATGATTTTTCAGCATCGGGCCAGGGCATGATGCTTATGGACATTATTGCTTATGCTGCTGAAGTCGTAGCATTTTATGTTGATAGACGGGCGAAAGAAAGCTTTATGAGTTTAGCAGAGGAGCCATGGAACGTAGCGATGCTTGCACGTCAGAACGGCTATCGTGCGAGAGCGGCTGTAGCGGCTTCGGGGATAGCGAGGGTAGGACCGAGCCAAGAGTATGATTTTGAGTTTAGCATTCCTGTTGGATATGCGTTTAAGAATGGAACGGGCAAGGTATTTGAGACAACAGAACAGATAACGTATGATGCAGGAACGACTACCAGCCAATTAATAAATGTAAGGGAGGGGAGAAGTTACTTAATCGTTAGGAGTTCTACTGGCTTAGAGGATCAGGAGATAGGGATAACTGGTATCCCGAAGGGCTACTATTTATGCAATGGGTCTGTTAGGGTAATTGTAGACGGTGTTGAATGGGAGGAGGTAAGCCACTTATCGTTTGACGCATTAGAGCAGTACGAGGTACTATATTTAGACAATCCACCAAAGATAAGATTTGGTAATGGGATATCTGGTGCTATACCTACGAGTGGTAGTGAGATACGGGTTATTTATGTTCTTTGCAGTGGTAGGGATGGGAATGTATCGGGGATAAGCAGCGCGGTTACCCCGTTAACGTATGGGAATACGACGATAGATTTGAGTATAAGCCAGGAGGGAACGGCCAGTGGAGGGGACTACCCTGAGACGATAGATGAGATAAGGGCGAAAGCGCCTGGATACATAGCGGCGCGTGAGGTAGCGATAACGCAAAGGGACTACTACGGTTTAGCGAGTGCATACACGCATTCACAGTACGGAGCGGTAGCGGTAGCACAGGCGTATTGTGCGCGTACAATAACGGGGGACATAGAGACGAATAATTATGTATCGGACATGCAGGGGTTATTTGATACGTATTTAGCCGCAAATGGTACGGATTCAGAGACGATATCTGGAAATATGACAGATATTACCACCTGTACAACGGATATAGCGTCTAAATGTTCACTTATTCTTGGTTGTACAGATACGATACAGACGAATATAGACACGATAGTAACGAAGGCACGGTCTGTACTTGGTAGGAGTGACATATTGGTATCGCCCCAGGGTCACTTTGATTTATACTTACAGGAGGAATCGGATTCTATTGTAACGCTACCTGAATTGATAGCATTAATGGAGGCATCATCGGATGCTGCTATAGTAGCGATAGCACCGGACATAGAGGATATGAAGAATACATTCTCGATAGCGTCTGGTACGGTAGAGAATGCGATAACGGCTTTAGATGCGCTTGGTAATTCGATTATTACTTGTTGTGACGAGATAACGACGCAGCGTGGAACGATAGATGCTTATGTAGCTACAGTACAGACGGACAATAGCACGATCATAACGGAAGCAAACGCTACGAAATCGATTACCGATGGCCATGCAGCGACGTATATTGTTTACCAAACGGAGTTTGAGACAGCCTACCAAGCATTAGTAGAACACCTGAACGACGTTATATCCGCAGATGGTATGAGTAATATGATTACCGTACCTATTTTAGCGATAGACAGTGGAGGTTATTATACAGCGCCGTCTACTGGGCTTATGCGGGGACTGGAGACATATTTAGAGGAGCGTTCGGACGTAGCACACATGGTACGTGTGGTGAGTGGAGCACGCACGATGGTAGGAGTAGACCTACAGATAGGGGTTAGGGTAATCGTAGGATATGTATTTTCGGAGGTAACAACACAGATAGACAATTTAGTAAGGAGTGAGTTGAAGAGAAGGAAGTTTGGTATATCGCTTTACGTATCAAGGATACACCAGATTATACAGAGTGTAATTGGGGTAGACGTATTTAACGTCACGTTCGCATCGGAGCGTGAATTAGACAGTTATGGGAATCTGCTGATAACGGCTGAGAGTGTTATTGTACCAGGGGATATCGTTATATCCCCTATGGAGTGATCCGATGCCATTAAGTCAGCGTCTAAGTATAAGCTACCCTGCGAATGGTGCTGATCCATGGTATGACGCTTTTAAGGGGTTTGTAGACGGCGTAGATCAACATTTATTTGCGGCGATGGAGGATAGGAATAATTTACTGATAGGGGGAGGGGAAGGGAGTTGGAATTCGGATACGGGTGTATTTAGCTGGAGTGAGTCTATACAGATATTGACGCCTTCTACTGGGAAGTTGCAGACGATAGGGGCATCATCGGTAACGGTCACATCAGGACAGATGATTGTTAGCACGATTACACGTGGAGCTACCAGAGCGGTAGTTTTAGCGATGAGCGTAGCCAATTATGTGAGTAGCAACAGTAACCAGATAGTGATTGGATATCGGTTAGGGGAGACGCTGTACCTTAGGACGGGGCAACGTCTATCGAATGGTGACACGGTACAGGTTGGGACGGGTGTTAGTTACATAGACATAAAGGATAAGTTTATTCTTGATAACGAGACATGGGAATTTGAGTTAACGGAGACGCCATCACCGTCTTGTATACCGATAGTCGATATAGATGGGGTATTAACGGAAGGGTACACGATAGTAGGGAAATCGATTACCGTAACGGAGTACCCTGTATATGTAGATGTTGATGGCTGGGTACTTACAGTTAGATATAGGAAGTAAGCTATGGGAAGTTTTGGGGATAGTCCTATAGGAAGTGGAACATGGGGAGAGCAGTTGTGGATGACGGTTCCGGGCGTATACCGAAATCGGGACGAAGATAATGGAGGATACTTAAAGAAGCTCATAGATGCTGTTAGCGACACTTTATGGAGATGCCACGAATACGGGGGAGCCTTACCTTTAATGCGTGATGCAATGAAGGTAGAGGGGGGATTTAACCGACTAATGATAGAGATTAGCTCTATAGACATTGTTAGTGCGGAGGAGTCTGAGGAGCACCGTGGATATATGTACTTATACACAGGGTCAAATGAGGATCTAATCAATGTTAGTATAGGGGACCGGGTATATGGTGCCATGAGTTGTAATGTCCGAAGTGTTAATGCAGTAGGTGGATACATAACGGTATATGGGACGGAAGATCCGAGGCTTAATGGAGCGATAGAGATAACGGCCCCATCGTTATTAGAGTACCTTGGAAGGGACATAGGAGAGGAGATAGACAGTCATGAGCCAGAGACATACCAAAGGAATTTGGTACAGCGGGCATGTTACTGGCAGGGGTTAAGGGGAACGAGACAGGGGATAGTCGTTCGGTCGAAGATGTCAGGTTTTGAGGCGGTAGTTAGGCGTTTATTTAGGATATCTGAATGGTTTTACCGGTCACTACCTGCTGAGAATGTATTTGAGATACCAGCGGGATCTAACAAATTCTATACGGACATAGAGCCGCGTTTTATGTTATTTGACGAAGTAAGAGCAGACGTAGCTGCATGTGATGATCTACCGCCAACAGCGTATAGTGAGGATATAGAGGTAGTTGCTATAAATTCATTCAATAGCACAACAACGCTTAGCTTAAGCGCACCGGTAATTGGGATGCTTAGTGCAGATAATGGGACATGGTACGTGGAGAGAGAAGGGAGACAATACTACATAGACAGTATTAATGAGGATTTAGATGAGATAACGGTAACGAGCAACATAGACACACCAGAGATGGGTGAGTATACGCTTGTGCACGACGCGCGTAATACACCTATGATGTCTTGGCGTCCATCCCACGTAGTAAGGATAGAGCTAACGATAATAGACAGTAGTTTATTATCGGACAGTATCTTTTTGGAGGACGTATTAACGAGATTGATAGATAAGCTTAAGCGGGCCGCACCTGCACATGTAGTATTTGCGCAGATAGCTTTTATATTAAGAGCGAGCACGGTATTGAGGATACAGAAATCGATTACCGGTTATGTGCGGCAATTTGGACACTACGATGAGATAGCAGCAGATGAACAACCGGCAGACACTTATGAGGAGAGTGAGTTATGAGAAGCATTACAGATTTAGTAGAGGCAAACGAGTGTTTGCCTCTACTTCCCAAGGGATACCGAGCGGTAGGAAGCACCAAAGAGCATCCTGAAATGAATCGCAGGGGAGAGTATTTGCTTAGTGTTTTTAGCGAAGCGGTTCCAAGCGGGTGTATTGATCAGCGTCCGACAACGCGGGATGTTATTTTAATGGATTGTAAGAAGCGCCTTAAGAAACCGCCTGTAACGCTTTTCCAGTATTGGGGTAGCGCAATTAGTCAGATGCGCGGTATGAGAAGTGACGGTTATATTTTAGCGGCAAACGAGGAGACACCATGAACATAATTGCAACGATAGGGGGATTGAATGCATTTAGGGAGGCGCAGCTTGGAACGAGCGTTACGATATCTTACTTTAAGATAGGTGAGGGAGGCTGGCAGATATTGAATGGGGCGCAGGTAATGCGCACACCAGATCCTAATTTAAGTGATTTAGACTGTATAGAGAATCCATCACGTTATCCATCAGACAGCCTTGTATGGTATCAGAAATCGATTACCGAGGCAGACATAACGCATAGTGAGGATGGAGAAATCACCTTAGCCTGTGAGTTAGACGTAGGGGAAGGTAACGATTTTAACGATATAGATCCGCCTGAATATTGGGAGATAGGGGTATTCACGGATGAGGATGTTATGATGTACTACGGGACATTTAGTAAGTTCTCTAAAATATCGGATCGGGTATTCCACCTTGATCTGGCGATAACGATAGAGAATGTTAGTTAAAGGAGAGGTATAAATGAGCACAAACCTTGTAACGATAGCGAGAGATAATCTTAAGGCAAGATGGAACGAGCCTTATGTAAGCGAGGCACTGAATATGCACACGGCGGCATTTCCCGCTGGTATTGTATATGGGTTTAGCATATCGGTTCCAAGTGGTAAGAATATCCGGTTTAGTTTGCACAGTGAGTTAGCTTTAAGCCTGTGCAGGATACGTGTAAATAACGTATGCGTAACTTACCGAGAGAGTAGTGATATCACGATAAATTTAGCGGCCCATGCAGGGACAACGGTATATTTAGGGATAACGGGCAGTTATTCGACGGGGAGTGAAACAACAGGAGCCTATATTGCATACTCGGAAGCAGAGTATAACGCAGGGGTTCTTGGTACGGTATGGTTATGCAAGGCATCGGTTCCGGGGAGTGGAGCAATGTCTATAACAGATATTGACACATCTATTCGGTCGAGATCATGGAGTGAGGTAACGGAGACATCGGAGCTTGTAGCTTGGAAGGAAGTTATAGCCGATCCAGCGTTAGTTAGTGTTGATTCAGTAGGATTAGAGGAGTCAACTGGAGATGCGACATCCGATGTTACGGATACCAACAAAGTTAACGGTGTACATTTAGTCAAGCTTTACCTTGATGGGGGCACAGCGGGGGATGTAAATCGTTTATTGAACGGTATTGGTATGACGAAGATAGGTACGAAGATCCGTCTTAGATATAGGATTCGTACCATAGGATTTACGTCAACGGGTGCAGGGGTATATTTACGATACCGGGATAAAGACTTTAGTGTATTGAGTGACGAAGTAGTGGGTTTATCGTATAGTACGAGCACGGTTGCTATGACAACATACACGTATGAGGTGAGTCCACCTGCAAATACCTGTTATGTAGAGGTAGGGGTAGGCGCGAAATCGATTTCCGCAGGCAATTGTTGGATAGAGACGGTACAGGTATGGACGGAGGCTGCAACGGGTTACTTGAGGGGGAACCAGATGCCTCAGGTATGGACACCATCTATACGGTTATTGTCTACGGATACAGCGGGTAAATATGCTTGTTTAGATTGGACAAGCGATCAGGACATATTACTTAAATCCAGTGGAGGCGCAAACCTTTCTATAGGGGAAGGCGGAGTAGGGGATAGTGAGAACATCAATGTGAGTATACAAGGGACACTCACAGTAAATGCGATAACGAAAAGATGGACGATAGGAGGGGGATCTATAAAGGCATATGCCAGCCAAACGGTTGATTATGCCGGTGTCAGTACAATTCTTGACGAAGTTGTATCTATCGACTGGAGCCAGCTAAGTGTAATTAATAATCCGTTTTGGAGCATACAAAAAGTATTTTATATCCCGATAGATATTGCGCCATGTACCCTTAAGAAGCTTAGGGTATACGGAAGCTTTGACTGTACAGGCTCAGCAGTTCCCGCTGATATAGAGACAAACGTTAATCTGTACACACTCACCAAGCACCCATCGTTGCCGTTAGGGAACGGGTTTAATTTGATAGGCATAGTAGAGCTAAGTGGGAGTAATGGTATTAGTCTTAAGTGTGAGACAGATTTAGGGGACACGGTATATAGTCCTACGGAGGATGAGCAATTACTAATGATGACGCTCACGATAGGGAATGGAACCGTAGGTGGTAAGGTATACATAGCAGCAATAGAGATAGAGTATGAGGTAATGGGCATCTAACCAAGCCTTATAGTTTGACACGGTATTGACATAAAATGGGTTGTTAGGCTTTCCATATAGGTTAGCCTAACAACCCATTCAACCCTTCCCAACCCTTCCAATTCATGTGACTAAAAAGTGAAGTATTCACCGTATGACATCATTGTGGAGATAGATCCACCTTATATTAAGTGCCTCAACAGAGAGAAGAAGGCATTGATCAATAAGTGCATAGGAGCTTTAGACGAGTACGGGGTATTTGACTATGCGCTATTGAGACAGAAATCGATTACCAAGGGATACCGGATAGGAGAGAATAATTATGTACCTATAGGCAGGCTATTGGATACGCTGCTTAGTTGTTTAGAGAACCAACCCAGCAATTTGCCTATACGGGTACAGCTACGGAGTCCATACGCGCTTGTATGTGGATATGTATTTTACTCTGATGCGATAGCAAAGCTATTAGGGTTCAACAGTGTATATCGTACAGGGGAACCATCCTTATTGGAATACAATAAGCTAATGAAGATGGATATAAGGATGGCATCATCTCTTATTGAGAGATTTACGTCATTTATGCCAGAGGGAAAAAAGGGGAATGGAGAGTTATTTGATGAGAAGGATATTATCTATTGGCAGTCGTGTGTATGGAACCCACCGAGTAAGAAGATCAGCTAATACATTTAGTTGACAATATTTTCTGTACACTCTATTATCTGAGAAAGATAAGGAGTTTACATGTCAGCAGAACCGTTTCAGACTACCCGCTTGCAAGAGCTTACAGCAGAGTTGGCAGTTGGTGGGGAGGGAGCAAGCCCCGTTCGTGGCCAAGGGCTTATCAATTTGCTTAGCGCCTTGGCATTCGACCTGAACGCAATGATTGACGTTACAGTAGCGACCATTTTGGATAACCACCAGCTTACGAAGGATTCTACCACCTTCCAGAAGCTTGATCCTAACGGTGCAGATAGGGATCTTCGCCTACCAAATCCAAGCGATATGGGTCTGAAGTTGTTTATTATTGTCAATGGTGCCGACGCCGCAGAGTCAATTGTTGTCAAGACCTTCAGTGAAGGCGCTACTGTTGGTACTTTGGCACAGAACAAGGCAGGATTCTTCATTCTGAATAATGGAGCATGGGTCAAGCTCTGCACGCTTACCATTACCATCTAACTAATTATCGGTAATCGATTACCGATCAAGTTACCATCTATTTGGTAGACATAAAAGAGCGGGAAACCGCTCTTTTTGTTTTATTCCAAAGATATGTTAGCTGTAATATACAGACAGAACGGAAGGTGAACGATGGCGGGAATAACAGGTTTAGCGCAAGCGATTATAAATGGACCTGAGTATGGCCGCCCTGGTAAGATGATAATTACGGCGCTTGAGGACAATGGAGGTTTCTTTTTGCCTTCACAGAGTCGGGATTTTCCATGGCCAGAGAGTTTGAGTTTTACACGGTCGGCTAATTATGACAGCAAGCAAATTCCTGGCGGTACAGGGGAGTTACACCAATGGACGGGGACAACGGCTAATGAGTTTAGTTTAACGTTTAAGCTCATGAGGGATATACGACCGAGGGAGAGTTTACCGATAATAACGCGGATAGTGGTAGATCCACAGAGTCAAACGAATCAGGCGCATAACCGGGATATAATGCTTGACATAGAGTTTCTGAGTCAATTTGTGCTTCCGAAGTATTCGAGTTTAGACGGATACATGTTGCCTAAGCCGCCCCCATTGATTATGGTACAGTTAGAGGGATTGAAGATAGGCTACGCAGCGGGAAACGACTATATGATATGCGTTGCTACGGGGATAACATGGGAGATAATACAGTCATTTCCTGATGGAACACCAAGGATAGCGACGGTGGAATTACCGCTTAAGGAGACGTTTTACGATAGCAGTGGTAATATCGTTATGCACGATAGGAGTAATTTACTGCTTGACCGTTTCAACGTATAGCCTGTAAAGGAATTGCAAAGACGGCCTATTAGCGGTTGTAGAGCATCCCAGACAGGATATGATCCTCTTTGAAAAGGAGGAACAGATGATCGGAAACGTTATCCTTAATCGTACCATGGAGCTTCCAGAGTACGATACATCAGTGATCCCGTTACCGCTTAGGGATCACTCTCTGAAATCGATTACCAAGTTGAAAAATAAAGGCTTCTTTGTGAGGGAGCTAAAAGCCTCAACCACGATCTCAACCACTGAGGTTAGAATTGGGATTGCTCCTCTATCCCAGATAAGGGTTAGTGACATTCCAGATGGGGAAGTTGTAATTACCCTATCTGGAGGGAAAGTATCGTTTTCATTCTGTGGAATTCGGTATTCCGAATCGGCCTTTAAGGAGCGGGTAACGAATGGGGTTTAAGCCTCATATTATTGGATATGGAGAACCCTATGCCTACCGCCACCGTAGGCTCTCTCCCCTATTGAGAGCACGATTGCTAAGGATCGTACCAGGGACAATCCTTGACGTATTTCTTGACAATGGATTGTTTGTCAGGACACAGGCGATCAATAGTCCACGCCAATCAAATGGTAGTTGGTTTTGCCTCATAGCCCCGGTAGAAGGGATTCCGAACGTTTCTACACCTAATGGCTATTGGTTACAACCAATAGAATCCATAAGATTTTATGGGGGATGGAATGGACATCGGAGATTTAGGAGTTATGAGGTGGAAGATTCCAACCCACTACCTAAAGGGTAATGATGTTTTTTCTTCCGTTAGTTTTGTTTCCTACGGCGCTTATTAGCGCATATACTCCTCACTGCACTGGTTGTACTGGAATGACAACCTCTGGAAAGAAAGCAAAGCCAGGGATGGTAAGTGCAGATCCCAGGTATTGGGAATTCGGGGACTGCATTGAGTTGCACCATCCAGAGCCTATTGGATGGAAACGATACATTGTTGAGGACACAGGAGGGAGTGTAAAGGGTCCGAATCGATTTGACGTAGTGTTTCTTTCAACCAAAGAAGCGGATCAATTTGGTATTCAAAAACTGGAGTATCGTATATGCACGACCTAAACATCTCGGAAATCGATTACCAGAGGTAAATATGTTCTTTCGTGTAGACGTTACATACTACGCAGAGCGGGGTAATGGTACAGGAATAGACTGTATTGTGAGTGCGCCTTCTGAAGATATTCTTGTTAAGTATCTCTTTCAGAAGTTCATGGTAACTGACGAGGCAGAAGCCGAATTAGTTGAGGAGATATTTGGCGTACCCCCGAAGGTAGTTAGTGTTTACTTATCTGATCTAACGGGGGATACGGACGTTATTGAGCGTGCATTATCGCTTGGCTTATCATTTATAGATGACGGCGATCCTCGCATTAGAGGATTGAAGTATAAAATGATTATTGCCTTACGTGGTGATTACTGGTCACACGTAATAGAGCGATGTTATTGTCCATACCGCTTCAGATGGACACCTATAGGCGTAGCAGACGGATTAGATATTGAGACGCTACGGACAGCGTTAGGCGCACGTTTTGTTGAGTTGCCCTACCCGTAGCTGTGCTACTATTCTACCCACTACCCCACTACCCCACTACCCTACCTCACCAGAGAGATACAATGGGAAATCGATTACCGTTTGACGTACTAAGACCAGAGTTTGCTTATGGACAGTACCTTAAGTACAAGGGATTAGTCTTATACGTTAGACGGTCCAGACGAATTAGCGACGGGGCGCTAATCCCATGTTTTGATATTGCCAGGGTACAAGCTACTAAGAAAGGACACAAATTCTTTACAAAGTTTCTTATAGAGACATGTGAGTATTTATCTTGTCACCATCCTGATCATGGAATATATGTAGAGTGCGTAATGAATCCAAGATTCTCTAATTACTTAGAGAGGATTGGAGGTATTAGTGATCAACAGTTTAGCCCATCGTATATTTTCCCTCCTAACATTCTCCCCTCTCTTAGAGAGGGATTAATAAATTCCCTAACCATTTCTATCACCTGGAGAAACAATGAAGATTCAAACATCAGTAGCCTTATTTCGTGATTCACTTTCGCTTGCAGCCTCTCTTTTAAAGAGAGAGGGAACGCCGCAACAGACATCGGTATTGTTGAGAGCACACAATGATCGATTGGAGGTTATTGGCCAAGATGGCATAGTATATGCGAAGCTGCAAAGAGAATGCGTTGTTAACGAACCAGGGGACGTAGCGGTTCCGGCAAAAAATCTATTGTCGGTATTGAAAGTTCTGGCTCCGGGATCGATGACGTTTACGGCTGATAACGAAGGAAAGGGAATGGTTGTATGTGGTAAATCACAATACAAGCTTAGCACCTTTTCTTCTGCTGATTATCCACCGGACATTACAGATGAATTTGTTGAGGTAGCGATTTTGCCAGTAGCGAAGTTTAAATCACTTATCGACGGTATATCCCACGCGATTGCACCAGACGATAACCGGTATGGCCTGAACGGAGCACTTATAGAAACCCATACGCAGGATGGTACGGAATTTGTTCGCATGGTAGGAACGGACGGTAATCGATTATCCTTTGCGGACATTGAAGGCTCAATGAGAGAGGGATTTAAGAAGGGATCGCTTATTCCAAGGTCATCCCTTCAGTATTTGAGCAACGGTCTTACTGGAGAGACAGTTACAATTAGTGCAGGGGAACGATGGGCAGAATTTACGAGCGGTCCATCATCCTTCCGTGTACGTTTTCTTGTGGCAGAGTTCCCTAATTACCGTGAGGTTTTACCGAGAAGCTACAAGGGATCTTTTAGTGTAAATATAAATGTACTAAAGGACGCGATTAGACGATGTATGGTATTCTCAGACAATAGCCATACGATTAGGTTCAAGGTAGAGCCTACGATGCTTACACTCACCAGCCGTAAGCTTGATGCGGGTGATTCCAGAGAGGAATTGGATATCGTAACGGACAGCAATGGCACCACTTCGGCCTTATTTGGCGCGAATGGTAAGTTTATCCTTGACGCATTATCTGCAACATGGGCAGACGAGATTATATTCAATTTTGGAGATCCACTCGCCCCTTTCCTGATTGAAGGGAAAGACTGTGGAGATACACACCATATCGTTATGCCCCTGCGTCTCGAATAAAACAGCCTTGAATAAGAGCGCTTGAATAACAGTATCGAATAACAACCTGACTACATTGGGCCGATCTAAACGTCGGCCCTTTTATTTGCCCACCATTTCAGAATCCCCTACCACGGTATGATCCTAAGCCTTCAGCTTTACAAGTCCTTGACAAGAAATACATGTACAAGTTTTAGGGACAGGCTATGATGGAAACGCGGAAGGGATTTCAACTTCCTAAGGAGTCAAATGAGCCAGAATCAATCCAACCAGAATCTCAACAATGACAACAACGCTAACCACTACGCAGTGGGTGTAGGGCACCGTTGGGTGCTCGTATCGCGGGATGTGGTTGCAATGAGGCAACCCAATTCGGATACGGTAACGGACCCTAATGGTGCCCCCTTGTTCAAGGGGACGGTACAAGAATTCTGTCGTAGCTTCGGCGGCAATCTTGTACCCGCACCTGACCGCCTCCCCACCAACGTCCAAGAAGCCCTTGGGATCAGCAAGCCCCAACCCAAGGCTTGGACGCCTGATCCTCGTCACGAACGGCGCAAGCGTTTGGAAGAAGTTGTCTCGACCCTTTCCGGCACCCTCGTAGTCAAGGGTGACAAAGCGATCATCACTTTGCCAGATTCCAAGGGCAAACTTGGCGTACTCCAGTTGTCCCTTGACGGGGAATTGCTGCCCTATGTTGAGAAGGGTAGCAACATCGGGCTTGGCCAAATGGGACGTGCCAAATGGCTCATTGACAACCACGGCGCGGCGCTTCGGGCGGTCGTTACCAAGTAATCGATTTCCGGTTTACAATTTCACCAGGAGTCATCATGCAATTCGTGATCTATTTCGTGTTCTTTTTGATAGCCGTTATTTTGGTAGAGGTTATTTCTCGCCTTAAGGCTTGGATACCGGACATTGGTTACCCCTTGATCATCTTTTTGTTCGGCATAGCTTCCTCAAATGCAGTTGCATACTATGAACATGAGCAAGCCAAACAAGCTGAACACAGCACAGCTATTGCACAATAGCAATAGCTTAGTTATAGTGCCTACCTATCATGGGGATTAGATGTCAACCATTACCATCTCGTCATCTCACCTTAGGGTTGAGCGTAAGGCATGGTTAGCCTCCCTCCCTAAAGAGGTTCGGGATGTCATGGTTGGCCTTGTATCACCAGATCCAAGGGTAGACAGCGATCCGCTAACAGACGGGTCTGCAATGACTGAATCCAACATGACTGAATCCAACACATTACCAGATCTATCCTTAGAGGTTCTTGACAAGAAAATCATAGCAAAAAAGTCGGGGCAGGATATGATGTAAACGTCGGTAGGGTTCTTCTCCCTACCTCTCCTCCTACCTCGGAGGATCAACCCTAATATTTTCGGATACGGGGCTGTAGCCAAGTGGTTAAGGCAGGAGGCTTATACCCTCCCATCGTGGGTTCAATCCTCACCGGCCCTATTTACAATTCTCTACATAATACTCTCTATGTGGTAAAACCCAAACAGGGTATATTGTAGAAGTTGAGCGCCCATAGCTCAGAGGATAGAGCACCGCTTTCCTAAAGCGGGGGCCACTGGTTCAAATCCAGTTGGGCGCATCTTACTCATTTACATTTTTTGCGCCCATAACTCAGATGGACAGAGTACCAGCCTTCTAAGCTGGTTGTCGGCAGTTCGAGTCTGCCTGGGCGTACTTTCTTCACTGTTATCGGAAATCGATTACCGATAAAGGATTCAATATGTCAGTAGGAATTCGCATCTATCGTTTAGACGATCTAAATGCTATTAGCTTAGACATTATAGCTCTTTGTATCCGTCATGAATACGACGCAGACGGATACCGCTTGGTTGGTAAGACCAGAGACAAGATCCACTGGAAATTGGATTGGCGCGTGGACGATTTGGCCAGTATCCGTCTAATCTGGATACTTAATTCTATGCCCCACATTGCGGTATGGGATCTTCCCTTCCTTAAAGAGAAGATGGTCCGTGTCTCCTATGGAGAGGACATTACAGGATTCTCTGTATCCTTACAGAATCTCCTGGCATCCAAAGGCATCAAGGATGTATTTATGGAAGAGATTACCGAATGAGTGAGTGCGGTGATAACTTCACAATTAATCTGTCTCCTTCTCTTCTATTGGAGATACCAGACAATATCGATCAGGTATCTTTATGTGCGGCGCTACATGAGCCGCCATCCTTACAGGAGATAGATGCACTTAATAGTGCATACGAGAGAATGATAGAGAAAGGTTTCGTATTCTCGCATGAGCTAAGTGATGATTCACTTAGCCATCTAACCACCATGATTTTTAGGAGGTTCTAATGAATATCAATATTGAAGATCGCTCCTACCTCAATGGAGTGGAGCAACACCTAAAGACTGAAGGGAATCCTTCAGATATTAATGTGTCTATTCCTGTAGACTACGATGATGCATTTTCGGAGCATGTCTATCACAAAGAAAGCTTTGATTTTGTGTCGGAGGTAATATCTAAGTTTGAGGAATTGGGATACATCTATGTATCCACAAATCACGACGATGAGCTTACGTTGGGGCGTGCATACGCGCCTCCCCAAACATTGGAGCGTTTATCATTCCACCGGGCTTCATGACGCGGGTACACCAGTTACCGACAACAAACGATTCACACGTTGGCTTTTTTAGCCAGTCATGATACACGTTCACTGTAACCGTCCATAAGGACACACTGGAGAAAGACGATGCTTCTGATTCTTATCACCCTTCTTATTGGCTGCCCATCACCCGCACCAAGCCAGGAACCTCCTGCACAGGTAGCGCCTGCTACCGAACCGGTAGCCTTGCCCCCCACAGAGGTAGCACCTGTAGGTGCTCCTACCGAGCCTGCTACCTCACCTGTTGAGCCCGTCCTTGTTGCTCCTCAAGCACCTACCCAAGCACCGGTAGAGCCTGTTTCGCCAGTGCCTACGGTAGTTGTCTTACCTACCCACTAATCCTTAGGGTCTTGCAGACAACTTCTTGACAAGAGAATCGTTGCAAGATCACCCGGAAAGGATATGATGTAGGAGTTCAGAGGGAAAGGGAATTTACCCTCTCCCGATCTCAAGGAGGCTGAATGAGCTATTTGCGGGCACCCTAATACTCCTTGGATTTCCAAGGTCGTTATTAGGGTCTTCCCGATATCCTGACACATCCTTACAGGAGCCGGTTCCTTTGAATGTGTCCGGTTTTCCAACAGGACTGGCCCTTCTCCTATATCGGAGGGGGAAGGCACCACTTGAATTTCAATAAGAAACGTTTAACGTCAACGATTGAAATACTGGACAGATAGCTTGGCGAAATAGCTCAACTGGTTAGAGCCCCTGTACACCCTACCGAGTAGGAACAAGCCAGGGAGGTTGAAGGTTCAAATCCTTCTTTCGCCATCTGCTGGGTAACCAGCATTTAGGAATGATACCGACGTAAGAGAAGGCAATTTCTGGGTATAGCGCAGTTGGTAGCGCGCCTGTTTTGGAAACAGGAGGTCGCTGGTTCAAGTCCAGCTATCCAGACTCTTTAGTTGTAAACAGCTAAGATAAGCGGTACGGTAGCTCAGTGGTAGAGCACTCGACTGAAAATCGGGGTGTCGCTGGTTCAACTCCAGTCCGTACCATGTGCCTATAGCTCAATTGGTAGAGCGCTGGATTGTGATTCCAGAGGTTGCGGGTTCAAGCCCCGTTAGACACCTTTCTTTGGTGAGGATAGATACTGGCTAATCTGGCCCCCGTTCGAGGGGGGGTCATTTTCACTGGCTTGCAGGTTCGAGTCCTGCCCTCACCCTTCTTTGGTTTTTGGAAGCGTGGCCGAGTGGCCGATGGCGACGGTCTTGAAAACCGTAGTTCCTGTTGAGGGAACCGTGAGTTCGAATCTCACCGCTTCCGTTTCGGTACGATGAAATCGATTACGCACCAGTAACTCAGTTGGCAGAGTAGGAGACTCTTAATCTCTTTGTCCAGGGTTCGAGTCCCTGCTGGTGCATAAGCCGGAGAGTAGCTCAGTTGGCAGAGCGGTGTCCTTACAAGGCACATGTCGTCGGTTCAAGCCCGACCTTTCCGATAGATGGGCGAGTGGTGAAATTGGCAGACACAGGGGACTTAAAATCCCCTACCGAAAGGTGTACGGGTTCAAGTCCCGTCTTGCCCATATCTTCAGGATAACCAATGTTAGAAATGCAAAAAGCAGTCAGATGTAAATTACCGAGTGAGATTAAGCCCTACCAGACGTTCTTATCATTCAGCTTTATGCACGATATGATGAAGAAGGCATGGGCAGAGTTTTGTGACCACGGCCCACAGGGCTTTTACCATACAGTCTACACGTATTGTAATGACTGTAATGGATATTGCAGAGGATACCGTCTTAAGGTATCGGAAATGTCGAAAAAAGAACAGGAGTTAGCAGCGGGCGTAGGGTATTTATCGCCCTTACTGCATACTAAGCCTGGATACGACGTTAAAGAGCTTACAGATAAGTATGATTGGTGGACATGTAAATCATGTGGCGCAATCGGATATAAAGAGCACTACGGTATCTTTACCGATTCACCTATTGGCAAGGCTTTCTTAAAGGGCTTTGTAAAGCGCGTACCTCCACACTTGAAGTCTGATTTTGACGCAATTGAAAATGAAGATTGATAGGGGATTTATGGTATATAGCTCCGACGAGATTAAAAAGAAGCTAAAAGCTATACACCAGCGCGCATCATGCATATTTCTCGGTAATCGATTTCCAAATGTACAAAGAGTCCAAATGTACAAAGAGTCCAAATGTACAAAGTAATGTTTTCAGGATTCAAGACGAAAGAAGAGGCAAAAGCATTTATAGATGCTTACGCTGGTGGATGGGAACAAGAATCGGGCTTATGGCTTGACGAGGTTGGTATCAACTTCGCGGGCGCTTCCTACCCTATTATTGAAGATGAATCTTCTCTTACATTAGAATGTAAGCTAAATATCAGTAGGGAGACAGATGAGCCAGAATAAGCCATAGCATTCATGTCCAATGACAAAATAGGCCATTAGTGATATGGTCTATTTTCAATAGTGGATGATGAATGTTGATCAACGCCTCCAACGAAGAATTTCTATCAACAAGTACCGAGAGAGTATCTTTATTATTGAGCGATCCGCCTTGGGGAGCGGGTGAACAGAATACGGAATCGGAGTTTACGTATTCTGATGAGCCAGAGGATATGCCAGGACACATAGATAGGCTAACGGCGTATAACAAGAGATGTGTAGATACGGCGGCAATTTTCTGCGATAAGAGGAGCCTACACTTATGGCACGCAGCATTACTTAGAGACGTAAGTGAGGGCAACATACAGCATGTAGTATTGGAGTCGGCAATAGGGAATTACAAGCGAACGAGATGGCCACAAAAGCACTACTATATGATTATTGCTCATTATCGTGAGCCTGTATATTTCGACTTTGCGGCGCTCCCAGAGACAGATAGAAGGGCACCAAAGAAGGGCTATAACGGCCTAATGAGAAAAACGAACGGTGTTGTCCAGGCAACGATGTCATGTACGGATAAGGAGCGGGTAAAGGGATTTACGGCTCAGAAGCCCGTATGGTTTTTGAAAGACGTTATTAACGTCTTATGCCCGAAAGAAGGGAAGGTAGTAGATCCGTATGGTGGAACGGGTAGCACGTTTGTAGCCTGTATAGAGACAGGAAGGGAATACCACGGATACGAGATGAATCCAAACACCTATAGGGTAGCATGTGAAAGGATAGAGAAAGCGAGACAGGTACTCGGATTGCTATGAAATCGATTACCTACTATATGTATACATTCGTGGAGAAATATATGCGCACGCTCTTACAGTTGATCGAAAAGATGTCGGATCATGGTCCGAAAAACAAATGGGTAACATTGTCTGTTGCAGATCTCGCCAAAGATCCTGCACTTGCTGATGAATTTGTGCAGATGATCCAGCATTCCTACCGGAAAATCGGCGGGCACGTTGAGTTTAAGAACGCCCAGTCGTTTTTCAGTGGTGATGCCTTGGTATTTGATGCTATCGATCATGATGATGATCCGGAGGCAGATATTCTTCGGGTAGCAAAGATTTCTCCTTATGGAAAAAAGAGTATCGCTACTGCGACGGATGATACGCCTTTTTCTAAGGCTTCGATGATTACTTATGCGGCTTCTTCTTTAAAGAAGCCTGGATTTTATGCAGAAGTATCTGATGCAATGGCGCATATTTTGATCACAAAAGAGCTTGTCCCTTTTGTTTCAGATGAAGCAACAGTACGCAAGGTGCTTAAAAAAGATATTGTTTGGATAGGTGCTCACCCTGACGGTAAATATCCAGGCTATGATGGTTGGTACATACGGAAGCTTGGACCGAAGGAAGAGGAGCACTTAAAGATTATGGTAGGTATCCCGAAGGTATGACATGTTAATTATATGTCAATCACCTTATGCTTTGAAAGCGGGATAAGCTGATTTAGTAGGTATAGATTGTTAAGGCTTAGAAAGCGAAATTACTTCTTTACGAGAAGCGGTTACTGTTTCCTATTATAACCAGCCAGGGTATCTAATGAGTGAAGAATCTATGTTTTTAGACATTGAGACAGGTGAGTTGACGCAAGATGTCGAGAGAGGATTTTTATGTATCGACCATGCTGGCTATAATAGCTCAGGCGACGAGATGTTTGATTACAAGTTCTGCTTCAAGCCAAATGGGCAAAAAGCCAAGGTTATAGTATGGAAGTTATCAGAGGAGGTAGGGCCAACATTTACAGCGTTGGCGAATAACGTACATGGTTCCTTTCAAGCATTCTATCAGATAGAGATGGAGAAAGCAGAAGCAGGAGAGGAGCCTGATTGGAGGGCAGTAACCAATCACCTATTGGTACGAGCGATACGCTCCCCATTAGGGGATGATAAGACATGAAATCGATTACCGAAACTAACCTTTCAAGGACTAAGGAGATAAGATGGTAAAAATAGATCCAATAATTTGGAAGAAGATACCTCCGCATGTACAAGAGGTATTGTCGATAGGTATTGAAATTTCAGCTTCACCCGATGAAGCAGCTTCAAGAATTGCTTGCCTAAACCTCGTATTTAACGACGATGGAACATGTATCAATCCGGTCTGGGCGGGAACGGATCTTGGACATATACTTATGGATATCAAGGCATCTAATTGGATAGACGCGATAGAGTACGCATGTGCGTTTACAGCATCTCTCACAAAGGAGCAATGTGAGATGCAGAGGAGTAACGGAATTCGACATGATCCAATCACCATTACGGAATTCCATAGCTCAGGAAGGACAATTCACCTTAAGGAGCCACTTGTATTTGAGGTAACCGAGCGGGGTGGACTATACCATGCTGAAACCGAAGTATCAGAGGATCTAAGCTGTTATGAGGAGCGTCTATCTTATTTGATGCCATCGATTCTATCGGGATTAGACAATCTATGGACGATCTACGCAATGGAGGACGATAGCTACCTAACGGATAAAGCTATTGAGCTTAAACGGTTACTATTGGGCCTAACGATCTCCTTTGGCTTAGACGAATAGGAGAGCTTGTAAACCGTTTGTCAAGACAGATATATTGGCTACCCAGAATGAGAGCAACAGGGTATTGTCTGTTCATCGAAACGGAGCCCATCATGCGCAAGATCAAGAACGTCAAACCCGTTGCAGCCCGCGACGTAGTTTCAACCCGCTGCCCTATTGCAGCCGCAATGATTGAACGCGGTGTACGCGGTGCAGGCCATCATCATAATCCCGCCCCCAAGCGCGATACATGGAACCGCTGTGCCAAACATAAAGGCCAGCGGTTTGAGTAGGTAATCGATTTCCATTTCTATCCACAGTTGTTACTGATTTCTTAGGAGTATTCATCATGCAAACGTTATCACAATTGGCATCCGTAGCATCCTCACAGTTGGCAGAACAAGCTCAAACTTTTGAGGCTCTTGCCGACGAGTACCTTAAACAAGTGCAGTCTGCTATTGACGCAGAGCGTAAAATGCCTTGGGGAATTCCCCAAGCATCATTTATGAAGGGTGATAAGCGATGGAGAATTGTTGTCAAGGATCGTCCAGAAGATAAGGGCGGGTCAGCGTTTGGATTTATCGACTTCGTGACGGGCGACCTTCTTAAAGCAGCGTCTTATGCTGCCCCTGCAAAGGGCGCACGCGGAAACCTCTTTGATAAGAACACATGGAAAGACTCATTCACAGCCTACGGAATGGCCTATAAAGCCAAGAAGGTATACATCAATCTTGGCCCAGATAGTCTTGCCAAGCTAAACGATGTTAGTGTACGCAACTTCTCGTAGTCGAATGGTTGCTTATTCACAGGGGTTTTGTTACTCATTCTTTATGAGAACCCTACGTGCCCTTATAGAAGATACCGAGACAGATTATGATCGGTACTTCACCAATGGATGGAATGCTGCAAAGAAGGCAAAAAATCCTGCATCCCATGAAGTCAATGCACGTTTCAAGAAGGTGCAGGATAAGAACGGTGAGGACTGGAAGGTTGGATACCTTGCATTCATCAGTAAGCGAGACTACCCGGACATTGAGCCTGCTCCAGTTGTAAGAGCTAAGCAGCTTGGGCTACTTGAGTCGAAGCAAACGGACATGTACTATTTAGCCAAGACACTACAGGGGCTAACTGGTGCTTCTATTGCAAAGCTGCTTGATGCTAAAAATCTTGAAGTATCATTCACCAAGATTGATAGCTATCATGGGAAGATTACAGCATATCAGGACCATTTTTTATTGTCCTCATCGGAGGACAATTCTGTATATTGGACTAAGGCTTTGCTGGCGCTTAGGGGCCATGCGAACGTATCTGTTGAGGAGCACGATAAAGAGGGGAATCCGGTTGAATGGCTCATCACGCCACTTGAAGGATAAACCGGTCTTAATGCCTTTATGTGTCATCCGATTTACCTGACAGCCAGTAAATCGATTACTTGTTACCAATCGATTACCTTGTTATTAGATTTGTATGAAAAACCTCCGCACGCTTATAGAAGATACTGAAGCAGACTACGATAAGTATTTCACCAACGGGTGGAACGCTGCAAAGAAGCTTAAGAACCCCCAAGGGTATGAGGCTAAGGAGCGATTTAAGAAGGTCCAGTCCACGAATGGCCCTGATTGGATTCAGGGCTACTTAGCTTTTATTGAAAAGCGGGATTTCCCAACCAGTACGGCTCCAACTGTACTGAGAGCAAAGGGTCTTAAGTTAACAGAAGAGGTAGTTTTTAATCAAAACTACGCAGATGGGATGAAAGCACTTGGCAAGAGGATAGTGCAGTTAACCGGGCTTACACTTAAGGAGGTATTGGAAGCAGAGGGGAAATCGATTTCCTTTACCGACGATGGGATCAAGCGCGGGAAGCTCTATGGATTTGAGGATTACTTTTCTATTGTTACCTCCCCAGAAGAGGTTCCATACTGGGAGGAGAATCTTAAGAAGTCTTTACCTGATATAGATCCTTACTTCCCTAATGGAAAGAAGGGTATGCGCGTAACGATAAATTTAATACTCCCCATGGAAACCATTAAAGAATCAGTCGATTCTAACCCGCTTGATGGTAAGAAGAAAAAGCAGGTTACGGATATGATAAATAAGATCCTTAAGAAGTACACAGATGGACAGTTTAGCGATACGTCATGGGAGCCTATAAACAAGATGAGAGCAGATCTTACGAATAATGGTATTCCCTTAGAGGCTTTAGATGGATCAGGGAGATACGAGAAAGAGAATGGCATTGATATACGGAAGGTATGGAAGTACAAGGTTCCTTTCCAGAACCAGAATGATCGTGCAGATTCAGTTTACATAAGCATTACAGCGAGTGGTACTGGACCGGTAAGCGATCCACTTCAGAGATACGACGTTGTTGCATACGCTACTTGATAGCCTTTTAGGAAATCGATTACCGTGCTCTTACATTTTGACTGAACCGATCTAATATCCCTATATACCTCCCTCTATACATCTCTCTCTATCCTCTATCAAAGTTTGATAGAGGATAGACTATCGCAGGTACAGTAGAGTGTAGGAAATCGATTTCCTTGTTACTTCATGTTTATGAAAACGATAAGTGCGCTCATTGAAGATTTAAGTCCTCCTCTTGGTTTTGCTGGTCCCCAGAAGGGGGCCTGTGCGGTAATCCAGAGGATACGGAAAGAAGCACCTAAACCGATACAGCAGGCATTGGTAGATCCTGTTGAAGATGGGATAGATTTATCCAATAAGGAGGCATCACAGATTTACGATTTAGAGACGGAGCCATTGCCAACGGGTGCAAATACATACTTTAAGAAGCTCATTATCTCTTCACATGCGCAATACCGTATGGATCTTAGGGGGATCACGATAGAGCACATAAAGACGGCGATACAGAATTTCACGAAGGACTGGCTGAAGCATAAGGGGATGAAGAGTCCAGTATATGACACATGGAACGAGTTAGCACAGAGGCGAGAGCCTATTAATTGGACGGACATGAAGCAGAAGTTGTTTTTAGCATTTACGATATACGATAAGGACAGGGAGATAACGCTTGTGACGAGTTATTGGAGGGATCAGTTGAAGGTAAAGGCACCTGGGGATGGTGGATGCGATAGCGAGTAGGTATTCCAATCCTCTTCACCTAAACTATGAAAGATTAAAATAATATATTGCGTATATTTATGTATAGGTTATTTCCAGGGGAGGAGGCAGAGATGACAGTAGACGATATGATTGCAACGCTGACTGAGTTATCGGAGCAAGGGCATGGGGATAACGAGATAGCGATAACGGCGCAGGATGAGGATGGAACGGACGTAGTAGAGACATTTGATATACTTAGTGTTTCTACGTATATAGGCGACAATGGGGAGACGCTTATAGGCTTAGATATAGACGATAGCGCGATGGAGTTTGAGTCGTTATCGGGTGGAATGGAGTACGAGAACTGATGGAATCGGAGCGGTTAGCGCGGGGGAAATTAGAGATGCTATATGAGCGTATAACGGACTATTTAGCGAATCGTGACGTAGCTGGCCTTATTAGACAGGGGGCACCAAGGGACGAGTACATGCCGGAATCACTGAGCCTTATGGATTTATACGAAGAGGATAATGATTTACCATCTCTTCAGATAAGGGAGATATTTAATGAGATTATACCTCTTACAGAAGAGGAAGCATGTTTAATGAGGCACGATATTATGAAGATGATAGAGGAAGTAAAGTTTCTGTAAACCATATCCGCAATAGATAGGGTTTAATCTTAGACAGGATATGATTACCTCAACAGTCAACAGAGGTAAAGATGAAAGAGCAGATAATTCAGGTTGTAAGACCTAAGCAGCTTTATGATGGTACATTGGGAGCATCATACCGAACACCTACTGTACCTGTTATTGGTGATCTTGTTGAGGTACAAACAAGGGGCGGAAAGAGTTGGAAGGCAACGATAATGAAGCAGCTTGCGCTATAGCTATAGAAAGGATATGTTGGAGCAGGTAGAGTAGGTGAAGAATCATGAGATCCTTGCTGAAGAAGCATCAGTGCTTTCCAAGTACGCGCACGATGAGAGCATAGCTGCGTTTGTGGATTAGGAGGCTATGGATCGGTGGTTAATCTCTAACGAAACAATAAGGGGCACCAATGCCTGATTTTGCACTATGTAGGAATTCGCTATGTACCTTATCTGCATCCTGCCTACGATACCAGACGGAGCCAGGGTACAGACAGACCTATGGTTCATTTAGGCAGAACAAACTACTTAAATGCTCATATTACATGGCTCCAGAGCCTACCCCTACCGATCATTGCGAATCGGTACAGGTAGCAGAGGCTAAGGCGCTATTCTAAGTTTTGCTCGGAAATCGATTACGGGCTAACATTCTAATATGAAGAATTTAGCGCGCGTCGTCATCATTAGTGAAGATGAGAAAGACGTTACTCTTTCTGGAGAGACGGGGCATTGGGTAAATGTTAGGGGTAGACCTATATTTATAGGTGAACCTTCTCAAGCATCAAAGCGCCTCTCCACTTTAGATCCGAGTAGTATGGACCGTGGCCGTCAGATATTGACGGTTAAGGTTCCCGATCCTAAGGCCCCAGGTGGGTTTAGGGAGACGAAAAAATATGTATACTCTGATAAATGGAACCAAGCGACACAGAGGTATAAGTTTGCTATCGCAAACGACATAGAGAAGAACAGGGACAAGGTAGAGGAGTCTCTTGAAAAAGAGATACTTGGCGGTAAGACAGGAGCACCATTAGCGGTATGTGCATTGGTTATTTCCAGAACGGGTATGCGCGTAGGACAGCCTGGAAATGCGACAACGAACGATGAGGGAGTATCAGAGGAGACGTATGGAGCGACTACATTAGAGCGTAGTCACGTAAAGGTTGATGGAGATAAGGTTACTTTTGCCTTTAAGGGGAAGGCAGGGGTAGATCAGAATATCGTTATTACTGATAAGGTAATAGCGAAGGGCGTGAATGACATTCTTAGCCAACCGGGTAAAGACGATGATATTCTCTTCACCAAGAAAGACCCTGATAACGCAAAGAAGCGCGCAGGTCTTAGACGTGAGGACGTAAGTGATCGGTTTAAGCGTTTTAACGACCACTACAAGCCTAAGGATTTTAGGACAGCCAAAGCGATGCAGGAGGCTGTAGCGGTAGCACAGGATATTCTTGGCAGAGGTCATGATATTCCCAAGCAGAAGGCTAAGCAGAAAGCGTATGCAAAGGCTATTGTAAAGGAGATGGGCGAGAAGATTAGTAAGGTACTTGGCAATCAGCCAGGGGTAGCGATTAGTAATTACACGAATCCGTTGCTTGTGGAGTACGTATTGAAAACGATAGGCATCAGTAAAGAGATGTTAGAGAGTTTAGACAGTGCTGAAGGAAGGGCAGCATCAACGGCTGGAACACCAGAGAGCGTACCGTTACTGATATCTATCTATGGTGAGGACGCGGTTAAGTTATGGTTCTCGTCTTTATCGGACGCTATGAATGGAAAAGACAACGCAGGTATTGATTTAGAGACGGGTATGCCTGTAGAGGATAAACCGAAAGGTAAGAAGAAAGATAAGGAAGTTGCGGAGTCTGCACCTAATGGGTCTGATCCGATATCGGAGGCAATGTTAGAGACAGATGTACCGATGGCGGGATTCCAGACATCTACACTTCACTTTGATCCTACATTAGCGAAGGCGCTACACTACACACCTACGAGTAGTGATATGCTTGGGTTGGAACGAGCCTTAGCGAAGGAAGGAAAGCACATTTACGGGTCTTTAGCGAAGCGGCGTGATGGGAATTGGTCATTCTTTTACGAGTCCTCTTCAGGTAGTGAATACGGCACGTATGTAGCTATTTACCCGCACAAGGTAGATTTAGGGATGTACATATTTGAGGAGACATTCTTTAATGTAATGAAAGATAGGATGAAGATTAGCCGTATGGGTGAGAATCGCCAGGGTATCATTATTCAGGTTAACGGATACCGCTAATGCGCACCTTAAGTCGTTTACTACAGGAGCATATATCTTTCCAGAGATTGTTACTGGAGGGATCTATATTAGAGAAGTACGCAACTGATGAGAGGATAGCGGCGTATTTATCGGATTGGCTTGTTGTTATATACGATAGGGAGGCATTCAAGAAAGCGCTTAAAGGGGCACCAATGATCATTGGTGATAACTTTTTATCCAAGCTGGAGAAGGAAAAGAAATCAGGGGGTATTTACCTTTCTGGATTAAGCTTTGACAGGCTTGACGTATCATGCAACGATATGCCGGTTGTTTCTTCATCGGTAGCGGCGGTTAAGGGATATGGGCCATTAGCGTATGAGATTGTAATGGCTAATTACGGATTAGGGCCAGATAGGATATCTGTATCTTCTAAGGCAAAGAGTGTATGGACGAAGTTTTCGCAAAGAGATGACGTATCTATTCATCCATACGACGATATAGATAGTCCTAAGACACCTACCCCGAAAGACGACTGTGATGTATACCAAGATGTGGAGTTAGACGCATCATACACGTTACCGCCTGATGCGAAGGCAGCGAGTAAGGTTTATATTAAGAGACACAAGGCATTTGAGAAAGAGTTTATGTCTAACCACGACGGGGATTTAGGTATGATCTTTAAACGAGCGCACAACACAGTATTTGATATGAATTACGGGTGAGAAATCGATTTCCTAAATAGGTCTTGACAGGTGATCCCAGTATAGGATATGTCAATCAGGACTAAAGGAGACAAAATGGAAGTAGAGAAAATGGAAGTAGAGAAAGTATCTGAAGAAGAACATTCCGAAGAACTAATTGCCCCTTCGGAACCAGTTAGACCCATACACGCTGTAGGCGATATTGTTAGGCTTAGGTCGGGTGGTCCTTACATGACTGTCCAACGTATGACTGATGATATTGGTAATAATTCCTATGGTCAATATAGTATTAGCTCACATTACTACGAGTGCGTATGGTTTCATAAAGGCACGCCCCGCAAATATCTCTTCAGAGAAGAGACACTAAGATCATAAGAATTCAGATCCAGCATTTGAAAGAGCAGGAGACAATAATGAAGATTATATCGTTAGATTTTGATGGAACCCTTGTTTATAGGAATCCCTTGTTTGGGATAGATAAGCCGTACACGCTTATGTACGAGGGAGCGAGGGAATTTCTTGAAGAATGTAGAGAGAAATGCGACAAGCTTGTGCTGCTTAGTACAGCGCATCCATCGTACCTAAGGAGCCAGCTTAACGAGCATGGTATCACTCATTTTTTTGACAGGGTAATTAGTACCAAGAGTCCTACGGATAAGGTATGGGCATCTGATCTAACCCAATCCAGTTGGGCACATGTAGACGATACACCTACGAATACCGTTATGTACGGTGAGAAGCTATCACAGTTCTTTGGATGCAGATGGGATATGATTCCCAGTAACGCTAAGGAGAATTGGATACACTTTCGGGAAGGTGAGAACGAGTTAGAAGATCCCCAGGATGAGACACATGGGGTTGACTACTCCATTATCCTTAGGGACATAGATCGGGTTCTATCGGTCCCCTATACACCTATTTACCCCAAGCCTGATTATGACGATGACGATTGGGAGCCTTGGACACCTTCAAGTCCGTAAAACCAGCCTGTAAACTTCATGTAAAGAGATAGATATCCGGTGGATCAATATAGGTCTACCGGATAGTCTGTTTATAGGCTCGTAAAGAGTAATCTTTCCCCCAACATTAACCCCAACCATGGAGCTACTTTGGGACCAGAGCAGTTTAGGGCATTATTTGTTCGCATTCTTGAGTACGGGGAGGCACACCCTGATAAGTGTTTTATCCACACGATTGACGATGCCTTATTTATTGAGGTATTTGGTCATAAGATTGGATGTCGCCAATCAGGATTATATTTGACGCTTATCAATACGTCACCCGGCTGTAATGCAACGATGCAGTTTCGGACTACCAGTATTTCATCGTCTGAACCATTGGTAAACCGGGTGAATACCCTTATCGTTAGGGTATCCAACAGGGTATTTGAGAAATCGATTTCCGACGTTACCACTCCCCCGTATATGGTAAGTATTGGCCCTATCCATTTGGGGCGAGCACGGTCGATAGCATTTTTATCGGGTGTTGTAATTTCGACAGCGGTTATTTTTTGCCACCTTATCGGCCTTATCCAATGAGTGAAGGCGAAGCCAACGCTAAATTTCTGCCTAATTTACCGTCAGGATGGACAAGACGGCCCAAGGGAATATGTAAGGCTTGTTGGAAGCAATACGTAGTAGACGAGAGAGAATCAGATCCACGGAGGTATAAATGTTAGACATTATAGAGACAATCTTAGCCTCTATTGCTACGCTTGTTATCGGGCTATATGTAGGTGATGAATATGGTAAAGGCTACGTGCTTCCTGCTGCGGTGCTATGTTACTTCGTCATAACGGCCATTCACGTTTTACTTGATATCGCATTTGATGACGATGACGACGATAAACCCAATAACAAGCCTACAAAAACCAAACCAGCCTAACCACTCTAACAACAAAGAATCCAGAGAATCCAATAGAGAATCCAATGTCAGCACCAATGATTATCAAATACTACGGTATTTCAATTTATGAAAGCGGCTTCAATGTAAGTCAAACATTCCTTAGGGGATTCCTTGAGCTTTACGGAGTCTCTGTAGATACATTACCGGACATAGAAGATCCCTCTTATGATAGAGAGATGCTTGAGTTAGTAACTGAAAACCTACCCATTACCGAAGGATACATGGCAAGTGGAGACGATAGACCGGTATATTTAGGTATCGCTATTGATGCTTCAGACGTATACGAAGCAGAAACCCTATTGGAATGGATGAATGAGCCATTATCTAACGAGAAATTAGGCAGAGCAATTCATGAGTTCTTTGCTCTTGTTGGTATTCGTTCACCAGAGCAGGATAAGGCATTTGAGGAGCTACTAAAGAGGGAAGGGATTCAACCTCGGATTCATTTTGTCACAGTAGACAGCTAAGCCCCAATGGCGTTGGCACCTTTATTAGACGCTTTACAAACGCTTGACGAGATAATCATTGTCTCGAAATGAGCCATGAGGTATCTTGAAAACGCGAAGGGAATTTCAACTTCCTAAGGAGCTTAGATGCGCGAAGCGATTGTAGTGATTCGGGAAGGGTTTTCATACCTTGTACTTCCATTCCGACCTGCTGAGTACAGCGTTGGGGCTTATGGAGGTCTTGTTGAGACGCGCGCTTCCCAAAAGGAGTACACCGTAGCCAAGCGGGCTGTCGGTTCGACCACGATCCTCGACGCAGAAACGGGCGCTCAGATCTACGAAGGGATGTCTTTGGAGGAATTTGCAGACGCGCTCGGTTACCGGGTTGTAACCCAAAAAAATACAGAAAAAGATACAGAGGCCACATGTAATGCTGGTTGGATCAGCACCGCTAATTGGTAGCCAGTAATCGATTTCCAAAGGAGTTCAAGATGACTGTCTCTCAGCTTTTGGCTATCAAGGTTCTGAAAGAGTACGCTAAGGAGCGTGGTCTAACAGTAGAAGCAGAATACACCCCTGATGGGGATATTATACGCTTCAGTCTCTTTGAGAAACAAAGCGTAGAGGTAAGTGATTATGGGCCATTTATCGGCGCACTATACAACGTCCTACGTTGTAAGCTATTTGCTGGTATTGGATATCATATCGATACCTGCAATGTACCCGTTGTCCACCACGGATGCACCAGTTTGGTTATCTCATTCAACGAATGGGTAGAAGATGAACGAGTTCGTACCTCTCTTCACCCATCCCATGACTCGGACCTTTCTGTACCAGCTTGGCCAGCCTACCCAGCTTTTTGTAAGCTCTTTAATGGAGAACCACTCTCCGAAGATGACATTGAAGCAATCGCCCAAGGTGTAGACGATATGATTTCCAGTATGAGTAGATGTGATTCTCTTCATCCAGGGCGTAAAGAGCGATTCGAGTTCTTCCCCCATGAACACGAGGATCATGTAGTATACACCTACAATCTTCTTGGATTAACGACCCGGAAAACGTATGCGGAGATTTTCAAAGACGGGTCATTTGCTCTTGACTCCATCCGTGAGTCATGGACATACCAAAGTTATGAAGAATCGGTACTCACTGTTATTGCAGCATTCAAGTCGGAAAAAGACCGTTTATTAAACCTCCTAAAAGGAATACAATGAGCACTATAACCGTGCCATATCAAATGGCGTTCGGGACATACGAGAAGTACCCAAGGGGATGGTGGAGGAATTTACCATCCCTTGCTGTCAAGATCGATGACCGGGGTAAAGCGATCCTCGTTCGGATTCGTTCTGGAGAGACACCAGAGACGATATCCAAAAGTTTAGCACAGCAAGGCTACCGTCTGAGTCCTATGGCCATAGAGGATTTAGTGGAGATAGCTAAGAAGAAGGGCTTGTACCCTTCTTAGTCCTATTTCTTTAGCCCTACAGCCTCGTAAAGAGCTTGTCAATACGTTCATTCTACCCTTGTAGCAAAACCTATATAGGGTATGATGAGGCTACCAAACCCATAGGGAGCATTCATGCCAGAATCCAAACAAAAGATTGGAGCCGATCTTGTGTGCCGCATTGCATACGCAAAGGCCCATAAGGCCGATTTAGGTATGTACTGGGTTCCAAACCAGTATTACACAACATGTCTTGATGCTCTCGCTCCCCACGCCATTTTAGGCCATGAAGGAAAATGGACACTCATTCAATTTGATTCACACCGTTAATCCAGATTCACCGTTAATTCAGGAGTAAATATGCCAGAGACAACAGTAACAGAAGTAACAGAAGTAACAGAAGTAACAGAACCTCAATATGTAGATCCCAACGTCCTAACCACCATTCCCACAGGCCACGTGCCATGGCCATCCATTGAGGATTTCCCTCACATGACGGCTTCAGTCCGTCGCATTAATTTACCCTTTAGCGACGTTCGTTTTCATGCAAAGATTAAGTTGCATGGCACCAACGCGGCAATCCGGTTTAAGAATGGTAAGATCTTTTATCAAAGCCGGTCTAACGATATCACGCCCGAATCCGATAACTACGGCTTCGCAAAGGCGATGTCAGCGTTAGAAATCGATTTCCAAAATACGCAATTGTTTCAGATTTCTCGGCTATCTCCTGACGCAGTATATATTGTGTACGGGGAATGGGCGGGATCTTCCATCCAAAAGGGTGTAGCCCTTTCCAAAGTAGAGAAGGGTTTTCATGTTTTCGCCATCCGACAGATCTTCTCCTGGCCAGAAGGTGTACAGGATCGGCTCTACGATGAGCCAGAGGATATCAGTTATTTCCTATCCTCTATGAATGAAGATCTGACCGAAGCAGCGCCCCCTTTTCTTAAGGGCGTTTACGTTATTCCTTGGTATGAGGACGGTGTAAGCCAGGAATATCGTATGGATTTTACGGTGCCTTCATCTGTGAATGCGCAGATCGAGCGTATCAATGCACTTGTTGATCAGATTGGAGTATCCGATCCCTACGTTAAATCATTATATAATGAGGACGGTACAGGGGAGGGATTAGTGTTCTACCCTATTGTAGAACGCACCACGGAGCACTACCCAACGGAAATGTTCCGCCGTCTTAGCTTTAAAGCAAAGAGTGAAGCACACCGGGTCAAAAAGACCAGTGCAGCGGTTAAGCTCCTTGTAGAGAAGCCAGAGGGAGTATCGGATTTTGTAAGCATGTTTGTTACAGAAGCCCGCTGTTTGCAGATCCTCCAATCTCATTGTAATAATGAGCGTATCGCGCGCCAGATTGGTCCCTTCATTAAGGGGATGTTGGCCGATATTGAAAAGGAATCGGTACAAGAGCGTGAAGCTTCAGGCTTAGACTGGAAAACCCTTCAAGGGGATATTTCTGCTGCATGCCGTAAATGGATGATGCCCTTCTAACGCCTAACGGTAATCGATTACGGATAGTAAAACTATCCGTTAGATAAGCAAGCCTATCTCCTTTATCAGAGATAAGGCTTGTTTTTTTATATATCCTTGTTATGATTCAGTACGGAGATTTCTATGTTAGAAACACCAGACATATTGGTTCATATCGCATTTATGACTGAGCTTGCCGGTAAAGTATCTGGGATTCAGGTATACGCATCTGGAAATAGTGATGAGTTATCATTTGCTACGGTAACTTCGGACAAAGGCACGATTGATCTGAACAAAATACCTGACGATACAGCGATATCATATCTCCTGCGAAGGGCATCAGAATTTTGTGAGAAGTACCATATATGCGAAGCCTTCGCTAAGCACGTACCCGCCAGTCTACCGATAAAGGTTGTTATTAGCCTTCGTGTTATGCTTGATGAATACCCGACGAGGCAATTTACGTTATCCCGCAAGCGTAGCATTATTGGTGAGGTATACTTAGAGGTATTGGAGGAACCGATAGACGCCAAAATGCTTGGGGAAGCTATACCAACCGAAGTACAGGAGCAACTACATACAGACTGTAAGCAGTGGCTCCAAGAGCACGATTTACTTTGAGCACAAAGCCTTATTTTGTTTATGTTATACAAAGCCTCACGCCGTATACGGTTAACGGTAAAGTACACAAGCCGCCCTATTATGTAGGGATGACGACTGATCCCATACGCAGGCTAAAGGAGCACAATGGTATCAGGCCAGGAGGGGGTAAATACACGTCAAAACACCGCCCCTGGAAGCTTGTTGCAATATACGGCACCTATCCTGATAGGTCTACAGCACTTAAGGCAGAATACGCACTTAAGCATAGTAGACGGGGGGAAGCGAGAACGCAATGGAGCCCTAAGGATTCACCGTTATGTATACCGTACACAGGGTCTTTTCCAATCGGGTAAGATAGAAACAAAAGGATAGGAAATCGATTTCCTATCCTTTTGTACGACTAACCAAAGTTATTTATAGGTCTAATTCCTATTGAAATTTGATAGAAAGTCGATATAGGTTAGAGCAGTATAGGAGATGCAAATATGACTGAATGGATGAAAGAAGCCTACGAGAAATATGGTAAAGAGATAGCATCCAAGGGCTTAACCCGTACAGGTGTTATGGCTTTAACGAAGTTAGGCGAGAGCCGGTCAAGACGATTGCTTGACTACGTTAGGCTAACAAATCCACATGATTCTACTGCACATAAGCCTACTGTACAAGAGCCTACACCTGTCTATAAGCCCATAGAG
>Ga0114979_10000082_pt1 | contig 54937 bp, 42 predicted proteins | sample S_140625_EF_Meta_FD_87315 | JGI IMG/M metagenome (GOLD analysis project Ga0114979, IMG submission 87315) | Freshwater microbial communities from Lake Simoncouche, Canada to study carbon cycling - S_140625_EF_MetaG | ecosystem: Environmental > Aquatic > Freshwater > Lake | place: Lake...
TATTTCCTTATATCCTATTTCCTTATATCCTATTTCCTTATATCCTATTTCCTTATATCCTATTTCCTTATATCCTATTTCCTTATATCCTATTTCCTTATATCCTATTTCCTTATATCCTATATATTTTTTATAATTTCTAAATATGTCGCAAAACCGTCAGCTATAATAACCCTATTAATAAGTTTAGAGGTAAGGTATCATAATCATAAAACCCATATAAACATATATTATTTTTATTTATATATATTTTAAAATGATATCAATCGATATAATGGGGGGTCTGGGGAATCAATTGTTTCAAATAATGACGGTAATCGCTTATTCGAAGAAATACAACAATTTCTTTGTTATTGAAAGGAAGGCATATAGCCCCAGTTGTACGTATCGAAATGTGTATTGGAATAATTTTTTAAGTAAGTTAGAGAAATACTTAGTCAATTACTTTGTCTATTTCCCAGTATATCAAGAACCCACCTTTGAATACCAAGAGTTGCCAAGTATTTCAAGCACAGAGAATATTAAATTGACAGGATACTTTCAATCCTATAAATACTTCGATTCCTACAAAGATGAAATCTTAAAAGAGATTGGCTATAATACCATAAGAAACACCCTTATAAATAAACTGAAACAGAACAACACCTTCAATCCATGCGAGATGATTTCATTACATTTTAGAATCGGGGATATTATCAAAGTCCATAAGGAGAATAACATTATCATTCCTGTCGAATATTATATAAATGCAATAAAGCATATCTCTCAAAATACAGACAAACCTATTAAACTGCTCTATTTTTGTGAAGCAGAAGATAATGAGTTTGTATTGACAAACTACATCAATCCCCTCAAAAAACTGTTTCCAAACACATCGTATCATAAAGTGAGTGATACATTAGAAGACTGGGAACAATTGGTATTGATGAGCGTATGCGAACATCATATTATCGCAAACAGCACTTTCAGTTGGTGGGGTGCTTATTTGGCATCTGATACTGATAACAAAAATAAAATCATATGCTATCCCGATAAATGGCAACATTCAAAGGTGATAACACATAGCACGGTTGATTTATTCCCCGAAAATTGGACGATGTGTAAGACGGAAGCCGTTTAGTAGCTTAGCAACGACTTAGCAATTTTTAGATGTCTTTTTTCCTTATATCCCCTTGATAATCTCCAAGTAGGTAGCAAAACCGTCAGCTATATTAATAGGGTTATTATAGCTTGATAAGCGGACATCAAAGTGTATCCAGTTTTTACGATATTTTTCAGGAATAAAATTCATTAAAAATAGTGATGCCATCATCCCATCGCTATTAACACATTTATATCCCGAGTTTTTAACATCCGCAATATTTGATTTAATATAATGTATATATTCGACCCATGGGGGTAGCCTAATACTTCTCTCAGCATATTCCTTGTTATATATTTCAATATCCTTTGAAAGTTTATCATTAAGAGTAAAATATGTAAAGCTGGTATGACAGTGTATTCTCTCTGACCATCCAGTTAATGTAGCATAATCAAATATATAATCAGGGTCATAATTTTTACATGCGTAAGCAAGCGCATCAGCAAGTATTAATCTACCTTCAGCATCCGTATTAACAATCTCAACGCTTGTTCCATTATAAGATTTAATAACATCATTCGGCTTTACAGATATATCTGATACAATATTTTCAACCAAAGGACACAAGCATACTATACGATGCTTGCTTTTGTTATCTACTAAATACTTAAATAACCCAATCGCTAATGAAGCGCCCTCTTTGTCCATATACATTTTTTCCATACTTTTTTCACGTTTCATAGAATACCCACCAGTATCTATTGTGACACCTTTGCCAACAAGACAAATTGTTTTTTTACAGTCAGGAGGTTTATAATCAAGTACTACAAAATGTGGCTTATTTCGTGAAGACCCACCAACAGCATCAATCAGTCGTAAGCCTATTCGCTTAATATCATTATGATTATAATTATTTATTTTAATATATTTAGAAGACTGCTTCTTATTACTAAAAAGATTACAAGCATATGCGGCTAACTTTTCAGGCGTAAACATATTAGATGGTTCGTTGATCATATTACGAGATAAATTAGAATAATTAATAATACCAAATAGACTGTCGATATCTGCTTTGTTTAATTGTGGAGCATAAAATATAATATCATTATGCTCCTTCTTAATACTTTTGTATTTTGTGAATACATATAATCCTTGAATAATTCTATAAATAAATCCTTTTACATATACCTTATTTAACTTTCGCATATCAAACAAAACTTCATTTTTATTATTTAAATACTCTTTAATATTGATTGACTTTAATAATATATCCAACGCATTATTTATCAGTATGTCTGCTGATTTGCTTGAAGCTACAGTAATAACACTATGACTGCTATGTCCATTACGTGAACTACTAATATTATTTATAATATTAATATTGCTATCTACATAAATACTCATTCTAATATATAGATATTTTAATATTATGTAGTATACAATAATATACAATACTATATACAATACTATATACTTGTCAATATAAGTTGGGAATCTTTTAATTCATAGATTTTATCAGCAATATCTAAAGCAGACCTTCTATGTGCTATAATTATCATAGTGATATTTTGATTTTTATAGCATTCTTTGATTGTCTGCTGAACAAGTTCTTCACAATATGGATCGAGAGCAGATGTCGCTTCATCAAATATCATAATTTGCGGTTTTCTTATTAATGCTCTTGCGATTGATATGCGTTGCTTTTGTCCACCTGAAAGCGAGCTTAGTTCAGTTCCTTCAAGTTTTGTTTGGTATTTGTTAGGTAGTTTTGAGATAAACTCATGAGCATTCGCATTTTTAGCAGCTTCTTCAATATCTTCTTCACTAACTCCAACTAATCCGTAAGATATATTATTAGCAATTGTATCCGTAAATAATACGCTATCTTGTGCGACATATCCTATTTTTTGTTTAAGCCATTCGCTGTCATAATCGTTAATGTTAATACCGTCTATTGTTATAGAACCGCTTGTAGGAGCCAAGATATTTACCAGTAATTTTGAAAGCGTACTCTTCCCACATCCTGAAGCACCAATAATAGCTATTTTATCTCCACGATTTATCTGGAAACTAAAATCAGTTAATACCGCAACATCTGCTTTTTCATATTTAAAAGACAAGGTATTAAAGGCGATGTCTCCATCTATTCTATTATCTACGGGAATATAATAACCAGTTGTATATTCGGGGTTGTCAAGTATATTTGTAATACGAGAGTAAGGTTCTTTACACTTTATGAATTCGTTTTTCATATCAAAGAGTGTTTTGATTATTGAATATAAACCCTGATTATGTAGAATAAAGATTGTTAGTCCTTCGACTGTTTGTAAATAATTCGCAGATAATATAATAATAATAGTAGTTATTGTTGGTATATTACAAACTACTAAGAGATTGCTTCCATATAAGAGGCATTCTTTGTAATTGTATTTTGCTATTGTATTTGATAGCAAATTATATTTATTTTCAGATCGCTTTTCATTAGCATAAGTTTTCATAACAGATATATGAGATATCGTTTCATGTGTATAAGTATTCAGCTCTTTATTTAGTTCTTCATAATTTGCCATTATCTTCTTCTGTATCTTTTCATAGCACTCAGATATCAAATAATTTATTGGGATTAAAAATATAGCGATTGCTGTTAATTTCCAAGATATATTTGATAATAACCAGAACGTTATAACGGCCTCTATGAGAGACCGTGAAAACACATTAATATTTAGCGATATAATATCTGACACAATCCTTGCATCGTTATTAACTCTTTCGAGGAGCGAATTTACAGGTTCTGTTTCATAAAATTTCAAGGGTTGATTTAAAATCTTTCGGTATATGATACATCTTAATTTATGGTTCATGGACTTTTGAGAATATACAAATAACCCTCCTCTTAAAGATATAGCGATCATAGAGATTAAATTAGTATAAAATAGCAAATATAACCTTTTATTTGTAAAGTCACCTATCATCATCCGGCTCATATGCTCATTAGCATTAACATTATAATATGATCCAACGCAACCACAAACTAATCCTAAAATACTATATTTGATATCATTACCGCATAGTTCTATATATCTTCTTATAATCATAATCATCATAAATGAATATAATATGTGGTAAATATGTGGTAATATGTAATATAAATATTAATATATATTTATATAAAAAATAAAAATATACAAAGCTTTATAATATCATATTATTTTTGGCAATAAATAATAAATAATGTTCGCCATCTCGTAATAGCGAGATATAATTATAGATGCTGCCGTCTTTTTCGATAAATTTATATGCTTCTGCTGTTTTACGAAATTTAACTATTTTTGTTAAATTATTTACACTCTGTATTGTTTCGTAATTTAACCAAAAACGTGGAATAGTTTTATTATCACTTGTGTTATTAATTTTAATTTTTTTAAACATAATCTTTCTAAATATAAAAATCTGGTCATCACCTGTATAATATCCATTAGTTTCAGCATAAATCTTCATATATTCATCTAATAATCTATTAACATCTATACTTGCTTTAAGATCACCAGTCCTTCTATGATAATACTTATTTTTTACATAGTTTATCAAAGTATGATCCCAATCTAATATATCAAGCCCTTCTGTCGTTATCGCAATTTCCATAGATAGTTTAAGCCGATTTAAGAATGTTTTCTTGCCAAAAGTGTATATATACAAAACTTGCATGTATTTCATGGCTTTGGAAAATAACTTTCTTTCTTTTTCATAATTCCCTCCTTTTACTTGTCTGTGTGGATGTGTAAAATATGTCAGTAGTTTGGATAATTTCTTATATTTTGAAGGTACATCACTATCATCTATTTTTACAAGAGATTTATTAACAATCCTTATATACTTTTCTTTATCATTATCATAAACTGGTATACTAAAATCGCCAAATAACTCTTTAGTCTTTTTAATTCCTACTTCATATTTATCATGTTTACTTGTAATTAACAACTCAATATTTATCAAACGATTATATATAGATGCTAATGTTCCTGAATATAAACCATAGTCAAAAATAGCATTAATAAAGCAATCTCCATCGCCTACAGCATTTATCAAAAAAATCTTTGGATTATCTTTAACAATTTCATAGTCATTACTTCGAGGAGCATTAACTACTGATGATTTGCTTGTGAATGAATGTGAATATGTACTGGCTTTCTTCTTCATCATATTTATTATTTGAAAATAATCTGGTGATCCTTTTTTAGGTGAGCACCATTTATCTTTTCCTTCATTATATTTTTTTAATGCATCAATATATCTCATTTATATTTTAACTCTATATAAACTTACTATAAAAATAAAAAATAGGTATGTAATTAATAGTTTACCTAATTATCGTCGTTGATACCATGGCATCTTTGGAATAGATGGATAAAGATCTTGACGAGGTGATTGGTGAGGTGATTTACGAGGTGATTTACGAGGCGATTTACGAGGTGATTTACGAGGTGATTTACGAGGCGATTTACGAGGCGATTTACGAGGTGAATTCCTTACGCTGTGTGGCGGTGATCGTCTTGCGGCTGACGATGGTCTTGATCGTATTCGTGTAGCCATAATTGTTTGTGGATAAAGTGGAGGGGGTAGAGGTGTGGGACTTAATGGTAATGGTCTGTGTCTATATACAGCGTTAATTGTTGGTGAATGAGGACTCTGTCTACGAGGACTCTGTCTACGGGAACTTGCCGCACGGGGGCTTGGTGTACGACGTGTTGCCGCACGAGGACTTATTCCTGCTTCTTTTTCTTGTCTACGAAGCCTTGATATATCTCTCTTTAAAACAGCAGGTTCTAACATAGCAACGGGTTCATGACGACTTGATGGACGCATTACTGACATTTTAGGGGATGGCTGTCGTTCTTTTAGCATTTTAATTCTTTTTAATTCAAGAGCAGGGGCGACAGCGTCAAACATAGGGATATCATCACCATTATTTCTCGGTTTTATAAAATCTATATATGACGCTATTTCAGTCCTTAAATATTTAATATTTAAACTATTTTTTTCAGCCTTTTCTATATTTGATTGATTAGACCATCTATTTTCTATCAAAATTATGGACGCAGTAACAAGGTTTTCCATATCTACAATTTTTTTAAAATATGATTTGTCTGCTTCGCTATATCCATGGCTACTACGATAGACATCTCTTATTTTTAAAAGATCGATATACATTTTTACCAAAGCAGTCTTAACAGTTTTTAGATTTTCAAGGTGTTCCTTGTTTTCATCAACATTTCCTGCTGGTTTATCATATTTTAGTGAAATGTTTAAAAATTCTCTAAATTTACTATTATAATTAACCACTCTATTAAAATATAATAGTAATAATGCTTGCGGCTTTGATTTAACTCTATCACTAAGTTGATTATTATTACCAACAAATTTAGCAACATTAGTATCTATATACTTATGCATCCTTGTAAAGTTCATTCTTTCTATTTAATAAATAGATATATAAATATATATAAGAATAAGAATAAAAAAATTGAATATAGTCTATAACTATTTATATATAATATATAGAAATGACCGAAATAAACGTATTCATATTTCGCAGAGACTTTCGTATTCATGATAATTTGGCTTTAAATAGGTTGGTATTGGAGTGTGGGAACAAAGGGATATACCCTCTCTTTATATTTAATCCCAAGCAAATATATGCCAAGAACAACGAGTATTTTAGTAATAATTGTGTTCAGTTTATGATTGAAAGCCTCGACATATTAGACAAAGATATCCATGTAAATTATTATGAAAATGATGACATCGAAGTATTAACAAAGTTATCTAAAAAATACAAAATCAAATCTATAGCATATAACAAAGATTATTCACCATTCGCTATAAAACGTGATAAAATTATTGCTGAATGGGCAGAAGACAGAGAAATTAGCATAATAACCGAAGAAGACTACACGCTTTATCCTATAGGAACTATTCTAAATAACAAAAGTGATCCTTATCAAGTATTTACACCTTTCTATAAAAAATCTTTGTTAATCAAAGTGAAAGCACCTGAACCATTAGTAGTCAAAAGCATAAATGTTATAAAAGATATCAAAAAGTTTGACAAGCATAAATATTATGTAGCTAATGATGATATATCAGTAAGAGGTGGTCGTGACAAAGCTCTCGAGCGATTCAAGAAGATTATGACGGATTATGCGACAACCCGTGATTATCCGGCTCAAGATAAGACAACAAGACTAAGCGCATATATTAAATTTGGTTGTGTCAGCATAAGGGAGGTTTATTATAACTATAATAAGGTTAAAGAATTACAGCGTGAATTGTTGTGGAGAGAGTTTTACGCAAATATTCTATATTATTTTCCTCATGTATTAGGAAACTCATTCAAAGAGCAGTATGATAATGTTAAATGGACAAATAATAAGGAGTGGTTTAAAAGGTGGTGTAATGGAACTACCGGATATTTATTGGTAGATGCTGGAATGGCGCAACTTAATAAGACTGGATGGATGCACAATAGATTACGAATGATAACTGCGATGTTTTTAACAAAGGATCTTCTTATTGATTGGAGGTGGGGTGAGAAATACTTTGCGACAAAATTAGTCGATTATGATCCCGCAAGTAATAATGGCGGGTGGCAGTGGTCGGCAAGTACAGGAACAGATTCGCAACCATATTTTCGCATATTTAACCCTGAATTACAATTAAAAAGGTATGATAAAAATTATGAATATATAAGAACATGGATTCCGAATTATGAAATCGAAGCAAAAGAAAAAATAATAGATCATAAAGAACGTTCGGCAATTGCCATAAAAGAATTCAAGAGGGCTGCAAGTACTTAAGGACAAGGAAATGAATTATACTCAGGTCTTAGCAAACATATTAAGTTGGTTATTAACTGACCATACATGTTTAATAATATTATTACAATATTCGTGGTTTGGTAGATGCTCAGGGTGTAGTGTGCTACCAAATTGTATATCAGTTACTATTATAGGATATGTAAGAACATACGAGTTAGCAGCGGCATATATTATATTGTCGGCAGCAGTCCATGATGAATATGATAAATCGTAGCTATTTTTAGACAATACATATTTATCTAAGATTTTGCGTGCGCCTTCTCGAGAAACCATATAGTATACGGCTCCAGGATATGACTCAGCTCTTTTAATAACAACTTCATTCTTTAAAAAATGCTCATTATATAGCTGTATAACTACAGGATGTCCGCTCGTATATAATTGTAATATTTCTACATCTTCATTATTTTTATTTTTAGCATCTTCAGCATATTTTAGTATTTTTTTGAAATCTATATTAATAAACTCTAAATCGTCTTCTAATACACAAAAATACGGGTCTCCTTTATTGTATCCATACTCGATCGCTTTTAAATGCGACAATATACAACTAATCTCTTCAGGTGTTGTGGTATTAATCGATTCTTCGTTGCGAATAATACTATAGCCGTTTTCTTTGATTGTTTCAGGGGTCTCTGCTGAAATTCTATAATTCTCTATATCTTTTATCAAAAATTGTGCTTCCATATGATCTCTTCTCTCACTACATCTATCCATGTTAATCCAATAATGTTTCATCGCAAATAAATCTATAGATATTTTTCTTTATTATTTATAATTGTTAAATTGTTAAATAGTTATCAATTTTTTCAAATATATTCTAAATCTTTCTTTATATAAAAAAATGATATATATAATATATTAATACAGAGCATATATATAGATATAAAATGGCGCTATTTATTGATACGGAGACATCTGGATTGCCTGATACACGCAATCTGAGATGGGGTGTTTATCCTTATTATAGGGATTTAGAGAAGTATGATGGTGCGAGGATTGTACAGTTTTCTATTTTAATTACAGATACTAAGTTTAAATATGAGGATGTCAAAGATTATATTATAAAGCGTGAAGGTTTTGAGATAATGAATGAGAATTTTCATGGTATTAGCAACGAAATTTCGGATACTGTTGGAGTTGATTTTAATACAGTCGCTGTCGATATATTTTATGAACTGTTAAAAAAAACTACGCATATTGTTGCTCATAATGTAGGATTTGATGTAGGTGTTATTAAATCCGAGCTACATCGACGGAACCTTCAGTTTATTATTGATGAATTAGATAAGAAAACTTTGCTATGTACTATGAAACATATGAAGCCTATTCTTAAAATTATTAATCAATATGGTAATTACAAGAACCCGTCGCTTAACGAGATATACAAATATAATTTTAAGACAGATGTTGAGAATGCGCATAATTCTCTATATGATGTTTATAATCTCCATAAGGTTGTTGAACATATGTATAAAAATAATACGCTAAAATATGATATTGATATCAGTAATAGTAAGAGGCAAATAAAGCAAGATACACAAACAAAGCACGAGACTCAACAAGCTGTCTAATTAGTATACTTACAATCTTATCCGTGTAGCCCAGAAAGGGCATTTAAGAGAGTTCTCACTTCCAAAACCATCAGAGAAGTATGTTTCGTCTTCGAGAACTATTGTTTTATATAATTTACATACAACACTAAGGATGCTTTGGTCATGTCTGTTATCTACAAAGATATCACTTTGAATATTTTTTATACTTTTATTATAATGATCAGTAAATAATAGTGGATTTTGATATAATGGATTTAACCACGCAGATATTATATTAATACTGTTCGCATTCTTTTTAAACATCCTGACAGTAGCAATAATTTGCCCAGATTCTATGATATCGCTGCTATAAGAATGTATATTAAAGTGTTCAAATATTTCTTTTGTAGTCCATTTTTTCTCAATATGATGGGTCATTTGGAATGATATACAACCCTCTTCGCTTTTTGTAAGCATATCAATATATTCATTAAATCTATCACGTCCACTTGGATTAATATAGCATCCGGCGTCTAAGTATATCAATATATCACCATCATCTATTTTTTCTAAATGTTTATTGATAATATATGGTTTCCATATCCAATACCCACCACCTCTTGGCATTTCTAATATATTTTTAAATCTTTCTTTAAAATCATAGTCTAAATCGTCGGGGCCATATGAGGTTACTGTGTCAAACCAGCCAAGACTATAAGCTTGACTATGTAATCTTTCTTTTGTTTCAGTATACTTGCTATCACCATAAGTAATTAAATGAATCATTATGATGTATTTTTATTTATATATTAAAGTATATTCTCTATATATATTTTATCTTTAATATCTTTGATATCTTTTATCTTTAATATCTTTGATATATATAAACGACTACTATGGATATGGAGCAATTAAGAAGACATCGGTTTTTAAATTTAACCTTGATTGATTTGGTTCCTACGTTGATTGTCGGTTTAATAATTCATACATATTTATGGATATATCCTTTAGAACTGAGTGATAATGAGCAATCAAATCGAACATTTATTCAATATTCTGCTTCATTAGCAATAATATCAATTACATTACTTGGGTTAGGAATAATAATACATAGGATGGTCGGAATAAAGTCAGGATTATCTGCTCATTTAGGATTAAATGGAATACCAAATAAAAAAATAATTTAATAATAATTTAAATATATATTATATAAGGATAAGATTGAAATCAATAAAAACGATGGATCATGTAATAACACCTGACAGATTTTTATCTATATGGATATTTATTTATTCAATCGCATACATTTTCAAAATAGTTCCATACAATCCCGTTATACTTATTAGTATAGCTTTGACATTCTTTATATTTAGTTTGTTTATTATAATACCTCGATTAAACGAGAGATCTCTCTTATTATATTATATAACTATAAATACATTAGGCAAGATACTTCCCTTATTAATAATAATTAATGACAAAATAACAAATAACGACATCATATTTACTGTGTATTTTATTTTAACATACGTCGTATATATGATTATTGTAAAAGATGATATTGTAACAGTATACTTAGATTATGTAGAATTCATAATAGACCGTGATAGAGCCAGAGAAGGAGCCTTATATCACTATATCAATATGATGTTCCCTGATTTGGTATAATATATAGATTATATAATTTAATATTGCCTTCATAAAAGGTTGTTTTACTACCAGCAGGATTCGAACCTGCGAGTGCTAAGCACGTGACAGCTTAAGTGTCATGCCTTGGACCAGACTCGGCCATGGTAGCAAAAGCTCATAAATCTGAGCAATATTAATTGAAAAAATAATTTAGTTTTTATAGAGATATATAAATTAGATATATATATTTATTAGATTTTTGTTTTATTAGATAATTATATATATGTTGTAGTTCTTATATGATTTTATTAGAATAAATAAATATCACATATACAAAAATCAAAAGAATAAAGTAAGAAGCATAAAATAGTAAAGCCGTCCCACCACCATAAATATCATATAAAAATTATTTTACTATATGTATTATATGAATATGTATATATACAAATCATTCTTCGTATTTTTATTATTCACATTCGATGTTTCTTTAGCATTCACATATATGTCTAAGAATACTAACAGAATTAACAATAATATCAGTTCCTTTAATAAACGCATATCAGTCGAAAAATCAAATCGTATACCTCAATCAGACCTAAATCTTAATCTTCGTGAATTGAGTAAACCACCCAGCATCTTACCCCTTTTTCCTCTTAAGCATGTTACAGCATTTGCTTCGCCTTCTGTTTCATTAGCATCATCAATAGAGGAACCTGAATACATAATAGGTGATGATGTAAATATTATGAAATTACTAAACTTAACATTAGACAAGGCTGTAGATAATACATTAGACGATATTAATTATACAAATAATAATACAGTAAGTACAAAAATTAAAGCAAATATTGATGTTATTATTGATAATATTATGAAAAATTGTAAAAAGAATGGAAAGAGTTCTCCTGAAGTATCTATACGTAATTTACAAAAATACTGCTCTCCTACAAATACAATAAAAAATAAAAATACAAAGGCACTTGTATTTTGTTTCAAAAGATGTAAATACTCCCTATTACTTGATAATTTTAGTAATTATGAAACAATCGACTATACAAAATATGTAGACGCCGCAACAACTAATACATATTATCATGTCGATATTAAGGTATTTGCTCCATACAAAACTATGCTACGTAATGGTATTCAATTTAATGATATGTATTATCCAAAGATTAGAGAGAGCAATAATATCTGCTATGTAATATATAAATTGTCTTTTAAAGATTACGAAGACGGTAATCTATATATTGAAGGTCATACACTTGTTCCTCCTAAAACACAAATTTAATCTCCTTATTTTTATTCATCAATATCAATAAAAATTGAATATATATATAATATTTATAAGCATACCATATAATTAGAAGAAAGAAGATGAATATAAATTTGAATAGAAAGTGTCCTGAAGGAAAGGTCGTTAATCCTTTAACAGGTAGATGTATTAAAAAAGAGGCTCTTGAAAAAAAGATGAAGAAGATAGAAAAGGATAAGGCAAAAGAAAAGGATACAGATAATGATACAGAGAACAATACAGATAGCAATAATGATATTATTATTAACGTACAGCCATCAAATAACAAGAAAATAGTAGATAGTCTAAAAATATTAGCAGATTACGAGAGAATAAACAAAGAGCCATTCAAGGTTAAAGCATATGAAAAAGTTATTGATTCTATAGAACTATTTGATAAAAATATAGAGACCCCTGAAGATATTAAGCTACTTAAGGGAGTTGGAAAAAAGATCGAGGACAAGATAATAGAGTTTCTTGATACAGGAAATATTGCTGAAGTTAATAGTGTACTTAGTGATCCTCAATATATTCTGGGAAATAAATTAAAAAGTATTTATGGTGTGGGACCAGCAAAGATAACAGAGCTGATGACAAAAATAAAGGACTTCGATGAATTGAAAGAACACCCAGAATTACTGAATGATAAACAGAAGATCGGTTTAAAATACTATGATGATATGAATATAAGAATTCCTATAGCAGAAGGTAAACAACATTTCAAAATAGTACACAAGATATTAAATAATTTGTATCCAGGAATAGAGTTTGAGTTTGTTGGTAGTTTCAGAAGAAAGAATAAAGATTTAGGAGATATTGATATATTAATTAAAAATCGGAGTGGATTAGTTCTAAAAGATGTTATAAAGCAACTTGAAGATAAATCATATGTTATAGAGAAGTTGGCACAAGGTAATAATAAGTTTATGGGAATATGTAAGTTGTCTCCTGAATTACCTGCTCGACGCATCGACATATTAATAGCAGAACCTTCATATTACTACTTTGCCTTGCTTTATTTCACAGGTTCATATAATTTTAATATATACATGCGTAAAATAGCATTAAAGAAAGGTCTCTCATTATCCGAATATGGGTTTAAAGCAGCAAATGCGGCGAATGCTGGAGTAGGTGTTGGAGTAGCTAATAATAAAAACATTATCGATACTACTGATAGTATTCATAGTGAAGAAGACATATTTAAATATCTTGACATGGCCTTTGTTGAACCATATAAAAGATGATTGGTTATCGCGACCATTCATGATGTATAATTTGTGAATATTATATATAAGGTTTATAATCATATAATATATAATAATAATGTCAATCACGATTTATTCCTACAAAGCCGACGCACGTATTCTTCTATCTTATGTATATGATAAGCTTTGTAAAGAAGGCAAGGAAATTGATTGTATTTATGATGAAATCGATAGGAAACATTTCAGAGATTATAAGAAGGAGAAATCAGATTATATGTTTTTACATCATTTTATTCCACAGAATGGCAAATATATTATTGATGATATCGAGATTGAAATTGGCGATTTTATCCTGAATGATAAGATACAGACCTTCTCTTTTAAAGAGGAGTTTTTTCATGTTAAAAAGATTGTTTTAAAGGGTTCTTCAAAAGAGAAGGTTACAGCATTTTTTGAAGAGGCTATTAACAAGAAGTTTAAGGAGAAGAAAGAGAAGTTTGCTGAAGTATCAGGAGATAAAATCATTAAAAAGAAATGGACAGGTTATTGCTGGGCGTATGATTCCTCAATTCCTAAAAGGAGCTTTGAAAGTATCTTTTTGAAAGATCAGCATTTAAATAAAATCAGAGATCCTATTAAACAGTTTATTGATAAGGATACTTACAAGGATTATTGTAAGCACGGGATTCCTTATAAGATGAATGTCATTCTTCATGGTCCACCAGGGGCAGGTAAAACTTCACTTATTCATAGTATTGCTTCAGAATGCGAAGCAAATATCTGTGTTCTTAATATCAATTCTGAGTTAAAAGAGGAGGCTATGATCGAGGCTATTTCACAGGTTAATGAAGATGATAAGAAGTCAATTCTTGTTCTTGAAGATATTGATTGTATCTTTGTTGATAGGAAGACAAATGATAGTCTTAAAAATAATATTACTATGAATGGTATTCTCAATTGCCTTGATGGTTTCAATAACCCTGAAGGATTGATTGTTATTATGACAACTAACTTTCCAAATAATTTAGATGATGCTCTTATGCGATGCGGAAGAATTGATTTAGATATTGAGCTATCTAATCTTGATAAATTCCAAGCAAGCAAAATGTTTTTATCATTCTTTAATAACGAAGAAGACTTTGAACTCTTGTGGACAAATATTCAGAAATATTCTATTGAACCCGCTACTCTAATACAGTTCCTATTTAATAATAGGAAAGTTGAAAATATTACTACTAAGTTTGAAGATTTTTACAAGCTTCTTGCGAAGAAATATTCAAAAGACAAGAGTGATATTTATATGTAATATAATATTAGATATTTAGATAATCAGACATTAATGGGTTCAAGCGCAAGTAAGGAGTATAAAGGCCCCAAAAATCCTGAGACTGAAAATCTTGTGTTTGTTATTGAGGAGTTTACAGATTACATGAAGGGTAATCAATTCAGTATTGAATATATGTTTTTTATGTTCATATTCATATTTTTTTTCATATTATCATTACTGGAACTAATATCAAATATATTATTATACAGAACACGAAAAAGAACATATAAGTAATATTCGTGATAGTAAATATAATAACAAGACATATTTATATAATATGGAAGATGTAAGCGAAGCTGTCTGTGCGATTACATCAAAATTGAGCAATAATGTAATAATCACTATAGATGCTCGTGAAACCAATCTATATAATGATATTATCGACAGAGACCTTGATAATTATAAGGAAAGAGTTGAAATAGTTAGTGAAAATTTGACGCTTGGTGATATCCATATAACCTACAAGAACTTGAATCATATCTTTGAACGCAAGACGCTTGCGGATTTACAAGCGTCTATAGTAGATGGTAGATATAAAGAACAGAAAGCCCGTCTATTATCTAATACTTCTCAGAAATATATAACATATATTATTGAAGGTGATAATATATTATCGTCAAATACGTATTCAAAGAATAAATCGATGATACAAGGTGCCTATCTTCATACGTTGTTTAGAGATAATATTAGGATTCTATATACTAAAAATATTGAGGAAACAGCAACATTAATCTTAATGATTTCTATGAAAATACTCGATAGGCCTGATAAGTTTTTGTATGAAGAGTATACCTCAGATAAATGCTATACCGATTTTGTCAAACTAAAAAAGAAGAAGATGGATAATATAGATACTAAATCGTGTTTTATAATGCAACTGTCTCAGATACCTATGATATCTAATGTTATAGCTAAAAATATTTATTCAAAATATACATCTATGAGCGTAATCATTAAGGCTCTTGATGTTTTTGAAACACCTGAACAAAAGATTAAAGAGCTATGTAAAATTGAAGGAGTTGGCAAAGAAAAAGCTTCGCATATTGTTAAATATCTTTTTACAGATTAAATTAAAATAATTATCTTTTTTTTATATATAAGATTAAAAAATAAATATTATAAAAAATAAATGAAAAAAGTATGTGTTGGCAAATCAAATGTTAGGGATACAAGGGATATTACAAATATTATAAAAAATTATATTAAAGAAGATAATGACATTAGCAAAGCTAACCGCTCTTATGGATATCATGGCAATCACAATAGCTGTTGCTATCATGACGAACCCTTCTATATTGTAGATTTAGACAAGGTTGAAGACCAGTTTAATAGGTGGGTCGAATATTTACCAAATATACAACCGTATTTTGCAGTCAAGTCAAACCCTGATAATAATATTATAAACTTATTAGCAAAGCTTGGGTGCTGTTTTGATTGTGCGTCAAAGAATGAATTAAAAAATGTTTTAAGTATTGTTCATAATCCAGATAAGATAATATTTGCGAACCCTTGTAAAGTTTCGTCCCATTTAATGTATGCCCGTGATAATAATATAGCCATGATGACATTTGATAGTATGGAAGAATTAGAAAAAATATATAATATATATCCAGAAGCCCACATATTACTTAGAATATGTGTAGATGACACTAATAGTATGTGTAAATTTAATTCAAAGTTTGGTTGTCCTCAAAATAATATTCTAAAAATATTTGAAAGAGTTAAAAAATTGCATATGAACTTAGTAGGTTTTAGTTTTCACGTCGGAAGCGGTTGTAGTGATGCCCGTAGTTTCTATAAAGCAATCGAAGATTGTGCTGTAACCTATAAAGCATCTCAAGAATATGGGTTTAACATAAGTATTATAGATATTGGCGGTGGCTTCCCAGGTGTTGATAAAAACATCAAGTTTTCTGATATTTGTGATAATATTAATATGGCAATTGCTGACTTTTTCTTATATGAAACAAGTAATAATATTATAAGATTTATAGCAGAACCCGGAAGATATTTTACAGAAGCTACACATACTCTCATAATTAATGTAATCGCTAAGAAAAAAGAAGACGGTGTAATTAAATACTACTTAAGCGATGGTATATACGGGTCATTCAACTGTATCAACTATGATCACCAAAAACCCGAGCTAATCCCTTTATTATCCCGTTATGATGATGACCCTAAATATAACAGTACGTTTTTCGGACCAACATGTGACAGCTTAGATTGTATATATAAAGACGTGCCATATTACGAACTTAATATAGGAGAATGGTTATATATTAAGGACTTTGGGTCATATACAATATCGCCAAGCTCATCTTTTAACGGTTTCTCGGTGACAAATAAAAAATATATACATACATATGCTACTAATGCTACACTTCCCTAACTATCTCTTTTTTCTAACTATCTAACTCTATTTAGAAGTCGCCTTTGTGGGGAACTTTGATGTTAGCGTAAATGCTATCAACTTTCGCAAGTTGTTCTGGACTGATTTTTTTAGGGTCTATAGCGATTACAAAATGTAATGTTGATGAATCTAATGTATTCTTGTAGCATGGAAACACCTTTCGCTGTACTGTTTTGCCATCTCCGCCTCCTCCACCGCTTTTAATTGCTGTAGGAACATATTTAATGACTTCGCATAATTCATGAACTGCTACCTTCTTAGATAGAGAGCATTCAAGAAACCCTGTGCTATTTACTTTGTAAGACTTTGGATATTCTTTCTTAAATATCTCTTTATATGCCTCCCTCATAATATCTTCAGATGGATACACTCTAAAATGCGATTCTTCAGTATTATGATTTACACGAATAATAGGGCAAGCAATCTGAGCACGCTTAAACACCTGTCCGAATGTAAGAGAAGTGTTATCTTTGCTAATCTCATTTGTCTTCATTACAGTATCAAGAGCACGCCTTACTATTGCTTCTGTGCGCTCATCAACCCAATAGTGGATTTTTCCAGGATATTGTGGCGAACCTCCAATAACACCTGCTAACCTTCCGCCTTTTTGAACAGCCGTATCTTTATTTTCAACAGATCCAAGTATCATATCTGTAAAGATGATTCCATCTCTATTGCGTGTTATAACTTCTCCATCATCACCATCAATAATTACTTCATCATCCTCACGAGGACAATAATGAAATGATAGACCTCTGTCAACTTTACGAGACCCTATAATAACTAAGGGCTTGTCATACAACTTTTGTGCTTTATAAATATAATATATCCTATCATTTAATGATTTCGCAACATTATTATATTTCAACTTATATGTGTGTACAATCTTTCCATCTTTGTATAATTTAATACTTGCGCGTCCTCCACCAGCACCATTAATTACAAGCGCATAGTAATTTTTTTTGTTACACCATATAGCAAGCTCATTCATATCTTTTGTTTGAGGTTTGCTATTTACTATGACCTTCCTATAATAAGATTCGCCTGAAGGTAGAATAATAGGTGTTTGAAAATGTTCCTTGTATTCTTCTAATATTTCCATAGCATATGTATTTAGATTATGCTTATGCTGCTTATCTTTGTAAGGAACAATATGCGATACTGATTCAGGATGATTAAGAGCGCGATAATTCGCTTTAATCTCCTCAGTTATAACAACAGGATAAACATAAGCATTTGCGCATTCCTCATAATTTTCATCCATAATAAGGTCTCCTTCTGTAGAGGAAGCAAAACCGAGACGATAAAGACCTACCGTATTTTCAAGAACAAACTTTTTGAAACTTACTTTATCATCATCATTATCATCAATCCTATATTTAGCATCAATAGTATATTTGACATCACGCGCACCAGGATAAGTCTTATCTGCCTCATCCCATATTATCCCATATCTAAGAGGAGATGATTTTTTTGAAGATACCTTTTTAACAATATAACTTATTAGATTGAGAATTTTCTCACGCTGTTTTGGGTTATCAAGACCACAGATTACAGGCATTCCATATTCAGGATCTTCGTCATCATCTGTAGCATATCCATGAATATGGTCAACAATCGACTTAATAAAACTGTCTTTGTTCATCTTTGTATCACTCGACAGAAGAAAAACTTCAACCTTTATATTTTGTTTCATAAAAACTTTCTTAATTCCTGAAACAGATTGGTCAGACAAAGGTTTGTCATTCGCAAACATCATAAACGCAACTACTTTATTTGTCTTATCTTTTGACCAGTCCACAAGCTCATTCGACATTATATCACTCTTTCCCAATTGAGTAGGTTGATATAGAAAGAATGTAGATGAGTTTTGAACCATTTCTAATAATATTAGACGTTTGACAGGATCAAGCTCCTTGACACAATCGCTCGGTTTGATCCCTGTATTTATCTCATAAACATCAATAACATTACCATCACTCTCATTCAAAGATCCAAGAACAATCATTTCATCATCAACTAATTCATCAAGCTTGATCTGAAAATGATTTTCATCTATATAATCTTCGCCATGTTCTTCTACCACGACTTCATAAAGATCAGTAAATGTCCTGAAAATTCTCGTATTCGTCATAGTGTTTTCTTCGGTTGTTTTTTGGTCTTCGTTCGTTTGTTTTGGTCTTCGGTCAGTTGTTCGATATCTATGATATCGAGAGTATACGCAAGGGCTCTAATTAATGACAAAAAAATATATAATCATTTTTTATATTTTTTAATATATTTTAGAACATATTTATTCTGGCTTAGTCTGACGTTTCTATTTTACACTAAATATTTACAAACTAATTCGCAAATAAGCTTTAAACTAATTTTACAATCTCTTCTAATAAATCATCTAATTGTGGTTCAATAAGTTCGTTATAATTTATTATTAGAGTAGCATCTCCATAATTTTGAGGCTGTAATCCGTTAACTTTTACAGGATATGCCCAATGTGATGTTGTTCTTTTATCCGCAAAATATTTCTGTCTTTTTTCTAACATTTTCTTTGATAGATTGCTACGAGGTAAATAACTTACATATTGAACTATTCTCTCTTCTTTATTATTATTACTACAACTATTGCCATTTCCATATTGATTTTGGTGAAATGTTCTCGAATCCCATAAAACTAAAGAACCTGCTTTGACATTCAGAACTCGCTTTCTATCACTAATTTTTTCTAAATATTCATGTTCTATAAGCAACCAATCTTTTGTAGATGTTAAATTATATTCTTTCGCATATTCTTCATGTAGTTTATGGCTACCCTCATATACTACAAGAGTTCGCTCAATATTATCTGTAAGTGCTACAAAACCCTGAATACATTTTAAGCCTTTTTTAGAAGGCGCTTGATCTGTATGTGTCCAAATATTATCTTTCTTTTTACAATCCCCAGATATATAACCAGTACTATCATAACTAACAACAACTTCATCTGTCTTCCAAATTTCCTTAAATACATTTTGAACATTAGGTCTTGTTCTAATATACCACGAATGCCTTTGATGCCCAACTTCATGATATTTAATAATTCCATGCGGACTTATTTTATTATGCGTAGCTTCTATTTGCGGATGTGATGAAAACCATTCTCTAAAATATTTTACAGCCGTATCAACTTCTTCAGTCGTAAGAATATTTTCGATTACACAATAGCCTTTTTCTGCAAGCTCAGCAATCTCTACTTGGTAAGAAGACATTATACCGAGTTCGTGAGATATACTTTGAATCACTACAATCAATTTTTATATTATATCATCCAAATAAGGAACTTTTTTATATGGATTAATACTCGTTTCTTATGTATAATTCTTATCAAATTAAGTATTTTATGTTGATTATAATCATTTGATATTTTTTTTAAATCAATTAGTGAATTATTTGACATTTTGTATAATAATAATATATATGAAGATCAATTTTTTATATACATATACATAGTCTAAAAATAAAGTATAAAAATATACCACTTGCGTGCGAGTTCAAGGACAATTTTGTTATTGTAAAATAAAAATACCAGGATTAATAGATAATTCTTCCCATACTATTTTGTCTTGATTTGCCTCTAATAAACTCATGGCTTTTGGGTTTCTTGAAAGTGTAGTCCATTCTATTTTGTCTTGATTTGCCTCTAATAAACTCATGGCTTCTGGATTACCTGACAAAGTAGCCCAATCTATTTTGTCTTGATTTGCCTCTAATAATTTTATAGCTTTCTGATTATTTGACAAAGCAGTCCATACAATCTTGTCTATATTATCTTCTAATATTTTGATAACATTTGGGTTATTTGACAAAAATAACCAGTTTACTTTATTAGATAACTTACGATACTCTTCAATTGATAAACTATTTTCATATTCTACGCGCTCCTTTAATAATTTAATAGCCTTGGGATTTTGATTACTTGATAGGTTTAGCCAAACAATTTTATCAGGGTTTTTTTCTAACAAAGCAATAGCTTCAGAGTTTGCTGACAAAATATCCCATGCTATCTTTTCATTATCTTCTAAGCTATCATAATCTTCTGGCGACATCTTCTTCTCATCCCTAATTTTCTTTCTTAATAAATCTATGGCATTAGGGTTTCCTGATAGAATATTCCAAGCTACTATATTTTCATAATCTTTTAAATTATTATATTGTTCGACATCTACTCTCTTTATTTGCTTATCTTCTTCCCATTTATCCTTTAATAAATCAATAGCACTCGGATTACTTGACAGAACAGCCCAATCTATATGCTTGCGATACTCGGGTTTGCTTAATATAGGGATTGCCTCTTTATTACTTGAAAAAAGATACCAATCAACCCTATTATTAGTAGCATCTGCTCCGCCCTCTTTAATTATTGCTTCTAACAAATCGATTGCGTAAGGATTACTTGAAAGAACAGCCCAATCTATATCATTTGCGAACTTTTTGTATTTAGAATTAGATTTAGAAGATTTTTGATTGTTGCCAAATATATACTTTCTTATTAATCTTACACTTCCTTCATTATTAGGATTACTTGCTATTTCTTGCCAATCTATTTTATCAGGATACTTATCAAGTAAATCTATAGCATCTGGATTATATGATAGAGAGTTCATATCCAACTTTTCAAGAGATATCCAATCTCTCAATTCATATTTAAGTATATTTTCATATATTTTCACAACCTTCTCTTTTATGTCATCAGGTAAATCTTTAATTGCCAATTTTTGCGCTTTCATCTTATTTTTGATTGTTTCAGGTGATGAATTGATATACTCCTTGAATATATGTAAATGTTTACAAATCTTTTTTAACTTATTTACATCAGTCTCTAATATCTTCGCCATCATAGTAAGAACAATATCGTTTTTACACATATATTCATATTCTTCTATAGAAAGTCTGAACATAGGATTATCGGTATGTACACGTTCATGTAAAGCTCTAATTAACTCAACATCTGGTGATGATGATTGCTTTAATTGCGCTTGACGGTATAAAGAAAGTATTCTTGCGAGTAATTTAGCTCGTGTCTCCTTTATATGAATATGAGACATTCTATTCTATATCTATTAGATAAATATAAATATAAATTCATAAATAATAAATAAATAATAAATAAATAATAAATAAATAATAAATTCATAAATAAATAATAAATAAATAATAAATAAATAATAAATTCATAAATAAAAAATAAATAAAATTATAAATAAATTAATGTTTTATCCTAAACAAATATCGCAGGATTTTGCGTCATAAAATTCCAGTTTATTTTATTTATTCTTATTATCTTTTTGAGTTCATCTTTAGGTAATGCTTCTTCATGTGCTATCCTTTTAATTAGTAATTTAATAGCGGCAGGGTCTAATGATAAATTAGACCAACCTCTAATTTTTGAATTAACATAACCTATATCATCTTGTTCTGCTGTCTTACCTTGTAAATCAACAGCATCACGGGTAAGCTGTATTGGATTCCATACAGTATTTTGTATATTCTCAGGAGCTCTTAGTAATACCTCGGCTTCGGGGTTAGGATTGCGTGATAATTGAACCCAATCTATTTTGTAGCGATTTTCAGTCAAACGTAATATATCAAAAGCACCTGGATTACCAGATAATAATCTCCAATCTAAACGCTGAAACATAGTCAATTTTGCTGTATCTTCTGGTGATATCTGTTCTATTCTATATTTTGCCTTTAATAATTCAGTTGCCTCAGGATTACTGGATAGGTTTCGCCAATCAATCTTTTGATTATCTGGAATCGACGCCAACTCTTCTTTAGATAACTTTCCCTCTTCTTTAAACTTCCCTTCTAATAATTCGATTGCTTTAGGATTTGATGATAAATATCTCCAATTTATTAGATGGGGATTTTCTATTAAAAAGTCAATCGCATTAATATTGCTTGACAAAGTATCCGTTTCTAATTTGTCGAATGGTATGCCTCTTCTTAATATAAATTTCTTTTTAAGCATACTATCAAAAACCCTTACTATTTCTTTACGTAGATCAGATGGAAGTTTTAATATAGGCGCCTTAAGTGCTTTTATCTTGTTTTTTATTGTTTCAGGTGATGAATTAATATGTGTTTTAAATATATCCAGATACTTACAAATCTTTTTAAGTTTATTTTTATCAACATCTAAGAGGGTTGACATAATCTCAAGTGCCTTATCATCTTTACACATTAACTCATAATCGGTTATAGAAAGTCTGAGCATAGGATCGTCGGTTACTGCCCTTTCCTTTAATTTTTTTATTATCTCGATGTTGGGCGATGATGATGATGACTTATTTAATTCATCAGATAGGTTAATCCCCAGTATTTTAGATACAGTTCTCTTCTTATTTTGTGCTTGTTTCTGTAAATAATTCATCTCTAATATATAAGAATAAGATAAATAAAGTTATGATGTATTCATGTAGTAAGGATATATAATTATTTATTATTATTTATTATTTATTATTTATTATTTATTATTTATTATTTATTATTTATTATTTATTATTATTTATTATTTTTGCTTTTCTTTGTTTTGTTTTTCTTTGCTTTGCCACCGACGCTGGACATAACCTTAGAACTACTAAAAAAAGGTAAATTATATGATGAACGTCTGGTGTCTTTATGTTTACTAATTAACTTATCAACATATATTTCATCTTCTATATCTAACCTATAATCTAAGCCATATGGCATAGCAGAAATTAAACATTCATACGCACTATGATCAGGACAGTTAGTACACCACGCAATTCCAGCAAGTGTGCTTAATTCTAAATCAAATCGTGAAAATAATAAACATGCCTGTATTATCATATCAGTCCCACCAGATGGACCACTAATTAAACTATTATTATATTTGTCAGCTATTGAAACTAAAAAATGGCCAGGATTTATTACCCAAAGCATTTGCCCTGTTTCCCAAGGAACTTTCACAGCATTTACAGATAATTTCATAAACTCTATTTCGCGAGTGCTTAATTCAGGTTTGATATCTTTTATCTTTATACTATAATTTATCTTATCTTCATTAGGGCGTAATGCTCGCAAATTACTTATTCCACCAAACGGAAATCCTACAATTCGTGATAATAGACATATGCCATTTGCTGGTGTTGTAACAACATTACAAAGGACGCAGGCATCTTTATCTGAACATCCTGACAATATTTCATTCAATATACTATCCTCCTTAATACCTGTTAATTTTTTGAGACCGTCCTTTATATATTTCAACCTATTCTGATTTATATAGGTTAGTTTTTGTGCCATTTTTTTATTGTATATTAGGTTGATAATAACAAAGCAGTTTTTTTCTATAAACATATAGATTGCTGTTAATTGTTCTCGAATATTCCCTCCTTTAATTATTTTTATAATGTCCTTTTCACATACTTGTCCTGCTGAATCTATACGGTCTTTGTGTAACATAGATGATATGATGTCATCACTATAACCTAAATCTTGTAATAACCTGTATATATCATTAAGTATCAAACTGACATAATCTTTCAACTTTTTAATATTATAAATCTTATTATATATACGTTGTTCTTTACTTTCCATTCTATATAATACATATATATAATGTAAAAAATAATATATATAGACATTTATCTTTCGCAACTCATACATTCGTAACTCATACATTCGCAACTCATACATTCGTAACTCATACATTCGCAACTCATACAAACATAAACTTGCTATTAATAAGTATTAGTTCATAGTAACTACGTATATTATTTATATCAGTTAGCATTCCTATATCTGTAGAATTCATAACATCGTTAATTATATTATGAACACTATCTTCGCTATGATTTTTCAATAAATCCTTGTACATGTAATGAGCTCTATTATATGCTTCTTTAAACCCCTTGTTATTTAGTGTAATAAAGTATATTTTATTACTGTCATATTCTACAATCTGTTTTACCAACTCAATTATTTCGATATCTTTGTTTTTACAATTATCTTTCTTTACCTCCCATATCTTCTTCTTTTTCTCATTATTGATATACGCTACAGATTCAATAACATTTGTCTGTTTTTTCTTAGTAATCCTAATAGTCGCATCCATGTTAGTAGGCAGCACCGCATCTACACTAATCTCATTCTCTTCTGTAGCTGTCTTAGTAGTCTTAGCCTTAGTAGTCTTCTGTACTTTAGGAACCTTCACAGTATCTGCCTCTCCAGCAGCTCCAGCTCCAGCAATAGTTTTCCTACTTTTTCTAACAGTAGGAGCTTTCGGTTCACTTAGTATATTAATGAACTTGTCGAACAGTAACTCTTTAGCCATCATTAATTTTAAATTATTAATCCTGTTCTTTCTTTTTATATCAACTTTATACAACGGTTTTTCCAGCAATCCTTTTTCTACATCTTCCCAATATTCATCATCCTTATCATATCCAGGCAATCTATCCAAGCACAAAGCATAAAGTTGTAATATAGGTTTCATAATCTGATTTGTAATATAATGTAAATAATCAGGCACCAAATTATTCTGTACAATATAATCAGGATTCTCTATACGATCTCCTTGTAATGATGGAGCCTTATTATTACCGCTACTGCTACTGCTACCGCTACCGCTGCTACCTGTCTTAATATATACAAAGGGAATACGTTCATTCACTACAGGTCGATTTCCAGGATCTCTCGCACCTATTCTATCAGCTAATACTTTATGAGCGATCTTCGTAGGATCTTTATATGTCGCTCTCAAACTCTTTGTTATTACAAGATCTTTTATAGATGTTTTGCCTTCTACAAGATCACTCAGCTCCTCTTGTAGGAACTCTATTGAACCTTCCAAATCTTGCTTCTCCAATATGATATTTATCACTCCTCCATATATCTTCTTGACTATCTGAGCATTATCTCGCCTTTTTAATACTATTCCCATAGATTTCTGCTTGTATTTTGTAGTATCTGTTTCATATAAGTTGCCTACATATCGCTTCTTACTAAATAGAATAAACGGATATAGACATTTCTCATAATTAAGCTTTTGCGGACTGGGCATAATCTCAGGGACATTTATATGTCTCTCAACATCTTTCCCAACATCTATAGCAAACTGTAAAGCATCTTTACCATATACCGCATTCCCTTCTTTATCTACCAAAGGAAACTTACAAAATATCGAATCAGTATCTCCATAAATAACCTCAGCAGCATATTTCCTTTCTACAAAATCTTTTGCCAACATAATCATGTTTCTACCTGTCGCCGTGGTACACGCTGCGATCTCCTTTAAATATATAGATGATGTCCTCGCACCTATCTGTCCATACAACGAATTTGCCGTAACCTTATATGCTAACTGTAAAGCATCCAAAACATCCTGTTCAAATATATTATATGTATCTTTAATACTCTTAACATTCTCTTTCAATACAATTATCTTGCTATTTGATTCAATATTATATACTTCATAATGATCTCCACGATCCGAGCAAATACCTGAATATATTTTACCTTCTAATGTCCCGTCATTTATTGCCGTTATCGTCTGATATTCAATCTTTTTCCGTGTATTCTTACGCTGTTTTAGCAACATATCCAAGACATCCGCTATAATACCTTTGCGTCCATCTTTATATTGAACAAATACACAATCTTTTTCTCCAGTCTTCTTTTTCTTATCTCCAACTCCTTCATACAAATCATAGGAGATCGTTTTATACTCAATATTAGGGTCTTCGACACGATATTTTTCATCCATCAAATAGCAATCATGTGATAAATTACAAGAGATCATCGAAGATGGATATAGAGAACCATAATCAAATACCACAATAGGTTCATTCAAATATATCCCCTCCTTTGGCTCTAATACAACAGCACCTTCATATCCGTTGTCAATCTCTTCAATATTCTCACGATATGATTTAATTGTTGGAATCAGGTATTCGCGCTCCATACATTCTTTGGCAATTAAAGAGAATATCTTGATACCTTGGCCTCTACGAAATAGGAAATTGAGAGGAACGAGACATACGTTGCCCATACCAATATTATTTTCAAGAATTTTTAATTTATGTATCAATCTATTAACAAGACAGCAATCCTGAATACAATATTTCGCAATCACACATCTATCCTCGCTATTTCCCTTAAACTTATCGAATATCTCTTGTGGCTTTAAGTCATTCTTATTATCACCAAGAAATATCGAAGCTACATTATCAAGTTTATAGCTATCCAGCTTTTGGTCTCTCTGCATGACCTTGAGCAAATCTATAAGAACCGTCCCATCAATATCTATATATCTCAATATATTATCTCCAAGTGCCGAAGAAGACAGCTTCAATTCAACAAGAGACGCTTTGCGAGTTATCAATCGCCCAAAGCCTATCGAAAAATCGTCAGCAGGATTAGTTGTATCAATTATATTTAGTTCAGTCGCTCTTTGCCAAATGTACTCCATATCAAAGCCAAATATATTATAGCCCGTTATGATATCAGAATTCAATCTATTCATCAGCTCCTTCCATTTAATGAGAACTTCCTTCTCAGTATCATAAAATTCTACATCGCTACCTTCAATATTGTCGCAACTATTGAGCGTTATGATATTTTTATATACTATATTATCTGAACCATAAATATGAACTGTAGTTCCAATCTGAATTATCTTGTCACCCTCCAGAGGAACTAATGTATTTGTTAAGATATCTGTTAGCTTTTGCTCATGCGCATTCAATTCTCTTACTGTCATCTTGTTTCCTTTCATATCTTCATCTCCATCATCATCGTCGCCATCACCATCGCAGTCATCGCATCCGTCGTCATTAACATCTAAAACATCATCACCCTTATCACCCTTCTTCTTTTCTGTAATTTTCTTTATAGATGATGCAATAATATCCAGTATCTCTATGATATTTTGAATATGGGGCTCTATTTTTTGCTGTATGGACGATATATAATTATTTGCGATCTTGTACTTAGCATATACACGGTTTATCTTTACATCCTTTGCGATATCAAGAATAACATCTTCAAAATATATGGTTTGTAGCCATTCTACGATATTATCTGGTGTATATTTATAGCCAAGTTTAGCAATCATAGCGAGATCTTGTGCAACTTTACTATAATTTTTCTTGGCAACAGGGAAATCACCATGGCTACTTGAACATTCAATATCAAAAGATGTTATTAGTAAGGGCGCAATTTTATTAACCTGGATGGGAATAATATTTTTATATTCTGTCTCGATGTTATAATCGCATCTGCTAATACCTTCGCCAATCGTGTAGTTCCCTTTGTCTATTCTTACCCAATCGCAAGGTCTGATGTTTTGCGTATGAATATATTTTAAGAAAGGATCGATATTTGTTTCATACATTTTGTAATCGTTCTTTTCGAGACTTTTGAAATAATACTTTAGGTTATTATATAATTTCAAGGATTTTACGGATATTTTCAAGAAACGGAATATCTTGTCATTTGTAAAACCCCAGAAGTCTTTTTTCCGAACAACTTTCATACTTACAAAATGTGTTTCCAAAGCACGTGGAATGATTTTCTTGTTATATTCATTCATCTTGCCATTATTGTTAAAGAAGCATTTATAGCAGTTGTTTATCATAACATCCTTCAGTTCGTCGACCTTTGTCTTGAATGCGGCCTTACCAAGATTTTCCCATTTTTCTGGTGGTTTGATATAGAAATATGGGATGAAGTTATTTACTTTTACACAATATGTAGCGCCAACAGCAGAAGTTCCATAGATGAGAAGAGAATAGAAATCTGTTGAGTCTTTTTGTACATTTGCTTTGTCTGATTCAGGGTCATATATATCGGTAATTTGAAACTCTATAGAATCCTCATAATTATTTATTGGTTCATGTTCTTTTCTTGGGAATTCCATTATAATTGAATATATGATTTAAATATTTAAATACAAATCATTTTTTAATTTATTCTAATAGAATAAAATATACTAAGTTATTATGGATATAAGTTTGGAAGGTATCATAATTTTATTAATTACTATTGTGGGCGTTTATTATTTATATAATTATTATCTAAATGAAGGTCTAATAAAGGTCAAGAGTAATATAGATAATGAGGAATATACAGTTCAGCTTAAAGATGATGCGAGAGAGGCTGCTGATTTAATAGCGACAATTAAAAACAAGCTCAAAACATTATTAGAACATTTAGAAAAAACTTACGGAAGTAGCGATAGTCGTGTAGAAATGCTCAAGGATAACTATAGGCCTGATAAGGTAAGCGAAGGTGTTGATACCCCTGGATATACGAGTTATTCAATAAATAAAGGCGAGCAGATAGTATTATGTCTTAGAGATAAGGATAAATTGATGGATATTAATACGATGACCTTTGTGGTTTTACATGAGTTTGCGCATTTAGGTACAGAAAGTATAGGACATACTGAAGAATTTTGGACAAACTTTAAGTGGATATTAGAAGAGTCGATAAATATTGGCATATATACACGACAGGACTTTAAAAATAAGAATGTGGATTATTGTGGTATTAAGATTACTTCAACGCCTCTTTAAGTTGATTATTTACTATATTGACTATATTGACTATATTGACTATTTATTTAGCTTTAGCAAATATATATAAGATATTAACAATTATTAAAATAATATAATATGTCAAATATGTCAAATACAACTTGTGATAACATATCTATAGTTGGCAACTATAACAATAAGTATGACCATCTTAACTACAATCATTTTGAGATATTCTTTATGACTATAATAACACTCATGCCTATTAGTAAGAAATATGCGCCATTCATTAAGAATGATGTAGTTCGTAGAAAAATAAATCAATATACAAATTGGAATATCTTGATGATACTTGTGAATAGTCTGCTGTATAATGTATTTAGCATAGATAATTATATAATCTCTCGATTTATAGCGATCAACTCAATCCAAATTATGACATTATTTCATATGTTTATGATTTATGATAGCAACGTGTTGTTTTGTGTAATGGATGCGAAGCCTGTATTGTTAAAGCACTCTATATTTAGCAGAGTTTCCAATAATCTCTTGGTACGCTTTGAATACTTTGTTGCCAATATTATGGTTCATATAATGCCTGTATATTACTATAAAGAGTATTTAACAATCAAAGATAGTAGTATTGCCAATAATAATAGCTATATCTATAGTGATATCGATATGTTTCATTATATTATAATGTTTAAATTTATGTGGGTTCTAAATATATTTGGTGATTTCAATATAACATCAATCTATGTGCCTACTTTTAATGGGTGTAATGTTAAACTTGTTAATCTTGTAGTAATTGTTGACTTCTTTACATATAAGCTTCTCAATTATTTTTTACATAGGATTTAAGAATATATTTATATATTAATATAATTATATTATATTATTCTAATGATCCCTAAAATTATTCATCAAACATGGAAGGATAAAAATCTCCCACCAATCATCTATAAATTAGTAAGTGAAAATATTAGTTTTTTAAAAATGAATGGATATGAATTTATGTTTTGGACGGATGAAATGATATTAAAATTAATATCTGAAGAATACCCAAACTTTTACAATATTTATAAATTAGCTCGTACAGGTGTACAGAAGGGAGATATTGCTCGTATTATCCTCGTATATCATTATGGAGGCATATATATTGATTTAGACGTTCTTATTTTGAAAGACTTTGCCGAAATATTAGATATGAATTCTAATAAATTATATATTACATATGAACCTTTAGGACAAACGACCGCATTATATAATAGTGATAAATATATATGTAATGCTTTCTTTGCTGCTAATAAAAATAATAATATGTTGAGAGCTATATTAAACACGATTCCTGAATATATCAAAAATTATACTGAGAATATTTTTGCTAAATTTGATATATTTGGAGGAGCCTATTTCAAATCGGTTATTGAACATCCTATAAATGCGATGTTTAAGGGTGATGTGTATATTATAGATGACCGTGAGTTATTTTATCCTATTAATGATCTTAAGTTTGACGACATGCCTTTTACAGTAGGAGATTGGACGAAGTTAAAGGAAGGATCTTATGGTAAAGATACTATTATGGTTCATTATTGGATACACGGGGATTTTGAATCGAAGGCGCTATTGAACTCTTATATTCCTGAAATGAATAAGACGATACATGAAAATATGTTTGGGTTTTTTTCTAAATTATATCCAAGTATCGCAAAAAAATTGATAGTGTTATATTAGAGTATAATATAACTTGAATGTATAGCAAGCAATTTTATAAGTATTTATTATTGATACTTATAAACATGAGATATGTAAGAGGATTTGCTTACACAAACATAATTAAAAAAACGATACTCCAGGATGCGAAGATGCCTTCTATATATTTGGAGAATAGTTTCTTTGACGAGAAAGACGCAAAGTTTAAGAATAAGTTTTTTTCAGCAGAGCATATTTTTCCGCAATGCTTACTAAATAATAAACACACAAATGACATGCATAATATTGTAAAGACTTTGAATACCTTGAATGTGAACAGATCAAATTACATGTTTGTAGAAGATCTAAATATGAAAGATAAGAATTGGGTTGCATTAGACTTTGATAATTATGTTAATCACAAGAACAAGATATTTGTACCTAATGATTATTCACGTGGGTTTATATCTCGAGCAATTCTATATATGTGTTGGGAGTATAATTATAGCCACAAAAAGGTAATAGATACTGAGTTGCTGATTAAATGGTATTTTCAATATCCGCCATTAAAAGAAGAAAGATACCACAACGAAATTATACACCGGATTCAGAGGAAACATAATATATTTATAACTAACTATTTTAAAAAGAATAATGTTATTATTAAGTTTATTAATAAATTATAAGAAAAAATGATAGTCTATATATATTAAGTGCTAAGTAATATAGCTTTGTTAAACGTTGTTATAATGAAGGATACTAAAGATACTGTTAAAGATATTGAAGAAGTTGTTGAAGTATTAGAAGTAGTATCAAAAGAGCCAACACTAAATACTAAACAGCAATTAGCAGTCGAGCAAACTATGAATGGTGAGAATATATTAATTACGGGACCAGCAGGTACAGGAAAATCATTTACTATCAAATATATAATAGATTTATTAATTGCTAATAAGAAGAATGTTGGTCTTACAGCTACAACAGGAACCGCCGCATTTATTATAGGTGGTCAAACAATCCATTCTTTTATGGGTATGGGAATAGGTGAAGAAAGTGTTGCTGATATTTTTATAAAGATCAAGAAACGTGCAAGTATATACAGGACTCTTGTAGAATTAGATGTATTAATTATTGACGAGGTATCCATGCTTGACTCCTTGTTATTCGAGAAAATATCAGATATACTTTGTTATGTTAAATCACACAGTCTAAAAGATCATGAGCTGCTGAACAAACCATTTGGAGGGATACAAATTATTTTAATAGGAGACTTTTGCCAACTTGCGCCGGTGAATGGCGTATATTGCTTTCTATCTAAATTATGGAAGGTAGCAAATGTAAAAGTTATAATGCTTGATGAGCTTGTTAGACAGAATGATGACATTCTATTTCAAAAGATGCTACAAATAATTAGGAAAGGCAAATGTACTGATAATATTTTAAAAGTTCTTAATGCTCTGAAGGATACACAATTTGATGATGAAATAATACCTACCAAATTATATCCTAAGAATGTGAATGTAGATAAGATAAATGAGGTTGAAATAGATAGATTGAAGCGGGCTGGAAATAATAGATATATTTACAAAGCAGAACCAAGTAAAGAGAATGGAATGAATGGGATGAATATTGAGAAATACGATGTTGAATTAGTAGAGAATTCGCAAGTAATTTTAACACGAAATATTGATATAACGAATGGACTTGTTAATGGAATGCGTGGTATTGTTAAAAATCTATTCAAAGAGTTTGTAATAATTAAAGATATTGAAGGTAATCTACATAATATTTCATATTACAAAGATATATGTGATACTGCTTGCCGTAAAGCAAAGAAGAATGAGAAGTCATATATTCTACATATGCCATTAAAAGTATCATATGCTTTATCAATTCATAAATCTCAGGGTATGACAATAGATGCTTTAGAGATTGATTTGGGAGACAATATATTTACATGTGGACAAGCATATACTGCGTTATCACGGGCAAAAAGTTTAAAAAGCATAAGAGTTATTGAAGTATCAAAACACTCTTTCAAAATCAATCCTTATGTGAAATCATTTTATTATAATATTACAAACTAATAAGATGTATTGATGAAAATAACAAGGTTAGGAACCTACAAAACCGGTTTCAAATATTATAAAAATAAAATCGAAATAACTAATCCTGATGAGATTGATAAGATAAAATTACTTAAAATACCACCAGCATATGAAAATGTAAGTATTTTAAATAATAAGAAAATCATAGCATTCGGTTATGATTCAAAAAATAGGAAGCAGGTATTATATAATCCTGCTTTTATCGCTAAACAGAATGCTAAAAAATATAATAAGATTTCGACATCTATTAAATTTTTTTCAAAATTAAAGAAAAAAGTTGCTTATGATTTAGAAAAAGAGAGTGGTAGCGGCGGTGATGAAAAAACTCTGGCAATCGCTATAATTATTACGCTTATATTAACTTGCGGTTTTAGGATAGGCAATAAGAAATATGAGAAAGATAACAATTCTGTTGGTCTAACTACTTTAAAATACAAGCATTCAAAGTTTGAGAACAAGAAAATATTAATTGATTTTATAGGTAAAAAAGGGGTAAGGAATGTTGCTGAATGTGATAATAAGATAATATATGATTATATTTCTAAAAAGGCTGCGACGGCCGCCAGTAAAGAGGAGTATATTTTTAGTTATGCGGCAAATACTAAAGTGATAACATCGAGTGATGTTAATGAATATTTGAGAGATATTAGCAATAAGTATGATAAATCAGGTTCTATTATTATAACTACCAAGGATTTGCGAACATGGAATGCTAATATGCTTTTTTTAACATATTATAAAAAACTAAGAAAATCAAGATGCTTAAAGGTTAAAAAAGGAGTAGGGGGGTCGGACAATAATATTGACAGTAATAATATTGATAGCGAGAAGTCTATAAATAAGGATATTAAAACTGCTATTGAAATGGTATCTGATAAATTACATAATAGTTATAGTATTTGTAGGAAAAGCTATATAGATCCAAAAATAATAGAGGATATATTAAGTAGTATTAAGCATAATAAGAAGGATTAATAAGGATTAATAAGATAAAAAATATAAATAAGATAAACAAGATAAAAATTGATTTATTAATATAAGATTTATATAATATAGAATATATAAGATAGGATGGATATCAATACTGTTATTAATAATCTAAAGGATATGCTCAAAAGTCGAGGAGATGATATAAGTCTGTTTGAGGAGCATGAACCCTCAATTGAGAAAGATAAGTATGAGAGTGACGCTTGCTGTATAGAGTTTGAAACATCTAATACTACGCTGATTTTCGCATTAACAAAAAAAACACGAAAGAATATTATTGATGAGTTGAAAGACGATGATACGAATATAGTGAATTTTGTTAAGAAGCATAAGGGAAAGCAGAATATTATTCTTATATTTAATAATGATACTGTATCGCTGCCTCTAATTTCGCAGTTAAATAAGTATGACAAATTATTTCAAAAAAATGGAGGAATGCTTCAGTATTTTCAGATTAAACAGCTTATGTTCAATCCTACAAAGCATGAGTATGTTCCACAACATATTAAACTTACGGAGACTGAAGTTGTTGACTTTATGAAAAAGTATATGATACGGAGTAAATTAGATATGTCAAGAATATACCCAAATGACCCTATTGCCAAATGGCTTGGATTAAAGTACGGAGACATCGTAAAAATTATTCGCTATAATGAAAATAGTGGCGAATCGTTTTATTATAGATCTTGCTTCTAAAATAAAATATATATAGTAATAGAGGACATAATTAAATGACGACACTAACAAATAGTAGCTATATAAGCAAATTTAATGAAAAGTTGAAGATATATGATAGTGTTTTTTTTAAGACAATCGATGGAAGTGGAGTGTTGCTCGCTGAGGCAAGCAAATTAATGGAGCCTAATGGTTTAAAAATTCCTACAAATAATAACGCAACAACATATAATACAGGGCAATTTACTAATTTTATAAGAAATATTATTAATTTTAATATTAAAAACTATGATACTCTTGATAACAAAGATAATAGTATGGGATTTGTAATGAGAACAAATGGGCAGAATGGTCAGCCAGCATATAGTTTGAATGTAAATGTTAGAAATCATATTATAGAGTCTTTAAAAGTTATTAACGTTTTTGTCGATATATTAGAAGCATATAAATATTGTATAGAGAATAAAGAAAAGGGTCGCACATTTGATACTGGTTATTCGAGTGAGAAACCGATAGACCGGATTGAAGTAGTTTCGATAAATACCAGATTTTACAATCAAAGTGCGATGACTCCTGATATTACAAACCCTAATATTGGATATATAAGATCAATAAAAGAGTTTGACGGTGTTGATGATGAGAAAGATATACGGGTGTTGTATCTTTCTATACAAAGTTTTCATACTGGTTTGAATGATAATAATTACAATTATAATAGTATGTTTACAAAAGTTAATGGAAGTGATACAAATAATTTTGATGTAAATCAAACTAATATATTAGATCCCTTATCTCGTGAAACAATAGATGAATCATATCCATTAGCTTTTCGTGATTATCCCAGACAAGTATATGATGGCGACAGACATAATCCCAAATCAACTACCAATCTAACATTAGATAATAGGAATAAGGCTCTTGTATCCTTATTATTAAAAATGTTATTCAATCTTGATAATAATTTCCGATCACAGAGTGTATTTGCCTTATATTATTATTATAAGTTTATTCAGTTATATTCAACCCTAATTATAAATGTATCTAATGTTATGTTTACTGATTTTAATAATAATACACCATTCCGTATTGAAACACGAAACATGTCAACTAAAAAAAATGCTCGAGGGATTTCGGGAATAAGTATAATAACTAATGGTAGTGGTTATAGGAGTATACCAAGCATAGAAATTACAGGAGGTGGAGGAACAGTAGACAAATCAAACATCATAGTTAATAATGATGGTACATTTGGTATTAAAGATGGAGGCACCGGATTTACATCAGCCCCGTCGATAAATTTAATAGGAGCATCACTATCCCCAGCGCAAGCAAAAGCTACAATCATTCCGATTGTTATGGATTTTTCAAGAAATAATGATGATAATATAGATAAATTAAAGATGGTTATTAAAGAAATTACTGATTCTCTATCAGAACTCATAACAGATGTATCTAATAATTCATCTGGTAACGAATCATCATATGCGATTAGCACAAGTGTTAATGATGCTAACGCTACTATGGTTTCATTATCACCTGAGAATAAGGTGATCATAACTATTAGTAAACCATGTATATATGAAAAAATGAATGTTTTTAATGAAAAATATGATTTAATAAATGATTATGTTATATACGATACTAATAATAAACGGTATTACAGTATAATAAAAATTACTAACGAAGAACAGAATAAATTCCAGATAGAAATTAATGCGGTTTTTATTGAAGACGATTTTTTTGATGGTGATAAAGATACTAAGCTATTTAAAGATGGTTATGGTAATTTAATAACAAAACCGTCAGCAGGTATTCTTGAGGATAAGTCTGATGCTGCTATGGTTACAATAGAAACTTCGAGTGCTAATTTTCTTGAAATTCGGAGAAAGGATACTAATGCTTACAAGACTGAATATATCTATAATAGGGATGATGTTACTAAGTTAGATGAAAACATAGGCTACAATACAAGCAAGGTAGCGCATCAGAAAAGTCAATATGATGCTCAGTTTAGCAAGAACCTATTCTTAGAAAGACAAATATTAACTTACAATATTATACTTGCTATCATAATAGTTGTTTTGATTGCTATAAATGTATCAAATATAGATAGACAACTTGTTAAAACAATCTCGTTATCTTGCTTAGGAACTATAATATTATTATTTGTAATATACTTCATATCAAATATAACATATATAGAAACATTTGCTTTAATAAATACGGATAACTTGTTTCTTTTATCAAAAACTTACAAAGAAAGAAAAATAATGAATTCAGCTTCTTATAATACTAATAAGGTTACTGTATTGATAAAGGAGATAGATAACTTAAACAGTAAGTTTATAAGTTATTTTGAAAAAGTAATTATTACACTTCCTTCGACAGATAGCTTAGACTTTTTTAGGGAAATTAAGGATGTCATAACAAATGACAAAGACAATAAGCAGTTTATCAATAAGCGGCTTGAATACAATAAATCGCAGAATGGTAATGACATTAGTTCATTAAAATACGAGTTAGAAAATAACAAGCTATATATAAGCACTCTTTTAATATCTGCTATAATATTTGTAGGTTTATACAATATGTATATTAACTATGTCTCTGATGATAGATATCAGGCATTAATGATATTCGTCTGTATTATAATATTCATTATAATATTCTCATATTACGTAATAGCATCAAATAGACGTGTTAAAACGGTATTTAAGAATGTATATTGGGGTCCCGAATCTTCAAATCGTTTCTAATAATCTACTAATTATTTTTTTATAAATTATATAAAAAGTTATAATCTATATATCTTAAATGACTATTAAAAAAGATAAGAAAGATAATAAAGATAATAAAGATAATAAAGATAATAAAAAACGCAAAGGCGATGATGACCCAGATGAAGATGAAAGCGAAGAATATAGTGATAATAGTAGCGGCGACATCTATAATCATGAAGACGATGAAGAGGAGGACGATGAGGATGATGGAGTTGTAGTCGATTGTGATTGCGAAGATAACGAAGATAACGAAGTTGATGATGAAGATGACTGTGAAGACTGTGGATCTCCGTCAGGTGGTTATTTTAATAAATACGAAGCAGAAGAAGTAGAAAACAAAAAACAGAAACAAGGGGTTTTTTTAATATTAAAGAGGGTTCCTAAGAAGAATATTAATAAGAAGATAATTAAGAAAATAAAATATAACTTTTACAAGAAATATAATAATGATGAGAAGAAGTATTTTGACTCCTTAACAGATAAGGGAAAGGTTAAAATAGGTATTTTGGAGGATAAATTAGAAGCAAGTAAGAAGATCATGACAGTTCCTATGCGTTTTAAGATATTAGATTTAGATATTAATGAAAGGACTAAGAGGAGTATTATTTTCAAGCTCGAATGTTTAAACAGGATGTCATCAACATCTGGTGAATACCACAAAATTAACAATTGGTTAGGTGTATTAAACGAGGTACCTTTTAATAAATATTATAAAATACCAATAAATAATACTGATGGGAATGATAAGATATGTATGTTTCTAAGTAATATACGCGAGCGTATGAATGATCGAATCTATGGACACAAAGAGGCTAAGGAGCAGATAATACGTGTATTAGCACAATTAATATCATTTCCAAAAGCATATGGGTATATTATAGGAATACAGGGTGCTGCTGGAATTGGTAAAACAAAACTGATCAAAGAGGGTATTTGTAATGCTCTAAATTATCCAAATGCCTTTATATCATTAAGTGGGACTGATGATTCGTCATTCTTAAGGGGACATTCTTATACTTACGAGGGTGCGACATATGGGAAAATATGCGAATCATTAATAAAGACTGGTATTATGAATCCGCTATTATTATTTGATGAATTAGACAAAGTATCAAATACATATAAAGGGCAGGAAATTATAAATACTTTGATTCATATCACAGATCCTGTTCAGAATGATAGGTTTACGGATAGATACTTTGAAGAGATTGACATGGATATATCACGATCCATGATAGTATTCACATTTAATGATGAAAGTTTGATCAACCCTATTTTAAAAGATAGGATGATTGTTATAAATGTGAAAGGTTATAATAATCAGGAAAAGCTTGTATTGGCGAAAGACTATTTAATACCTGAGATATTGTTTCAATATAATCTTAAGAAGGGTGATATAATATTTAGTGATGAAGTATTAACGCATATTATAGATAATATTGAGAGTGAAGAAGGTGTTCGCAATTTAAAGCGAGCAATTAATAATATAATTTCTTGGATAAATATGATGCGTTATGTATTGATAGATAATGTGTCTATAAATATTCCTTATGAGATAGATATTAAATTTTATGATAAATACTGTGGAGTTAGTAATAATTGTATGAGAAAGGATCTCTTACATTCGCTATATTTATAATTTTCTGGTATATTTAATAAGTATATATTATGAGTTATATTACAAGGGTTAAAACTACTGGTATTACGAGTAATTCTACAAGTACTAAAGGTATTAGAATGATGAGAGCAAATAGTGGGAAGGGTATTAGTGATATACCGATATTTGAGAGAAATGCGAGAAGTGCGAGAAATGCGAGAAGTGAAGGGGTTAATATAGCAAATAAATGTAATAATGATATTAAGCTGAAAAGTAAATATTCGGATTTTATCTTTTTTGGTTGCTGGAATAATATAGATTGTGATAAAGAATATATATATCGAGATATTGTCTTAGATTATATACATAAAAACGAGTCTATAATAAGGCAACTATATATTGCTGGTGATAATTGGTATACTAATAAAAAGAAAATAAACAAAAAGAACTTTAAAGTGTATCTTACAGATATATTGATGAGAGGATATGACAAACTATATGCTATGAAAAAAGAGATATATATTGCTGTAGGGAACCATGACGAAGACAAAGATAGCAATATTACAAATCCCAAATTACAGAATGATTGTAATATTAATACTCAAAAATATTATTTAAAGCAAATTAAAGACAAGGCTGCAGGGCTAACTGGAGCAATCGCAGAGCCATCATTAGACGCCTTATATAATATAGCGAAAGAAGGGAAACTTACAGATAATTATTTGTGTAAGAATGGGGTATATATATATGTTGATAATATAGGTGTGCGGTATAATAATGGCAATATAGTTATTATAATAAATACCAATAAATTTGACAATTATGATGAAGGTTTGGTGTATTTACAAAGTATTATGTTAGTTATAGATCAGGTTAAGGAAGCTCAGATGAATAATGAAAGTAATGAACAGATATTTGTAATGGGACATATACCTTTATTCAGTTTTAAAAAGGATAAAAAAGGAAATGATGAAATAAAGGTACAAGATATTGATAAAAATGACCACAAATTCAGGAGAATAATATTGGGATTGTTTAATATTTTTGTAGATAATAATATCATATATATATGTGCTGATACACACAACTTTAGCATTCTAAGAATTAAATGTAATGATGATGATAATAGGGTATTGATACAGATAACTGCTGGTTCTGGAGGTGCCGATCCTGATTTATTAAGCACCGAGTATATAAACATTCCTATGCCCATTATAAAGATTAAAGATAATATAGATGATAACAAGTTTAAAATATTTGGATACGCATTAAATTCATATGGGTATGTTAAGATAAAGACTAATCATGATAATATTGATGTATGTTATAAGCAGATTATAAAGGATGCTGCCGACGAGACTGATAAATATTTATTTAATATGGGAAGTGGGAGTGGGAGTCATGCGAGATCTATATCAACAAAGATAAATGAGATAACTTATCGGATTAATAGGGGTGATAAGGAATTAGGGGTAAAGGAATATATAAATCCTAATGTAATAATGAATATTTATAAGAATACTGAAATATGTAAGAAGAATGAAAAACAGAAATATGGTTATATAACAAGCCTTGATCGTAAAACTGCGTGTTATATGAAGAAGGGCAAAGAATAAAAAAACATTCTTTATAATTAAAGACGGATACTAATCAAATCATAATGATGAAATATACATATATATTGCCACTATTACTCGAAATACTTGCGATTACCTTCACTATTCTCTTCACAATTTACTTTCTATACACTATATTTAGTGAAAAAATAAGATCAGGGCTTAATAGTGATGAGATTAATATTACTGAGAAATATGGTAATGGGTATGGTAATGACGGGAATGATGACGATCATATATATTTTATGACATATAAGGAAACTGCTAATTTTTTTATGAAGGATAATGACAGATATGTTAGAAATTTGTCGGAGTTAGATTTACATGCTCGTAATGTCAAGACACATGTAGAATATCTTCATAATATAGAGGAGACTGCTATATCATTTACTGATGAAGAGAAGGAGTTGTTAGTTAAATGTGCGAATAATGCTGATAAATATTTAATAAAGGAGACTTTCAGCGAATTAAAATATGGGAAATATCTGAATGGTAATGATATTGCGGGGATTAAATGGATATTTGCGAATACCTATACTAATTATTTTAATGATGTAATTAAAGAGAATGAACAAGGATTACCGCATACACGTGAGAATATCATATTATTATCTAAGAATGTTTTAAAATATGATGAGTTAAACTTAACAAATACTTTAATACATGAGAAGATCCACATATATCAAAGATATAACCCAGAGATCTTTGACAAAATAATAAAAGATATGGGATTGAAAGAATTAGATAAGAAATTCTTTAAGCATGCTAAGTATATTCGATCAAACCCTGATACAAATAACAAACTATATTATTATGCGAAGAATAATGATAATACGATGGGTTTGTTGAATGCTATAATGAATATTGGTGGAGGTTCTGATAATAAAAATGATATAAGGGATTCGAATGATTCTACGGATACAAAGGATTCTAAGGATTACGATGATGATAAGGTAATGGTATGTTTGTATCGTAATGACAAACCGAATAGTATTAATGATGTTAAACATAAGAATTATTCGGCTGAACACCCATATGAAAAGATTGCCTATGATATTGCTGAAAACTTTTACAAAAATAATAAGAATAAATATATAAATATATAAAGCTATATTAGTTTTAGAAGTAGAGTAAAGAGGATGGATGAAGTTATTAATCAAGCACCTGATAATATTTCTAAAGAGGAGATTGAAATAATCTTTAAAAAGAATAATGAGGATGTAATAAATACCTTGGTGGATTTATGGAATTTAGATGTGCCTAAATCAAAGGTTGTGAATGTCAGCGAAGCCAGCGACGAAGCAAACATCGATTTAAATAACCCTATAAATAAATGGGCTAATATAAGGGATATTTGCGATTCTTATGATTTAGAGATGCAGACCCACATGAATAGGTTGAAGAATAAGGGGAAATAGGGATGAATAGTATAGATAGTATTAAATTGTCAAAACTTAGTAATTATTTTTATATAGGATATAATAAGGAATGTCAATTCAAACATATCAGCTTGATCAACTAACCCCTATAATCAAAGAGATATTTCCGGCAAAAACATGTACTCAATTATATTGTCGTTTCAATTTTAATTCGTTTAACAGCGCATACAATCAATCTTCAGGTCTTTTGTCAGGTAATAATTATATGTTTAAACAACTCCGTAAATTTGCGAGAGGTGGTAGTGATAGTGATAGTGATATGGATGATATGGGAGACGAATTCGATTTTTCATCACCAGCTAACTATATGTATTATAATACTGACAAAAAAGAATATTAAATATCCCTTATATAATTAGATTTAATAAATTTAATAATATTATAAATGTTTCAAAATTTCGAATTAGAAATATTTATAATGATATTATTATTATTAATTATAATATCTATGATACCATTAATAGAATTAAAATATCATAATGATCTATATGATAATATAGAATCATTTAATAAATATTGCCTGAACAACGATATTAAATTAATAAGTGAGTTAGATGTGAAAGATACGTATATGTGGAACATGTCGTCATATATATATGATTATAATAATTTATCTAATTTTTTCTTCAAAAAGAAAAGCATCGAATCGAATGATTACATGGGATTAAACCGCAACGTTTCGAAGGTTCAGGTTAATAATAATTACATAGATAATATTATGAAAATATACAACTATTATTTGTATATGTCATTAGGATTTTTTATAGTTATAGTCTTGTTTTTTATAAGTCAAGTTTATATATTAACAGGTATTACTGAAAATAGTGAGTTTAAATATTGTATGTCGACCAGCGGCAGCAACAGCGATGCTAATATAGCAGAAATCTTTCGATATTATATCTATATATTGTTTATATATGGCATATTATTTATAATCTTTTTTTCTGTAATATTAAAGAAATTAACTGAGCTATATGCTGACACCGATACATATGAATACATTATGTTAATGAAAGAGTTTGATATCCTTCTGACGGAAAATAAACCAGCAAACGCGGCTATAACAAACATCCTAAGGAAGTATTCTAAGAATAAGATTAATAGTATAGAGCATGTTGCTATTAATAATAAGATGATATTGAATGAACTCTTAAACGTATATAATAAGGGCAAAGAGAAGAATCTGATAGTTAAATATGAAAATAATAATAATTACAAAATAACATTAAAAAATATTGAAAAGATGGAGTATTATAACAGCGATGAATCAAAGGATAAAGTTAAGAACAAGGTGAATGATATATTTCAATTTATTTATGTATATATTATATTTTTGATAGTTCCAATATATATACTATCAATATCGCTAAAAGGGAACTATATATATTTATTATTTACTATAATGGCAATAATAATATTTAGTATATCTATCTATAATATATACAATACTCTACAAAACTAAGAGTAAGTAATAGGGAATTGTTAGAGTAGGAACTGAATACATTATCTTGTAATATCTTTTTTTCTTTCTAAGGTTTAAAGTTAAAGTAAAAGTAAAATTATAAATTATGTTTACTTCGACTATAAATCTTACAATTTTTATAATGATGATTATAATCTATTTAAATGAAATGAAAAATATCAGTATGTTTATCTTTAATTTTAACTATATAAAGGATCTGTCAAGGATAATAATGAATGACAAATGTAATAATATATACTGCGAAGCAGAGACAGATAGATACCAGATAGCAAAGAATAGTTATAATTTATTATTACCGAATGACATATTTAATTCAAAGATGTATATAATCTTCACTTTTGTAATCGCTATAATGTTATTTATATATTATTATTATCTATTATTTAATTCCAAAGAAGGTATCGTACCTGCTGGCGCTGGCAATTATTATTATATTATTAATTTCTTGCTTCTGGCACTTTTACTTGGTGTAATAATTTTCAGATATGTTCCTAATGATGATGCTGGATATTTAAATTATTTTGGGAAGATTAATGACTCTACAAGTTTTCACGGTAGTTTTCGTATGTATATATTATTTATAATAATGGCTATTACATACTATTCATTTTTAATAAAAAGGTTTGAACTTATAGAAGATAGATTATTTATTATTATAGTTAAATATTTATGCTTTCTATTCTCTATCATTCTAATATTTAATTTGATGAATATAGTTATGACTTTTCGTTCTAATACAACGCCTATATTGAAAATAAAAAATTTAGTATGGTCTCTTAAAAACTCCCTTAAAACTCTATTAAATAATTTCACGGATGATCAGAAAGAAGTTTTAAAGAATGCTTTAAGCTATGAATACGGTATTATTGAGACGCTGAAGGATTACAATATACAGGAAAACTCGATTGATACTAATACTATTTCATCAATCATGAATATTTTAATAGCATTCGATGAATTATCAAAGATAATATTAGGCGGGTATGCGAATGAAGCGAATGAAGATAGCGGGAATATTAAATATATTATTGAACTACAAAAAATAATTAAGGTTAATGCCAATAAACTATTACCTCTTGATGGTGAAAGTGAAGACAAAAATAAAGGTAAAAATGCTGTTATTGCCAGCGACATTTCAGATTTATCTGTGATTTTTGATAAAAAAGTCATGATACCTCATGACTATGATGATAATGAAAATAAAACAAATATGAATGAAAATAACAAAGACTATATATATACAGCCGATATATCTTATGAGAATGCTAATTTATTTTATGAAAAATACTGGGATTTGAATGACAAAGATGAGTCATTTTTATATAGCTATGATTACTTTGTTCCCACATACTTATTTGGAGGTTATAAACCAAATCTATTTAAAATTTTAATAACTATCATAATATTCATAGTAGTAATATGTATATGTGGTCTTATTGTTAGAGCATTTAAAAATAGTTTGCGAAGCGGGGAAACCGAAATATTTATAGATTTATATAATATTCTATATCCATTATTCATCTTTGTCATATTGATTATATATATACTATTATTTATCCGTTTTAATACCAAGTTTAACACTAATGTTGTTTATAAATGTCTTGATAGCAGTTATAAACGGTCTCTAAATAAATTAAATAATATTGTGACGCCTTATATACGAATGTATGATAATAAAATCATCAAGGGTAATAAGAGTTATATTAAACACTACATTATTACCAACGTATTTTACTCGATATTAAGCGGTAATATAAAGTTGCGAGATAACAGAACAGCGGCTTCTATAAAACTGAAAGAAGTTGATACGGCTATTTCATTATTAAAAGCTAATATAAATAAATTGTCAAATGAACTTAAACAATCAAATCGATCTATACTTACACAGGGTGAACTTGTGAATATTCAAAAAGAAATAGATAAAGCAATAGCGAGTGTTAAGACTGTTATAACTAATATAGGAAAACCAGAAAACGATAAATTAAATAAAATTAATAATGAACTTGGAAGTATAAAATCAGGGATAACAATTAATAACTTACCGACTATTAATAATCGAGTATCTGTTTTAAAAAATCTATCAGAAAGCATCAGTAAGGATTTAAATACTCCAATCAAAAGTATTATTAATGAAAAAGAGGAGGATGCTGTATATTATGATATTCCAAGAATAAAATCAAACCGATTAAAATTCTCAAACATGAACAATAGTATTCTTAGCAACGATAATGAGTTTAGAGAGTATTACAAGTTGAAGTTTGGTAGCATATATAAGGAGACTTATGATAAGGAGTATGTCGCAAATATATACAACGTTTTTATACATCTATTCAATCGCAATAGTGATGATACCGATACTATTTTAAAAAGTGAAAAAGAAATTTCTAAATACTTTGAAGATTTTATTATTAATAAAGAAAACATTCTAAATATTTATTGTATTATAAAAAAATGTTTTGACCTTTTTAATGAAGAGAAGTTTAATAATAATTTAATATACTATAATAATCATGATAACAAACAGAAGGGAGTTAATATTGATGATTATAAGAAGTTTAAATTTTATAAATATGGCGACAAGGTTATACCCCACAAGTTTATATTAAAATTAAATACATTCGATGAATATACTGAATTTGTTAAAGATATTAAAGATGGCATGAATACAGAGTTTAATGAGGTTATAGCTGGTAATTTTGATCTTTCTGATCCTTATCCATCATCTGGTCGTTCATCATCTGGTACTACTATGGCATCTGGTGCTGCTGCTGATATTGCTAATGCTGCTGCTGTTTTTGCTGCTGCTGCTGCTACTACTGCTATTGCTACTGCTGGTACTGCTACTCCTGGTACTACTGGTACTACTGCTGGTGCTATTCCTGGTGCTATTCCTGGTGCTATTCCTGGTGCTGCTGGTGCTGCTCCTGCTATTATTTATACTAACATATTATTAGATCAAGATGATGAAGACTTATTAGAACAGGCATCAGATATACAGCAAAAGCAGGATAAGAATTTAATAAAACTGATTGTGAAATATTTGTTAATACTTGGACATATAAATTATAACAGGGTTGAAAATACTCAGGCTAAAACTGATAATGATAAGAAGGAGGTGTATGAAAAGAGAACATACTATCTGTATAAATTAATTTCAAATATATTATATGATGATACATATGAAATAGATGATACGTTTAATATTAATAGTATTCAAAATAATAGTATAGTAGGGATTGCTGTTACAAATGGTGGGAGTGAATATATAATTCCTCCTACAATTAATATAATTCCTAATAAAGGATTAGGATATGGTGCTGAAGCAGTCGCAATTCTTAAGCCTACATTTATTAAAAGTATTATTATCGAAAATGGTGGGAGTGGTTATACGAATGCGCCTTCAATAACTATTAGTGGTGGTGGAGCAAGTATAAATGCCAAGGCGATAGCTGAATTTGACAAAGGTGTAATAACGAGTATTAAAATTACTGAACAAGGGAGTGGTTATACGAAAGTTCCTAATATTGTTATAGGGATGGACAGTGGAGGCATAGGTGCTTCTGCTAAAGCTGTTCTTACACCTACATCTATAGAAAGAATAGATGTTATCAAAAATGGGAGTGGTTATACAAAAATTCCTACAATTGAAATAACACCGATTCCTAATAAAGATAAAACACCTGGGAGTGGAAAAGATGCAACAGCAGTTGCTCTAATTAGTCTGTTAATAAATGATGGGAGATATGAGAAATACAAACACTTAACATATATGTATAATTATTTAGAAACAAAATATGTTAACATTTCTTCAAATAATAATAAAAATTACTTAATGAATATTATTAAGAGTATTAATAACAAGATTAATGATGATGACAAGGTTTTAAATACGGAGAGCAAGTCCGCACGATATATATTTAGTAAAAACTTAAAAAATATAAAGAACCCGGAAGAATATGAGAATGAAGACGAAATATTGAATGTAGCTAATAATGTATCTACAAGTTCTTTCGCATCAACATATATATTTAATATAATTCTATTAGTAATCTATTTCAATATTATCTCGAGGAATATTAAATAATCTTTTTAACTATTAAATATAGATACTATAAGAATGAGTCCAAAATCAAAAGGGTCTTATACAACTGGCAGTACAACTCCTACAGGTACAAGTACTACAGGTACACCTTCTGTAGAACCTGTACCTGTATCAAAGAATGCTAATGTATGCGGTGAAGTTGATTGCGATGGAATTAATGATGATGTATATAAATGCTGCTATAATATTCCAAGCAAAATACAGGAGTTTTTACAAAAAGACACATACATGTTAGACTATAAGAACGCAATTAAAAGGGATGATAATATTGATAGGATTAAAGTGTTGTATAACAAACTATTTCAATCATATAATGTAATGCCTAATAAAAAAATAGATAAAGGATATAAAGAATTAGATGCGGAAAATAATCCTATATATAGAGAATATAATCAGAAGTATTTTAATACGTTTGGAATCATACCTTTAGAATTAATACCGGCTTCATATATACCATTCAACTATAAGAATTATGAGATGAACTTAGACAGATTATCAAAAGGTGAAATATTTTTTGAGGATGATTATAAGAAAATCTTTATAGATTACAATAAACAGCCCGACCCCGATCTTAATAATATACGGTTTATTAATGAAAAGGGTTTAAAGGAATATTTAGGGATATGTCTAAGAGATAGATTAGGGAACCCTAAATCGATTTATAATGCGTTTTCTATATATATAATGACGGTATTTGTTTGTATACTATGGATTTTTATTATAGTTATGATGTTATATGTAGTATTTTATTATTATAGGGATATATATTCATATATTTTATTGGGTATTACAATAGTATTGGTATTAATAGCGATTATTTGGAAAATGTTTCATATTCTTAATATAGATTAATGGGTTTAATATAATTTACTATATAATTTATTATCTATAATACGATTAAGGAAGAATAATACAATGTATAATGAAGAAGCATTAAAATCAATATACAAATATAATATGTTATTTAACAATATTAGCAATAATAATAACACGGAGGAAGATGCTAAATATAACACGAATTTAATAAGTGATTTTGATTTAGAAAACTTTGACCCAAAAAGATATGAATATTATACGGGGTTATTGAAAGTTTTTAATAATGACCCTGAGACTCTGTATAATTTATTAAATAAATATAATAGCATAAAAAGCTTGAAAGTAAAGGAAAAGAAAATAATTAGGGAGATTAACGATTATGTTAATAAAATAAAAAATATAAATGACAATAATCCGGTTGATGGAGCTCCAGCAGGAGCTGGTGCTGCTGGTCTTGCTGGTGCTCCTGCTGCTGTTGGTGGTCGTGGTACTGGTATCAAAACTGTTGGTGGAGCTGGTGAAAGTAATGAAATAGAAAAAATAAAGAGTAAAATAGAAAAATTAGTAGCAGAAGCAGCAGAATTAATAGATAAAGATAAAACAGTATTTAAAAGTGTTCAAGATTTTTTAGATAATATTAATGATAATAAATTTGAAAACTGGAAGAAAAATTTGAGTGAAAAAACTATAATTAATTCAGAAACACGTAAACAAATTTCAATTATTAAAGAGGCTATAAATAAATTTAAAGTGGCTATCGCATTTTATAATGAAAATCATGAACCTATGAAGGGAGGAATCGAATTTAAAGAATTATTGACAAATTCAGACAAAGAAAAAACCCAAGAAGAAAAAACATCGAGAGTAGAAAAAGATAACAATAAAAGAATTAAATTAGAAGAACAACGTAAACATGAAAAGAATGTTTTAGACGCTGAAAAATTAGTATTGTCCGCTGAAAAATTGGTGGTACAAATAGAAAATGCTATCACATATATATCAGAAAAAAATAACAAAGTTAAAGATGGGTTAGATGATATTTTTTCAGAATTAGACAAAGATAAAGATAACGAAATAAAAAAGGAAGAATCAGATAGACAAACTGAAAATGAGGCAAAAAATAATGAGGCAAACTTAAAAGCAGATAGCGCAATTGGTCTTTTAAATAATGTTATTAACGCAAATATAGGTATAGGTTCTGAATTATACAAAGTAGCATCGCAAGAGCAAAAAGGAACCGTGTCAGAAAAGAAGAATATTACAAAATTATTTTCAAGAAGTAGTACATCAAAAGATGTAGAATCAGATACAAAAGAATCAGATACAAAAAAACCAAATACAAAAGAATCAGATACAGCAATCGGTTTATTAAAAGATGCTGTAGTCTCAAGTATTAGTGTTAGTTCAAAATTATATGATGTAGCAAAAGAAGCAGATACAGCAATAGAAAAAGGAAATAAAAATACAACAAAAAATGAAGAAAAAGAAAAAAATAAAGCAACCAACGAATCGGATAATGCTATAGGCTTATTAAAAGATGCTGTAGATCCAAGTATTAGAGTTGGTAATGAATTATATAATGTAGCGGCAGCTGGAAGTAAAGCAATAGAAGCAGATATAAAAAAAACAACAGCAGACACAGAAACCAAAGCAAAAATAGCAGCAGAAGCAAAAACAGCAGAAGAAGCAAACGCAACAAAAGCAGCAAATTCTGCTATTAACTCTTTAAAAGATGCTGTAGCCCCAAGTATTAGTGTTGGTAATGAATTATATAATGTAGCTGATGAAGCAGGTAAAGCAATAAAAAAAGAAGCAACCGATGTAGATAGTGCTGAAGCTGAATTTATTGATTCAATAAAGGGAACAGACTTATTAAATTCTATATCTAAAATATTCGATGAATTTAATGGAATAGATGATCTTGGTATTGAAAAAACAAACACAACGGCAACAATAGCAGCAGCAACACAAGCATCAGCAGCACAAGCAGCAACACAAGCAGCAGTAGCACAAGCAGCAACACAAGCAGCAGTAGCACAAGAAGCAGCAGCACAAGCAGCAGCAACACCAGCAGCAGCAATATCTATGAGTAAGGATGCTACTGGTAATATAACTAACAAAAATTTAAAACCTCTACCACGAAAAAAATTAGAACATCTACCTTCAGCATCACCAGGATTTTTAGATGCTCCACAAGAACAATATAGTCAACAAACGACAGAAAAAAAAGGAGGAAATCCTAATCAAAAATACAGCGATGATAATTTAAAGGCTCAATATTTAGACACTCAGAGATACAATAAGATCAAAGATAATAAAATAATAAATGAGTATCGTAATAGATTGAATGAAAATAAGGATAAGGTAGTATCAATCAAAACTGATAACAAGATTGAGCAATTATCTAATGATATTGATGTATATAATAGTTTAGATTTTGATGAAAAGGAAAGTAAGGATGAGACTGACGATATCATTAAGAAAATAAGGGATTTTGAGAATGACCCTAAAAACCCTATAGAAGCGCTTGAGCTTACCTTTGACGATCGAATTGTATTTATTATCGCAACATTTTTTATTCGCTATATAACTATAATCATGGTGCAATGGTGTATAGATATTAATATTATAAAAACATTTTATGAAGGATTCATATATTATGCTGTAATATATATTATATTATTTTGGTTTATTGTGTTATTCATTAATATAGATAATAGTTTCGATGTTAAATATATGAACTTTAATGGAATTATAAATAGCATTCGCACATTATTTTACTATTTTTATATGGGGACGAATGGAATATCACGATTACTTATCCATACATCATTAATATTATTATTAATAGTAATCCCTATAATATTAAATATTAAAAAGAAGCCCGACTTCAAAGACGAAGATGACCAAGAAAGCATTAAAATATTAGACTACGAAGAGCGTAAGCAACTATCGAAAGCGCTATCTCTATTCACTATGTTTATATGGTTATTCACAAGTATAATAGCGACAAAGTTTTAGAATATTAGAATATATATATAATATCTCTAATTATTTTAGAAGGATACGATATAACAGTTAATGAATGATAACATACGCTATATATCTTTACAATATATCAAAGGGAATAATTATGAAGAAATAACATGTTTTAATTATGATGTTATAAGAGACATCTTAGATAATGATGAAAACTTTAAAGATATTTCTACATATACATTAAATGAGCTAAAAGATGCTATTAGTGATGAGAAGTGTTATATTGGAGAAAGTTTTTTAAATGATTTAGTCAACTATTATAATTTTAAAGATATCAAAAAGAAAATAGAACACGCAAAGAGGATTATTAATGATTACAAAGATAAACTTCGCAATAAGAATAATGATTCTGATGTAGAAAAAGAGGCAAAAACAAAAAGAGATCATAGATTTGAACTAATTAATATTTTAGGAGTATTAATAAATGGTTTAAAAGACAAAAAATATAATAATAATAATATTGGAAATGATTTAAATAACAAAGGTGTGGATGATGAAATAAAAATAAAATTTAAAGAATTTCAAACATTAATAAACGCATACATATTTTATGGTAGTGAAATTATTGGTACACCTTTAAAAGATATTCCCAATAATTCAAATTCTACTGGTGTAAACCCTATAAAAAGTATTATAGAGAAAATCAAGGGAAAAAAAGAAGAAAACCCTCCAAATTTACAAAATATTAGTAATGAGATAATAGATGGAATGAATATAATTATGTCTTCTGAAAAAGGTACAAAGTATGATTTTATAAAGCTACTTGGAACATTAAATAAGCTATTAATATATGAGGAAAAACAAGAGGGTTTAAAAGCTAAAACTGATGTTAAAAATGCGGATGATTTATTGGATCTATTTAAGATCTATATAAAAATATGTAATAGAAATATTGATAAATATGATAATATATTTAAATATAATGATATTAGCAATATTGATGAGGCATTTATGATTGAATCATATTCCAAGTTTTTAAAGAAGTTAAATAAATTAAAAGAGAACTTGGAGAGTAAAGACAAAGGTAAATTAGAGAGGGCTTTGACAAATACATTAGAGAAACTATTCAACTTATATGGCATCAACGATTATCAAAAAATAATTAAAGGAGATGATGGAATAAACGAAACACCAGAACAAAAATATTTTAAGAACCAAATATTTAATTATTAGAGAATACAAAAAGTATATAACTTATTTTTACATATTTATATTTTATATATTTATATTTTTACATATTTATATTTTACATATTTATATTTTACATATTTATATTTTACATATTTATATTTTTACATATTTATATTTTACAATAATGTAATATAAAATACAAAGAAAAGAAAAGAAAAGAGATGAGTGATTGACTGACATGTATAATTTAATTAGAATAAGCAAGGCCGCCCATACCGGAGAGGATACGAAGAACATTATAGTTAACCGCATAGATGCTTATTATACCGGTCATACTGGATGATAAAGAAAGAACGGCGGTATCGATACGGGACATATTTAGAGTTCCACTCGGTTGATGCTCTTCGGGTTTAAGGGCGAATGAATAAACATTAATGCCTTGGTGAAACTTGTCAGGGGTATTCTCGTGGTGCTGATAAGGTTGAACGAGAGAGAAATAATCACCCTTGCGAGTAGCAAAGCGATCATTACCGTTAAGCATTATCTTTGCGTTGGTTACAGGGTTGGTGGAATCGAGATGATCATTAGAAGTGCCACCACCAGCGGTTGAGTAATTGTTCCAATATACATTTGTGCCAGTATTCTTGATAGTCCATACTAATTCCTTACAGGGGTGATTGAAGTTCATTCGGATGCTCTTCATGGAATCGCCTGATGAGGTGATAGAATCAGCACCGGTGAATTGAAGTTGTTCAATCAAATACTCGTGTGATAGCTGAGCAAATCGGCGGCGTTCATCAGTATCAAGGAAAATGTAATCAACCCATAGGGTAGCCTTTTCTAACTTAAGAGACACGGTGGTACCAAGAGGGGCAAGTGCGTTATTTGCTGTGTATCCAGTAGTTTTGATTTCTTCTTGGAAAGTATAGTTAGCAGCATTTGTGTCTTTCATTAATGCCTCGCTTTCATATTCAATATTAATCTTGACTTCATGATATTGGAGAGCGATTAAAGGAAGGGCAAGGCCAACATTACGACAGAACCAGAACTCGAGGGGGACATATAGTTCATAATTTTCACCTACTACAAGTTTAGTTGAGATATTACGGGCATTAGCACCAACCATGACGTTATATCCATCACGCTTTCCAATAGGGAGTGAAAGTTCGTTCCAGATATATAGCCATTCAGAGTAATGCTTATCTATGCGCTGGCCACCAATCTCAAGCTCAATAGTTTTCAATAGTTTGTGTCCGAAGTTGGGAACAAGAGCGACAGCATCAGTTGCTGTACCTGAAGCAGTAATCACACCGTAGAAATATACACGATGAATTAAATCACCGTTACGTGTTATTTGGAAACTTACACGAGAACCGAGAGAATTACTGCCAGTAGGTGTTTGTTCGATAGCCTCGATAGCGAAGTTAGTATGACGACGATATACAACTTTGAAAAAGGTAATTTGAGGATTACCAGTTAAATAAACATCCTGTGCTCCGTAAGCTACTAATTGAAGAAGACCACCACCCATTCACGCTATATTCTTTATACTATTAGAGGAGAAAAAAAAA
>Ga0114979_10000083_pt1 | contig 54578 bp, 38 predicted proteins | sample S_140625_EF_Meta_FD_87315 | JGI IMG/M metagenome (GOLD analysis project Ga0114979, IMG submission 87315) | Freshwater microbial communities from Lake Simoncouche, Canada to study carbon cycling - S_140625_EF_MetaG | ecosystem: Environmental > Aquatic > Freshwater > Lake | place: Lake...
CAATGATATGATGAACAATCTTAAAAATGGTGGTGATGAGTTTACTAATGATAAGGTTCAGAAAGCTATGGATGGAATGTTAGACAGTAAAGCAGCTAAAGAGATGTTGGAAGAAGCAATTAATGAGGCACAGGATACATGTAAAAGTCTTGATGGTGCAATGTCTGAAGAACAACAAGATCAAATGTTTGAAGCTGCCAATAAAGGAGGGAATGAAGCCGGTAAGATAGATGGTCAGTTCTTAAACAGAATAGCTAAAGATATTCAGAAAATTAAACTTTCTTTGGGTAATCTTAAAGAAAAGATTAAGAAACTGATGGATAAATCTGCTAGTTATTTTTCTGCTAAAGAAGAAACCACATTTGACGACTTATTCAATTCTGATAACATTGGAGGACTTGATGACTTTATGTTGTTACATCCTAGTCTTAGAAAAATAATGATTGAAGATGTAATGATTAAGGATACTAAGAAAGTGGGTAAGATAGATCTTTATATAGATATATCAGGCAGTATGGCTTCAGATTGTGGTGTTAAAACAGATGATGGATCTTATATCAGCAAGCTTGATTTCTGTAAATCTTTTGCATATAAGCTTAAGGAGATGGATATGTTGAATGACATCTACACCTTTGAGAATGTAGTAAGAAAGATTGGTAGTGATCTTGTAAGTATTGCAATGATAGATGACAGAGGTGGTACAGATATTGATAAAGCTGTAGCCAAAGTTGTAAAGAATGGTTTAAATGCTATTATTATTACAGATGCAGAAGATCATTGCTCTATTTATTCTGATAAAGCATTCTTTATCGGTGTGCAGGGATCAAGATTTAGTGGATTCCGTGATGAGGTGATTAAAGAATATTCTGAGAAAGAACAAGTGATTGTATTCAATGGAACCACCATTAGTAAAGTGGACCAAAGAGGTTTCATAATAAAATAGTCATAGGGGGTTATGATGAAAAACTAGAGAGCTTCATAGTGATGTGAGGCTCTCATTAGTTTTAACGTCCCTGTCCTTGATATTTTTTGGGTCTTGGAGTGTGTTTGTTGAAAGACTTTTTAGCAGATCCTGTTTTACGTCTACCAAATGTAAGTTTTCTAGTTTCTCCTATTGATTTTGCCATTCTATTAATTTTAATCTCTTAACAATCTTACTGAATATCCACGGGTTTTTATAACATTAGCATTATACACTGCAGTTCCAGTGTATAATAAATAAAATACGTATGCATTTGTTAGACCAGAAGTTGAAGTCCAGTAATTTGAAGTTTCTGTTATATCTAAAAAATTCTGATAGTCATCACAACCACCACCACCTAAAGCTGTAAACGCACTACTATTAGTAGCTCCAGTATTTGGAGTTTTCCAATGTGTTAACCCAGTTTCTTTTAATTCTCCTCCAGCTACTGATCCACCTCCTAAAGTTGTAATTAAAGTTTCCCACTCCGTTTTTGTGGGTACATGATAACCGACAGGAGCTAAACCTCTAGGATCTGTTACAGCATAATTATTATATAGCTTTCCATAAATTGGACCATTTGCAGAATCATTATTGTAATAACACCATGCACCTGTAGTTGCTAATACCCATTCTGCTGGATCTGTTATTTCAGGTATAATATCTCCATTTCTGTATCTATCAACATCTAGATTTCTACTAGTCCATTCTTGAGTACCAATTGTTTGTGTAGTACATATACTGCATTCACCATCCGTTGACCAAATAGTAGATATAGTTCCTACATCAGCAGGACCAGTTGTTACACTGTCTACATACCAACATTCTGGAGTGTCATTACTAACAATAGTTCCTTGAATCAACTCTTGAGTTCCTGTATATCTTATTGTATGATATTCCATTCTTTCACAACCAGCCACTCTATAGTATTGGGCTGTGTCACAGCATAAATCTACAACCACTTCTTTCCATACACCGTCCTTAGGATATGACTTTCCCACTATTAAACTACCGGGAACTATCTGACCACTTTTAGTATATCTCACCCATCCTTTAGGAGATGCAGTGATTACACCTGGAAGGTCTGTATCACAACAAATATTAGTGGGCACTTCTGTATATAAACCATCAATAGGATAGCTTCCTGCAGTAAGAATGAGACTTCCTGGTATAAGTCTACCTTGTTTAGTATATTTTACGAATGCACGTTTCTTAGCCATTTTATTTTACTTTATAAACTATTTAAAAATGGTGTTGTTAAATCTGTCCATCCTGATACAGAGTTATATTTTTTAAATGAAGTAACATTTACATATGCATTGTATCCATAATCTACATTAATAAATGTACCACTGCAATAGAATACATCTACATTAGCTCCTACATTAGCTGCTATAATACCAGATGCTCCTGTTAAGAATGTATCTGATGCCACTCTAATATATTCTGTAGCTAGTTTAACACCAGCACCATACTTAGTAGGATCTAATACAAAGTTATAAGGAGCAGAACAAAGTGTAGCTCTATTTGCCCATAGTATAGTGGCAAGAGTGAAATACTGATCATTATTAGCAAATACACCAGCTCCTCTCACTGGAGTGGGACCACCAGCTAAATTAGTCATAACCCATTGAGCAGCTGTAACAACAGCACCACATGTGTTATCTGTCAAAGACTGAGCTTGAGTTTTACCTTTTCTCCACATACGCCCTACATTACCAACTTGTGATATACCTATATGAGGCATATTTACTAAGAACAAAGCTCCATTAGCTGTAATATGAGAAGCCCAAGCTTGCAATCCTAACACCCCTGTATGAGGATAACCTGCTAATCCTGCACCAAAAAATGGTCCAAGAAAACTAGATTGTTGTGCCGAAGTTTGTCCCAAGTTGCCAACAAGCTCAACAGCATTAACATCATCTGAACATACATCTGTACTAAGAAGTACATCTTTATAACTGTATCCTTGAGTTTTAATAAACTCTTTAGTAGCTTCAGCAAATCTTAATGCTGATATAGCATCTTCATATTCATCTTGAACAGTGATGTTGTATGATGTTGGATTAGGTGGAAAAACAGAAGTTGTACAACATAAGTCTGCTGGAACTTCATTCCATGTAGCTGGTCCTTGAGGAAAACTTCCTGCTGTTAGGATTAAACTACCAGGTACAATCTTGCCTTGCTTACTGTACCTTACAAATGCTCTTTTCTTTGCCATATTATATATTTTTTGATTGTAATTTTGCTTGTTCAGCTTCTAACTTAGCTTTAGATTTATCTAAGATTTCTTGTACTTTTTCAGATACAGGTTTAGGAGCTGGAGGATTAGGAAATAAAGGTTGTGTCATAATATTTAAGTTTTAAATTGTTAATTAATCCCACCAAAGGGTAACATTAGAATTTCCTGCTGCAAATTCAAAGTCATAAGATATAAGAGCTTCAGCTAAATCTGTTGTAGGTACTGATCCATAAGCTTCTAATACAAGACCATAGTTAATTTCTCCTGTAACAGGATCAGCAGGTCCATAACTATACATCATCATTTTAACACCATATAATGTATTATACACTGCAGCATCTATATCCCACATTTGAGCACCATCTGCTAAAGGAGTGGTTGTAATATCTAGAGTGGGATCATATACATTACCATCTTCTACAGCTGCCACCATTCCTGTTAGTTTACCAGGAAATAAAACAGGGCCTCCAAATATTTCATTAGTAGGTATAATTTTAATTGTACCAAGATATTGACTAATTACAGAATTTCCACTATACTGAAGTACTCCTCTCACTCTATAACTATTTACAGTGACAGCTGGAATAAAACCCATACCTTGACCACTAGGATATTGATATATAGGACCTGCATCAAATAATGTAGATTCTGGATACCATACAAAAGGATAGTCAAGAGTATGTATTTCTTGATTAGCTTTATTTTTTTCTACATCATCCACTAATCCATTAAGATGTCCTAATCTAGCAAGACTATTGTCTCCTACTATTTTGTTTAAATAGACTTCTGGACTACGAGGTTTAAATTTTTTAAGACTCATTGTTTTATTTTTTAGGTTTAGGAACAGCTGGTTTACCACAGCCACATCCATAGTTAAAAATATTTTTTATCATTCTTTTTTTGTTTTTTCAGTTCCAAAATAATAAGAAAAAATCATCAATGTCAATGTTTTTATTAAATCAAATAATTGATTATTTTGTTCATCAGATAACAAAGCCATTTTAAATGCAATCACTTTATCAACTATAAAAACACCAACAAGAGCTGCAAATACTAATAAAATAAATCTTACTAATAAATCTTTGGTGTTTGTTGTAAATAACTTATTAGTAAACCATACACACAATATAACAAATAACAACCCTATAATTACAGCACAAATTTGCTCAAGCTGACTAGGAGAACTAAACATTATATACTTTTAAGTTGAAAATGCATTCCATCTTTTCTTTGCCATGTTCCACCCCATTCAAACCCATTGTCTGTAAAACATTTTACAAATCCTGGAGATAATTTTGGTGTCATATTAAGTCCATTCTCAAATGCATTAAGATCTACAGCTATTCCCCAGCTATGTAAAGACATAGAACCTAAGCCTCTTTTCTTTCTTATATTGAAACAACCATCCCATGTTTTTAGTTCTTTAACATGTCCTGTTGTAATAAGAGCTTGAATAGCTTTTGCTAATGGTTCAACCATATCTTTGTTACAATAGATTTTTTTAGGAATCACTCCTATTTCTAAATATCCTGGAACATCCCATAAGATCATTGCTGATTGTTTATTAGGATCTCCGTATTTCTTTAATGCTTGTGCTGATGTTACCATATTATTTTGTATATCTATATATAAATGCTCCTGTTACAGCAATTATACCACCTGTAAACAAGAAATCTGTAATTGTTTTCTTAACTCTGTATCTTTTATATTGCTTAGAAAGATCTGCATATTGCTTCTTAGACTCTTCAAACAAAGACATGTAAGCTTTCTTTTGAATCTGTTCGTTCTTAATCATTTCATTATAGTTAAGCTCTTTAATCTTTCCTATAACTATAAGACTATCTTTAAAAGATAATTTATCTCTAGTGATACCAAGCTGCTCTATAGTGATATATAAACTAGCCTTAGCAGAATCTCCTATTAAAAGATCTTCAGCTATCTTTTTAGCTACAGATGTAGGCATACAGACAGTGTTAGGATCTGGATTAGGTTGAGCATAAGCAGTTATGCTAAACAATAAAATGATAAATGTTATTAGTTGTTTCATATTAATAATTATATCTATCTTTAAAGAATGAGTCCACTTGTTGAGGAGTGTAAGTCCCAGGTTTACTAATTCTATCGTGATAATATTCACGTATAATAGTTTCTTTGTTCTTCACCTTACTAAGTTTGTCATCCAAGACATTAAGCTTATCATCTATAGAATGAGCTATACTATCCAATGTAGATTGTTTAGCTTGTAAGTCTACATTATCTTTAGCTGCTGAATCAATAACATTTTGTATAAACTCATCTTTAGGGCTAACAGGTTTTTTATCTGTATCTTTTACAGCAAGTACAATTAGAATTATAAGAACAATAATACCTATTATACCAAATATGCTTGCATTATCAATCTTACGTTTAAATTTAGGAAAGTATATTTCCTCTTTTTGTTGTTCTTCCATATTAATCAGATTGTTGTTCTCCTTCCTGAATATATACTGGTTCTTCTGTAAAGAAATTACTTAACACCTTACCCACCACACCTATAATAAGAGATGTAATAGCTAAGGTTTTATTGTCCATTATCATACTAGACATAGATGTAATAGAAAATATCCCAAGTAAACTATCCCCAATCTTTCTCATCTTATTAGGCGTAGGTGCCCAATAAGACTTCATACTGAATGTAGTTTTATGTTTAATAAATTTTCTATTCTTCTTCATAATTATACTATTATAAGTGTTACAGTATTATTCGTTTGTAAAGTAACTATATTAGGATCTGTAACTAAAGCAGCTGGTAATGTTACTGTAATGGTGTTACCAGATATACTATCAAATACAATAGTACCATCCATTGTAATACATTTGTTAATATTAAGAGTCTCTAAAGAAGTGCATCCATTGAAACATTCAGTTCCTATATCTATTACACTAGGTAGATTTACGTATCTTAAAGCAGAACAATATCTAAAGTTTTTATCACCACTTAATATAGATTTTGGTAGATTTACATACTCTAAACCTGTACATAAACCAAAACTTGCACCACCTGCATCTGTAACTATTCCACCAATATCATTTATACTTAATATACGATTATAATCTACAACAGGTGCAAAAATACTACCAAGTGTTAATGTAAAATTAGAACCACCATAGAATCTCTGTGTATCTCCAAGAGTGATCATTGATGTAAAGTTTGAACTCATGTCAGCATTTGCATCAGAAAGTGTAGGCCAACCATCATTAGTAGCCCCAAATATCACTTCAAAGTATGGTGGATTATCTATTGATGCTTGAGCAATAGCTTGTGTATTTTTATCTACAGCACAACAAAGTCTTTTCACTCTAGTTGTAAGCCAGTTTAATCTTCCAAATATATCAGAGCTTATGGGATTCATATTTTTTCAGTTATAATTTGTTCATTAATATTATAAAAGTCTTCATGTTTGAAGAACTTGTCATATTGTAAACCTTCTGATGAAGCCACTTTAGATGTCATCTTCTTTAAGAAAACAACATTATTTAACAACTCCACTTGTTTTTGAAGCTGTTCAATCTTAGTTTTGTCTACATTAGACTGAGCCAAAAGAGCCTTGACATCAGACCTTATCTCCAACACTTCTTTGTATATTATACCGGCTAGAATGCTCACTAGAGCAGGAAACAGCCACAACTTAAATTGATTCATTACTCTCTCTGTCTTTGAAGTTGTAGGAGACATAGCTTTTAAATTTTAATATTCACCATTATTTACAATATAATATACACTTTTTTTAAGTAAAATCCATATATTTGTTGCCCAAAATAAATCAATCATGATAAAGTACAGTAAAAAAGAAGAAGTTGAGAAAAGACTCATTAACAACTTCAGAAAGACATTTTATAGAAGACTAGGGTATTATCCTATAGTGAGCACACAAGTAATTCAAAATGATTCTGTTATAAGTATCATGAGTTTGAACGAACTTGAACAGCATTTTGCCTACCGTTTTCCTTATAAGTTTGGTAAACACCACAACTTAAGAAGTAAAGGTAGATATAGAGAACTTGTAGATTTGAGAATTATATTCACTCAGATGGCAAGGACAATGAATTATACATATTATGACATAGGACAGTATCTTGGTGGTAAGCATCACACTACTATTTTAAATTATGCAGTGCTATTCAGAAATTTGATGGAAACATCTGAAGCATTTAGAGAATTGTATACTACTATTTTTAACCACATAAAAGAAAAAACAAAACATGAGTCATCAAATCTGGAATCCCTTAATCAAACACAATGTGAGCCCCAATCAGATTTATTTTCTTGATTGCTGCAGAGATAAAATTAGACCTAGTGGTATTGTAAACTATGAAGGAGAATTTTTGATCTGTCAAATGAAAGACTTAATCAGTTCTGAAGGAATACTTCTTCCTAAAGGACTATTGGTTTTACAAGAATGGGAAACATTCTTGGTAAAAACTAAGAAGAAAGTAGCTACAGATGTGTTAGGACCTGATGCTATAGAAAATGTAAAGAAGTATAGGGAAATGTTTCCTACAGGAAGATTTCCTTCTAAAGCATTAGCTAGACAAAATCCAGAAGATTTAAAAAAGAAATTCATTTGGTTTTTTCAAACCTATCCTGAATACACATGGGAACTTGTACATGATGCCACTCATTATTATCTTCATGTAAAAGAGTTAGCAGACTATCAGTTTGCTGTAACAAGCAGTTATTTTATAAGCAAAACAGATAGATATACTAAAGAAGTGACATCTGCATTAGCAGACTATTGTCAGGAATTACTTGATAATCCTGATTTAAAAAACCATTAATATGACAAAATATGAAAAGATATTACACAGATTTATAATCAGTATACTATTTTCTATAGCTAGTTGGTTTATCATCAACAACTTAATTGTAAGTGTTAGCTTTTGGAAATATCTTATTATAGAAATTTTATTATTAGTAATGTTGAAATTGAATACAATGTTAACTAAAAAACTTAGTTTATGGACCCTATAAAAAAGCCTTTTGGGGCTAGAAAGTATTCAGAAATACTTAAAGAAGGATTAAAATATATAGATGACAGAAGAAAAGGAAGAATAAAGTCTTTCAAAACTCCATGGCTTGGAATAAATAAAGCAGGGGTGGGAGGACTGGAGTGGGGATCTATGCTCACTATAGGTGCCAGACCAGGTTCTGGTAAAACCTTAGTTGTAAATCAGATTCTTAGAGAAGCTCATAAGAATAATTCCTCTCAGGATTTTAATATTCTAGACTTCCAGTTTGAGATGGGAGGTAAACAATCTGCAGCTAGAGCTTTTGCTGCTGAGACAGCTTTGGATTATAACATAGTTCTTTCTACAGATAGGCAGTTAGATGATTATTCTTATGCAATGATGGACCAACACGTAAAAGAAACAGAAGCTTTTGAGGCTGTGGGTATAAATAGAGAAGTGATAACAGAACCTCTAAGTCATGATGGAATCAAAAAAGCTATAGAACATTATTATGTTGCTATGGGAGGTAAACCTATGGTGGTAACTATAGATCATAGTTGGCTTATTAAAAGAATGCCGGATGAGAAAGAAAAGATTACCACCCTGTATAACACTGTAGAAATGTTGATGCAACTCAAAAACAAATATCCTATTATTATAATCATGATCACCCAGCTCAACCGGGGGATGGAAGATTATACAAGAAAAGAACCAGGTAAAATTGCAAACTATCCAACCAGTACAGATATATTTGGTGGTGATGCTCTAATGCAGGGATCTGACATGGTGTTAGCTCTTAGTAGACCATTCACTCTTAACATTCCCTTGTACGGGGACAAAGCATATCTTGTAAAAAGTGATGATATATTTGTTCATCTTCTTAAAGTGAGAAATGGTGGAGACAACCATCCTATTCTGTTTATGAAAGCAGAATTTAATAAACAAAGAATGATAGAAGTGTCAGAACCACAGGCCACAAGTAGTGGTAGTAAAACTGCTGGAGCTGGATACACTAGACTATCACAAAGACCTGCAACACCGTCCACACCAATATCTGGAGATATAGATGTAGATGATATTTAATAATAATTAAAACAAACAAACATGGCAGAAAACCAGACATTTGATTTAAAAGAATGGAAGAAACAAAAGCTAGATGCTATTCGTAACTTTCATATGGGGTTAATCAATGACCTTGGAATTAGTCCATTAGATTTCAACATGAAGAAAGCCTTCTATGATAAGCAAGGTAGAGAAGTTGTTGGAATCTTTGGTTCAGAATTCCGAAAAGACAAAGGCTTTTTCTTTGAGCTAATCAGTAGTGATCTTGATCCTATTGATGCAGAAAGAAAAGTTTATAGAGTACCACCAAACGCTTGTTTTGAAGAAGAGTATGAACTAAATCCTAAGAATTCATACAATGTTCCTTTAGAAGAGTTAAGAGTGGTAAATCCTTACTCAGCAGCTATTAGCAAGGGTGCTGCTATAGATATTATGGAAAAAAAAGTAGAAGAAAAAACACCAAAATTCCATAAAATTTCAGTACCTTTGGAGGAAGATGCACCGTATAGTGAGATGACAATTAGAGACTTCTATGCTATGCAATCAGGTAAACCAGTTAGTTTAAAAGGCTGGCTTAACAACTTAATCAAATCTTCAACATAACATGGCACAGAGTATTTTAGTAATTGCCGAATCAGGTAGTGGTAAGTCTACAAGTATAGAAAACTTAGACCCCAAAGAAACCTTTATCATTAATGTGGCTAACAAGCCCTTACCGTTCAAAGGTTGGAAAAAAAAGTATACCATCTGGAGTAAAGACAACCCCACTGGTAATATGTATGACAAATCCACAGTACCTAACATTGAAGCTTGTATTAAATATGTCAATGACAAAAGACCTGATATAAAGGTGTTAGTCATTGATGATTTTCAGTACATGAGTTCATTTGAATTCTTTGAAAGAGTTGATGAAAAAGGTTATGAAAAGTTCACACAGATCGGGGCAGGATTAGCACGTATAGCTAGAATGCCAAAGGATTTACGAGATGATCTTCAAATCTATTTCTTAACACATGCAGAAGAATCTTCAGATTTAGAAGGAAAGAAACGTTACAAAGCCAAGACTATTGGTAGAATGGTGGATGAAAAACTTACATTAGAAGGTTTATTCTCTGTTGTACTATTTGGTAAGGTGAAGAAGGACAAAGATGGTACTATCCGTCACGTGTTTGAAACACAGAACAACGGAGAGAATACATGTAAAAGTCCTAAAGGAATGTTTCCTACCTTTGAGATTGTAAATGATCTTGAATATGTAAGACAAGCAATTATTGACTACGAGAATTAATCATTATTTAAAAACAAAACAGTATGTTTAACACAAAAGGACAAGAAATCAAAACAGGAGGAGGGACTCCTAAATCGTTACAACCAGGAGTTGTAAAAGCACACATCTTTAGTTCATCAGTAAGAACTGCAAAAAGTGGTAAAAAATCTTTAGAACTAATCTTAGAAGGTCCTGCATCTGAAGGATTTGAAGGTTGGGCTATAGATAAAAACAATCCAGAAGGACCAAAGTTTACAGGTCAGTCTTCTAGAGTGAGTGCCACCATTTATTCTGATCAATATGATTCAGATAGCCCAGCTAAGAATGAGATCATTTACAAATTATTATTCATTGCCTCTGAACTTGGGTTGAGAGATGATGCTGATAATGTAAGTGCTAACAGCATTGAAGAATGGGTTGAGAAAGTAACTGAAATTATTAAAGATCATGATCTTTATTTCTTCTTGAAAGGCACTGAAGAAGAGTATAATGGTAAAACTATTGTAAAATTATCTTTACCAAGATACAAGTTTGTTTCAGTGGATACAACAGGATTGGATAAGTTTGATAAAAACAATCAATACCATTACAAAGCCATTACAACCAAAACGGTTAGTGGTTTTGAACCTGCTGTTGATGATTTTGATATGTAGTATTTTGTTTTTTTAATTGTCGGGGGGATGTTTCTACATTCCCCCTTATTTTTGCATAAAATTTTGGAATATGTTTAATACAAAGAATCTAGTACACGATGTAAAAGATGTTCCATCAAGTTGGATATTTGAACATTTCTGTGTACTTAAAGAAAAACTAACAGGACAAGATGTAAAGTTTAAATCTATATTTAATCCTGGGGAACGTACACCTAGTATGTGTATATATTTTGATGGTAAAGTTTATAAGTTTAAAGATTTCTCTACAGGTAAGGGAGGTGATGCTATACATTTTATAAAAGAAATGACACATCTAACATTTCATAAAACTTGTCAGCTTATTGTAGAAACTTACAATGATTATGTTCTGCATAACAATGGAGGATACGACATAGAAAAGTTTCAAAAAGCTTCTAAGTATAAAGTTACTAGCCATGTAGTTAGAAGCTGGACCACACAGGATCAATATTTCTGGACACAGTTTAATATTGGATCTAAACTACTTGAGGCTCACAATGTGAGACCACTAGAAAGTTATTGTATGACCAAGGACGATAATGAACTTTGTATCAAAGGACTGTATCTATATGGTTATTTCAAAGAAGATGGTACCCTGTATAAAATCTATCAACCAAAGACATTAGACAAGAAGTTTATCAAAGCTGAAAGTTACATCCAGGGGTGGGAACAATTACAAAATCGTAAGCACTTAGTAATTACATCTAGTCTTAAAGATGTGATGTCTATTAAATCTTTAAAGCTTAATGTAGATGTTATAGCACCTGATAGTGAGAACACTATGATCAAGAAATCTGTAATGGAAGAACTTAGAAATAAGTATTCTAAAATTATTGTAATGTTTGATTATGATGATGCAGGTGTGGAAGCTATGAAAAAGTACAAAGAAGAATATCCCTTTATAGAAATTACAGTGCTTCCTATGAGTAAAGATCCATCGGATAGCATAAAAGATTATGGAGCTAAAGAGGTTAGAAACAGATTAGTTCCTATCTTAGCTAAAAAATTAAATGATGAGAAAGAAAATAGCTAAACCTAGAAAAGGGGCAGCACCAAAAACTAGGAATGCTGGTACTATGACAGAATCAGCCTTCTGGAGTTTTATTAGAAGTGCACTAAGACAGAAGTCTAGATGGTGGAAACCTATATCCCAAGCTAAAGCAAAAGTTAAAAGGGCTTATAAGGGTCCACTTAAAAGACAGAAGTTTGAGTATCAGTGTGCAGAGTGTTTGAATTGGTATCCTGACAAGAAGATCAATGTAGACCACATTATACCTGCGGGTACATTAAGGTGTGCCAATGACCTCCCAGGCTTTGTAGAAAGATTATTCTGTGAGATAGACAATCTACAATGTTTATGTAGTGACTGCCATAATAAAAAGACACAATCTGAAAAAGCAAAATGACATCTGATTTAGAACTGATTGAAGCATATAAGAAAGGAAATGAACAAGCCTTTGAAATACTTTACAAAAAGTATAAAAAGCTTGTACTTTCTATTATACGAGAATCTACTAAAGAAGTTCAAATAGCTAAAGATTATAATCAGGAAATATGGATTAATGTTACTACAAATATTGATAAGTTTATAGATGGTAGTTTTGTATCTTGGTTACGCACTGTTGCTAAAAACTATTGTATTGATAGACACAGAAGAGCCACTAGTTCTAGAACTATTAAAGAAGAGTTAACTGATGACTTTTTATATTTAAGTGATGAATATCAAACTGAAGATGATGATATAGAAAAAGAATTAACTATCATGAGTGATGGTTTTAAATTTCTAACAGAACTTCAGAAAAAGATATTAGTTTTTAGAATGAATGGTCTTGCTTTTATTGACATAGCTAATAAGCTCAATCTTCCTTTAACCAATGTGTTATCAAATAGTAGATATTTAACTATCAAACTCAGAAGACATTTTGTTAATTCAGGATACACCTTTAATGAAAAACTACCAATAAAAACAAAAAAAACACAAGATGAAAAGTCCAAAAAGTAAACAAGACCTTATAGAAACAGTGTATAAACAAATAGAATTAGATATTCACTGTGGTGAAATGGAAGCTATAGAAGAACTGCTTACATTTCTACCTATAGTAAATCTAATAGAATATTTACCAGAAGAAGACTGGAAACAATTTAAACACTTAAGAGATGCCGGAACTACATGAGACCCTAATGGGTAGAAAACTTATAGAAGGTACGTTACCAGAAATAGCTTTACAATTAAAACGTATAGCTGACAGTATGGATAAAGAGAACAAAACAAAGTATGCAAACTTATCAACAGCTATAGCCGTATTTATAGAAGGTCATCCAGATGATAAAGATTTAGGAAAACAAATAAGACAACTATATGGAAAGTAATGAATTAAAAAGTCAGGACAAATTAACTAGTGAAGTTAATCAAGACAAAATAAATGTCCATCAACTTATAGAATTCTTAGAGTATGAAGAAGCATACACTGAAGACAGACAAACCAAAACAAGAATTACATTATTATTAAAACAATTAGGAATATGGAGTTAGAAGATTTGATGGAAGAGTCCATAAAAGTTATGGAATCAGAATTTTATAAAAAGAAGTTTTACTTCAGTTACAGCAGCCTTAATAAATTAATGTGGAACCCAGTGGTGTTTCATCAAATGTATGTACTTGGTATCAAAGAAGAAAAGACAGATGCTCATCTTGTACAAGGTAAACTTATACATGGATTGTTATTAGAACCAGAAAAGTTTAATGAACAATTTATAGTGAGTCCTGATAATCTCCCAACTGGTAATACACGTACAGTGGTGGATAGAATATATCATCATCATGTAGAGCTTGCTAAGAACGGAGATGAAAGAACAATGCTTTCAGAATTTATGGATGCTATTATAGATGTTCTTAAAGATATGAATGTTCATCAAAGTTTAGTTGATGATAAGAAAACTGGAGTTACAGGAGATCAAAAAAGATTAGATAAAATACTTACAACAGAAGCTGAAAACTATTGGAACTTTCTTAGAGCTAAAGGAAATAAAACTCTTATTGATCAACAAACTTATGATTATTGTAATACAGCTGTAGAGATTATCAAAACTAATAAAAAAGTTTGTGAGCTTATTGGATGTAACACCAATGATTTTGATAGTAGAGTTATAGCCAATGAGCTTCCTATACAAGTTGATGTTCCAGGAAGAGCATTTGGTCTTAAGGGAATCATTGATAATTTAATAGTTGATAAAGACAAAAAAATTATCTATATTAATGATGTAAAGACTACTAGCAAAGAGCTAAAAGATTTTGAAGAAAGTGTAGAATTTTATTCTTATTGGATGCAAGCTGTTATATATTGCACTATGGTTACAGCTCACTTCCAAGATCTTGTAAACGATGGTTATGAAATGAAGTTTCATTTTGTTGTAATAGATAAAATGTTTCAAACATATGCATTTCCTGTTTCAGATTCTACATTAGCAATTTGGTTTGATAGACTTATGAAGGTTTTGGATAAGGCTCAATGGCATTATGAAAATAATAAATTTGATCTACCTTATGAGTTTGCTACAGATTCAATAACCCTATAAATTATATAAAATGATCAAGAGTTTATACAGTAAATACTTTCAGAAATCTAAGTCATTCCTATACCCAGCTCTTGGCATAAAGAAGAACAGTGAGTTTTCACCTTCAGCCACCTATTTAGCCATTGAAGACTATATAGGTGCTGAAGATGTAAAGCTTATATGTACATTTGAAAATATAGAAAGTGAAATGTTTAAAACATTTGAACAGAATATGCTAATTGAAAATCCTTTGTTTATAGAAAAGATAGTTATAGAAAACTACACTGTCTATACATTTGATTACAGCATATATCAAACAGATTGGTTTAATTTCATCATGGGAAAATATTCTAAACTATCTAATGTTTTAAAGAAAGCTATTAAAACGTATTACGGAGAAGGATCATCTGAATATAAATATATTGACAGTTACCTACATCCTATAGAATACTTTGATGAATATGCTGAGCTTTTAAATGTAAATGTGGAAGATCTAAAATGTATAGGAGAATTGTGCAATGCATGTGATATGGAAAAAGAAACTTTAAAAATTCCAAAAGAATATTTGGAAAGTTTAAAAAAAACAGTTTAACTTTGTTTAAACCAACAAAAACCAACGTATGAATAATTCAATGATGCTGATTACTTCCAGCTGGGGTCAATTCAAGACCTTCAAAATGATTCCTACTGATGTCAACTGCCCATATGCTGAGTGCATCTTTGATGTACAATCTAAGGTGTTAGCTGTTATCGGTAAAGTTAGTAAAGAGTCTTTGCACATGTTACCAAAGCTTACTGATCAAGGAGATGTAACATATCTTAAGATTGGTAAAAGAGAAAATGGTAAACCATATGCTGAAGAAAGAAGAATGCTCACCACTCTTTACGAATACTACATAGAAGATGTAACAGAGATTAAAGCTTTTGTAAATGGATTTGCAGAGAATTCTGACACATTCAATGTACAGCAGTATATAGATCTTGTTATAGACACTAAACCAGTTCCTGCTGAGAACAGCATTATTACGACAGTCTAATTGTTATTCATACTAATAAATTAAGGAGGTGCATTCAGCACTTCCTTTTTTTATCTTTTTATTTTAAAGGGGAAACAGCTTAACTGAATATTATACAAATGAAAAGGACTCACTGGGTGATGGACTATGAAACTATTGTGAATTGTTTCGTAGGTGTATTTATAGATTACAAAGACAGTAATGTAAAGCACTTGTTCGTTGTTCACGAACAGAGAAATGACATTTCTAAACTTGTCACATTTCTTCAAAGATGTGTGACACAAAAAGAATGGCACATCTCTTATAATGGACTAGCATTTGATGCTCAAATTAGTCAATACATTCTAGACAATGCTAAGAAATTAGAGAAGATGTCTACAGAGAATGTTATAAAAAACATATTTAATTTTGCACAAGAAACTATTAAGAAAACGGATGTTGGTGGGTTTGCTACTTATTCTCCTTCTAGGCTTAAAATCAGGCAGATTGACTTATTCAAGCTCAACCACTGGGATAACAAAGCAAAGATGAGTTCACTTAAGTGGATACAGTATTCTATGGATTGGAAGAATGTAGAAGAGATGCCACACCACTATCTTCAACCGGTCACAGACAGTGACACCTTGAATGCTGTTATTGACTATTGTGTTAATGACGTACTGTCCACTAAGGAAATTCTCAAGCATTCTAAAGAGCAAATACAGCTTAGGAAAACTCTCACTGATGAATATAATATAGATCTTTATTCTGCATCTGAGCCACGTATATCTAAAGAGCTATTCTTACATTTCTTAAAAGAGAAACTGGGAATGGAAAAGTCTGAGATAAAACAGCTTAGAACACCAAGAGATTATATTGTATTGGCTGATTGTATCCTACCATCTATAAAGTTTCAAACCCAGGAATTTCAGGACATACTTACATATTTTAGAACAAAGGTTATCACCTCCACTAAAGATAAGTTTAAGTATACAATGAACTATAAAGGAGTGAAAACTGACTATGGACTAGGTGGTTTACATGGTGCTGCTGATATGGGAGTATATGAAGCTAAACCGGGATGGACTATTATGACATCTGACGTTGTAAGTTTCTATCCCAATCTTGCTATTAAGAATAAGTTTCATCCAGCTCATCTACCAGAGAAAGAATTCTGTGAATTGTATGAATGGATATTTGAAGAGAGAAAAAAGATTCCAAAATCTGATCCTAAAAACTATGTGTACAAGATTATTCTTAACAGTACATACGGTTTGACAGGTGATGAGAATAGTTTTCTATTTGATCCTAAAATGACAATGGACATTACGATCAATGGTCAGCTACAACTATCTATGTTATATGAGATGTTATGTCTTGCTATTCCGGAAGCTCAACCTCTAATGCAAAATACAGATGGCTTAGAGATGATGATTCCTGAAAACAAAATAGACATCTATAATAAAGTTTGTGGTGAATGGGAATATATTACTAAGCTAGCTCTTGAGCATGATGAATATTCTAAGATGATAATTGGTGATGTAAATAATTACATTGCTGTTTATAAGAATGGAAAGACAAAGTGTAAAGGTAGATTTGAGTGGGAAGATCTTGAGAAAAAGAAAGTGGCTATGTTTCATAAGAACAAGTCTTTCTTAATTATTCCTAAAGCTATATATGCATATCTTGTACATGGGGTGAAGCCCGAAGAGTTTCTTGAACAGAACCAAAACATTCTTGATTATTGTGGTGGTGTAAAAGCTAAAGGAGCTTGGCACTTTGTAGACAGAAGAATAGTTGATGGTCAGCTTGTTAATAAAAAGCTTCAAAAGATCATTAGGTATTATGTATCCAACAACGGAAGTAAACTTGTAAAGTGCCATACAGATGGTAGAGAAATACAAGTGGAGGCCGGTGAATGGATGCAGACCACCATGAATCAGATGGTGAATAAACCATTTGAGGAATATGATATTGACATGAAGTATTATATTGATGCAATATATAGAGAAATAAACCAAATAGAAAAAGTTAAGAGTAGAGAAGTTACACAATTATCATTATTTTAAACATAAAAAATTATGGCAATAATAGGAGTTAATGGATACAGTGGTTCCGGTAAGGACACTATAGGAGCAATTATTCAATACATATTTGCTCATCACGAAGAACCTCTTGCACTTCCTGTGGAAGACATGGTTGCTAACATGGAAGAACATGGGTGGTTTTTAGAAGAGCAATCAGGTTGGGAGATTATGAAGTTTGCAGGTAAGTTAAAAGACATAGCTGAACATCTTACAGGTATCCCAATAGAAAATTTTGAAGACCAAGAGTTTAAGAAAACTAATTTAGGTCCAGAGTGGGATTATCAAATAGATGAGTTTAACACTCCAACAAAAATGACTGTTAGAGATTTCTTACAGAAGCTTGGTACAGATGCTTTAAGAATGGGACTACATGATAATGTATGGGTGAATGCTCTTATGGTTGATTACACTCCTGAATGGACAACTGATGAAGGTGCCCATGATCCAGTACAGGAACTTCCTAACTGGATTATTACAGATGTTAGGTTCCCTAATGAAGCCCAAGCTATCAAAGACAGAGGTGGTATTATCATTCGTGTAGATAGACCAGGAGTCAAACCCATCAATGATCATCCTAGTGAGATAGGATTGGATGATTGGAAGTTTGATTACAGAATAGCTAATGTATCTGATGTATTTGCATTAGCTCAGACAGTAAGAAGTATTTTAAACCACAGTAAATTATTATGAGAATAGGAGACCTTTGTGCTAAGGATGAATATCTAAAGATATACGATCCTTCTAAGCAAGAACTTATAAAAGAATGTGACACCTATGTAGATGCTGAAATATACACAGGCATACAAGCTAAAATATTAAGGAATGCAGTTAGGTATAAGACTAGGAGGTTCTCTCCATTCTTGAATAAAGAAATAGCAATTAGAGTAGGAATTAAAAAATAATTATGAAAAAGATAAACTGGAAGACATTAATCATATACATATTAGCTGTAGTGGCATCTTCTATATTTTTTTCTTGGTTTTCTAAAGTGCTCTACTTTATGTATTTATTAATTAAAACAATATTAACCATATGAAAAAACAATTAAAAGTTAGCTTTCACTTTTTAGAAAGCAACAAGTCCGTACTAGGACTAGAATACAGTCAGGGCACTGTATCATTTCCAGGTGAGAAACCTGAAAACTATGATGAGCTTATAATAGGATTTCTATTCTTTTATGTATCAATTATGTACACAACAGAAAAAGGGGATAGTTAATCCCCTTTTTTGTTTTTATCTAATGTAGAAATTACTAACTGTTTCAAAGCTTTCCCATCTATTTAAAATGTTTAAAGCAGGTACCACATCTTTAGTTTGTTTCCAAAGTTTTAATTGACCATCATAAGGACCTCTTTCATAATAGTTTTTATTATAAGGAGGGAAAGGAAGTGTGAATGCAGCTGCAATAACTTCTCCGTAATCTCTTAGTGTACCAGCAGATGCTATAGGACTCTTCAGCATCTGAAACTGCTCACTTATTCCAAGAATTGGAATAAATGTTTTTATCTCATTTTGCTGTCTGGTTTGTTGGTATATCAAAAAGTTCACTAATCTTTTTACTTCTTCATCATCATCGTCAAGTCCGGATGCTAACAATTTAAATAATTGAGCAGCAATAACAGATGCCATAAAGAAACCTAATTCAGCAAGATTTTTATACATGTTCTTCACCTGAATCTCATCCATATTTTTATATGTTCTAGACCCAGGTATAAATGCACCAAGCATACCAGTAGTTTTAGCTAGGAATCCTTGTTCAGTTTTATAGACATGCTTCATTACATTATAGAAGGTTCTATATCTACCTTCTATAGTTCCTAATACAACATTGTCATATCTGTTTTGGAATCTAGCTTTAGCTAATGGAACTATCCATTTATGAAACTGAGCACCTAATTCACCAAGAGCATGTTGTTGTAAGACCATTCTATCTTCCCATGCATAGTTACCATGAATTTGTTTGTTCACTTCATATACATAGTTAGTAACCTTTGTTCTTAAATCTTCAGGAAGTTCAAACCCAGGTTTTAATGTCAATTCATTTTTTTGTTCATCAAATGTAAAGGCATCATATATAGATAGAGTTTCTCCAGTTTGGTTATGTGTAAGTTGAAACTTATCTCCCATTACAATGGCCATTCCTGTTTTAGATTGTACATTGTATTCACCTGTTTCCTGAAATATATAAGCAGCTTCAGTTATTAATCCAGCATCCACCCTACCTGAATTTTCTTGATTTTTTCTCACCATTCTAAAATAAGAAACTATAGCTTCATACTTAGAATAATGTTTATCAATCTTATAAGCACCTTCGTTAGATGAGCCTAGTCTTTTCATAGCTCCAGGCATATAATCTTTATTATACTCACCAACAGCTCTGAAATAAGGTTTTCTATCATAATAAACTCCACCATAAGCTTCTATGGCATTGTTTATTCTACCCATTGCATAGTTGTTTATACCACCAAATATATTAAAACCAATTCCTTTTAATGATGTAATGTTTTGTAGTTTCTTAGCAACTTGAGCAAACTGACTGTAGTCATACTCATCATTGTTATAATACACCATCTTGAACCATTTCTTCATACGTACATATGCACGTGATTCACCTTCAGCTTTGTATATATCTTTACTATCTACACCTTTAGATACAAATTTTTTATCTTCACTGGTAGATTGATAGTATTTTTTCTTTTCTACAATTTTTGATATAGCTAATAAAGAACCTTCAATGTTTGACATTTGCTCATACTTCTCAGTCATTGATCTAAAAGCTATAAGATTTTCTACAAGATCTGTATTAATATCATTATAGTCTATTTTAGAATTCTCAATAGCTAAAGAAAGTTGAAGTTTTTTTAATTCAGCTTCATACTCTTCACTAGTCAAAGCTTTAGCAATTATATATTGATCTTTTAATTCTTTTATTTTTTGTTCTATTGATGCTATTCTTTTTTCATTACGAGCATTATTAGTGTACAGGATAGGCAAGTTATCTACAGGTACACCATCATCATCTGTAAGACGTTGTGTTGAATGCATCTTAGGAGAAAAGTCAAACCATTTACGCACTCCTTTAGTTACAGCTTTAAAATGAGAACTTCCTTTACGTTTAGCACTACTTATATAATTGTCTGCCACCCTAGCAACTTTTCCTAACAGTTTTTGTTGTTGATCAAGAGGAATTTGTTCAAGTCCTGCTTTCATTTCTTCAACGAATATATGATAGAATTCTTTTTTTGCAACTTCTTCAGAAGACTTAGCATTCATTAAAGTAACATACCTTGGATCCCTCATATCACGTCCATCATTAGTTATTTCTTTTATTTCTATACATTTAGATTTTGGAAAATAACTTGATGACTTCTCCACTCTTCCTTTAAACTCACCATTATCCATCTTTGCTCCTAAATATTCCCTTTTATCATACCATTTGTCTATATATTTTCTATAAGCTTCATCACTAACACCTATTTTTTTTGTCCATTTAAGAAAACCATTTTGTAATGCTTGACCATTTGGAGTTTCATACTTAGCTCTTTCATTTATAAATTCAATAGAATATCTGTGGTGTTCTCCACTTATTATTTGATTTTTACCATCTAACTGTTCAGCTTGTCTAAACTCTTGAATCTTTTCTTTTATTTTTCTCACTTCTATATTGTGAGCTAATTGTTCAGGGGTGGCTTTTGTCATATCAGGAATCTCAATGTATTCCATGTCTTCCCCATCTTTATTTTTTAACAGAGCATACACTTGACGTTTTATATCATAATACCTTTGACCAACAGCTTGTAAGTATCTTCCTGTAAAATTACCTTCAGCATCAAAGTTTAACATGAAAGAAAAGTCTATCTTCTTTGTACCAAGAGCTGAAGCTAATTTATTACCAGCAGTTTTTATTCTAGCTTCAAACAGGTCTTGTTTATTTTTGGCTTTTTGATTAGCCTCCATGTATAAATTAGCAGCAATAGCTAAAAGCTTTTCCTTAGTGTTTTGCATATCACTTGCATTAAGATCTATCAAGTTGATATCATAACCTTCTCTTAAAAGATTTGTAAGTTCTTCTTCAGATAGTGTAGCATCCACCTTTTGTCTGATGAGATTTTTTACATAAGTTTCTAGGGCCGGATTGATTTCTGCTTTAACAGCATTCAATCTACTTTGTACAGATCTCATAAGAGCATACTGATCTTGTGATCCAAGTCCTATTTCTGGGATACTTGCTATGTCTCTATAAGACTCTACAAACTTTTCAGCTTCTAAAACCACATCTATAAAAGCATCACTATTAAGATTTGATTGCTTGTTCATATATTTATACAAACTATCAAGAGTGTCTTTTGTATAATTTAAAAGTTTTCCAAAAGCCATATTAGGTTCACCAACTTTCTTTATTTCTACAAGTGCTAACACTTCTGATATCTTATCTATAGCAGCTTCTTTACTTTCTTCACTGAATGCATCAAATCTAGTTTGATTAAGATTCTTTAGATACTCCATACGTTTACGGAGCTTAACACTATAGTTTTCAATAGTGGCCATAAGCTGAGCTTGTACATCTGCTGGAATCTCTTCAGGCATTTCTTCTTTCTCATCTAAGAAGTTATCATCATTAGCTGGATTGTTCTGTCCTAAAGCTTTTCTAAAACCAGCCACTTTATTTTTACCAGGTTTTGTAGGAACTATTCTATTTACAAATGATTCATTAGAACTTGGTAAGTGTTGTTGTTCATCTTCTATTTCAAAGTCTTTAATTTTTTGTTGATCTCCAAGTCCTTCTAATTCTAAATGGAAGTGTATTGTTGATGTACCTGAAATTGGAAGACCACTTATTTCTGCAAGTCTTTTGTAAACAGCCACCTGAATACCATGTTGTTGTTGTGTAGTTATTTTTTCACCCATCAACATTGATCCCTGATTTACAGGATGTGGTGTATTAAGATATTCTTGTGATGTGCTTTTAGTTTTAGAAACCTTAAGATCTTTAATAAACATCTCACCATTAGGCTTCACTACTAATATATCCAAAGAACCAGCTATACCAGATGTAGGATCAGACACTACAAACTGAGGGATTATTATTGAACCATCTGATGTAAGTCCTATCACTATTCCTTTTAAGGCGTCATAAGCTCTTCTTGAAATATCTTCAGAAACAGCATCTGTCATATCAGACTTAGCTTCTTCAAATGTTTTACCTTCAACAATATTTTGAAGAGTTTTATCAAAATGATTACCAAAAAGTCTGTTAAGTTCATACTTTCCATCAGGGTCATTCATCTCACCTTTAATAGCCATGGTGGTTGATTTATACACCTGACCTGTTTTAGTGTGCATGTATATGTGACTTTTTTCTTCTAGCACCACTCTACCCGGATCTTCTTCTCCCGTCTTAGGTTCAAAGTATATTTCATCAATTATTCTTTTTTGAAGATCATTTGCTTTAGCTCTAATCTTTTCTTTAAAAGTACGTGTCCTAGGATCTAATTGATAGTTTGCTTTTCTACTTGCTTTTAATCCTGTTAAATTAATTCTAGACTCAGACATACTCACCATGTTGGCAATGTCTTGTAAGCTATTAGTAAGTTCTAATTCTGAAAGCTTTATAGAAAATAATTTATTAAACATTTTACGTAACCAGTTCTTGAACTGACTCAATACAGATTGTCTAATACCAGCTTCTTTGCTTTCCACCACATCTCCTTTAGAAGAAATGTTTCCGGAAGCAAGTTTACCAATGTAACTAACTAATGCTTCTTCTAATATTTCTTCTTCTGTGAGACTAGAGTATCCTGTAGATTGCTTTACATTTTGTATCTCAGCTAATCCTTCATCTATAGATTGTAGGTCCGTTAAGAGCTTGTTATACAATGAAGGATTCTCTTTCTTAAGCACTTGTACAAATGGATGTAGATATTCATGGAATGGTGTATCCTTTGTTATTTCTTTAGCAGCATTAATATACACTTTACCATTTTGGAATTTACCTTTCCAATCACTGTTGGGTTCATTTACAATTACATAATCTACACCAAACTTTTGTTTCAATCTATCTAACACTTTTCTTACATTGGCTAAGCTTTCAACAACAGGAATATCTGTAGGGGTGTCTTTTTGGAATTTAGGAGCTGTTTCTGCAAACTTTTTAAATCCTTCTATATCTTGTTTAGATCCTAGTATATGTATTTGTTCTGGTTCAAATACTACTATTTGATTTTCTCCAGCATCATACATTCTATTATTAGATTGCTTTCCTCCTTTTAATAAAAGCCCATCTGAATTTTCTTTTAGTTTGCTACTATTATCATAATTATCAAACCATTCTTTAACTGTTAGATTTTTAGGATTTTTAATATTAAGAATAGCTTGTTCGGAAGTTCCTTTATTATTTAATATATAACTTTGAAATTTTTTAGCGTCTTTTTCAATCTGTTCTTTAGTAGCTCCCATTTTTTCAAAAAAAGTTATTTCAGATTTTATCTGCTCAATAGTAGGATTTAATCCAAATTTTTTTACAATTCCTTGTATAATAGAGTCATCAAATTCATCTCCCTTATATTTAACTGCATAAATGTTAGCTGCATTTTTATCATCTGTAAAAAATATACCTAATTCTTCACTTTTCTGATTAGTTTTTTCCCCTGTTCCTCCTTTATAAACAATACCCTTCACTTGGCTATCAGGAAATATAGAATCTAAGTATGCAGAGTATTGTTCAGCTGTCCCTATAGATGCTAACTCAGGATTTGAATTAAATACTTCTTCCACTCCTGGTTTAACTGTAGTAGTTTTAAAATAATCAGTTTGAATTAATGAATCTCTAATTAAAGATTCATTAGACATAAAAGTTTCAAAACTTTTTTCTAAAGCATTTTTTATGTTAACATTTCCTCCAAATAATTTTGTTAAAGCATTTATAATCCTATCTAAAATAGAAACATTATTAACTTTAATCTTTTCTAAAGATTTTATAAACTCTGAGTTTGTAAGACCATATGTAATGAATTCTTTTATATCATTATTAGGTTGATCAAAATCAACGTCATCTATTTTATTTTCTAAATATTGTTTATATAATTCTTCAACTTCTTCTATAAAATTTATTTCAGAACTTGTTAATCCAACTTGTTCTAAACCTTTTTTCCAATTTGATTTATCTATTAAAGCATTTTTAATATCCCATAAGGTTTGTGTATATCTATGTATTTCTTCATGTAAAACAACTTCTTCATAAAAATCTTGTCTATCTTTTCTGTTTTGAATAACAAGTTTTATATTGTTTAGATCTATTGCAACATCTGTAATCACATTACCTTCTGAATCTACATCTGAATAAGCAAGACCTCCAGAATCCAATTTAGTATTTGCTATTCTTGTTTCTAATCCTTTTCCATATTTGCTGAGAATAGCTGCAACTTTACTTAATCTACTATTACTATTAGCAATTTTATCAAATTCTTCTTTAGAATTTAGTTCAGCTTTTTTTACAGTAGATTCTGGAGGAGCAGCCACTGTCTTAGTGGGCTTTGTAAACTCAACAGCTGTACTACTTGTAATAAACTTCATAACAGAAGAAGCATATGGTTCATTGTTAGCATCTATCAATCCATTAACCTCTCCATTTTCAAAATCACCAAAGTAGTTTTTAAAAGGAGGTGTATAAGCTAATAAATACATATCTACAGCAACTTCTTCGTCTCCCTTTACATCAGGAAGAGCTAAGATGTCACTGTATAATTTAGACTCTTCTCCGTTAGGAGCTAACACTCTATCCACTTTACCATCTTCATTTCTAAATATACTACACGTCATAATTTATTTTTTATTTAGGGGTACAACCGTTATCTTTTTCGTCTTTCTTAGCAGCTATATCTTTTCTATACTTTTCCAATGCTTTAGCAACATCACTTTGAGCTGGCTGATCTGATACATCTATATCACCAAAATCTTGATTTTCAGGAGATGTTGTTTCTATATCTTCCATTCCAGCAAAAGGATTATTCATTGCTGTTGATGATGCAATAGTTCCTCCACGATCTTCATCTTCTTTTATTCTCATTTTATATAACTCTTCTGCTGTTTTAGCTGTAGTTTCATATAAAACTTTTTTACCTCCCACTGTTTTATAAAACTGCAATTTATCACCAACAAATTCAGTATCAATACCATATTCATTTTGAAGCTCATACACAAAATTTTGAAGTCCTAAAGGATTTCCTCCCATGTCTATGTCTGAATAATCATCATTATAATCTATATCATCAAGATCAAATGTCTTTTTATTTTTACCAAATCTTTCTCTTAAAACAACATTGGTTGGTGTTTCTCCAGTTAGACCTGCTAATTTCCATTGATTTCTTGAGCCTACAAGATCAAACTTCTCATATACAGCAGCTGATCCTAATGCTAAATTATCACCTGGTTTTAATATAAAGTTACCAATTCCTGGTGACTTTTGATCATCTTTTTCTTTACTTACAGATTTTAATTTGTAATAAGTCTCTGTATAACCATTAAACTGATCACCAGTTTTAATCATTAATGTATATGGTAGTTGAATATAATATCTATTTTTACCATTTTCATCTGGTTCATTTACTATACTAAAACCTAAAGCTTCTAATAAATCCTGGTTGTAGTTCATTTTTTCTAATTCAGTTTCACTAAACGTACCAGTGTTTATCATTTCCACCATACTTCCATATCCATTTTCATCTATCAACCACTGAATTTCTTTTTCACGGATACCACCAAACATATCTATTTTAATATTTTTACCATCAGTTAAAAATATCTTAGGAGTATATCCTTTTATAGTGTCAGGTTTTACAACTTGATCTAAATCTTTTTTCTCAAGAGAACTCTTAACTCTTCTAATACTAAATGCATTATTGGTATTAGTAGTGTAAAGTTTAGTAAATTCATTAAACACTTCTAATGCAGTTGCTCCAAAAGTTTCTTTATAAGTGACATTATCATCAACCAAGCCATCTTCTTTTAAAACAGTGTGAGCTTGTTTTGTAGCATCTAATAACTCTTTGAACATAGCTGGAGGCATATATCTTATAAAACTACCACTCTTGTACTGACCACCGTCCTTTACAAGAAGATAGTTAAACAATGTATAAACCATTGGTCTGGTTTTGTGATTAGAATACATCTCTAAGAAACTATCTTTCAACTTATTTATTTCAAGTTGTCCTAGCTTAGCCCATGTATTAATCTCCACCATATTTATACCACCTCTATTTTTAGGGTTTACAAACTGCTTATCTGCAGAAATATCCGTTAACATTACAGGAATAATGTTCAAGAATTGTTTAGCAAAATAGTTACCCTTTCCATCATTTGTTTCTTTTAATTCTTCACGGATGGCTCTTACAGTGTCTATAATATCTTTAAAGCCTTCACCACGTTGAACAGCTGATGCATCATATATTAAAGCATTAGTAAGACCAGCTAACTTAGTGCTTTTACCATTCACTTTTAAATATTGAATGTAAGCTTTCATTCCCAAGTAAGAAATAAGATCACGTTTTAATTGTATATTAAACTTCTCTTTTTCTTTATTGTTAACTCTTAGATTAGCTAATACAGTTTCCTTCAATCTTTTGTACATGTAAGATTTTTCAATCATTACACTTTTTTGAAGCTCTTGTATTTGATTTTTTATTCTTAAATAGTTAGCTGTAATTCTATGATGTGGTTTACTTTCTTCCACCCCTGTCAATACTTGACGTAAATCAAAAGGAATATTTGTTTTAACAAACTCTTCATCAGTAAGATTTAATCCAAGCAATTTTTCTTTGTCTTCAATCTTATCTATATTTTCATTACTTGTACCAAGACCCTTACTTAATTTCAACACTTGAGACACTGCAGAAAAATACTTAGTTTGATTATAAAACTGTAAGAAACTTGAGAACACTGAATAGTCAGCACTTGCATTTCCACCTTCAGATTTAATATTCTTTTCTAAAAGATCTGTAGTGATAGGGAACATACCTTTATCCTCTCCTCTTTTTTTAGAAAGTTCTTCTAATAATTCATCTCCCACTTTACTTTTATAAATCTCCTCTTCTTTAGCTGTTTTAATATTTTTATTAGTGATTGCAATTCTTTTATAAAATTCTCTCACTGATGGTTGCAAGTTAAACATCAAAGCTGTTTCTAATGAAACACCTAATGCCACCATATTTGAAACTACATCAATAGCATTTATATTAAGACCAAGTCTAGCAGCCAAACGTTCTTTAGCATTATCCGTCATAGCTGATACTATAGCAGAAATATTATAGAATACACGTTTACCATCGTAAGTTTGAGTTTCATTATTCCAGGCTCTACTATTTTCATATGTATCAAACTCATGACCATCTATTGTTAAAGCATACATTGCTTCACCTTTAGCATTAAGTTTTCTAAGCTTGGTTTGTTTGTAGAAAGAATTCATTAAAGCTGCTGTTAGCATAGAGTTTACAGCTGGTCCAATGCCGCTAGCACCTTCTTTATTGTTTTTAAAAGATCTAATCATACCTCTTATAGAATCAACATCAACAGTTCCTTCTATAAGAACATCACCAAGAACTTTAAATTTATCAATAAATGTATTTACAGCATCTAATAATGGTTGAACTTCAGCAACTTGGAAAGCCACCGGAGTTTCTCCTTCTTTAGCTTTCACCATTCCATCATTGTTCAACAATTTAATCTTAGCATCTAAGATTCTATTGTTAAGAACACCATTATTAGGTTCACCGTATTCTTTAACATATTTAGCATATTCTGCAGGAGATGATGGAAGTTTCAGTTCTTGTAGAGCTCTAATCTCTAACAAGTTTCTAGCTGAAACAGCTGGTGATAAAAGATCATGAAAAAGATCTTCTATATTATCATACTTTTCATCTTCATATTCATCATCATAACTATCAGCATCATTTTCATTAACAGCAGCATTCTCAAGCTCTCTCATTTTAGCTTTAAACACCTTATCTTTTTTAGATAGATAGTGAACATATTCTACAAATCTATCTTCTATAGTTTTTGCAGTTCCATAAGGAATACGTTTGTTATCCTTTGTATAGGAATCTACAATATGCATGTATAATTTATCCACGTCAAAATCGGCACCAGATATCTCAATAAGTTCATGAGGAAACACTCCTATAGAACCGTAATGAGCTGGTAAAAAGTCTACTAGTTTTAATGTAATAGCACTATGTTTATCCTGAGATGGAATACGTACACCAAATGCTCTTAATGTATCATCAGAAAGTGTTCCGTCAGCATTATATTGAACCATGTGTTCTTTAAAATGTGGAGGTATCATAAACTCAGTGAAGTATCCTATGATATTTCCTTTCTTGTCGTACTCTGGAACATTATGTCTAAGGTCATCTATATAAAGATCTCCAATAGAAAGTCCTTCAAACTCTCTATCTAATTCATTATTCCATTTTTTAGCATTTCTTGCTTCAGATAATAAAGCTGCATCTTTTTCATACTTTCTTCTGGTGATAACTTCCCAACGTTTTGGTTGTCCATTCTCATCAAGTTCAATCACTCTTTTAACCACTTGTGATCCCCAGTTAGATACAAGGGTGAGAGCATGTCCTGGAACTTTTTCACTCATCACTCCTTTAGAAAAGTAGGCTAAGAACAATTGTGTAAACTTATCCAACAACATAGGATGGTTAAGATCATATACAGGAGTTAGTTCACCGGTCTTTTCATTTTTTAATGGAGTGAAAAATTCAATAGTTTGTGGATCAGCTCCTATAGAAGCTAATGTTTTAACAGCATTTTCTAAAAACTTACCAAGTTTTGGTTCAATTTGACCTTGTTTTAAACTTTTTCCAAGTTCTCTAAATGCTCCTTTAATATCAAATATTTCATCACGAGCTTTGAAATAGTTATTTTTAACCCTTTGCTCTGTATCAGATAGATATTCATCAATAACTTCCCCAAGTTTTATTGTTTCACCTCTGAAATTTACTTCAAGATCTCTATACTGTTCAGATATAATAGATTGTTTAGCCTGTGTAGGATCTGTTATTTCTAATTTGTTAGAAGGGTTTTCTAACTGAAGTCTCCAAAATCTATTATCATGTTCAATAAAGTTTTTATCTTCTATTGCACCAACACTATCAGCTATATTAACTTTTTTACCTTTAGAGGCTGACTTAGGAATACCGAATGCAATAGTTTGATTACGTCCTTCAAACTCTTCTAATGTTTCTCTAAGTTTATGAAGCTCTTCCATTCCAGGTCTTGGTCCACGATCTTTCATACTAGTATATTCTTTTGTAAGAATAATACCAGATGTCTTTACAATTTTTTGACCATCACCATAAACAAGTTTAATAGAATTGGTTTGAGCATTAAACTGTATTGAACCACCTCTTCTTTTTTGTTTACCGTTTACATCAGTGTAAACATCTCCAAATATATCACCTACACTAACACTTTGACCTCTTTCTATTTTATCTAAAAGATCTGCTTGAGCTGCATTTAATTTACCAAGTCCAAATAATGTATATCTAAGTCCTTTAACAGACATGTACATCTGAGCATCTGCTTTCTCTTTATTTTTACCAGCAAACTTCCCTTTGTACATAGGATCATTGAATGTAACTACATGAGATGTTTTATTAGTATGGTTGATACCTAATTCAGGAGCTGTAATTATAGAAGAAATATCAGAACCCATTGCATTTCTTACTACATTACGTTTAACTTCATCCACACCACCATCATCTTTAAAGTTTTCTGCTACGTCATTTGCAAACAACTGATTAACTGAAAGAGCATTAATGTAATTACTTAATAAAATCTGAGCCATGTTAAACTCAGGATTGGTACTTAAATTAGTATGTTGATTTCTTTCTGTATCAACTTTATTGTCTATTTTATGACCACTAAATAAAGTGCTACTTAACAACTTACTTCTTAGTTCACCTTTAGAATCTTCATATATTATACCCAGATCTGTAAGATCTGTTAAAAGACCATCCACTTGACCACCTGGACCAAGCCAATAGTTTTCAATACCATTAAATATTAATTGTTTTTGATCTGTAGATAGTTCTTCTCCATTTCTTGCAGCCACTTCTAATTCACCCACCATATCACCAAGCATGCTTCTCATCTTGATAAATCTAAGACCTCTTTCACCACCTTTTGCAGGATCTCCATTATGATAACCTTCTATCACTCCTCTAGGAAAACCATTGTCAATTTCATCTTGAACTCTACCTATACGTTCATATTCACGCATCACTTCATTAAACAATGCAGTTTTAGCTACACTTGTAAGTTGAATTGTTTTATTTTTTATTTCAACTGCCTTTACAATAGGAAGGTTATTAGCTAAATCCCCTGTGTTTTTTTCTGCTAATACCCCCATTAAAACTGGAGCTGTAGCAAAAGTTTTTGAAGCATTCTCCCCATCTCTTGGGATGGTGTGTATTGTATTCTTTAAGTATAAATTAAATATTGATAAAGCAAACTCACGATCAGACATACTACCATACGTTACACCTTTATTTTGGTTTACGTTTAGTTTCTTACCTTCTACATATTTATTATTGTCATTTTTATTTAAAGAAGATTGCTTTAATCCATCAATACGAGCAATCTTAAAGCTTTCAGCTACATACTCAAAGAATGGATTGTTAAGAAGGAAGTTTGTTTTTAAGAAAGGATCTTTCTTAAGATTTTCACGGAACTCTTTACTTCTTAATTCCACCCCTCTAATAAGATTAAAGGTTGGCATTTGATGACTTTGTACTAATTCTCCACTAGCATTTTTAAATGAAGTGGTAGCCACTTGTTCATCAAAGATGGCATTACCAGCTGCTATAATACTTAAACGTCCTATAGCTCCCATTGTATCATCTTCTACATCTTCGTCTTTAGTCTTATCATCTTCCGGAAGACTTTCAGCATCACCATCAAGAAGTTTTGTTTGAGCTTCAGCATCAATTAGTTTATCTGGATCTACGTTATTTCCAAATGGATTTTTACCAGCTCTAATTACACTATAGATTTCTCTAACAGACTCTTCAGTAATTGGTTCAATTTCTTCGTATGCTCTTAATAATTTAAAGTTTTCAATATCTGCTGGATTTTCTGGATCCAACACAATACTTTTTAAATAAGAATATTTTAAATACAATGGAGATAATGAAATTCCCAAATCATCTTTAAGCCTTGTAATAATAGTTTCTATTTCAGCTTTTAAAGTTTGTTCATTATAATATGTTCCTTTATTCAAAAGGTTCATTAAACCAGATAATCCTCTGGTTTTATTATCCATGAAATCTAACTGAGATCTTCTATCACTTTTAACTTGTTGATATTGATTAACAAATAATTCTAAATAAGCATTGTACCAAATACTAAACTGATTTTTTCCAGCTCCTCTTCTGTTAGCTTCCATTATAGTTGTTACACCTTTACCTATATCCATGTTCTGAAAGTAGTAATCAACAGAATGCTGCATGAATCCTTTTATAACAGCTTGGAATAATGTAGCTTGTTTTTTATTTCCAATATCTACAAAGTTTTTGTCTTTGTCATATATAAGATCTACATCTTTAGAAAACTTATTCCAAAACTTATTTGCTTCAGGATTATATTGAGCAAAGATTTCAAATTTCAACAACACTTCTTCCTGTGTAGTTGAACCACTAACAGCTTTTAAAAGACCATTATATAGAGTGTTTGCATTAGCAGCTTCTATTAAATGTACACCTGTTAGTTTTCCATCTTCTGTAACAAATTCACTATTACCAAATTCATCAGTCACCTCATCTACAATAGTGCTAAGATATTGTCTCAATTCTTTAGAAAGAGATCCATATCCACCAATACTATAAGACTCTTTACGTTTATCTGTTGTAGATCTATCACCAAATTCATCAACATCAGCTTCTTCTTCATCACTAATATCTTTTTCTCTATATCCCATTATATCTGTATGAATTTTTACAGAGTCTTTAAGAATTTGACGTAATTCTTCTTGAGTGAAAAGTCTACGTCTAATTTTTATTTTTTCCATAGCCTTCATATAACTAGATGCCGTAGGGTATCTACTAAGAAAATCTTCAGATTGATAATAAGGATTTATTCTTTCATCATATAAATTAGAATAATCATTTAAAATTTCATTTAATATAGTTTCATCATATGTACGTAAATTAGCTTCTCTCATTTTTTTATGATAGATGGCAGCAATAGTTGAAGCTATTACATCACCTTCTGCTTGACTCAAGTAAATTGGGATACGTTCTCTTTCTCCATCTTCATTGTCAATAACTGTGGTTCCAATTTGTATAGCTTTTAGGGCTGGTTCAGTTATACCAATATTCATTGCCTCAGTGAATCTGTTAGGCATGATGTGACTATTTCTAAACTTCCCTTTTTCAATCTTCATGAATAGATTTTCTAAAGGAGATGTTCTAAGACTTTTAAAGAAATTAGTAATAAGATCAAGCAACCATCTAAAGAAACTTTTATTAACTGGAGATGTTTCGGTTTTGATATTCTTTTTCCACTCTTGAAACTTATCAGCCATATACTCCTCATACACTCTTTCTTCAAGTTCTTTATCTGAAAGTCTTGAATAAATTTCAGGAGCACTTTCCAATAGTTCTTTCTTTAAAGCAGCTATACTTTTACCTTGTTGTAAAAGTTCTTTTTTAGCTATACCATATAGCTGTTCTATTTTAGCATCAGACAATAACATTCTGAATATACCATGGAAAGCTTCATGATAAGCAGGAGCATATTTACTTAATGCAAGTTTACCAGTTAGTCTTTGATTAAGTTTGTCCATGTGCATATAGAACATACCCACAGTTATACCCTGACCTTTCATATTAGATGAAATCAATTTAAGATCTTCATCAGAAATAAACGCAGGTAGATGTTCTTTCATCCACTTTCTAAACTCAGTGATATCTAATAAGTCTTCTTGACTAAGATTGTCAGATACTTTCTTAGCTGCACTACCATTTATTACAGCTAATTGTTGATCAATAGCTTTTACTCTTGGATCATTTAAAAATGCTTCAGAATTATTTATATATTTAAGTCTTTCAGCTTTACCTAATCCTTGTTTTATAAGCTCTCCTTCTATAATGTCAGCTATAGCATATCTTTGTTCTTCAAGATCTTGCTTTACATCAGCTATATTTCTCTTACCTTCCCTTTCTTCTTTTTCTCTTTTTAAACGATCTTGTTCTTCCTTACGTTTTCTAACCATATCAGCCTGAGCCTTTGCTATATCTTCTGGAATATCAATATCTTCTGTAGAAGGAACGTTAGTACCTTTAGCAGCTCCAGTAGTTGTACTACTGTTTGGTTTGTTATCTGATTTTTTTACATTTAGGGTTACATTACTATTCTTAACTACATCCACTGTAGTGTTAGTTTGTAGTCCACTATATTCTTCAGGTGAAAAACTTTCAGATATACTTCTTTTAAAGTTCTTAACAGTCATTCTAAACTCTCTGATTTTACCATTAGTATCTGTTGTAGAAATGGTTTGAAGTCTTCCTTTAGTTTTTTTAGTACTATCAGCTTTTGCATCATATTCTGCAACAGCTCTATTGATTCTACCTACAAGATCATCAATATCCTTTAAGGCAAGAGGTTTAGTTTCATCAGCATTAGATTCTTTTAAAACAATAACAGCTTTTTCTGTTTCTTTACCATAAGTAACTACAGCAAATTCCACCCTAACGTCTCCTTGAGGATTAAGTGCTAAAGTTACATTCATCCCTCTTTGTCCAGGAACTGTAATATAAATAGTATCACTAATATCTTCATTGATGTCGTTACTAGCAGTTACATCTTTAGCTTTAGTAAATGGTTTTTTTGTATTTTCATCTATAGCTTCTTCTAAGTTTTCTTCTTTTAATTTCTTAGATCTTTCATTAAACTTTGTAACCAGCTCATTTAAATCAGCTGTTGGAATTTCAAATGTAGAAAGTTCTATGAATTTTATTTCTCCATTAGGAAGTTCAACTGCAGCTACATATCTACCATAATTTCTTAAACCATCTGCTCCATTTTTTTCATATCTAGCTTCTTTAACTCTTTTGTCAATAGCTTCTCTTTGAGTCATTGGAGCATTTGTTCTTACCACTTCATCATCTTGATACATCATATTACCAAGATGTTTAGTTCTTCTATCTATGATGTAAACAAACCCATCAATTGTTTTATATTTAAGATCATTTAATGTAGGAGGAGTTTGTCCTTTCTTTACATAAGAATATTCTCCAGATGATACATCAAGATAAAATAATGATTTAAGTTGTTCTGGAGATAGTGTTACACTATCCATTCCAGCTTTTAATTCATTTATTAAAACACCATGTATTTCTCTACTTCTCTGTTGATTCTTTTTAAACCAGTCAAATTCATTATTTACATTCTTATCTTGAGAATCAAAGATTTGTTGGAATCTATCTTTGGTGATACTTGACATATCAGTAGGTTGACCATTATCATTTAAATACGTATACTGATTGTAGTATGGAAAGTATCCTATAGGTTGACCATTATATATTAATGCTATTGTATATGGTTCACCATTAACTCTAAGATGTTTATTTTCATTATTTCCTTCTTTATCAGCTGCTAATTTAGAAGGAGTTATTGTTTTATTTTTTGTTATAGATATAGACATTCCAGCAAGTAGTTGAGCAGCTGGAGTGTTTAATAATAAATTAGATAATCTTTCTTCAGCTTCTTCACGTTTTTCACCACTTTCTCTATTAACATGAGGATATATTTTTACTAATTCATTGTTTCTTACAAGTCTGAATGCATTTGGATTATCTGGTGTTACAGCTTTTTCAACTTCTGATTCCAGTCTCCATCCGTTAAGATTTTCTTTTATTGGTCTTGATGTAGATGTAGAACCATTAGTTATTTCAGCAACTGTAATTTGTTTAATACCACCCACTTCTTCAACTTCACCTTTAGTAAGCACCTTATATCTTCTACCTTTATCATCTAATAATACAGTGCCTTGTTTAATAGTTTTACCACCAAATGAAAATTCACTATTATCTTTTTTAACTTGTGCTTGTAATGCTTCATATATAGATTTAGCTTTAGCATAATCTTCATATAAAATATTATATTCATAGTCAGGATAGTCTTTGCTATCTAATTTTATATTTGTAATAAATGCACCATTTTTATCTACTATGAGATAAACAGTTGTACCTGTTTCAATATCAGGTAGTTCTATAAGATAGATGCCATTACTCATTTCTTTCACTATAGCATTTGAATCAAGCCCTGAAGGAACTGCTGGATATTGTTCTTCTCCAGTTTCTTCTTTTTCCTTTTGTTCTTTTTTGAATACAGCATCAAGATCATCAGCTATAGTTTGAGCTTCATCTAAAGTTTCAATATCTTTAGCTACTACAGTTCCTTTTGAACTAACTACACTAAACTTACCATCTTCTTGTGGAGTCACTTTATGAGAAAGTTCTGGCTCATCATCCTCTTTTAAAGGAGGTTTACCTTGTGCTTCTCTAATCATTTCCTCAAGATGTTCAGCTAACATTTTTTCTCCAGTAGCTTGCATAGCATCCATAAGTCTTCTATGAATATTTACAAACTGTATGGGATTTGCCATAATGTTATAAGCATCAATGTATTCTTTATTATCTGTATTCAAGTCCATGTAATCAATAAGACTTTCATAAATCTCTTGAACATCATCAGTCTTAAGTGTTATATCAATCTTAGCTTCTCCATTCTTAGCATTCATGTAATTCTGAAAAGCTTTGATTGCTTTATTAAACTTACGTTTTTCTTTACGTCCCATCAATTTTAATGATGGAGAATTTTCTTTCCAAGCTTGTAAAGCTTTTAACTGAGCTTTCTTAGATTTAATAAGATCTTTGGTAGCTTTATCTTTTTTAGGAAGAGCTTCAGCTGATTTTATTTCTTCTTCTAAAGTTTCAATTTCCAACTCAGTGTTTTCCATAACACCAAGATTTCTAAAAGCACTAGCTGCCGATCCACCTATCACAGGTTTAGATGCCATATTATTTAGTAAAGCAACAGATCTAAGAGCTGATTGTTTAGCTTTGTAATCTGTAGTAGACATCATTTCTATAGCATCATTCAAAACTCTTTTAGCCATTAAAGCCACTTTATGTGACTCACTACCTTCTAAATATAAATCTGGTTTTATAAGATCACCATATTTATCTGTAAGAGCTTTCCAGTTTTTATGATATTCTACAACGTCATCTGCTATTTTGGTAAAGAACTCTTTTACAGATGCTCTATTAGTTTCATCTGGAGTCATTCCAAATGCTTCTTTAAAATCATTGTTTGTCTTGTCATCAAAGGTTTCTCCATATCCTCTAAGTGTATCAATAACAGATTCAACTGTTCCTGTTTTGATAGCTGCAGAAATCATTTTAGCAAATCCACTATTCTTATTATTGTGGAATACATAAGCATCTCTATTAGCAATGGCTTCTTCCATATTCTGAGCCACTTTATTTTGAACTTTTACATTAGCTATATGTTCAGGAAGAAACTTATTAGGATTTTCATAGAATGCATTTACAGTTTTTACAGCATCTTCTATACCATTTTTACGTTGAGCTCTATCTTTAGCTGATGTACCAGCATAGTATTTTGTTTTACCAACAACATAGTTAATTGGTGAAAGCAGTCTTCCTGTCAAAGCCCCCATTAAGAATGTTTTCAATCCTTGAACATTTGCTTGACCTTCCACTCCTTTTCTTACAGATTTTTCCAGTCCACCTTTATATCCATGATAAAGATCATAATAATAATCTTGTAACGTTGTATTAGATCCCTCTTGGAATAATTCTTGCAATCCTTCAGATGCTTCCCATTTAAATACATTTTTTCCAACAGCTTTTGTAGCTTCCCAAGCAGCTCTTCTTCCACCAAAGTCAGTGGCTATTTTACCAAGGGTGCTAAATGTTCCAAAGGCTCCTTTAGCATATTGTTTAGTTAGTTTTTCACCAGCTTCTTTACCAATTTTTCTACCTGTAACAGTTATAACATCTTCAGCAAATCCACCAGCTTCTCCTAACACACTTCTACCAAATTTAAATTTAGTAAACAGATTATCAAATTGAAGTCTATTAGCTAACATCAAAATTCCAGTGTTCACTTTAAAGTTATCTGAAGCAGCATCCATAGCTGTTTTCTTCATTCTATCAACATTAAGTTGTGATGGAGCTTGTCCTGTTTTAAAAAGCTCTTCATCATATAATTTAGTGTAAAGATCTCCATATGTACCAGCCATTTCCATACGAGCCTCTGTCATTGCCATGTTAGTTTCACTTAAGAAACGTCTTACACCACCAATACCTATAGCTGCTATTTGTAATGCACCAGCACCGGCCTTACCATACTGAAACATCTCATATCCTGTATTAACTAAAGGAACAAACTTTCTAGCTCCTTGTACAAGACCTTCTGCAAATGATCGTGATTTCCATATTGGATCTCCCAGTTTTTTCATGTCTTTAGCCAATTCTTCCACTTTAACAATCTTTCCCATCCAAGAAGCTTCTTTTATTCCAAGCTTAGCCAAAGAAAATTCTGTAGAAAGTCCCATAGTTAATAATTCCTCAGAAAGAAACTGAGCAATTGTACCTACAGCAAAACCTGATTGTTGTAACATTGTACCAAACATACTTCTATTAAAAATACCTTCTTTTGATTCAGGTGTTTCAAATATTGCATATTTGTTCATGATATCTTTAGTCTGCTTATCTTGTTCTAACAAGTGTTCAGGACTACCATATAACTTAGACATGTCAGCTGATCCAATAGCATCAGCCATATATCCCCAACCTTTCCATCCTTCTATAAAAGTATTACCAGCAAGTTTAACCATACCTGTAAGACCATTACTCCATACATCTCCCCATGTCTGAGCTCTACCATATCTATATTCATTCTCTTGTCCAAGATTAGGATTAAATCCTAATGTTTTATAGTGGCTAGAATTAACATATCTATCAGCTTGAGACCTATTCCAATCAAAAAATACTGGAGCAGCCTCTGCTGTTTTAGATGCTCTACCGGCAGCAAATGCTTCAAGACTACTTTTTACAGGATCTTCTGCAGGTTGTTGATAAGATGGAGCTGATTGAACACCACCACCTATTAAATCAAAAACATTAGTTTCTGATTGAGGCATATCCAAATTAGGATCTTCAAAATAATTTCCTTGTAAATCTTCAGGTATTATACCGGTTTCAAATGACATGAATATATATCTTTAGAGTTGATTATTTATTATATGTGTTTGGATTTATTCCTGCTTTTTTAAACATCTCATCTTTTGTAACAGTTTGTATAGGTTGCCCTGTTTTAGGATTAGTTACTGTTCCCGATGTTATAGCTGTTTGATATTCTTTTAATGTTGTGCTATTCTTTACCATAGAATCGTAATATAATTTGTAGATGTAATTTACGATTTCATCTGGAGTTTTCCTATTATCTCCGGCTCTAAGACTAAAATCCACTTCAACTTTAACAGGTTCCATTCTTGTTATAAGTTCTCCAGCTTTATTTTTTTCATTAACACGTTTTCTATAATTGAGAGTGAGATGTGCTGAAGAAGGCTCTGCATCTTTTCCCATTTTATTAGGAATAATTTCAAAATCAAATCCTGATGCTGCAATTATAGGATCACTTACTAATTTGTTTCCTTGTAAAATAGCACCATATATATAATTACCTGTATTTTTAGGAAGATCTCTTAAATTAGTCATAGTTGATTCATCTATTTCTAATTGATATATTTGTTGATTAAGTTTATTTAAAGCAACATTTCCAATTTCTTGTTTAGTTTCTGCAGATATTTCTCCTAGGTTAAAAGATATTGTAGGTTTACCATTAACTCCCAGTGATTTATAAGTGAAGCCTTGAACATATTTTTCCATATTGTCTTCTTTATTTTGAAAAAGCATTTTCAAAGCATTGGCTATTTCAGGATCTGTTATTAGATTACCATTATTGTCATATAAGGTGGCATTAGCTGGAGAAAATGCATTATTAAATAATAAAGATGCTTTATCACCTATATTTTTTTTATCAAAATTATAATACCATTCTTGACCCAATTGACCAGTTCTAGTCTGATAATATAAAAGATTAGGTACTACAGATTCATATGCAGCTTTGATTTTAGTAGAAAATTCTTGAGAAGTTCCATATTTTTTTTCTGCACCACTCATAGCATTCACATAAGCAGCATTTGATGCCCAACCTAAACGACTTGATATACCATTTACAGATGTTACACTATATTTTACACCATTAATAAATGTTTCACTACCACCTGCCATCGGATCTGCTCCTATTTTTAATTCTCCTTGTATAAATAATTTAGCAACATCTTTTCTAGAAAGTTTTTGAACAGAACCTTTTCCATCAAGTGACTTAAGAACTAATTCAGGCATGTCTTTAGATATATCATTAACACCAAGAAGTTCTCTTTTACCATTACGTTCTATTGTAACATTTTTAAATTCAGGATTAGTTTTAAGATTTTGATCTAAAATAGCTCTTCTATTTTCTTCATTTGCATTATATGTATCAAACATTGTTGTAGCCGTTGTATAAGCTGTTAATGCAAGAACCTCCTCATCTCTTAATGGAACATCATATCCATCTTTAGACATGTTTAATCTTTGTGCATAATAATCCTGAGCATATGTTACTAATGCATTTTTAAAAGTACCTGGTCCAGTTACTTTAGTAATACCAGCATTTTTAACAGCATCATTAGCTAATAATTTAGCTGATAATTTATTTAATGCTACAGCTTCTTCTTTTGAAGCTGTATACTCTTCTGTTGCCTCAGGATCTACTGATTTTGATTTCATTTCCTTACCCCAAAATGAAGAAACTAATGTTATTTCTTCTTGAGTAAGACCAAGTCCTATTTTAGTTAATAACAATAATCCTTTTGTATCAAACATTAAATCATTTGCTCCTTTAAAAATATCTTTTTGATAATTATTAAATATATCAAAAGCTACACTTTTATTTTTTTCAAGTATATTGGTTGTACCAAGTCCTTGATATACACCTAATGTAGTTTGATCCACTGCATTAACAGGTGGTTCAATTATATTACCAAATGCATCTCTAGTTGGTTCCGTAGTTTTGGTATCTTTATCTTTACCATCTTTACTAGTTTTAACTTCAGGATGTTCTCTTTCCCAAATTGTATTAGCTTCATCAAAATTTTGCTTTCTTACATCAAGTAGGAACTTCTGTCTATTTAGTTCATGTGCTTGTGCAGTTGTAAAAGCTGTATTTTCTTTTATAGTTTTACTCTCAATACTAGCTCTACCTGTAGACCAGTTATTGATAACACGTTGCTTAGCTAATACACCAAAATAACCATCTGCATTTGCAAAAACAGCATTTCTTATTTTATCTTTATCAGGTTGATCAAAGTTTTTATACTCTTGATTAATTCCATCTCTTTTAGCTATAAGCTGAGCTCTTTCATTTACTAAAGCTGTAAATGTATTTTGTTGATCAGGACTTAGTGTAGCTGGCAATGAAGAAAGAAGACTATTAATTTTAACTAATTCTACATTAACTTCTTCATTTCTTTTTGTAAATCCATCATTTAATTCAGTGATTACATCTTCAGATATAAATTTCATCACTTGATCATCTGTCCAAGTGGGATGTAGCTTTTTAGTATCTTTTATTCTCTGTTCTTTTTCAACAACACCTGTCACTCTAAACTGCTCATAGAAATTATTTCCCATGACAGACTGAGCCCATGTAGCATACTTCTTTTGAGATCTTTGACCATTCTCTGTACTAACTAAATATGGTCCAGATGGATCATCATATTTAACCGATAGGTTATTATCCTTAGCCATTTTCTCTAAATATCCTTCTATGTTTGTCCATGGGGTGGCTTCTCTTTTTTCCACTTTAGAATATGCATCAGCATTTCTATTAGCATTTTGTAAAGCACTAAGACCGTTATTTAAATACTGAGTGGTGATTCCATTATACTGCTCTCTTATCTTTGCATCAGAAGATGTTCTCCAGTTGTTTAATTTTTCAGCTTGACTTTGATACCACTTTGTAAGTTTAGTATCTTCCATCATTAATTTATCTTGCCAAAAAGGAGCATAAAGATTCTCAGCTATTTGCTGATTTTCAGGAAGAGAAAGATCAGAACTAGCAATTTGCTTAAGTCCATCTTCTGCTTGTTTGATATATTGATCTCTTAAAGGAATGTTTGCCTTATCTGATAGAGGAGCATTAAGTACTGATTGATAAGCTATCTTAGCTTTACTTACACCTTGTTCATACTGAAGCTGCTTCTTCTGCAGCATCTTATCAAAAAAGTTAAAATCCGGAGCATACACGACCGGTTCAGGTAATACATCAGGTATAAAGGGAAGGTATTGTGCCATAATTACATTATAAATATACTACAAAATATTTAAAGTTTAAAACTAAACTTTATAGGTTTAACTATTATCATCATCATTACTACCTGTTACATTTCTTGTGTTATTAATGTAAGCTTGGTTCCATGCATTTACATCAGAACTTCTACTACCACCTCTTGAAGGTCCAAACTCTTGATCAAGTAGTAATTTAATTTGACCATCTGAATAACCTGCTTGTTTATACTCATCTAGTCTTTGTCTATATGAAGCAGCTGTACTAGCTGTAGCACCAGGACCAATGATTGTATTGTAAGCTCCTACACCAGGTCTCATTTGAATCATTCCACCTTGAGGAGTGTCTATAACATTGTAATATGGATTAGTTGCATTTAATATGTTTCTCTTAGTAACATATTCATACATACCTTTCTTAACCTTATCTCTATCTGTCAACCATTTTCTCCATGTATTTCTGTATTCTTTGTCATACATGTTTTCATTTTGATGTAATATATCTTGTCTATTAGCATCATACTTCATCATGTCATTCATGATACCTGCTTGTAAAGGAGAATATTGATTAGCTATTCCTACATTTTGGTTACTCACTCTAGCAATTATATTAGCTGCATTTCCTACAGCACCTTGTTGAGCTGCATTAGCCATAGCTGCATATTGTTGAGGACTACCAGTGTACCCTCTACTCATAGCTGTAGCCAATCCTGCATTTTCTGCAAGCTCTCTTTCAGGACTTAAGAATGCTGGATTAGGCATGTATTGTTCTAATCTAGCAGCCCATGGGTGATATTTCTTTGGTCCAATAGCAGCAGCTGAATCAAAATTAGGAGGCATTCCTGGAAATATAGGAGGTGGTATTAACGATGGTGGTGTTTTTGGTTTTTCAGGTTTACAAACTTTTTCAGCTTCTTCTTTTGTTTCATAGTAAGGACCTCCTTGAGATTCATCACCATATCCCATCATATCAGATGTCACCCATTCGTGAGTGATAGGATCTGAAAATCCTTCTTCAGGACCAGCTTTTGAAACATCAACTTTAACAGGACCATTTTCTGTACACCTCCATTTATATTTAGGTGGTGTTGTTACAGGTGGTGGAGTGTCTTCAATAGTTGCATATTGAGGATCTGTACCTGGTTCTTCTATATCTGGAGATTGATAAGTCAATCTTTGACCTTTAGCTAATTCTTTTAAAGCTTTTATTTGTTCTTCTAAAGGAGCATTTTTCCAGTTTTCTGTTTCTAAGAAAGTTTTATAACAGTTAGGTCTTGCTTTTGTATCTGCTATAGTGTATAATAAATTTTCACAACCTTTTATAGCACGACCTCCTCCACCTATTTTACGTCCTTTATGAATTGTTCCTTTCTTTAAACTACCTGGTTTACCCGGTATCCACCAAAGATCTACACTGCCTGGGTATGGAACATATCCTGTAGGTATAGATCCTTTAGGATATACCTCAGCTTCAACTTCTCCTTTATCTTTTGTTTTTACTTTTTTCTTTTTTCTATTACCCACTTCAGTTCCTTCGTCTGCATATTGTACATTTCCTCCATAGGCCATCTCACCATAATCTTGAGGAATGTAAGTGCCATCATTAAATGCAAAAGTTCCACCATAAGCATAAGGAGATCCACCATACATTTGCATAGGAGGCATTTCTTCCCCTTGTTCTTCTTCTGGAGCTTCCATCATTTGTTCTTCCATACCTTGTTGAGGCATTTCTTGTGGAGGCATCATTTCTTCTTGAGGCATTTCTTCCTGACCTTGTTGAGGCATTTGTTGCTGTCCTTGATTCTGTAAAGCTTGTTGTCCTTGTTTAGTTGTACCTAACACTTCTTCAGCTATCTTAGGAAGACCTTGTGGGAAACCTTTCATTGACTCCTGTATAAGAGCTAAATATCCAAGTTTCTTTTCATAATTTTCCATCATCAACTGAGCCGTTCTTTTCTTAATAGCATCAGCCAATGGATCTTGTAAAATAGCTTTATATTTATTTACGTCATAACGTTTTGCTATTTCAGCAGGTGTGTATCCTTCTTTAATAGGCTTTAAACCAAAAAAGTTTAACACTTCAGGATCTTTAATTCTCATCTTCTTTGTATCAGAGAATATAAAACTTCCCTCAGGTACATTAAGAGGGGTGCCTCCTTGGGTATGTTTTTTACCACCAATCAACATATGTTCTCTTTGACCATCTTTATCAATGTCACCAAACACTGTTTCTCCTTCTTCAGCTTCAACATTTGCTTGATCACGAGGTACAGGTCCTAATGTCTTAGAAGAGTTTTCATAAGGATTTTGAGACATTGCAGAATATGTATTTCTTTGACCAAGATCAAAGCCATAACCTGATTGTCCACCATAAGCCATTTGCTTTGGTCCACCTGTTATACGTATTTTCATATCATTATCAATTGTATTGTTATTAAATCCACATTTGTGACATACATTTACATCAGAAGGATCAGATTCATCAGCTGTCCAAGACCATCCACAATTTGAACATGTAATTTCATCAACACTTCCACCTTCTGCAAAGATTACTTTTTGTTTTTTAAGTCTATCATAAACTCTTCTATCTTCCCATTTAATAAACTCAGCAACAAGTTTATTTCTTTCTTCTTCATTAAGATCTCTAAGTTTAAAATCTCCACCCATAGCTTTAACTATTGGCATTGTACTAACAGTTGTAACAGTTGGTTTACCATTCACCCATCTATTACGAGCTTGTGATACTGTTAAGTTTTTATATCCCTCTCCAAATATAAGATCTTTCATAGCTTGCATCCCTGTCTCCATATCTGGGAATATAGCCACTCTACCATCTGAATCTTTTCTACCTATTTTAGCATTGTATGTTTTAGCAAATTCACCATAGTGAATATTACCTGGATTATAATGTTCCCATGACGATGGTAAAGGTCCTTCTTCAGCTTGTGTTCTTTCAACAGATGTTACCGGTGCTTGATATGCTTGAGGAATTTCAGAAGTTATAGGTTGAGGAAGGGGCATGTTTGATGATATAACATCTGAAGGTAAATCAAGTGATTCATCTATAACACCACCGTATGCATACTTTTTTTCTTTTGTGTTCCCATAAAAACTTGCATGAACATGATCAGTGTGTGGATCATTACCGTTCTGTTTATTTGGTGTGTATGTTTGCCATCCACTATTAGGACTCCATATTCTTCTATTAAATATTAAATATTTAATGTTTCTATCAGAAGCTTCATTAATAAGCTTCTGTGCTATTTGATTACCTGCTGTTATACTGTTTATACCTATATCTAAAGCATTCCCAGTATTATGATCACTTGTTCTTAGTTTATGTTTCCAATCACCTCCTATACCTAAATTAGTAACCCCTTTAAACTTAGTAGAAATATCATCCCATGTTTTTTGAGCCATTGGATTCACTTCAAAAGAACTAGATGTATTATTTTGAGGTTCAGCTTTTCTTTTTTTAGTAAAATTAAATATAATATCAGGATCAATTTGTTCTCCTTGAGGATTTCTATATGTAAAATGTAAATGTGGTCCATTTGAATTACCAGTGTTACCAGATAAAGCTACAATCTGTCCTTTAGCAACAGGATCCCCTATATTAACTTTATACCCATTTAAATGAGCATATCCTGTTTTTGATCCATCAGAGTGTTGTATAATAAGTTGATTACCACCTTGAGGATTTTGATATATACTTTTTACTACACCATCCATTGGTGCATATATATTTGTATTAACACCTACTGCTAAGTCAATACCATTATGTTCACTAGACGCAAATCCTTGTGGTCCTTTAGGAGCTTTTCTACGACCATATCCACTAGTTACTACAAAGTTTTTTAAAGGAGAAAATAAACCTTCTCCTACTGGATAACTTTCTCCACTTGTTTCAGAAGAAGCAGGTGCTGATGAAGTTTCTGGTGCAACTTGTGGTGCAGGAGTTGGTGTAGATGTTATCTGAATCATTTCAGAAGGAAGACTTAGCTCATCATCAATAGCTCCACCAAAAGCTCTTATCTTCATTCCAGGATTGTTCATGTAACGACCCTCATTAGTAAAACCTTGTTCAGGTTGTCTAAATGCACCATATGAACTACCTGTTACACTATAGTTACCACGATTACCACTTCTATTAGCTGGAACTACAGCTGCAGAATTAAATCTTTGATTTCTAGCCCATTGATCATAATCTTTTTGTTTATTTCTATCACCTATAAACTGACCTACAACACCAAGCTTATCTGTCATTCCTTTAAAAGCCTCTACACCAGCATTAAACTTATTTGTTTTTACACCTATTTGATCAAAGAATGTTTTAGGTTTAACAACGTTTGACTGATCATGTTCATATCCTTTTCTTGCTTCCCTTCTTCTTTCTCTTTTAGATAAATCTAATGAAACACGTGGTATATAATCAGGACTATTAGGATCATCATTACTACTTGTAATATTAGTAGTTGTATTATTAGTAGTTGTAGTACCAGTTTGTGTTGTATTAGTAGTTTGTGCTGCAGGTTCTGTAGTTGCAGGAACTGTAGTAGCAGTAGGCTCTATAGTTGGTACAGTAGTTACAGGCTCTGTACTTGGTACTGTGGTTATAGGTGCTGTAGTTGTAGGTTGTTCAGTTGATACTACAGGTTGTTGATCTGGAGGTGGAGTAACTACAGGTGTTGTAACCTTTCCTGTTTCATCTTTATTACCATTAATTGTTGGCACTGTAGTTGAAGCTGTAGGAGCATTTGGATCTTGTCTATTTTTAAACTTACCTCCATAGTTTGGAAGACCATATCTTTGATACCAAGATAATGTAGCAGGATTTTCAACAGACCCTGTTCCATCATTACTAGCAACAAACTTTCCATTAACAATATTACCTCTGTTTGTATTACTGTAAAAAAACTGTCTACCTTGATTCATCAAATTTCTTTGTTGATCAACTGGAAGAGTTGTTATTTTATCTTTATATTGATCATAGATAGTATTGAATGCAGTTTCTTTAGTTGGATCTGTCCATACACCAGCTTTATTAGCAGCTCTAAAACCACCTCTTCCTGATAAACCAGCTGCATTTCCTTCAACAGTTTTTATATATTGATCTAACATATAAATTCTAGGATCTACCCCAGCATTATATAATAAATCACCAGCTTCAGTTCTTATACCAGGATTAAACTGTTCAAGATCTGTTCCATAATCTTGATTAAAAGTATTATACCAAGATTCATAATCTGTTGGATTAGGAGCTGTATAATCTGCAGGAGCAGGTTGTCCTGTACGGGCATCCATAGTTTTACCAGTGGCATCATCAGTATAATACCCTCTTCTATTATTATACCCATAGTTACCTAAACCATATGCTTGATTTTTATTTTGATCATATCCACCCACTGTACCTTCTGTATCAAAAATCTGTTCATACGGTCTTATCTTAACACACTTAGTTCCATCCCAATATTCATCATCAGCACAGCCATTAATCTGTGTACCATACTCAGCTTTTGGTAATCCTGTAATTCTAATTTTTCTATATCCAGTAATTTTTACTTTCATAAGTGTATATTAACGTACATATTCAAATGTATATCCACCCTCTTTTAATTTCTGAAGAAGTTCAGGAGTTGCTTCCATAGTTTGACCCACTACAATACCACCATCTGCATAATTACTTTTAGAAGTATTTTTTGCAAAGTTAGCTTTTTTAGATGATGGTTTGTTATAAGTTCCACCTTTTGCATATTGATTATCACGATACATCATACCATTATTCATAGCACCACCATATCCCATATCTCCACCATACATCATAGGAGATTGTTGATTAAAATAACTAGGTTGTTCCATCATTGGTCCACCGTAAGCATACTCACCATATGTAGGAACATATGCTCCTCCATAGTTATAATATTGATTACCACTGAATGAACCATCGTCATAAGATCCACCGTAAGCATATGCACCACCATACATCATAGGAGGTTGTCCTTGTTGAGCCATCATTTGTTGCTGCATTCTAGGATCCATACCACCCTGCTGTTCTTCTTGACCTCCACCTTGTAAAGCTTCAACCATTTGAGCTAATGCTTGTTGTTGCTGTTCAGGCTTCATCTGCTGAAGTTGTTCAATTATTTTTCTAGGGTCAGTCTGTGTAGCCTGAGCATAAGCTTGTATGATTTGCATGATCTGTTCTTGTTGACCACCACCACCTTGTTGATTTTGCATATTAAATGTTTTAACTATTGTTTATAATGAGAAGGGTTACTAATCTAATTTACGTTTTTTTTGTGGTTTCACCATAGAATCCATCAAGTTTCTTGGAGCTTGTCCACCAAATTTATTATAATAAAATTGTAATAATGGACTATTTTGTCTTGGTAATTGTGGAATAGAGATATCACCTCCATAAGCTTTCTTTTCATAAGAAGAAACATCTGAATATTTACTTGATACATTATTAGCAGGATTATTATAAAATGCTTCTGCTTCTTCATTATTATCAAAATGTTTTGTCTGAGTTTTTTTAGCAATAGGATCAAAGTATTCTACATTCCATCCAACACTAGTATTAGTGGAAGGTGTTTCATTATATGAACCAGACATTGGAATATCCAACTTAGGGAATTTTCTTTCTTGTATTTGAAAATTCATAGTGGGTTGTGGTATAGGTATTTTAGTAGCTGGTACAAATGGTGTCAAATGTAATTTAGGTTCTGATTTAGGTTTTACATTAACTTTTGGTTTTTCTTTAAGTTTAGGTTTAAGAGCAGGATCGTAAGGAGTTCCTTTAGGTCCGTATTTCTTAAGTCTTTCTTGTTGTTGTTTAGGTTTAAGTGTATTCCATGGAGCAACATATATAGGATCATACTGAGGTAATTCTACTATATCTGATGTAATGTACTGGTTTGCTTTGTTTACACCATCTGGCCATAAGTTACTGCTTGGTGATAGGTTTCTTCCCTCAGCACTAATCAAATAATTTGGTTGTATTCTTCTATCGTATACACCAATAGGAATATTTTTATTTATAAAACCTACAGTGAGTTCTCTTTGATCAAATTTATTTTTATCAATATTTTTATAATATTCTTTTGATTTTTTCAGTCTATCATTTGATTGTCTTGTATTTTCTAACTCACTAAGAATTTTTTTTCTATCAAGAGAAAAAGGATCTTTTACAATCTTATAGTTAGGATTATTTTTAAACCAATTTTGTTGAGCTAATGCTCCTTGATAAAGTCTAAGACTATCTGCTTGAGTAGCTGTTCCATATCCTGGAGGACATTGACAATTAAATTCTGGACATGGGCAATCTTCCCCACCTTCATCAAATCTAGGAACTCCCATTCCTACATTGTAATATCCTTGGTTAGATGCTACACCACCTTCTTTCTTTTTATTTAATGTTGAAGCTCCTGAAATAAGTCCTGAACCAATACCCACACCTGCTGCAGTTTGTCCAATCTTTTTCCAATCTAAAACTCTAGGTGCTGGTGTATATGTACCAAAACTTAAAGTTTCAGCAAGTGGATCACTTGCTTGACTACTTGCTTTAGTAATGTTTTGATAGTTAGGTGTGTATGTTGGTCCAGCAGAAGGTTTAGTAAAGTATTGTCTAGGATTTGTAAACATTTCACTACTTCCAAACAATGATGATTGTTTAGGAGTTGTTCCAATAGATGAAGATATAGGTTTAAGTCCTCTTGGTCCTAATAAACTTTCTATAGATGGTGTATGACCATATTGTCTATTCAACCAATATCTTGTATTAGAATCAAATAATTTTCCTGTTTCAGGATCAAAGAGTATTCCTTTACCTTGTTCTAAGGAAGTCTCAGGAGCAAGTTTAGGGATTCTTTTATAGAAAAAATCTTGAAAAGGAGTTATTTTTAAATCATCTTTTAAGTTTTTCATTTTATGAGCAACATCTTCAAAAGATCTAGTTGGTACAAGTCTATCTGCAACATTAGCATTATAAAACTCATCTGCTTTAGTAACAGGATTATATCTACTAAAAGTTTTATTTTGAATAATTGCTTCTCCAAGATCTGTAGGAGCTGAAGGTTTTATAAATCTTCTAACTCCTGGAAGGTTTGCAAATTCTAATAATGGTAAAGCATCTGCAACATTTCCTACAAAGTTTAAAGCTCTTGCATTTGTACCAGCATCACCAAATGGAGATTTAAATTCTGACATAGTTTGACCAGGTAAAAGCGTACTCTCATTTAACTTATGACTACCATATGCTAATAAATTACCTGTTCCTTGTAAAACATCTTGAGTAGTTTGAAAAGGATCTGAAACAAATTGTTTAGTGGCATTACCTGCTCCTTTCAACCATGTAAATGGAGATAGCGTATTTATAATACTAGAAGAACCTCCCATATTCTCAGCAGCTGCACTTAAATTACTAGGAACATACCCCATCTTATTATATGCTCTAATTGCTGTTCCCGGATGTGTTATTATATCCAATATTTTATTAACAGGTGATTGAGTATATCCTTGTCTAAATTGTGCTTGATTCTGATTAGATAATGATGTCTCTAACATATCCTTTCTAAGCAACGCACGTTTTTGATCCTCTGTTAGTTTGCTATTCACTACAAATGGTTTACTTGTAGGAAATACAACTTTTCCATCAGGAAGTTGCTGAACAAGTTTTCCTGATTCATATAGTTCTTTATACAATTTAGATGCTATATCAATACATCCTGTACCTTCTAAATATATTTGACCTGGTTTACATTTAACCTCATCACCATCTTTAGCTTTTACTAATCCTCCATTTTTAAAGTTTAAACCTTGTCTAAGAGGAGCAGATCCAATGGGATAATTATTCGTTGAATTAAGATTTGGTTTTGGAAAAATAGATTTACCACCATTGTCAATATACTGCTCATATGCTCTAGCTTCACCTTCTAATGTAGATGGGTCTTCATATATACGATCTTCAGCCCCTACAAAAGGTTTTCTTCCTTTTGCATCTGGTTTAGATCCAGCAATTAATCTATTTCTTGGTATAAACTGTAATTCTGGATTAGCTTGTATCATTTTATTCATTTCATTATTCACTTCTTGTCCTCTTCTTTCTCTTGGATTTTTACCTGTTAAAGTTTGATAATGATGATATTGTTCATGTCCCATCCACCAAGGATTATTAACATTTTCAATTTGACTATTAGGATCATACCAAATAGTATTGTCACTATATCCATAATGACCTTCTGGATTTTGTCCTGCAACATATTTAGGTTCTGCAAAATTAATTACAGGAAAAAAAGGTTTCTTAGGACCTGGTCCAGATTGACCACCATTTTTATAATAAAGAGGTGAAGGTCTATTAACTCCAGACATAAATCTACTTGCATCTAAATGTTCACGTCTACCTGGTTCTTCAGCAAATATTCTGTTATAATAACTAGGACCATACATATCTGCTGATTGTTTAGATGGTTGATATCCACTTTTTTCAGTCCAGTTACCACCATAAAAACCATCTACACCATGATAGTTAGATTGATTACTAAATGTAGGATGATTTGGTTTTTTCCATTTATCACTTCCATGACCATTTTCATCCGTCTTTTTATAATCTCCAGACTTCCAAAAACCTTGTACATCATATGCACCCTTATCCATCATAATATCTCTACCTTGTCTTTTAGATTCTTCAGCAGCCCATTCACTAAACTCTTTCTGTTCTTTTTTAGTTAATGATGTATTGAATCTATCTGTATACATCATTTCAGGATCTTGCTGTGGTAAGAAAGATATAGGACCTGGTCCTTTAGTACCACCTTCCTTAAACATTTCACCATGGTTCATCTTACCGGCCATGTAATCCACCATTGGACCACCATATGCTAATTCAGGAGTTTCCCATCCTACAATTTTTATTTTATGCATAACTTATAACATTTGAATTTTATATCCTTGTCTTTTAAGATTTTCTAATTGTTCTGTACTTACTGTCATTTCAGTTCCCGTTTTTATTGAACCTCCCTCACGTAATTTATTAGAATAATAATTGCTTAGTTTTGATACATCTCCTCCATTTTCATAATAATAAAAACCAGCTCCTCCCTGATCATTAGCATCATCATATAGTTTCCAATCATTCTTTTGAATCTTTTTATCTTTCTTTCTAAAACCTCTTGAAAAAGTACCGTTATCTAAAATTACAACTCTAACTGTAGAAAGCTTATATCTTTTCTTAAATTCTTCTAAAGCATCATCTAAATTTTGTAAAGATCCTGAAACTAAAAACTTATGTTTCATGTCAGGTGTAGTTAAAATAAATCTTCCTCCTGTAGTTTCACCATATGTAAGATGTTGATCTTTACCATTTTTTGGAACAAGTACATTTAAAGGTTTTTGACTTCCATCTGCTGTAATTAAATGAGGAACTTTAGCAATTAATTTATTACTTGTTTCATCTCCAAGAATATAATTACCTTTTGAATCTTTAGCAAATCCTTTAACATCTTCATATCTAAAATCAGCTAATTTTAGATTTTTACCTTTTAAGTTTTTACCAAAATCCAAATAGAACTTACCTTGGTCATCCACTCCTCCATATAGTTTATCATCTTTAATTTCAGAATCAGTATATGTTCTTATACTATTTCTTCCAATATCATCTTTATATGCCTCACCTTCATATTCTTTATCAAAAACAGGAATAACTAATCCTTCAGTATTTGTAATACCAGTTTTAGAATCTGTAGTTGATCCCACTCCTTCTCTATTATGAAATCCAAATTTAAATTTATCAAGATCAATCATTTCTGATGTATGATAGAATCCTTTACCTCTATGTTTAATATCTTTTTCATCAGATATTTCAGATCCTAATGTAATAGGTTCAAAAACATTTTTAATTTGTCCTTCATATTCTATTTTTGGTTTTTTTAAATCAATTTTTGTAATTGTTTTTTCATCATCTCCTTTTAATAATTTAAGCTTTCTATCAATATAACTTGTTCCAAGATCAATAAAATTTTCAGCACTTTCTTTAAAATCTTTAATACCTCCTTGAATATTTTCAATACCTTTTAATGTATAATCAAATAAAGAAGGAGGTGCTTTTGTAATAGGTGTATTATTTAGATAAGCATCTTCCATCATAGCTTGTCTACGATTATCAGATGTAGTTGTAGACTCACTAACGTTTAGTGGCATCTGATAATTTGGCATTACAAAAGGTTGTTGTACAGGAGCTACAACAGGTGCTTGTTGAGGAGCTTGCTGGTTACCGTTAAATATTGGATAGTTAAAAGATTGTTGAGTTTGTTGATAAGGTGCTCTAAAGCCATTATCAATAATAGGTGCTGCTGGTGGTGTTACAACAGTTTGTTTAGGAACACCTCCTGTAATAGAACCAAAAGGATTATTAGGAATTTGAACAAAAGGTGTTTGGTTAGCAGAAGGTTGTGTAGACAACATCATATTTAACACCGTAGGATTAAGTCCTTGTGGAGCAGGTGGTATAACTTGTTTTTGAACAATAGGTTTTTGAACTACTGGTGCTAAAGGAGCAGGTCTAAAAGACATTTTATTTCTTAAAAAACCAATGTTAGGTGCAGGAGTAGCTGGTGTTCTAAAATTCATCATTCTAAGATTAAGTCTTGCATTGTAATCTTGAACATTAAATGTATTTTTTTTCTGAGGAAGACTTTTAGCTACAGGAGCCTTCACTTCTTTTTTATATAATTTTTCTACAGGAATAGGAACATAGTCAGGATCAATTTCTTTAAGAATCTCATCATCTTCTTTTAATTTAGCTAATAATTCTAAATTCTTTTTAGCAGAAAAATCATAATTTTCTATTTCATATTCTTCAGCTAAATGTTTTCTAAATTGCTTATCTGCAGGATATCCCTTTAATGTAAGAAAATCAACAATACTTATTCCTGTATATTCTTTTGTCGGAACAGTTGTTTCTACAGGATCTTCTTGAGGAGCAACTGGAACTTCATCAACCAATGCTTCTTTTGCTGCAGCAGCTAATGTACCTGGTTTTAAAGGACTACGTGGTCCTGGTCCAACCTCTACACCTTCTTCTGCTTTATTTAATTTAGAGGTGTAATATTTTTCTAGAATACTACCTGATGTTCCACCATATTTTTGCTGAGAAGCATTTTGTTTTAAAGATGAATTAATTAAACCTGCACCTATTGTTCCAGTTCCTAATAAAGGTACTGCAACTTTCATTGCACCATGTATTGTACGAGGATTACTATAAAAACCAAA
>Ga0114979_10000085_pt1 | contig 54103 bp, 58 predicted proteins | sample S_140625_EF_Meta_FD_87315 | JGI IMG/M metagenome (GOLD analysis project Ga0114979, IMG submission 87315) | Freshwater microbial communities from Lake Simoncouche, Canada to study carbon cycling - S_140625_EF_MetaG | ecosystem: Environmental > Aquatic > Freshwater > Lake | place: Lake...
CCCCAACAGTGGACCTCTCAGGCGCAACCCCAACAGTGGACCTCTCAGGCGCAACCCCAACAGTGGACCTCTCAGGCGCAACCCCAACAGTGGACCTCTCAGGCGCAACCCCAACAGTGGACCTTTCAGGCTCAACCCCAACAACGGATCTGGCAGATATTATAAATCATCTTAAATATCTGTTCGGCCTCGGTCTTACACCGAATTCAGGAAACGAGACTCTCAATACACAACTAGAAAAATATAAGGAATTAACAAACACTGATTATGTTCCTGAAATACAGCCATCCGATTCTGATCTAGATACTATTATAGGCGATATTAAGTATCTATATGATCTTGGTCTACGCCCAGAATCTAATAATGATACACTAAATAATAGACTTCTGAAATATAAAAATATAACTGGCTCAGATTACTCTCCCTCTCCCTCTCCCTCTCCCTCTTTCTAAGGCGCAGTCATAGAATCTACTATAAATCTAAAGATATTCGGAAGAGTTATGATCCGTGTTGTTCCAGCATACTCCACATAAATCGCATCCTTCCCATGAATAATACGTCCTTTTTCAACATATTTATAGCCATCGCCGCTCTCTTCTAGCCCCCTATTAAAGTGCTCCGCCAGAAAGATCCCTTGTGCTGACGCATTCTGAGCAGTCGGCGGCCCAGAGCCATTAATATCCCCCACAGCATAAATATTCTTATATCCATCAATATTCAAGAATTTATTTACAACAAGTCGCCTACCACCTGTAAGGGCATCAATGAGTGGTGGTTGCTTTACACCACTTGTCCAGACAGTAATACCTCTATCAAATACCTTATTATCAGCCGTCGCAATATAATCGGTTCCAATCTTCACTACCTTCGTATTTAACTTCAGATCTATATTATAGTCCTCAAGTTCTTTATGTACAGCCTCCTTTGTTTCTTCACTGAAACCATTTAGAATACTAGGCGCTGCTTCAATAACTCGTACATCTCTTCTAAGGGCAAGAGCTAGTTCAATACCTGTAGGCCCAGCGCCAATAATATTTACAGTCTTGGTTTTATTAGCATCTAACTCATCTTGTAGAAGTCGCATATCATCGAATGTCTTCAGAAATTTACACGTGTCGGCCCCCTCAATCCCAAATGTATTTGGCACAGAGCCTACTGCAAGTACAAGATAATCGTAGCCTAATTTAATTTTCGTAATCGGCCCTGCTGTTGCTACAACAGCAGAACTAATAACCGGTAAATTCTCCATATCAACTGTTGCTTCAACCTCATTTAGAGTTGGCGACACTTTTTGACATGTTCCAAGATGAATAACTGGTCCAATAATCTTATTTTTAACAATACTATTATTTCGTGTAACAACCCCCTGAATTAATTTAGGGGTATTCAGAAAGAACGGTTTTGCTGTCAGGATATGAACATCATACTTTTTGCGGTCAATATTATCACAGAATGCTTTGCCGCCCCAGCCATAACCAACTACAAGAACCTTTTGTTTTGTCTGCAGGCTGCTGTTGTTATTGTTGTTGTTGTTTCTGTTGCTGTTGCCTGTACACCTCTCAATACTCTCTAACAAGTTATGGGCGATGCGGTACATTTTTACTATAATATCATGGATTATAAAAATATCAATTTTTGCCTATGGTGTCAAACAGTATAAATTATAAACTAAATAATAGAAAATGAGCCAGGCTTACAGATATATTACAGGAACTTTAAAACACACTAAATGTTATTTACTGCGTTTTGACGGTAATACAAAACCGAACCCTGGTATCGCAACAAGCGGCCTAATTCTTTATTCGCCATTTTACAAAAATCAGCGTATTACTCTTTTAGAGGCTGGTGTATATCATGGAGAGAGAATTACAGATTCTAATGAATCAGAGTATATCGCTCTAAAGTCTGGTCTCGCGAAAGCTATACAACATGGGGTATATAATCTAGTTGTAGAAGGCGATTCTTCCTCTGTTATAAAGGGTATTGTAGAAGGTAATTCAAAAACATCTATCGACGTCGTTGAAGAGATAGAAGAACTTCTCCCCATCTTTGATACATTAGCATTTAGATTTATTCCGCGCCAAGAGAATAAAGAGGCAGATAGAGCCGCACGAGAGGCATTTGATACAAAGGAAACATTTGAGAATAATCTTGTCGATTGGTCTGTAGAGAACCCGTATGGAATCAAGCAATCCTCCAAAAAATGTTCCTCCAAAAACAATCAAAATCCAAATAAAGAAGAAGACATTCCTCCCGCAAAACGCGCAAAAATTGAATGCAACGAGGAGAAATAATAGAGGAGTATCGTCCAAAATGTCTTCTTTAGCCGTCAAGTCCCTTACAGAGAATCCGATCCCTTTTCTGGAGACACAAACGACAGAGGAGATTGCTTCGCTCCTCCGAAATGCTGCGGCAGAGTACTACAAAGGGGCGCCAGTAATTACAGATGATATCTTTGATATTGCGCGTAACTATCTTGCTACAAGGGACCCCGCCCACCCAGTTCTTCAAGAGATTGGTGCTCCGGCAGGTACAAAAGTGAAACTTCCTTTCTGGATGGGTAGTCTTGATAAGATTCGCGAGGACCCTGCTGCGCTTGAGAAGTGGAAGACGCGGTTCCCAGGCCAAGTTACTGTGAGTGATAAACTCGATGGAAATTCCGCCCTCCTTGTCTACTCTGATGGCGGTGTTCGGATGTATTCGCGCGGAGATGGTTTCCAGGGCCAGGATATTAGCCATATTATTCCATTTATTCAAGGTGTTCCTGCTGCTGCTGCTGCTGCTGCTGCAAAAAAATCATCACTCGCTGTAAGGGGTGAACTCATTATTTCAAAGGAGAATTGGAAGGCGAAGGGGCGCGGCGCAAATGCGCGAAATGCTGTTGCTGGTGTAATGCACTCAAAACATCCTGATAAGGCGCTGGCATCTATTGTGGAGTTTGTACCATATGAGCAACTAGCACCAAGAGCAAAGATTGACCTGAAGGCCGCAGGTTTCTCGCCTGTATGGCATCGTGTAGTTAAGACATCTGACCTCACAATGGAGAACTTATCGAAACTTCTTATGGCACGTAGGGCCGAATCGCCATATGAGATTGATGGTATTGTTATCTTTCATGATGCTGAACATAATCAGGTGGCTGGAAAGAATCCGAGTTATGCCTTCGCCTTCAAGTCTATCTTGACGCATGAAGAGGCTGAAGTAATTGTAACAGAAGTTGTGTGGAATTCATCTAAGGATGGTTATTTGAAACCACTTGTACACTTTCCTCCAGTAACGCTCGCTGGCGCATCTATTCAGAAAGCGACTGGCTTCAATGCGCAGTTCATCGAGACAAATAAGATTGGCCCAGGAAGTCGTCTGATTATTATTCGGAGTGGCGATGTCATTCCACATATTCATAAGATTTTGACCCCTGCAGCATCGGGTGGTCCATCACTCCCAGACCAGAGTAAGACACCTTGGGAATGGAATGCTACTCATGTGGATGCTGTTCTGAAGGATGTTAGTGCAGCGGCAGAGGTTATTGTCAAGCGGATGGAGTACTTTGCGGCGAAACTTGAGATGAAGGGCGTTGGTGAAGGTATTGTGAAGCGTATGTATGATGGAGGAATTAGTTCTATTCCGAAAATGTTGAAGGCGACAGAGGCGGATTTAGTCAAGTTGGAAGGTTTTCAAGCGAAGTCGGCTGCGAAGATTGTGAAGGAGATTCGTGAGGCAGTGGCGAAAGCGGATTGCCTTACTTTCATGCACGCATCAAATCTCTTCGGGCGCACTATTGGATCCACAAAACTGAAGACAATTGTTAAGGCATTTCCTAGAATTCTCGAGGGTGTTGCTGCAAAGCCAACAGAAGCGCAGGTAGCAGGAATCGCAGGAATTGGCCCTGTTACTGCGAGACAGTTCCTGGAGGCACTCCCTCTATTCTTCGCATTTATGGAAGAGATTGGTATCCCTTGTGTTGCGACAGTGGCACCAGTGGCACCAGTGGCACCAGTGGCACCAGTGGCACCAGTGGCTAAACCTCAAACAGTCGCTAAACCCCAATCAGTCGCTAAAGCCCAACCAGCAAAATCCCTTGCAGGAATGATTGTAGTATTTACTGGAGTACGTGATAAAGATCTAGAGGCACAAATTGAAGCGCGCGATGGCAAAGTCTCAACATCAGTATCCGGGAAAACAACTGTTGTTGTAGCAAAGAATCCAGAAGATCTTACAGGAAAAGTAAAGGCCGCGAAAGATCTGGGAATTCCTGTTGTAAGTATTGAGACTTTTAAAACCAAATACCTGTAAGGGAGTCTCGCGGCAGATTTCATTCATTTTCGGCTCAAGATATAATATGGAGTTGTCAGTTGCATATAAATATAGGAAGGCGCAAAACGTAATACAAATTATGACATATGATGATCTATTACGCAGTTATGAACTTTTAATAAATGTTCGTAACTCGCAAGAGGCTTTTAAATTTTGGTCAATTATATATAATCATATTAATGGAGCAGTATTTGATTCCTTTTCAGAGTTAAATCATGCTATCCTTAATTCAATCGACGAATTTAAGAATATAAAATTGTCTGCGAAAGTTGAAGAGGCGCCTTTGCTGCAGGAGCAACAGCAGCAGCCCATTAATAGAAAACGCGCCCATGAGACGTTATCTACACTAGAACCAGTTCAGAAGCGTTTCAAGTCCCTAAATCTTCATTAGTTCAATTATTGTCGACCCTTAATAACTTTGAATACTGCCTCCGCAGCCTTATCTTTTCTTCTCGGCAAATGTAACTCGAGGCGCCTCCCATAACGAGGAAACTCAATATTCTCATCCACTGTAAGGCCATCTGCAATCCACTTATCTATGACAATTTTTGTCTGAATATATGAAGGATCCTCTCTAATAATCCCTGTCCCAAGAAGTTGCTTCAAAAGATGTACACTTTCCAGGACTCGCTCTTCGTATGATTTATATATTGTAGTATCCATCTCCATATCAATCTCCTATGATATTCATCTATTTATTTAGACCACCTTTAGTCAAACGATATTTTTCACGTACATACATATCCAAATCTAGAAAGGTTCTATCCTCTGGATAGTACGTGGCAGGCCGCCCTCTTTCAGCTCGTGCCCCGCGTGAAATACTATTAATTATCGCCGCGTCTTCTTCAGAAATACTTATTCCATATTCTTCACATAATTCATTAATAAATTGTCTATATATAATGGCATTGTATGCTATTCTGTAAGGGCTAACTTTATACCACGAAGACGCATGTTTCTTATCGCTATCAATAGAATCCGCCTCAATGTATTTAGGACTAGCATTATCGTCAATAAAAACAATCCCACGTATATCTCTCGGCTTCCATGGATACATATTCAAAATACGGTCGAATTTCTTGATGACCCAACCATTTGTCTCTTTCTGGAATCCCTCAGGTGGAAGAGTCAAAACATAATCAAAAAGTATTCGTTTCATAGGCCGGCGCGCAGCCACAAGATGCCCCATTAGAGTTGCTAAAAGAGCTGGAACTGACCAGTCGCCCCATGTAAAGGCAGCATTTTGGTGTGTATACATTATAATAGCATCAATGCGATTAGCATCACGAAGTTCAACGCATGTCTCTAAAAAATGTAATAGACTAGGGCGAAATATATTATAATCGCCTGCTTTTTTTATAAGAAAATCTACAATCTGCTTGAACGTAAGTACTGACCCCAATGAAGTTCGTATGAGAGTTTCCCATAAATCAAAAAGAATCAGATATGAACCCGATGCTTCATCATTATCTAGCACAATAGCTCGTAGTGCAGAACTCATGAGCAACTAAATAGGTTTTATAAAATACCTTTAGTGGTCTAAACTAGAAAAACGTATTTATTAGAGAATAAAATGTGTGGAATTTGGTGCTATTGTGGCAAGACTGAGACAGGAGCAGGAGCAGGAGCAGCCCATAGTAAAGGAGAGATTGATAGATGTGTCTCAAGTATAAGACCCCGCGGACCAGAAGAGACTGTTTATAATTTGGAGTCAACGTGGGGCTTTGCTTTCACACGTCTCGCAATTAATGGCCTGAAGCCAGGATGCGGGAGCCAGCCATTCTCTGCGGGACCAATAACGTGGATGTGTAATGGCGAAATCTATAATCATAAGTATCTTGAGACCAGTCATAATCTTCGGGCTCACATTGCTGAGAATGGCTCAGATTGCGAAGTAATTGGTCATTTATATTCGGTGCTCAATAAAGACCTCATTGCATGGGCTCGTGCGTTGGATGGTGTCTTCGCCATTGCCCTCTATGATCGTGAAACATCTACACTCGTTCTAGCACGTGATCCATATGGAGTTAGACCGCTATACTATGGATATCCTTCAGAAGGCGAGACTCTCTATGCCGCATCAGAGATTAAGGCCCTTCCTAGCACAGCAGTAGGGGTTCAAGCATTTCCCCCAGGATATGTCGCTACATTTACGCCCACAAATGGTCTAAAGTTTCATCAGTATCATTCGGTTCCTTGGGTGAAAAATCCAATGTATGGGGTAAATATTATACAAAATGCTAGTGAATTAGCGCTAAGGGGTGCTCTTGAAGTGGCCGTCCAAAAGCGACTTATGACTGAGAGACCAGTTGCTGCGCTTCTGAGTGGCGGTCTTGACTCATCCCTAATTGCTGCCCTTGTTCAGCGTGAACTCAAGCATCTAGGAAAGCCTCCATTAGAAACCTATAGTATTGGTTTTGCTGGTTCATCAGATCTGAAGTATGCTCGCCTAGTCGCAAAACATATTGGCTCGATACACCATGAAATTGTCTCAACACCCGAGGAGTTTTTCGCAGCCATTCCACAAGTAATTGCTGCTATTGAATCTCCTGACATCACAACTGTAAGGGCATCTGTTGGAAATTGGCTGGTTGCGAAGTATATTAAGGAAAACTCACCGAGTGGAGCGAAAGTTGTATTTAATGGTGATGGGTCAGATGAAGTCTTTGGCTCTTATTTATATTTCTACTCGGCCCCTACAGACGAAGCATATGAAGCAGAGGTCGATCGCCTTCTCAAAGATATCCATCATTTTGACGTATTGCGGTCGGATCGCAGCATTTCTAGTCATGGCTTGGAGCCGCGAACACCTTTTCTCGACAAGCAGTTTGTCGCTGTTGCGCGAAGTATTGCCACAAAGTATTTGCGACCATCGGAGACGCAGCCAGAGAAGTGGCTACTGCGCGAAGCCTTTTCGAAGATACCTCTTCTGCCGCCAGAAGTTCTATGGCGACGAAAGGAGGCCTTCAGTGATGGTGTAAGTAGCCAAGAGAAGCCATGGTATCAGGAGATAAAGGAGCGTATTACTGTTCTGCTACCCTCAGAAGCGGAAATGAAGGCGAACTATCCTGTCCTAACACCATTGACACTGGAGGCATACTATTACAGGAAAATTTATGATAGCTTCTATCCAAATGCTCTAACAGTTCCCTACTTCTGGATGCCTCGCTGGTCAGGCGCTGCGACAGATCCTAGTGCGCGTACACTTGCTGTCTACAAAAAAATTGATTTGTCGCCTTCCACCGACATAAAGGCGTAAATGTTCAAAGAATGAGCCGATGTTTTGGTCGCTTACCTGCTCCTCAAGCGGTCACTTTTGGTGACGGCAAAACGCAATTCTTCTTTGAAGCCAGATGCTCGAATTTTAGTGTGTCGACAGCCACAAATCAACTATGTGAGGGATGTAGGATAGACCTGAAAGATGGCCGCATTGATGAACTTATTCCTGAAACAAGTCAGATATTCGGTCCAACAACCTGGTTTCTTGATATGGTAAAACAATGTGGCGCCCCTTCTAAAGAGGTGTTTAAAACGGCAGTGGAGGCTCATAAACAGATTATTGGTTCCATGGCTCCTCGGAAAAAACTCGTGGAGCCAGTCTGTCTTTCATTTATTGAGCTCGATGAATGTATTGAAATTACGGAAGTTCGCTCAGTGAAACTCAAACCCATGAAATCGATAAAAAAGAAACAGATACTGAAAGATGATATCAATGGGTATCTATTTGAAAAGTTGAATGATGGAACACTTACTCTTGCTTCTGACCCTTCACAAGCCAAGGCCACGACTCAGGAAAGAGTGGCATAAGAAGCGCATTGAGAGCCTCCGCATATTCACGAATCTCTTTTTGTGCGTGAGGGTCTAGGCGAAGATTACAGAGGCGAGCATAAGCATATAGAGAACCAGTTTCAATAAACTCGGTATACATATTCTGAGGGAGAACACCGCGCGCTACTTCAGGCGCAACTCCTTCGCTCAGAAGACGATTATAAAACTCAATAGCCCCATCTTGGAATTTTTTCGTCGCCTCTACAATCGCCTCATTATTCTCGATTGAGTTTCCTCGCGACCCCTGCTTTACTTTAGGATCTCGCTCTCGCAGTTCAGAAGGGAGGAAGAGCTCGGGCTCAGAATCTACATAGCGACGCGAGACTTCATTCCGCGCAAAGCCAATAGTATGGCGAAACCATTCACGTGCGACAAAGATAGGCATCTTTAGTCTCAAGCGAATTTGCGGATGGAAGAATGGGGAGATGTGTCCGTGAGTCGCAAGATACTTGATAAGTTTCTTGTCTCCCTCGCTAATTACAGTTGCCTCCTTTGCGAATGATACGCGAGCAGCATTCACTACTGTAAGGTCATCTCCGAAACTTCCGAGAATTTGTACAAAACCGGTCTTGTCTAGAAGGTGAATCGGTTCAGCTGCCATCTTTTCTCTAGAGTATTTTTCTATATTTAAGCCCGATCAATTTTATTGTGCGATAACTGGATAACATAATATCCATTCGATTTTTGGCAAGTTTCACTCTGTTTATCTGGGAAAATAGTGTCAAATGTACCCCATAGTTTTACCATATATGGGGGATTATGATAGAATATGTGTTTTAAATATGGGTCATCATACTCCATTAATTTTCGATTCGCAATTAGTGCAAAACAGTGGCTTTGGCCATAGTCTTCCGAGTTAATGAATGGGTGAACATCGCCCCATATTTTTTTTAAATTCAGGATCATCCTCTTGAAGTTTTATAAAAACAGTTTCTAGCGAATGATAGTTAATATCATTTCCGCTCAAGTATTCTGTCATTGCTTTTAACCATTTTTCAATTAATTTATTACTCTTCAAAGATGCTATAAACCATACAGCACACCCTTTATCTAGAGTTACTCTGAGGGAATTTCCATGATACATCCATACTCCAACAGTATCAAGTGCTTTATGAATCCACTTATCCAATGCTTGGAGACAGACCACATTTGCATCAACCCATACACCGCCATATTTACTTAGCAATGCTAAACGTATATAATCTGCTTTTGTTGCTAAGTGAATATCAGGTCGTTTCATTATAAAATCTATATTGTCCAAATAATTGTAGATGTTTTTTTCGTCTAAAAAAATAATATTCCAATTCGTATTATGAATCTCCCACGATTTTCTAGCATTTTGAATAAGCCATGGAGCCGATTCCCATCCTTGAAACCATAACATCCATATAGTTTTGTTTATAGTTTCATCTACCATAATTCTGTGTAGTATATTTTTAGCGTTTTAAGCGAACTCGTCTAAGCAACTTGGCTCATCGCCGCAGTGATAGAACGCTGAACAGTATTCATAAAAGGACTTGCAATCGGGTCATGTCCTTCCGAAGAGTTCGTCCTATTTGTACTGTTTAGACTATATTGCGGATCCATGCGTTGCGTGGCAGCCCCACGCCCAGATGATAGATACATGCTTCGCTGTAGAAAGGTTGTATCATTCATTCGTCTATCACCTTCAACTATCCCTCGAATCATATTACGTGCTTCTACAAACTCATTTCGGATAAGAGCAACCATATCACCTTCGCCCTCAAGAAGGCTCTCAAGATTATCAATATCAGAAAGCAAATTACTATTATTTACCATTCGGTCAATAGCCTTCTCGAGAATTTTAGACAGACTCCAACGAATATAGTACATTCTATAAGGACCTTGCTCTTCGTTGCTATTACCAGACCATTGTAGGGGCTCAACAATATCTTCCATATTAATACAGTTGAAACCCTGGATAGAAACATTATGATCTCGTCCAACTCGCTTCAGTAGTACAATAACCTCTGACTCGGAATATATGTCTCCAATAAATAACTTGCGATAGTTCCCACCTTCATCCTTAGAGACATATGACGAATAGTTCTCATAATCTCGAGGATACGTGATTTCTACATTCTGCGCTACACATGATACTAGCCCTCCCAGAATTTCACCGAAAACTGGGCCAACATGTTCTTGGCTTGTGACAATATTATATGAACCACCACCCTCTAGCGCAATATTCCGAAGTAGTCCGCCTGCGTGATCTAGTCCATAGCCGACACAACTTACAGAGAGGTTCGGGCTAGCCTGGCGAATCATTGAAATGAGAGAGCGGAGCCCATTCTCATCCTGAATGCCCTGATTAGCATAACCATCTGTAAGGATTACTAGACCAGTCTTCATGTTAGAAGGGCTCATTGTTAGAATTTGGCGAACACTTAGCAATCCTGCGCTGAGATTTGTGGAGCCAGCACTTCTTAGGCTATTGATATGTCCCTCAATAATCATGCGGTTTTCAGAAGAGGTTCTCTGGCAATTGACAGTAATGCTCGCAGTATCAGCAAACTGAATAATACTAATACGATCTGACTCATTTAGAAAGTTCAGTAGATATTTAGCACAACGTTTCACTGCCTCCAGGCGTCCATCCATCTCCATAGAACCGCTTGTATCTAAAAGTAGCACAAAATGCGCAGGAAGCCTGTTCGCATTTTGAACTCCGCGAATCTTTAGACCAAGCAATTGCGGGACACCGACAATATTCACATAGCGGGTAGAAATCTCCATTTTTGTACAATCTCTAAGGGAAGAGACCCTTCAATTTTTTAGTAGGCAGCCTTTATCCAGTTATAACATGTTTTATAAGTTCAGGATTTGTAAAAAGAAATATGTAGACTGTAAGAAGCATTGCTACATATATCCAAAATTCTGTAAGGACCGTATGCTTTGTAATGTAATTAATTCCCATATAACATACCCCCCATATAGCAACCCACCAAACTTGAAGTAGTGAAACAACACCTAAGACTTTAATAAGTTCAAACTGAATCATCTCTGTCTAACATTAACATAATTATACCATCATTCTTCTGTTTGTCAAGAGATACATAATTCTGATAAACATAACATCCTTCATCAACTGATTCTACCCCAGGAAGTACCTCTTCAATTGGTAGAGTATGAAGAGCATGCTTAAATGTAGGAAATTCCATAATATCCTTTACAATAACCTTATAGGGTTGCTCTAATTTAGATGTTGCGTGGGCAACTGTTAGAGCCTGCCCTTTATGGAAACCCCCATTTATAAATTGATGACCTTCAAACTTCTTAACACCATCTCGTAAATATTCAAACCAGGGCGTGTTCAATATAAGTTTAGTAAATGGCCGCTCTGCTATAGAAGTCATTTACTAAATTTCCGTAATTATAGTCTCTAAATCTTACTGCGCGTTTCTAACGCATATTCAATATTTTTCTGCCATGATAAATTCTCTGAAATACTCTCGGGCCAGTGAATAACATCAGGCATAACTTCAGGGGACGAATAAATTACATAGGGTTTGGGAAAGCCATTAAATTCGGAGCTTGTTACTGTTGTGTAGGCGCCCATCCAAGGAAAATAGAGCCAATCACCCACCTCTAATTCCTCCATCTGAGAACCATAGCAGATTACATCGAGGCTATCACATGTGCGCCCGAATACTATACCTGGTACTAGAGCTCTTTTATCTTTATTACCGCCAAAACTGATACGGGCGAATGGTGGGCGCTGGCTGTCGAATGGAATACATGAGAATTGCCCATAGACAGATTCGTCGATTGTATATCGCCAACCTTTAGAGGAACCCTGAACCCCAGGCTTCTTCCCAATTACTTGAACAAATAGATCATGTGAGGGAGTCGCAAAAAAACGTCCAGGTTCAGCAATAATGTTCGCCCCTTTTGCAGCATCAAGGTCTCCAAGGCCCTTCTTAATTGCTTCAGCCGCTGGAGCGAAATAACTTTCACCCGCGCGAAAGCCGCCGCCAATATCAATTGTATGAAGATCTTTTGCCCCTAGTCCTTTCAACTTTCCCCAGAAGGTGTCAACCTTCGCAATAGCACGCTCATACTGTCCAAAGTCACGGCACCCACTTCCAACATGAAAAGAGAAACCTGCAACACGGAATCCCTTTACACAAGCGGCATCATAGAGCCGTTTTACTTCGTGCCAGTCAGCCAATCCGAACTTTTTTGAAAATGGTGTATCACTTGCTGCGTCATCCACCGCCAAACGCAATAACAATTCAGGCATATACGCGTGATCACGCATTTTCTCAAGTTCTTCGCAACAATCAATTGTAGCCCAGGGGATAGACATAGTTCTAGCCGTCTCAATATCATTTGAGGTTTTACATGGGTTTGCAAAAACTATATTATAACGGTCCATTCTAACCACAGTAGACTGTCTACACAACTCCATCTCACGGGCACTGGCGCAATCAAATCCTGAACCGAGGGCTCCGAGCCATCGAAGAATATTTGTTTCCGAATTACACTTCACAGCATAATGAGGTTTTACCATCGGAAGATATTTATTCCACATATCCCACTGACGATGAATGCGTCCTTGCGAAACAACACAGAATGAGCCACATCTTCCATTGCGCGTATTAAGTAAATTCCGGAGGTTCGCCAGTGCTGCTGTAGATAATATTATCTCGTAAAAAATATTTAGGCCGTTATTGCCAAGTTCTTAAATTATTTATTTGCAGCAGCAGCAGCAGCAGCAGCAGCAGCCCACTTCCGAAATCCCAAACTCTTCTCAACGAAGTAGGATGATCCAAGGCGTTCTACTGCCAACGCGTGAAGAGCCAACTCTCGCTGTCCAAGAGATGCTAAATACTTCTGACCATTCTCACCAATAGGGTGTGCCGGTAGAATCTGCCTGTGCTTATGATCCATTCTCTCCATAATACCTGTGGGAAATCAATCAATCAATTTTTTTAAGGATCAAATGTACGATAGAAAACAGGGTTCCTCCCCACAGAGTATCCATTACTGCGACATGAAGGGGGTATTTAGTAAACGCAGCATAGGTTGTGAAGTCATATACAGCATATGTTGCGGCACCAATCATAAATGCTTCTTGCACAGACTTCGCCTTCAGAACAAGGTAAGCAAGAGCAGGGTAAACTACTAGAGCGCCTTCTAAGCGGAACTTGAGAGGCGAGCCCTGAATATCACTTACAACCTTCTGGAAAGTTCCGGTATTCAGCCAAAGCCAAGGAATATCGACGATGAGTAAAAGAATGCTTACGATGACATAGTATATTACCGCGTTCATTTATTGTTCTATCTAGATTCTTACAAAATTAGATGTCATCTGGGGGACAGCAAACAATAACTTTAGAAGCATTTGAAGCAAATCTGCGGGGTACTTCTATTTTATGGTATCTCTCTCCTCATTCTAAGCCACAGTATCCCCTAGGTTTTATAGATCAAGTTGTAACGGACGCGCCGCCTTTCGCGAAGAAAATACTAATCATATCACAACAGACTCCTGTCGGTTGGCGGTTAGTAGATGACTGGGATGTTGTATTTCGCCCAACAACTGGCCCAGAATGGTCGTTACTTCTAACATATCTCTTGAATTCACCGAAGCCCGTTCTAGCAATTCTTGCTCCAGGCTGCTTTGTCCCTGCTGCATTGCTTCAGAAGTTAAATAATACAATTACATTTGTTGCTTTTGCTTATATGGACGAAGTATCACCGAATTTACATACAGCAACATATCAATCGATTCTTTTGCCACAACTTAGTCTAGATATTATCCCATCTATCTCATTTTCACAGCATCTTGGAATTCCAAGCCCTCAATGGAATGCTGCGTCTGTTCTGCGAGATCTTCATGGCGCAGGGGCATCACTTGTTGTATCATCTATAGGGGATCGTCTAGTACAGAAGCAATATTATTGGTATTATACAAGTAAGAATCAAACATATTCTTGGAACTTGCCACAAATTCAGAATATTCTTGGGACTTTGGGTTATTAGCGGCAGCCTCCAGTAATTTGAGAAACTAACCCTGGTTTCTGAATAATAGGTGCGATTAACGGGGCATATGCCTTCAAATTGTTATCTTCAATTATACGACTCCAAAGCCAATCAACAGGTTCTGCTAGAGGTTTCTGAGATTCATATTCTTCAATAAGTAATTTCCGTGCATCCTCTGTAAGGATCATAGCATGCGTTCCATAAAATCTTTTAACATTATATACATTATTTTCTATATACCCCTTTACGATTTTATTATAACCAAGAAGTATGATATCAAAATCTTTTGGAACTAGACTAATAAATTCAGAGAGTATATTCTGATCTTTTACAAATGCATCATCCTCAAATACTGTTAAAATACCTGTTAAATGGCTTTTATAGAGTGAAATATGGCTTTCTAGGCAACCGACTGCGCCGGCAAGCATTGGTATATAACCACTGTGTGGAGAGTTCCAAATAATAGTTGTATTTGTATGTATACGAATAGCAGGATAAAAAGTTATCTCTTGTTTGCTGAAATTTTCTTCTAAATGTTCTTTTACATCATCTCGTTCATGGCAATCATATAAATGAATTATATATGGATTTTGTAACATTTTATGTTAACCAATCTCTATATTTTTAGACTGTGTTGCCACTCATATCCTCCACAAGGTCGGCGGGGCTCAGCGCGCCACCCTTCTTACCGCGCTTGAAAAGCTTGAAGGTGCCCTTCTTCGCTACAAAGCCTAAACGACGTAGAGTCTTAATACGCTTCTGGCCAATGGCGTGCTTGCGCTTAGATACAATGCGACCGCGGCGTGTCTTCATTAGTTCCTTCTTTGTTAAACCGCCTACTGTCTTCTTCGCCGTACCGTGCCAAACCTGTGCCTTAGAACCAACAGTGAGCATTTCTATATTGGTTATTGAGATTTTATACTAAAGGAGTTGCATCAGGAAGTCTCTCTCCATTCCACATGTCTACCCGAGGAACCTTTCCTGCGTTAATATCATCAATAAAGACAGCCATTTTCTTGGGGTCATATACGCCCGCAAAATGAATAAGGAAATCTCCCTGTTGCCATAGACGCTCCCCAGGCATACCCATTAGATAAGCATTAAAACGATAGTGCTGTGCTGTTACCTCAAGATGTTCTCTATCGGCCTCAGATTCATCAAAAATATCGCACATACCTTTATTCTCCCACCAAATGTGATAAATTGCGTCAGGTCGCTCATATACACGCTTCAGAAAATCTAGTGCCCAGGGGCAAGGTCGAAAAACAATATTACCAGCATTAATATGATGGCATGAATCAAATGTCATAAGAAGATCCTTGTTGGCTGGAAATAGTGGCAAAATGGCATCCTCAATACGAGTATCCATATTTGTAATAAGGACATCTGCGTCGCTCATCCAAATATAATCATACTTGCCGCTTTCAATAGCATTAGCAATCTGTTTACGCATAAAGGGCACTTTTGACCAAGAAAAGGGTCGGTCACGATCCCAGAATTCCTCACCTCCTAGAATATAATCGTATCCATGTTTCTTACAGTAGGCTGCTTTTGAATCTAAACATGCCTGTAACTTACGCCTATAGTCGGCACCAATACAAAGAGTTAGAACAAGAATACGAGTGCTTTGTTCCATTATTTTCTTATAGGGGGTACATGTTTAGACCTTCTGGTGGCACCCCAAAAAATTGAAACTTTTTTGCTTTCGAAAAAATTATCACAAAAGATGAAGCCCCAAACTAAATATATTCGAAATGAGATTGGAGAGTTTATCTGTCCTCACTGTCAGATTATAGAAAAGAATCAGAGTACAATGCACTATCATATGAAAAAGCATGAGGGTGGTCTACCCCATGAATGTAAACATTGTAAACATCGCTTTCTTCATCTGGGAATCCTAAATCTTCACCTCGCAGCAAAGCATGCAGATAAAGAGAAAGATTTGGAGCAAGAACGATTTAAGTGTCCGCATGATTGTTGCGAGTTTTCATCTTTAACAAAGGCAAATAGACGCGTCCATTATTTCAGAGTTCATATGAAGGATATTATTGCTAAGAATATTGAGAAGAATGATGATAAATATACCTGTAAGGCCTGTAATAAAGAACTCAATAGTCAGACATCAATGTATTATCATATTGGAGCATGTATTACTATTCCAAGTGAAGACGTAAGGACACAAAATCTTCTTGAAATTATGGCTTAGGTGGTTGGGGCGGCGAGATCGCTTTCTAAGCCATCAAGCCGCCCCCTAGGGGGCGGCGAGATCATCCGCCAATAACTTAAGATGATAGCCAAGAGCCGCAAATGTAATTAACATAAGTGCCTCATATGCGGCCCTAGGAGCTGTTTTTTGTTTTAAACCAATATATAATAGCAGAGGTCCCACATATAAGGCATGAACAGCATTTACCCACCAATATGTAGAGCCAGTATACCAACGATATATAGCCTTAGCTCCATGATAAAATGTTAGTATTGCTCCAAGTGCTATTAATATATAAAAAACTAAATCAGGCATAGCAGAGCGAGATAGTGTAACATAAAATAAGAAAGGCACAACACCAAGAAGATGAAATAAATGTAAACCAACTCCAGAAGATCCCATTATTATATATCAACATTTTTAAAAAGACTTTCAGCGTGTTCTAAGGCTCCTTCCATCCACGCCTGTCGTGTACTAAAACTTTCACCACATATATACACATTCTTTCCTGGAATTGGTATATGTGCCGCAACAGAAGCCTCCTTTACATCATAATCTCCAGGAAGCCAATACGTACAACCTGATTTCCACGGATGCGCTTTAAAGAAAGTCGGAACCCCAATATTTCTGTCAGGGAGAACTCGATATAACTCGGAAAGTATAGTATCCCTCAATTCCCCTTCACCCCCATCGCCCTCAAGAATTTTCAAGAACTTCTCTGCGTTTGCTCCATCTGTATATGAAATCATTGCAATATTATCACCTAATGGTAAAAAGTAGCGAATACCGCTCGCAAGAGGATATACAATACGAGATAGACCCTTAAAGGGAGCCCCTTTGAAGGTAGCGTATACACGTAGCAAAGGTCGCATCTTCACTTTGGATAGCATATGCCACCCTTGAATAGACTTTAGTTCACAAAGGGCATCATGATGAAGTGCTAAAATAATCCCCTTTTTCGCAACAAATAACTTCTCTTCCCTATTATCTTTAGTTCCAACAAGGACCTTCAGTTCTAGAGTATCAGGATTTACTTCTTTTACCCAGTGTTTCTCAAGGAGTGTCCCTTTGACACTAAAATCTTCAACCATACCATCTGTAAGGGAAGATAGCCCCTCTTTACAGACCCCATATCCACTATGTGTACCCATTTCTCCGCTAAAAGACTTCAGAGCACAGTCAGCACGAAGTATATCTACTTCCGAATTATAGGCAAATGCCCCGAGAAGTTCTTCTGTTTTCTGAGAACCTACAATCTCTGTAAGGAGTTCTTTGACAGTATGTCTAGCAAGTTCTTGAGGCGATAGATTTTCGAGAATAGACCGTATTACAGGAATATAAGTCGATTCAAAAATATTTTTCTGACCTGGCTTTTCAAAATCTACATTCTCACTTATAGGAACAAATGTTAGAGAATAGCGACGCATATACTTCATAACAATTGGATGATCTTCACCATGAATGCGACCAGCACCATTCTCCCATTGTAGTCCATCATGTTTATAAGTTACAATACGTCCTCCAGTATATCCGAAGCGTTCTAAAATAGCAACCTTAGCACCAGGATATTTTTTACAAAGTTTGATACCAGTGTGTAGGCCGGCAATGCCGGCGCCCACAATGATATAATCATATGTTGTTTGTTCATCTATATGATGTTTGACAGCAGTTCTCATCTAATTAAGTAGAAGTATGAAAACTACTCTTAACCCACTGGGCTACACCTGCAGGGGTCTGTGCACCAGGAAATTTATTATTCACAAACATTCCATCCTTAATTAATGTGAAACTTGGAATTGAACTCACACCACAGTAACCAGGAGTGTAGTTATTTTCATCTACATCGCAGTAGTACCACTTAACACCAGGGGTTAGATCTACAATCGCATCCTTATCTAGACGCCGGCAAGGGCCACACCATTCTGCTCCGAAGGCAATTCCAACAAATTCATCGTATTTTGCCAAAAATCCCTCAGAGGTTGCTCTATGAGGTCGGAGAAGTGTTTCGAACTGCTCCTGGCTTAGGAGGGGCGTCATTTTCTTTGGATGACCCATTTGTGTTGTTTGTTCTAGATCTGACAAGATATAAGAATCCGCCGCCAAAAACGAGAAGTGCTAAAGTGAAAATAACAGCCCCATCTGATACAACGCTGCTGCTGCTGCTGCCACCTTTCATTACTGATGCTGCTGCCGCTGCCACTGCACCTGTTTTCGCAGTAGCCAAAGCCGCATTAGATGCATTTGAAATCTTATTCTGAACATTCGCAGCCACCGCCGGTACAGCGGCTATTGCCTTTGGTGCCAGTTGCGCAACTTTCAACCCAGCAGTAATAGACGGCGCAAGCCCTTGTTCCACAGCAATCTGTAAGGGAACAAGTGTAGCATCATATGCCTTTCCAGGAGCCGCAGCAATATCTTTCAGAGGTTGTAATACAATATCAGTAGCAGCACCTACAACTGTATTTACAGGTTCCATGACAGTTTCAATTACACCTTTTTGCCGGCAGACAGGCGTCTCTTCAACTGTTCCTGGGGCAAGAGTGCCTTTAACAGAAAAATACTTATCAGTGAAAAAACTGAATGGAATAATTCTATATGTACCTCTTTCTAATAGATCACCTGGTGTAATCCAAGCACGATACATATTGTATGTTCCCCACAAGAAACCGAGAGGCCACAAAAAGAATAGAATAGTTGTCATAAATCGTAGACCGCCGCCTAGAAAATCGCCAGCAGCAAAGAAATCAAGGCCGAATGGAAGTAATGTTAGTAGGCAATAAATCATGAAGCGCCATGGTGCTATAGAATCTGGCCCCGCCTTTTCACCAGGCCCTAAGAACTGTTTCGAACCAATTCCTGTAGGGCCATATATAGGAATTGACATCCCAAATTCTTTGACAGTATCACGATCTAGAGTAACTTGTAAGAGATCATACCAGTACCATATACCAAGACCCATAAGATTTATTATAAGTTTCGCAATGGCCGTAAGCGGAGACCTTAAAAAGAGATGATCAAGCCCAAAGAACCCTGTTAATGGCATAATTGTTAATAACTGTAGGAGCCAGAAGGGATACCATTTGCTGCTGGACCAGTACAAGCCTTTTGTATAAAAGAATGGCGTTTCTTCTGCTGCTGCTGCAGACATGTCTACCCTAAAAGCGATTAATAATTTTCATCTAGACCGAGAAGAGCAGCCCACCAAAGCCCTCAATAACACGGAATACATTATTATTGATTGCATAAATAACACAATGCGAATTACCTCTCGGAGGAGTTGTTGTTGTATTTAGATCAATTTGAAACACAAGACTATCAATGCGGCTCGCATTAACAGACCCAGTTGGCTGTGCCTCTTCAGGTCTTAGGGCAAGAGAGTAAGAATAGATGAATGACTCTGTAGGGATTACTGTATGGTGTTGATATGGCTGAATAAGACGAAAGTATCCAGCATCACGTTTATAGAAACGATCAAATCCATCAAATTGAATTACACATTCAGATAATAAGTCAGTACGATTACCGGTCTCATTTATTCCAAGACTACTATAATTAAACCATTCAAGAGATTTTGTCATATAATCTCGCTGAATGTACCAGAAAAACTCCTTAATAGGATGATTAAATTCAACTGGCACTGTAACTGTTGTTGCAGCGGCAGCTATAGAAATAGGTGGTGTAAACTGGACCTGTTCAATAAGATATTCATGCGCAGAGGAAACAAATCTGCGTCTCTCCTCTGTATCTAAATATACATAATCACCATATAACATGAGATCAATTGGATTATTCGCAGAGTTATAAATTGGTACACAAGGTACTGCAGGATTTCCAGCAGCCGCAGGATCTGGATGAATGAGTTCAGTTAAAGGGCGCAATGTGATATTAATGCGGACCTGATGGTATTGAAGGGCAAGAAGAGGTAAATAACTTCCAGGGTTGCGGCAGAACCAGAACTGGAGAGGAATATATAGTTTTCCAACTCCTTGTGAGGGATTATAGTTATCAACTTTACCAATCATATTATAGAAACCCTGTTTCTGGCTGTCAGAAACAACATAACGAGACCATATTTCCATCCATTCGCCTGTTTGCTTATCCATTTCAACTTCGCCAACTTCAAAACTTATCTCTTGAATGAGAGCATGCCCTATACTATTTACCCATTTAACAGGAGTACAACCATCAGAATATGTTAGAGCCGGTAGTGTAACTTCTAAGAATACTTGACCAAGAAGATCGCCTCTGCGTGGTACATTACATGTGATTCTTTTTCCGAAATTTGGGGAGCCGTCAAAATACATTGGCTGTGACTCTATAGCAAAATTGGTAAAACGACGATAAACCATTTTGAACCATGAAACTTGAGGATTTCCAGTTAAAAATACATCTTGTTTACCTTTTGCCACAAGCTGTAAAAGACCACCGCCTCCTGGCATTATTCTATTATATATTGAAGATGGTAAGCGTAGCAATAACGCAACATTTTTCAATATTACAAAACAGAGTAGAGAGATGGCTCTTAGTCAGAGATCACTAGATTTAGATATATTAACGCTTCGGCAAGTATATGCTCGCGGATCAAGTAACTCTTTAATTGCATCAAATTATGCTCTACTATCGGATGGAAAGGGTGGCACTTACTGGAGCACAGTTACATTGGGGAGCAATAGCGTTGCTGGTGATGGTGGCGGTGGTCTAGCAATCTCTAGTTTTTCATCCATAATAGGTGTATCATTTACAACATCAAATTTAATAGCAACAAATATAAATACAAATACAGTTACAACAAATAATTTAAACTATACATCATTTACTTATAATCTACAAACATGTAATATATTTATTAATCCGAATTTTAATAATGCTGCGTCTTATCCAGAACTTGTAACATCAAATTTGAACTTTTATCTTAATGCATCCTATATAAATTCATATTTATTCTGTACTTCTCCGAGTAATCTGAATTTTGTTCCGCCTGGTGTAACCCCTCCAATTGGCCCTATAAATTCATATACAGGTCATACTCAAGGCAATTTTTTTACCCTTAAAAATATGGGGTCAAATGTCCTAAATGTATGTACAAATCCTACAACAGCATTTCCTGTTATTACTAGTACATCGGCGACATTCTTCTATTTAGGTGCGCCTCAGAATTTTTGGACACCCATGTAGATGGCAGCAGTTCCTGGAATATTAAGAAAATGGAATCCTGGAATAGTTCCTGGATTAGCTCTTTGGGTAGATGCGACAGATAGTTCAACTCTTACAATGGCTAATACATCAAATATATCTGCTATAAGTGATAAATCGGGATTAAATATACAATTAGTACAAGATCAGCAAGCAAACCAACCATTTTTAAGAAGCAATATAAATAATTTACAAACCATAGGTTTTGCTGGCTCGAATTTTGTATCAACAACAACAACTTATTTTCCATCTCTTTTTAATAATAAAAGTAATATTTCTCAATTTACAGTATTTAATTCAACAGGTAATAACGCCTTACGAGGAATTACAAGTATAACAGACCCAACTTTTACATTTAATGGGTCTAATTTTTCATTTGGTACAACTCCTAATAATTTAAGATTATTTAAAAATGGAAACGGTCCAAATACTTCTATTTCACCATTACTTTCAAATGTTTTTATGGAAGGATTTTTAGAAAATAATGTACTTACTACATTACAACTTTCATGTAATTCTGTAGTTGCTACAAATACTATAGTAACACCATTAATGAACAATTTATCACAATTTTTTATAGGAAGGCGTCCTGGCGCACTTACATTTAATGGAGATATTGGAGAAATACTATTCTATAATAATAATGCTTATACTACGAATTCACCATTTAATCCTCAAATAGAAGGTTATTTTGCGTGGAAATGGGGACTTGTGGCCAGTTTATCGAATGGTCACCCTTATAAGAGAAGACCACCATCATAACGGTCTAAACCATTAAGGTCTCATCTTAATTAAGATGAATGCAACAGCAACACCAACGCATGCAAAACATCCTATAACAGGTGCTCCAATTCGCATTATGCGCACTGGAGCACAGATCTGGAAAGATGCGAAAATCCTCTATTGGCTTCGAAGCCAAGAACAATATAATACTGTTGAAACTGTCTCAACAACTCTTGAGAATACAGAAACAACATTTATTGCTCTACTTGATACAACAGACGAAGTATTTGAATATCTCTCTACACCATCTGCTGCTAAAAAAGGAACAGTGCTTTTACCAAAAGAGACAATTCTTTCGGATAGATTTCCAAAAACTCTTACGAATATATTATGTCTTGAAGAATTACATCTTCTCTTTCCACATGTAGGGTCAGTTCCATTTGACGGGACACCACAACATGCGGTTTTCCTCTTCGCACAAGTTCTGAGATACTCATATATTGTAGGTGCTCAGCCCTCAGAACAGTATGTCTCTGATAAAATCACCTATAAGGATCCGTCGACAGTTCCTCCACAACTGTGGCTTATTACACAGTATTATGAATCAGATTCGCCCAAAAGAACACGGGAAATTCGTCATTGTCTTGAACAGAATATTCAGAACTCTTTCATAGATAAGATTGTTCTTTTGAATGAAACTGGGAAAGGTGCGCGAATTACTTCTTCGAAAGTAGAGCAGATTAATAATACACGTAGGCTACACTATTCGGATGTATTTCGTTATATTTATGAGAAAGTTCCAACCAATACAATTGTTGCTTTCGCAAATAGTGATATCTATTTTGATAATACACTGATACATTTATGGCAAGTAAATATGAATGGACGTTTTATTGCTCTACTTCGTTATGAAGGATCACCGCCTAAACTATTTGGTCCTCGCCCAGACAGTCAGGATGCCTGGATTGTTCTTTCGGATTCTGTGAAAGCAGCAGACCCGAGTTGTATCATGAATTTCGAATTCCCTTTTGGCAAAAATGGGTGCGATAATGCAATTGCCTATGAAATGCTTCGTCAAAAGTTTGTAGTTGTTAATCCTGCTTTAACAATTAGAACACATCACGTTCATGAATCTGGTGTACGAACATATGTGAGAAATGATGTGATTGAGAAGCCTGTTTTCTTATATCTGGATCCAACACCTATACAGGATTTTGAACCTATATCTAATTCTTCCTCTAATTATAAGATAATTGAGCACAAAGAATTAGATACTACTCCAAAATTCCTAAATGAAAAGGCCGAGAAAATCTTCACACAGATGATTCAGCGTAGCCAAACCAAAGAGCCTTGGCAGGGCCTCCCTGCGATTAAAGAACATGTTCGAAAATTTACAAATAGTTTTCAGACATTAACAGGCCTTGTATATGGATATAACCATCTTATTATTGAGAATACAGATGAAGCACGGGACGCGTGGGGAAAGACGCGGCTTTCTATACTTCAACCAGCTATGCCCACAGATTCTTCTATAGCGGTACCTCTTAGCGATGAAGTCGCTGCTAACCCTCATAAGTACATGTTATTCTATTTATCCCGTGTACTTTCTGTAAGGAAATATATAGGAGGAGGGCACGCATTTTATGGACCTGATGCGGATCTTGAATGGCTTCGTCTATTTAATTGGAGTGAGTCGAGGCTCCCCCTCGTTAATCGGAAAACCACTCCGCAAATATTTTCAAAGGAAGTATATTCTGTATCGCATCGTAAAACCTTGTATATGGAAGATATAGAAGCACTAAGAAGTTATTTAGCCGGTCCATTCTATCGTATAGATAAGGATAAACTACATGTTACAATTGTATCAAATAAGTATGAAGATATTCTTTTTGACGCCTTAGAGGCTGAGGGACATGAAGTGAAGATATATTCATCAGAGACTTCAACTCCTCAAATTGCACGAGAGGTTCTATCACAGACAGATGTACTTGTTTTGTTTGATACTCCTGAAATAATGTGGTTAGTGCCAGAGGGGGCACAGGTTATCGAGTTCCAGGATGATGATAAGCCGTCAAACTATGCTGCGACAGTGTCGGCAGCGTGTGGCCATACACATACAATTATCCCTCTTACAAAGGCTCTTGAGAATAATAAAAAATCTACAATCTGCTCGTCTGTTCTTTCTGTTATTACTAGCAGTAAATCAACAGATGTTGCGAAGCCTGTTCTAAGGCTCCCTGTTGGTTTAACAGGACTTCATGGGCACGCAGGGGATTCATTTAGAGAACTAGCACGTATGTGGGGTGCGAAGGGTCTAGTAGATATTGAAGAGACATCTGATCCTGGGAAACCATTCTGTTCACTCGTAACTAAACTGGATGGCGAAGTCATTCTATATGATCGTCCAACATATAAGTGGCTTACCGCTTATAAACAATCTAACCAGAAGATGTTAGTTGGTAATCCAGAACCAGAAAAGTCAACACAGAAGCCTTGGATATTCTGGGGGCGTCATCCGAGAGTCTTAGAGATTGCTGCAGCAATGCCGCTTGTACCCTATAAGGGAAGAACAAATAAGTGTGTATTTATTGGCAATATTGAGAATAATGTACAGGCAGAAAGACGTCAGGGAGTATGGAAGAGGGCGTGCGATTTTTGGCGTCTTAACGCAGAGCCGCAACTTACACAGGCGGAATATTTTACTGCGCTTGCTACTTCTAAATTCAGTCTCTGTCTAGCAGGCTATGGTAATAAGTGTCATAGAGAAGTCGAATCAATGGCGATGGGTTGTGTATTACTCTGTGCCCCAGAAGTTGATACTAAAAGTTATGCGAATCCTTTGAAAGAGGGTGTACATTTCTTTCGGGTAGAGAGTGCTGAGAATGCTCTAGATATTATAGCATCAGTTGATGAGGCCACTTGGCAGCAAATGTCTGATGCCTGTCGCGCATGGTATACAGATAATGCGAGTGTAGAGGGATCTTTCAAAGTCACTATGGCTGCGGTCAAAGAGTTTTCTAGAAAAACTGGCAGAGTTGGTTCCGCGACTACTGCTGCTCTAGCACAAAGGGGGGGTCTAAAATTTGAAACCATTTTTTCCCTTGCAAAAGCAACTGAGCAGCAAAATGGTGAACAAACTGTACACTAAGGATTATAAGACATTTGGCGTAAATGGAGAAATTCGTCTAGAAAGTATAGATAGAGCTCTTCCAGGAGATGAGATAGAGTTATCTGATGGTAAAGAAAAATGGATTGTCACCCAAAGGGCGGAGCATCCGACTCTTGTAGGGATTCTCGATATAAAATCAAAATACATATATGGAATGTCATCACGGGGGACATCCCAATATCTCTTTACACCTTATAATGAATCGTATCCACCATTCATTGTAGGATGTGCTGATAAGAACAAGACGCATAATAAGATTGTTCTTATTCGGTTCTCAGATTGGCCTGTAGGGTCTAAATTTCCAAAGGGACAACTTGTTCAGACACTTGGTGTTGCCGGCGATTTTCAAGCAGAGGCGAAAGCACTCTACTGGTATTATTCGCCTTGGGTGTATCGTCAAATTCCAATGAGTTCTTGTCGCAATAATAACTCTGAACGATTAGATCTTACAAATAAGTACACCTTCAATATTGACCCACCTGGCTGTAAGGATATCGATGATGTTCTAACAGTTTATCGCAACAACAACAACAATAATAATAACAATTCTTGGGTGCTTGTAGTTACTATTGCAGATGTAGCAGATATTATTGACACTAATTGTGAATTAGACCATCATGCTATGAAAACTGGCCAGAGCCTCTATAGTAATTTCTTGTCTCCGCGGAATATGTTGCCGCCAGAACTTTCAGAGGATATACTTTCACTTATTCCAGGAAATGTGCGTCTTGGAGTAAGTCTTGTGCATACATTTATTGGAAATACACTAATATCAAGTAAATTTATGGAGACTATTATCGAGAATAAGGCTTCTTATACATATGATAATGTTGAAGCAACTCTTGACCCAGATACTCTAAAAATGACACGCCAGGCAGCGAATATTCTTGGTTGCGAAGATATTAATGACCCTCACAAGTGGATTGAGACATTTATGGTAAATTATAATAAGAATGTGGCTGCCACACTTTATAAACATCAGGTAGGAATATTTCGTGGACAGAAACCTGAAGCGCCCCTAGAGAAGTATCAACGCATCTGCCCTGAATTAGCACATCAGGCAGCTATATTTACTGGACCAGATAATATTCTTGAACATACATCTCTTAATGCCCCAACATACTGTTATGCGTCGAGTCCTATTCGCCGCTATGTAGATATTGTGAACCAGCGGCTTCTAAAGATCATTATTTCAAAACAGTGGGAACTTCTGATTCTTTGTAAGAATGATGATTTTAGTATTCTAGCAGAAAAGATGAATATCTTACAGAAGGGAGCAAAGCGCCAATCACGCGATGACTTCTTCTTGAGCCAGTTAGCAGCAGGAGAAACAGGAGAAAAGCGAACAATTGAAGGGGTCATCTTTGATATCACAACAGAGAAACTGAAGGTATATGTCCCCTCGTGGAAGCACTTTATTAAAGTTCTTCGCAGAGATGAAAAAACCGAGTCAACCATCTCTGAGGGAGATCAAGTTACTCTTCGCTACTTCTATAATGCTGACCAAGTCGGATGGAAAAATCGTATTGTATTTCAGATTGTAGTATGAAGTCCTTAGAAGATCAATCATCACAGACGCAAATAGAGACTCTCGCCCCATGCCATTGCCCCAGAGGGCATTACAATATTTTTTACTTCTGTCAACTTCTCAAGCATCGTAACATCTGAGCGCAAGGTGGCAAGGGATATTAACTCATCAAGCATATTATTCAAACTCATTACAAACTTATATAGATTACCCTCATATACGCCAAACTCAGAACAGATTTGAGCGACCCCCTTTTCCCCTCCAACCCAAGCAAGACCGATTTCAACCCAGTATGTACTAAGATCCCAATAGTCACTGAAAGTAATCCCACACGCACTCTCTTTCTCATAACACTCTTCTGTAAGGTCCTTCATTTTATTTAGAGTATCGCGCAACTCAGGAGATACACGGAGGCTTGCGAGTGACGGTGAATTCTCTGCGTCAGAACCATCAGAAGAGAATAAACTTAGAAGCCCTACAAAGTCTACAGGGCTCAAAGCAGCGAGCCAGCCGCGGAAATATGCCTCTGGAACAAGAATCGGATGTGCTTCATTAATCTCTGTAGCACAAGTACCCTTCTCTGTCAGTACACCGCCTCCTGCCATAAAGCCCATCTCTTCTAGAAATTTCACATAGGGCGCAACAAGTCTCTCTTCATATCCCTCTCCATAAGTCGCCATCTCTTCTGAGCACGCTGCAATCTTTACCTTCAAAGCAGGATATTCTGCGACCACCTTCTTCCATCGCGGTCCCATATGAGAGTTCTCCCACGTACCAACTTCACGCTGAAGACGCGCCCTCAAATCCTTTGCGGCCATTGACATCAACTGCTTCTTTGCGAAGTACTCTGCTAGCCCTTTCTCATCATCTTCTGTAAGGGATAATGCCGCTTTCTTTGCTGTTAACTCGGTTAACTCTTTCTCAACAAGTAGACGACTCGCCAACTGCTGTTTATACCAATAGGACTTATGGAGAATATCCTTCCAACGCTGTTGGTCTCCATCCATATTTACTTGGAAAGCCTTCATTAAGAAGTCATAGCCAAAATCCATACGAGATGAGATGAGGGCAGAACCACCAGTCATCATCTTTCGCACATCATCCACACTTGCTACATCTCTCTCATCGCGCGGCAAATAGATAACTGTTCCAAGTTTATCTTTTCCACGACGACCTGCACGTCCAGCCATCTGAATATACTCATCTGTCTGAAGCATTCGTCTCCCTTGTGCCTGATCACAATACTTCTTATAATCCAAGAATACAACAGTCTTTGTTGGCATATTAATACCGACTGCAAACGTCTCTGTACAGAACATCACCTTCACTAGACCCTTTCCGAAGAGAATCTCAATGATTTCCTTCAGAATTGGCTGAAGACCACTGTGATGAAAAGCAATTCCTCGGACTAGAAGAGACCGAATAGTATGATACTGCTGCGATGATGCTAACTGCGCTCTATAGCGACTAAGATGGAAATCAAAGATGTTCTCAATCGCTGCCGCATCAGAAGTATCTACAAGACTCCCTTCTACTTGTGCTGCGTAGCGTTCACAGAGGGCCCGAGAAAATACGAAGAAGAGGGCAGGAAGCAGTTCCTTCTCATAAAGCATTTTCACACAGGAGTTGAGTTGATACGTGAAACTCTTCAACTTTACTTTCCCTTGCTCAGCACCAATGACCTGGCCAGCCTCGCGACCTGCTACACGCTTCTTGTGATCCGCATGCTCATCAACGAGCCGGTCACGCGCCTGTAGCCACTGTCTATATGTTGTATCAATAAACCGCTCTTTCTCGTCCATTACAGGGACTAGAGCCCCATCAGTATTAATAATATAATGTGTAAGGGGTACAATACGATATGTTGTGGAGATGAGGTGAATTGGCTTCTGCTTCAGGTCACCGAGCCACGAGGCGAATGCTTCAGGCTGCGCAATTGTTGCTGACAACAACACAAGGTTAATTTCGCGTGGCAACAGAATGAGAGTTTCCTCCCAGACCTTGCCGCGCTCTTTATTATTAATATAATGGACCTCGTCAAAGACAACAGCATCCAGACCATCAAGAGACATACCAGCAGTTAGACCAACATTCTCTGTAAGGGAGCCCTTCTTATATAAGAGGTTTCGCAGAATTTCAGTTGTCATGACAACAATTGACGCGTCAGGTTGAAACTTGATATCACCTGTAGCGATACCTACACGGCCTGGATACATCTCCTTCAGATCGTGGAACTTCTGGTTTGAGAGAGACTTGATTGGGGTTGTATAAAAGACACGCGCACCCTTTGCCAACGAGTGAGCGATTTGATATTCTCCTACTAGTGTCTTACCCGATCCTGTCTTAGCAGTGACCAAAACATTCTCATCGCGCGAAATCGCAGCAATCGCATGCTTCTGAAAAGGGTCAAGTGGAAACTTATAGTCGGTTGCCATCACCTCAGGGAGATTATGGCATTCCGACTTCGGATCTACAATACGTAGAAATGGGCTCGTCATTCTTTTTGTGAATTATTATTATTGACCCAGGCGTTTCAATTTTTTACGACCCCCCACATGTCTTGCTCCTCTGTAATTATACTTCTCTAGAACTTCTCTAGAACTTCTTACAAGTTCCTTCGCTTCACTAAAGACCTAAGAATCCCTTCCCCCACTTAACAGTCTCCTCAATACGTTTTGCACTCATAATACTCTTGTATGCGCGTAAATCAAAGAGCCGTCCCTTAAATAACTCATCACGACCTGCGTCATATTGAGACCCCAGGTTATAGGAGTTACTCTTGCCAATATAGTTATTCGCTGTTGACGAATTCTGTGGAAGCCATCCAGCCGGTTGGACAAATACTTTGACACCATTAATCCAGACGGCAATATCTGGTCTAAAAGCATCGTTATTATCGGCTGTTATAACAACATGCGTCCATTTCTGTAAGGGAATAGCTCCTTTGACTACAATACGCATTTTGCGCTGTTGAGAATCCCATATTTCATAGAGAAGATCCGCTACTTTAGCATCTGCTGTTTGCTTCACGCCTGGCCTTATAGGAGGAAAGTCTCGCGGAGAAATGGCTGGTCCAGGACAATCGAAGGCTTCCACATTTGCGGAAGAAGTCTCCATAAGACGTTGAGGAGTTGTCTCAACAACTCTCTGGGCTCCGCTGGGTTTTTCAGGAACTGTTGAAGGGCCGCCACAGAGGAGGGGTCGAACCTCGGCCCCTTCAGAGATATTTGGATTTCCTCGGCCAAGAATACCAATTTTAATATTATCACGCGCAGATCCATTACCAAAATCTAGAATCACAGCATTATTTGTGAATTCTTCAAAATATACCCAGAAAGAGAAGGCTCGAAGTGTGCGAAGGGCGATCTTATCACCAAACTCTAGGGTCTTACTATCGCCAACTCGCAGGTATTGATCGATTCCATTAAATATAAGTGTCCGAGCAATTGACGGTGAAGGGTCTGCCTCTTCAATTGTTAGGCCACCTGCTTTATAGAGTTCTAAGTTCTGCGCATAATCAACCATATCATCTCGGAAGCGGAGCCAGAAGAGAACGCCGTCGTAAAAGGATAAAAGTGTCTGGATTTCGGCTGGCGGAGCAGTATCCTGTTGAAGGACAGGGCCAAAGCGAAAGTCGCCGGCTATACTACAACGGGTCTCAAAAGTCTCGGAGTCTACTTTTACAATGCGACAGTAATCAGCGCGACCTGAACCAGTTGTATCACGCATGTAATCATCGCGACTCCATTCTGAAACCGCACCAACCTCAGTTCTGAATGATAAACTATTCAGATTCTCCGTGCCGGCAAGGGCACAGGCAAAGAAACGATCTTTATCGCTGCTGCTGCTACCTTTGGGCACAACCATGCGACACCAATCATGCTCTGCTCCAATACGCTGGACATCAACATATCCATTAAAGTATCGTTTATCAGTAATATATGCTCCTTCTTCTGCCCCAGGTCCAATGTCACCTCTACGAGGGATAAACTTGCCAAAGTAGTTTCGATCTGTCACGGGGACAAGCGCAGCAGTAAAGCCTTCTTTTATCATATTTGGCGCGACAAGTTCTAACCCAACAGTTATAAGTATAAGTACAACTCCTACCATTAGAGCTGTACGACTCCACCCAGACATTCTCTATATGAAGCGTCAATGATTTATAAAGCAAAACGCATTCTAACTTAGAGAATGTCTGGCGGCCTTCACTTCACAAATACATACACAAGAGGTGGCGCCCTTATAGGGGAAGGTGTATATGGTTGTGCTTTTACTCCTCCTCTTAAATGCCGAGGCAAACCAAAGAATCCTACAAATCTTGTGAAGCGCCGAGTCGGAAAACTAACAAACGATTATGACGCCTATTGGGAGACTACAATTACAACTCGTCTAGCACAACAGGCTCTTGCGAAGAACTACTTTATTCTCATTGAGGAATCTTGTATACCTGATAAACGTAATGAACAAGATGAGGCTGAACTCGGCGAGTGTAAAGCAATACAGGGGCGCAAGATAAAGAGCTTCAAACAGATTACTATGCCATATGGTGGAATTTCACTTACAATGGCGCAGATTAATATGGCAAAGTTTGATATAATGTCTTTTACACAGCATCTGCTTGAAGCAGGAGCACTACTACTCCTGTCAGGGATAGTTCATTCAGATCTTCATACTAGTAATATTGTACTTGACGAGTTTCAAGTGCCGCGACTAATTGACTTCGGTATGGCTATTATACCAGAGACACTTGATAAGAATTCATTTGAGTTTCTGAGACGTCAACCGGATTTTCAGTTTAATCAGGAGCCTCCAGAGATGTCTTACTTTTGGGCAGCGGCTGCTGGAGTAACTGATGCTGAGACCCCGTATGATATTGTAAATGATAAGAAGATTTTCAAAGATATTCAAGGAGTTCTAGAAAACAGATCGCCGGCAACAGAGATTGAGATTTTTGTAAGTAAATCCAAGGCTATACAACAGAAGGATGGTATTTCTTTGATTAAGACATATTGGCCACAGTATGATGCTTGGTCTATTGGGGTAGTACTTGTTCAACTCCTTAGATCTTTAACAATGTATAGAGAGTTTCAGCAAAATCCGACTTATGCTAACAACAAAGAGGTGTTAGAAAAAGTTTTGATGGGATTAACGGAAGCGAGCCCAATGAAACGCATAGATGCGATTGAGGCTCTTAGTATTTTGATGGCTGGTGGCGGCGCTGCTTCTGAGTCTTTCGTTTTGACCGAACTCGCCGGCGAGTGGTTGAAGCAGAGGCGACAGCAGCGCGCTTCGCTCTAGATCTGTGACGGCTGTAGCCTCCAGATGCAATCTTAAGCGTCTTATCACGTGGAATACAATAATATCCACAAAAACTGTTGTAATCTAATTCATGATCGCCTTCCCTTTCTGATGGATAATAACGTCCAGCAAGAGCAGGATCATAAATTGGGTCGCCGAGACTGTCTTTATTTGTTACAGGCATAGCTCCAGGCTTATGCGACCATAGACCATTTGTATCTTGGCGATAGTAATGAAAATCCGCAGAAGGGTCTACTACTGTTGCAATTTTTGAAAAACCGCGCTTACAACGACCAGTAAAGCCAATAGGATATCCTCCGTCCGAATCCGCAAGAGTACGAGCCATTGTATCAGCACATGTTTTACCATCTTTTCCGCTTAGACGGCGAAAACCACTCTTGATTCCTGGACCATGGAAGGGAACATTACAATTTGAACTATTTTGACAATTTGCTTTTTGGCCCTCATCAATAACACCAAATGCGTATGCGAAGCAGTTGTGTGAATGTCGTATAGATGTATCTTTATTATACTTGTCAGGGTCGTATATTGGTTCTGATCCGCTCATAGGGCTTTGGCGCCCGCAACCTTTGAGAAGATGTTTGCGACAAAATGGTGTTCCAGATACGATAGGTCGGTCACACTTTGATGAGCATTGACATTTTTCTGATGTCATCTTTGCCTCCTTCTGCTCGAAAGCCCTATATATAAGCCCGATTTTTAGACTGCTGACCCATCTTCAATAGGCGTTATTGGGTGTTCAGGTGTTGGATGATAGAGTGCTTGGCCAGCATGTGGTAGCTGTTGCGGCTGTATAGAAACATAATCATCACTGTTATGAGCTTGTACACGTGCTATGGCATCTCTACTACTACTCCTGCTGCTGCTGTTGTTGCTCCCAACTTGGTTCGTAATATTTAGATTCTGATTTGCATCATAGAGGCGAAAGTATTCAATATCAGTCTCTCGCATAATACTGCGGTCCACCGCGTGAACAAAGAATATAAATTGGTTCTGATGTGTTGTTTGAACTCCATTATTCAAGAGAAATCCACTATAGCGGCCAGTAAGTTCAGCATATTGATATCCTTCAGCTAGTAGTTGTGATAAAATAATATGAAGTAGAAAGTATTTCTTCTCAACACGAAATATTACTAATGTATTATTAATAACAGTCACTGTAAGGGAAAGGAACCAGGTAATCCAGAATATTGCTCGGACATAATCTTCCGTATTTGAAACATTTGTTAGTCCAGAGTATTGGATTGATAGCAGAGCAGGAACAAGTATACTACTAAGATTAGAAATAAAACGTCCATAGTGATATACAGAATCATATATCCATACGCGCCGTCTATAATCTTTAACTGCGCCTATAAAACGGGATTGTAGAACAATCTTATGTTGTTGGCTTAATTCACTAACCAGTTCTAAAAAAGTATTTTCAAATTTGGAAAGTTTACTATTATAGTTGCCCATATCTAATAAGACCTTATTTAAAAATTGAAATCTGATTTAAATCATTATTTGCTCCCAAAAATGGTAACATGTTCAAGATGTGGTCAAATTGGACATAATCGCAGAAGTGCGCAGTGTCCTCAACAACAGCCACAACAACAACAGCAACAACAGCCACAACAGTCACAGGCCCATCATGCAACCCTATATTCTTTACAATTTATGGCGGAAACTTTCATCGAACTGAATGCTGAACTTTATGACCGAGTACTAATTCACAATCGTCATTTTGCGAATGAATTTATCTACACACTAAATGAGAATGAAGTACATGAGAATGATGACCATAAAGTATTTCTAATTAAGATTACAGTACCTTCTACACTAAAGACTATTATAGTAAATGTTGGCGGCCCTCACAGGGAATATGACATGAATGGTATCTATGCGCCATCCTGGATTCTTGAAGCATTGAATATTAATGATTTAGGCCAAGTAACATGGGAGCGGGTACAACAACCACCTCTAAGGGCAACAAAGATTTCTCTAAAACCACTTGATCCTATGATGGCACATATTGATGCGAGGGCAGAAATTGAGGAACACTTGAAACTCTTTAATGTACTTCAGGAAGGTACCACAATTTCTGTTCCTCTGAGACCATTTGATAATTATATTGCGCAGGTATTTGTTGAGAAGTGTGAACCAGAGCCAGTTGTACTTCTCAGAGATGAAGTAGAATTGGATCTTCTTGAATCCGCAGTAAAAGATGAAGAGCCTCCACAAGAACCAGTCCAACCAATTTGGGATCCTTCTAGGAGGCCGCCGACCCCTATACCAGAAGAATCTGCAATACTTTTCGCACCTGAAGTGCTGCAGCCGCTAGGCCAAGATGAAAAAGCAGAGCGTCGGCGTATGATGGCGGCAGCGGCAGAGCGGCGGCGGGCAATACAGCAACAGCAACAACAACTATCTGTTGATGAAGCGAATTCCGCCAATGGAGGCAGTAACTAGTGCAGCACCAAGCATTCCTTTGAGGGATGGTGTCTCATATGCGAAGAGATTTCCCCAACCATATGCTGTTACAACTCCAATGAAAGACAATAGACTAAAGATGGAAGTAGGTAGCAAAGGAATCGCATAGAAGCGCATCAAATAGCCAACAAATCCAATAAAGACGTTAAAGAATATAAGAGGCACACTTGCAGACCAATCAGGCATTTTTTTCATGCCTATGAGGCCTCCACATAGGAGGAAAAAAGCACCTACATAAAGTTGTAGCATTGGATAGAGCGCGTTTGATGTTCCAGGAGCTACCTTCGCTACAATAAAAATTAGGGTCTCAGTTATAGCGGCTATTGCTATAGCAGCGAGCCCAAGAGCCCATGACGTTTTCTTCTTATCGGTTTGATTGCTGCTTTCGCTTTCATCCTTCTGGCTTAGGAGATAAACACCAATAATAGCAACTGCAAAAAAAGGCATCAGCACGAAATCAAAAGATTCGCCTAAAAATAGTACACCTGCAAGGATATTCAGAAGAGGGTATGTATAGAAGAGCGCCATCGCAGTACCAGCAGGTAGATTCGCAAATCCAACATAACTGGAGCCGATATGAACTAGATTCATGAGACCATATGCTAGACTTGAACTAGCAGCAGTCAATGAGCCCCATGTTGCAGATATATCGCGCTTTTCAGCCAATACACCTGTAAGGGAAGAATATGTACCAAGACGAAAGAAGAGTTGTGTTGCGAGATCTGTATTGACATTCTTTATAAGAATTGGATACAGAGATAAAGTTGCTTCACTGAGAAGCACCGCTAGGGTAGGAGTATTCATCTATAGTTTTAATATATCTTCTTTTGATATAGTGCGCCATTCATAAATTTTAGTATTATTATTTGGGTATTGAAAGGTTTCATGAGAGCATGTGCCATAGTTAAGTGGCATATAAGTAGTTATATTATTTGTATTAAAAAGAGCAGCTATCCAACTTAATGTTGATCTACTGCATACTAATACTTGTGAATGTCTCATTAGATTATAACATTTCAGAACATCTTCTGTATAAAATTTGGCATCTGGATATTTATTCTTAAAGTATGTTACATATTTTAAATCAACCTCATTTTCAACAGGCTTATGTATAAATAAATATGGAGATTCACATTCTTTCAAAACTTTATCTATAGATTCAGGATGCATTCCAAGATCTGCTCCTAGAAAATCCTCAACACGTAAATGTATAACTGTTTTATAAGAATATTTTACAGTTGGTATTGGGCCAAGGATATCTTTTGCTTGAAATGTAAATTCTTTTTTATGGGTGTGTATCTCTTCATTTGGGTGTTCATTAATATAATTAATAATTGGATCGAGATATTTTTTAAAAATTTTATCATGTTGATAAAACCCCTGTAAGGTGATATTAATAGATATAGGAGGGATAATATTTGTTTCTAAATTATAATTTATCCAGTTAATAAAATCATTATCACGAAAATTAGTATAGTATATGTTAGATTGTTCAGATAATTTTGCACCATATAAAATACAAAATAGTCTGGATACTAGATATCGAAATATATTATTTCCAACTCTTCCACCATTTCCAACTTCAATATAAAACATGTATATTAATTATACAATATCTTTTAAGTTGTAATATTTTTGGCCTAAAGATATATATATCTATACTTACATTATGGTATCAAAAGAGATTGAAGAATATTTTCATAATTCTATTAAAACATGTTCGTGGCCTTCCTTATATTATGGTGTATTTTCAGATATTATTAATGAGAATAATTATAAAATTACAGCTGAAGTTGGTTGTGGTTATGGTCAACATAGTAAGCATATTCTAAAAACAACAAATGTTAATAAACATTTTATGGTAGATAGTTATAAGTATTATGAGAATGATCAATTTAGTGATAGTATTAAAAATATTAATATTCCTAATTATACATTAGAGCAAAAATTCGATGATTTTTCCAATATAGTTAAAAAGGATGTTGAAGAGTTTGGACAGAAAGTACAATTTGTACGAGCATCAAGTCTTGAGGCTGTGAAACATTTCCCAGATGAGATATTAGATGCTGTATTTATTGATGCAAATCATGAATTTGAATATGTCATTGATGATTTAAATTCATGGTGGCCAAAAATTAAGAGTGGAGGAATAATGGCAGGTGATGACTACTGGATGGAAGGCGTTGCACGAGCTGTACATTTATTTGCTAAACAACATGACATCGAAATAAATTTTAAAACTAAGGATGGAACTGATTATAAGATCTTTTATTTTAAAAAGCTTTATGGAACTGATAAGATCTTTTATTTTAAAAAGCTTTAATTGAGATGTAGCATATTAATTTCTTGTTGTGTTATATACTTCCATTCATATATATTTGTTGAAATATTCGGATATTGAATAGTTATAAACTTATATTGTGGATAAGGATTTAATGGGACAAATATTGTACTATCTGTCTCATTAAGAATTCCTGCTACTAATGATAATGTAGAAGCTGCACACACTAGATATTTTGAATTTCGCATAATATTAAATGCATTTATCACATTAGTGTCATCATAAAAATAAGCTTCAGGATATTTATTTTTAAAATACATAATATACTTATTATCTAATTCATTTTCAATAGATTTAAAAACAAAAACAAAAGGTGGTTCGCAATTTTTAAGAACATTATCAATACTATATGGATGCATTCCTAGATCATTTGTAAGATAGTCTTCTATACGTAAATGAATAACAGTATTATAATTAAAATTAGTTATTGGAGCATTTCCTAGAAGATCTTTGAGATAATATGTTGATATTCGTTTATAATTTCCAAATGTTCCAAATTTTTCGTCAGGGTGTAATTTTATATAGTTAATAAGAATATTAATAGTTTTTCTATAAATAGTATCATGTATATAATATCCATTCATTACAATATTATTATTAATTTGTAGTAATGTCCCAGTATTCAAATAATTATTCATCCATTCTATAAATTTATCATCTCCAAATTCTGTAAATGATATATCCGTTACATCATCGTCCCCTTGTATTATAACAGCATCATATAATAATGCTATTAGTCTTGCGGCTAAATAATTGAAAACAGCATTGCCAAAACGACCACAACTGCCTATTTTAATAAAAAACATATGATTTTTACTATAGTTATTTTACTGTTTTCTATTTAAACCAAAATCCAAAAAATATAAATATGTATAAAATTTATCAATATTTATAAAATTGTTTCCTATATATTTATTGTGAATATTTCCATTAGTTTTTAACAAATGAAGGATGAATCCAGAATTCATTTTCATTCGGGCAAAATCCATCATAGATATATCCCTTTGAGACTAATAGTTCTCTACATTGTTCAGTTACACTTTCAAATTCACCAAGTGTTTCCATTAAGATTACAGAAATAGGGACATTCCAATCCCATGTCATTAACGCATCATACTCAGAACCTTCGACATCTAGAGACATAAAATCAACTTTAGTTATATTGTTTTCTTTTAATATATCACTAAATTTAGCAGTATTTACTTGTATTTTCTGTGTTAATCCAAATCTATTTTGAAAGGCTGGAACAATATTATTTTCTAATGAAGAAACCGCTGCTGCAACAGAGTTTGTATTATTATTAACTAACATAGTTAGAGGACCTTCCTCTCTTGATATTGCAACATTATATGCTTTACAATTAGGCCTATTAATTTCAATCATATTAAACATATTAGTCTGAGGCTCGATCAAAATTCCGCTCCATCCTAATTCATCCTCAAAAAATTTAGTATTGGTAAGTGTTAAGCCATCAATCGCTCCTAATTCAATAAAAAATCCATTCTTTTTATCCTTAAAATACTTTTCATATACTATTTTATCTTCTCCGCATTGAGAATAGAATTTCATATAGTTTTATTTAGTATATCTTTTTTAAGTGGTTTTCTATTTATAAATCTACATATTTAAACCCAATTATGTATATTACAAATATGTCTAACAAATTAGAATTAATAAATAAAATAGAAAATCATATTAATTCGGTAAAAAATGAACCATTTTATACAGAAATAATTGGAAAAATAAATGAAGATTGTGAAATTATATTAGAATACCATCATGCTGGGTTTTGGTCTATTTTTAATAAGCTTATGAATTATTTATTATATTTTAAAAATATAAAAAAAATATCATTTAATGTAATACCTATTCAGAGTAATTTTTACGGGAAAGATGAATTATTCTCTCCGTTGTTTAAAATATATAACGAGAATTCAAACAATCAATCTCTTCTTAAAATAAATGCAGCACACTATATTACATATGAATTAACAGGATATTATGGAAATTTACTTCATGTAAAAAATACAAATTGGAGAACAGAATATAATCAATTATGGAATAAATATATTAAATTAACAGATGATATACAATACGAGTTTAATTCTATAAAGGAACAAATTATGAATCTTAAAGAAACGTATAAAATTATATCAGTATCTATAAGACATCCTAAAATTGCACATGAACAAATTCATGGAGTTATGCCTACACTTGCGCAATATGATATAGAGATTCTAAAATTATTAGATAAGTATGATAATAAATGTGTATTAATCCTTGCAACAGATGTACATGAATACGAAAAATATTTTAGAGAAAGATATTCACATATTACAATTATACATCCTTTTTCTGTAAAGGCAGGAGAACATCAGGAGGAAGCCCATAATGCAAATTATGATGGAAATAAAGAAATTGCTAGGGCAACACTTTTAACAGTGTTAATATTATCGCTAGGAGATCATTACATCCATCATAATTCAAATATGGCTACTGCAGCACTTTATATAAATCCAGATATGGAATCTCATTTTTTGTTTAGCGAATAGATATAAAGATATGATAATTATTAATAATCAGATGATCATAGTATTAAGTTTTGTAGGAGCACTTCCATCCTATATAGTAGAGTGTATTCATCAGACACGATTATTTTTTAAGGGGGATATATATCTTATTATAAATGATTTACAATCAGAGTATATTTCAAAACTTGAAAAATATAAAATTACTATTATTGATTATTTAACAGTAGAAGATATTAATTTTACAAATATAAAACAGGCATTTTATAGTAAGTTTAATATTATTCATGGGCTTACTGGGCGTGAAGAACTTTTCATCAGAAGTATTGAACGATTCTTTCTTTTACATAATTTAATGTTACAACAAAATCTATCAGACTGTCTTTTTATAGAATTGGATAATTTAATTTATGATGATCCTGACAAATGGTTAACTTCTTTCTCAAAAAAGGAGTTATCCTATATGTATGATAATGATGATAGATGTTCATCGGGTATTATGTTTGTTAAAAGTGCAAGTTCAATAGAAAATCTGTTAGAATATCTTCTTAGTTTTATAGTGTATCATAATGAATTAATTAATGAAATGACAGCGCTTTTTAGATATATGAATATTGATAGTAATAATGTTCAGATAATACCAACTTATTGGAAAAAAGAAGGAATTCCTGAATTAGCAAAACAGAATTTCGGAGATTATGAAGATTCTATTTTTGATTCTTTGAGTATTGGTATTTATCTTCTAGGAATTGATCCATTTCATAGAAGAGGAAAACTCGAAGTAGGATTACGTTCATGGTGGGGGGCGATTGATTATACTCAAGATAAATATGAATGGAGAGAGGATGAAATAGGACGAAAAATTCCATATATATTTGATGGGGAAAAATGGCTTAGAATTAACAATCTTCATGTTCATTCTAAGGATTTGAAGTCTGGTTTATCAAAATCTATTGAAGAATAGATATTACCTGTTTTCCAGGTATTAGAGTAAATTTATCATTAATATTCTCAAGGGTATTATTATTCTTGAGTGTGCTAATAATATAGTCACACATATAATCTAATGAGAATAACTTCTCATTTTTAGCTAATTCTTCTTTCATTTTTTGAATAGTAGTATTATCTAAATTATAAAGAATAGAGGGTAGGTTTGTAATATCCTTCTCATGAATAACAATAGAAAATAAAGAATAATCTAATATATCCCTGTAAGGGAGCCAGTTATGATCATCATAAATATATATTGGAATTGAACCTAAATATATAGATTCGAAGAATCTAAATGAACTTCGCCCATATCCGCGGGGTGAAAGACAGAAAGTGCTCCTTAATGTTAGACCGACAAAATTATTAATATCATTTATATTTACATTGACATCCCAACCTTTAGTTTTAATAATAAAACCTGGCTCAGTTGAAATTTGTTTAAGAGACTCTCGCAGTTTACATGTTTCTGAACCTACAAACGAACATAAAAAATCACGTTCATTTTGAACAGATTTATATATATTTGATAAAGTAGAATTTTTATCTTCATATATAAGTGGAAGAGGTATATGTCCAGAGCATGCTCCAAATATTATAGTATTTTTAGGAAGATTTAATAATACACAGTCATCATGTTGAACAACTGTGAAAAACTTTTGATTATTATCAAATTTAGAATATTCTTTATCTAGTATATCATTATATAATTTTTTACGTTCTTCAAATCCATCTGATACTTGTAGATTTGTCCAAAATACAGGTATATATATATAATTAATATCGTTCAATAATTCTTTATTTTGTAAAAAATACTCATAGAAAAATTCTTCCATATATCTTCCATTTTTAAATGGAGGATATATGTGAGGACTTGGACTTCTAAAGATATCTGGTAGTTCAAGGATTTTCATTTATATTATTAAAATATGTATTTATTTAGACTCTTGTCTGGGCATTTTTACTTAAATATTGTGTATATAATTTAGATAAAGGTTCTTCATAATAATATTTCATCATTCTTTCTCTTTGTTCTTGTAAGAGGTTTTTATAGAGCTCATCATTATTATCGAGTTTTAAAATAATATTAGAAACATCTTCAGGAGTTTTAACATTACATATATCTGGAATTAAATCCGCATACATAATTAATTCTTTATTTATTAAAACTAGAGAACCACAAGATATTGCTTCAAGTGCAGCATTTCCACGTATAACTCTTCCTAATATTTTAACAAAATATTTAGATTTATATATATTTTTAACATTTTCTAATATATTTTGATTATGTAATATAATATTGTGCCTAGTTATATCTTCTAAATATTTAAATTCTGGAAGAATTGTTGTACACGGTCGTTCTTTATTATTATTAATTTCAATAAATATACCATGTTTATTTTGAATATTATCAAGATATTTTATATTAATATCTTTAAGAGAATCTGGATGTAAAAAACTGTAGGGAAATCCTATAACATTACTTGGAAATGTTGATTGTAGATGAACTTGTTGATTAAGAAAAATATCATAATTTCCAAATACAGATCTCATATAAGTGTCATCATTATTGAAATTTTCACTTATATAATAGGACCAAAGTATATTAGGAAATTTAGAGATAATATTTGATGGAATACACATATTCATACAGATAACGATATTATATTTAGCCCAATTAATATCATTTGTATTGTGAGAAATTGATATTGTATCTGTATGGTTATGATATTCATTGTGTAAAAAATTAAGAGAAGGTAATTTATTTTCTTTTTCAAATGGGTTAAAATCTGTATTATCAAATATTTTTGATTCTTCAGAAGGGTCTTTTATTATAATAAAATCTGTATTAAATTTTTCAGCTAATGCTAGAGGTGGTACTCTAACTGTTGTTGTTTTGAGTAGAATAAATGGGTCATTTGTTATATCATGTATCCAAAGATCTTGATATTTAAATGATTTAACGAATGCTATATTTAATTTATCCATATTAATATAGATATATATATATATATTACCTTAAACCAATTAATATTAAATCTTGAGTGATTTAAATATTTGGGTCAGTTCTAGGGCCTTTTAACATTACATATTCATTATATTTATAGTCATATCTTTCCATATAATCATATAAAAATCCTTCATTGTCCATTATAGGAATCGGTTTCCATATATTTCGTATACACTGAAAATATAGACACATATATCCTTGATCAACTGCTTTACATATAGGGTATTCATTTAATAATTCAATTAATTTGGATACTGTATCATCTAAAATAATAGATGTATCAAATAATAACATAGTAGTCTGTAAATTATCTTTAATAGTCATATCAAAATTATTATATAGTTTCTTAACGATATCAGGTTCATTAGTTAAATTAAATTGATGATCTAAATTCCAACGAAAGTAATTATAAGGATAAGAATTTGAATGTGCTAATAATACATCTTTACAATCTAAGTTTAAAATTCTATAAATATTATTATATATATGCATGCCAGCATCAATATATAATACTTTATCCCATTGTTTAAAATAAACATCAAATACATAAAATTTATGAAGAATAAATAGTTTATTTTTAGCATCATATCCCCAATCAAATTTAGCACGTTCTAAAACAGTTAAATAAGTGGAACTATCTATTTTGGGAAATTTTTTTAGAATTAAGTTGTAAACACTTTTTAGTTCTTCTAGTTTATATAAATATGGCTCTATATCTTCATCAAAAAATAAAACTATATCATCTATATATCTACCATTTACTCTTAACTCATGGATTGTTTTGGCTGCTCGCATTATCTGTTTACTATTACACATAAGAATAATTACTTGCTTCATTTAAAAGTATATTAATATATTTTTTTAAGCTTCTAATTTATACCATTATTTTTCAATAATCGTATTATTAACTAAAAAATTTTCAAAATTATCACTATCAACAATCATATTTAATTCATAATCAAACTGTTGAATTGTATTATATAAAAAATAATTTATATTTAAAACTTCACATATATTTTTAAAATGACCATGATTCATTCTATTATCTTTTGGAAGAATTTCAACTATTTTTGTATTAGGATTACTAAATAGAGATAAAACAAGTGCTGCACCATGAGGAGAAATTACAGTGTTTGCATCATTAAATAAATTAATTTGTTCTTCAATTGTAAGGGTTTCCATTTCAATAAATTTAAATCCGTTTGGTTTTAAAATATCATTATAAATTTGATCTTCATTTATTATATGTCTTGCTGAAATATTCTTATGGGTAGGTGCTAAATGATTGTATTTTCTTGATATATATATTTTTTTATTCTTATCAATTGAGTTTTTAAGAAATTTATTATAATAATTACGTATGTCAATATATAAATTATAGGGGAATGGTTCATCCCATTTTTTATAATCAATTATATCCATATTAGGCTCTTCAAAATCTGAAATTAAGATCTTTTCAGGAAATAAAGAAAATAATTTATATAATACACTATTTTTATCCAAATTTTCAAAATAAATAGTACATATCCCTTCAGGTAATTGTTTAATAAATGAATAACTATCAAAAATTGCATGGTACAAATTATACTGATGTACTACATAATTAATTATAATTTTAAAATTCATATATATTTAAAGAATATATTCTTATGTTCTTTAAATATATATGAATGGATTCATACCAATAAATAAAATATGGATACTCAGTTAATAGAAATAAAGACTATATTCAAAAAGAAAATATGTACTTATGGAATAAGAGTATCGTGTAGAAGGATCTTAATACTATTTAAAATAATATGCTATATATATGTATATAATATGTTTATAGCATATAGTTTTATAGGTAAGCTTCCATCATATATCGTGGATACAATTCATCAAGCAAGACTTTTTTTTGATGGTGATATTTATTTAATTACAAATGATATGAATTCAGAATATTTAACTACAATTTCTAAATTTAATATTAAATTAGTATCATATGATACTGTAAGGCATACTGAGTTTGATAATATTTTAAAGATTCATAATAGTAAATTCTCAATTATTGGTGGATTAACTGGAAGAGAAGAATTATTTATTAGAAGCTTAGAGCGATTCTTTTTATTATTTAATTTAATGAAAATAGAAAATTTAAGTGACTGTCTATTCTTAGAGTTAGATAATTTAATTTATGATAGTCCACATAGTTGGTTGAAAGGATTTTCATCGAAAGAATTAGGATATATGTATGATAATGATGATAGATGTTCATCTGGACTAATGTATGTAAAATATCATACTTCAATGGATACACTACTATATTATTTATTACATTACATAGAGACATCTACTAGTTTTGTAGATGAAATGACAGCATTATATAGATACTATATAAGTGATAGTGATAAAGTGCAGATATTACCTACTTATTGGAAAAAAGAGGGTATTCCTATAATGGCAAATACTAATTTTGGAAATTTTAAAGATTCGATTTTTGATGCATTAAGTATTGGATGTTTTTTGTTAGGAATTGATGTATTTCATACAGGTGGAGTAGTTAAAACTGGGTTAAAATCACCGTGGGGGTCAATAGATTATACACATGATATATTTGAATGGAAAATTGATGATTATGGGCGTAAAATTCCATATATATATACTGGCGAAAGATGGATAAAAATAAATAATTTACATGTACATTCTAAACAACTAATTAATGGTATTTCATTGCCAATATACTAGTAAATTTATATGTAATTAAATATGTATTATTAATAGAAATATCTTCGAACTATATCTTTAAATTATTGCCATAAGTCTGATATATAAAATCTATTAGGATCTGTAAGTGGTTCTTTTAATATAATATATTCATTATAATTACAGCCCCCTCTTTCCCAATAATCATATAATAGACCATAACTATCTCTAATAGGTAATGGTTTCCATATATTTTTAATAGAAATAAAATATAAATTAAATATTGTTTGATCATTATATTTAATTAAAGGAGCATATTGATTTAATAATGTATATAAATTATCAAAAGTATCATTTTCAATTATAGATGAATTAAATAATAAGAGACCTGATTGAAAATGATCATCAAGATCTAAATTACAAAAATTTTTTAAATCATTTACAATTTCTAGATCTGTTTCTAATTGAAATTCATGTGATAATTTCCAAATACCATAGTGGCTAGGATAGCAATTTGAATGTGCCATTAATTTATCCGTTGGATTAATATTTAATAATCGATCTATATTATTATAAATATGCATGCCAACATCAATGTATAAAATTCTATCCCATTTTTTAAAAAATAAATCAAATAGATATAATTTATGAAACTGAAATAGTTTATTATGTTTAGGGTATTTATCAGTCGATTCATTTTTAATAAATGTTATATAATGTGAAAGATCTAAAGTTGGAAATTGTTTTAATATTACATTATATTTAGTTTTAATATCTTCAAGAACATTTGTATTTGTAAATTCATTATCATAAAATAGTAGAATATCTCCAGAATAATCTCCTTTATTTCTTAATTGATCTATTGTATTAATTGCTCGTTGAATATATGTATCATTAGAACAAATTGCAACAACATGTTTTATCATGTATATAATATGTTATACTTAATATTTAGTATTTAAATAGTTAATGTATTAGTATATAATAATAAATGTCTATATTATATGATAATATAAATAATTTCAAAATATTTGATGATAAATACTTATTTTTTGATATATTTGCTAGAAATAATCAAATAATATTGATATGTCCATCGTATATAAATATAAATGAATATATTAGTATTGTATATAATGATACACTACTACCTTTAGTACATATTGATGGAACAAATAGTGCTATATATATATTATATTATTCTTTATTGGAATCTCTTCCTACTTCTAGTATATCATGTAAAGTATTTTATCAAGATCAGTATAAAGAATTTAATATAGAACATGTAATTTTTGATATTAAGAGGTATACAATTATTCAAACAACATTATTCAAAGATGATTATTTTTTATTAAATATGTTTACTAATTATTATAAAACAAAACATGGAATTGAACATTTTTATATGTACTATAATGATGATATAAATAAAATAGATATGAATAATATTAATAATAAAGATTCAATAACATTTATTGAATGGAATTATGATTATTTTTATCCATCATTTCCAACGCATAGTGCTCAACCTGCACAAATTAATCACGCGTTTTTGAAATATGGAGTTGTATTGTCAGAGTATATGTTATTTAATGATCTTGACGAGTATATATATATTAATAATACTAATAACAGAATAATTGATATATTATCTGATATATCTTTTAAAAAATACAGTTTAATAGTATTTCATAATAATTGGTGTAATACTATAGATGATAAAATACCTACAAATTTTCCAAATAAATTTTTAAGACAAAATATTATTTTACCATATCATTATAGAAGTAAATTTATTTGTAAGACAAATGATATTAATATAATACTATCTATTCATGGATGCGATTATTTTACAAAACAAAATGCAGAGGTTTTAGATGATAATAATTATTTACTATTTCATTTTTTCAAATGGGCTTCTAATGATTTTAATAGAGATAAATTTATAAAAAATTTTACAGATACTTATGAATTTGAGTTATGTATTTAAACAGTATATATAGTATTATAATTATATGAAAAATCTTATATATTATACAATTGGCTATAAAAGTTCATATATTGAACTACTAGAATTATCGTTACTAACATATTCAAAATATAATAATAATGATAACACTGATATTATTATTATATGTGATAAAAATATGATTAACGAATGTAAAATATATGAACACGAATATAAAAATCTTAAAATATTAGAAAATGATATTTCTAATACATCAGAAGAAGCATCTATTAAAAAACTATCAATATTTAGATATGATGATATACAAAAGTATGATAAAATTATATATTTTGATTCTGATATATTATTTCATACAAATATTGATAAGTTATTTGAAGGAATAAATGATAACAATATGTTGTATGTTTATACAGAAACAGAAGATTTACAAGCTCATTCTAATTATTTACATTCTTTATGTAATTATACAGAAGAAGAATTAGTATTTTTATATAGTTCAAAAATTTATGCATTTAATGCTGGGTGTTTTGGATTTAAAAACTCTCCTATAATGGCAGAGCATTTTGAAAATATACTACAATATATATCAACATATAAAGGAATATATTTTTATGAACAATCTTTTATGAATACGTATTTTAATATAAGAAATTTAACAGATAGAACACTTATTACTAATCATAATTATACAATGGCTCCATATTTTACAGCGCATAAAGGAAAAATATTACACTTTTGTGGAGCACCTGGAGATGCAATATCAAAGAAAGATCGTATGCTTGAATATATTAATAAATATTTTGATTAAGGCTTATAAAAATATATTCCTTCGTTATCAATTTTATGTATTATAATACTTGGCTTATCCTTTAAAAAATCATCAGTTGCTTTTCTTGAACCATTCCAATGGCCATAATCATCAATAATAATAATACCACCAGATACAACAAGTGGATAAAAATGTTCAAGTTCATATTTTGTTGATTCGTAAAAATCAGTATCAAGTCTAAGCAAAGATATTTTGTTTGGGAAATATGTTGTATGAACAATATCGCCTACATGATAATGTATAAGTGTTTTATCATAATTTGTTAAATTTATATTTGCTGTAACTTCCTCTAAAGGACTTTCACATTTCCAGAATGGTAATGATTTTACTGCATCATTATAATGCCATCCATTAAGAGTTGTGTCAATATCGGTTGCTTCAGTCATACCTTCAAATGTATCATATAAATGAACATTTCTAACTTCATTGTTTCGTTGTAATGATAAAATCATAGACATAACACTTCCTCCTTTATATACTCCGATTTCAACTACATCTCCTTCTATATTATTATCAAGAATATATTGTACTGACTCAATATTATTTATCAATCTTTCTTCTGAAAGTAGAGAATATAAACGTACAAATTTTATTATTTCATCATTATTCATCTTTAATTATATATATATATATATATATAATTAATCTTTAAATATTAAGTTATTAATACTTGATGAGCATAATATTGGCAATATATTATTTATTTCTGTATCTGACATATCCCACCATTTTAATTTTAGAAGATGCTCTATATGTTCTTTATTAAATCTATATTTTATGAATCTAGCTGGATTACCACCATATATAGTATATGGCGGGATATTATTAACTACGTGGCTATTTGCAGCAATAACTGCTCCATCACCAATTGTTACACCGCTCATTATATGTGTACCTCTCCCTATCCATACATCATTACCTATAATAACATTACCTTTAGAGTGTGGGTGGCCTTTACCATCAAAATTATTAAATATATCTTGATTTTTATGACCAAATGGAAATGTAGTAATCCAATCAGTACGATGATTTCCACCTGTAAATATAGTTACATTTTGAGCAATTGAACAAAATGATCCTATTTCAATATTATATGGTTCTCCAAAATTAATTTCTGTAATATGTTCAGTGCCATATGTATATTTACCTGTCTTTATAATGGGCATTGTGTATGTAAATATATAAAGGAAATAGGTTTAAATACTAATATAATGAATAATATATATTATATTGAAAATAGAGGATGGCAACGTCTATTTCATTTTGTAGGATTTATGATAGGGGGGTTACATTCAATTAATGAGAATACTCCTAGAATTAAAATATATATGCCATATTTATTGGAAAATATTCATGAAAAAGATTGGGGTATTATAAATTCATTAAGTAAAGAATTACATAATTATTCAAATCATCAAACTAATTATATTAATAATATAATCAATGTAAAAGTATGTTTTGATATACTAGATTTAATTAAGGATAAATATGAGGTTATATATTCTCTTAAAGATTATAATATAAGTGATTATAATATTATTTATAATTTTGGTTGTCCACTAGATTTAGAAATAAAACAAGGGTATATGTTTTTAAAACAGTTATTTGTTAAAGATAATAATAAATTAATTAAAGGAAAATATATATATATATCAAGAAATAGGTCAGACAAAGTAGCAACAGAAAATAATAGATGTTTTCATAAAATAATAAATGAAGATGCTATGTTAAATGGATTAAATATATTTAATTTTGAAACTATATATTTAGAAGATTTAACATTTTCTGAAAAACTTCTATTTTTTCAGACAGCAGAAATAATTTTAGCATGTACAGGAACAGCTCTTTTTGCATTTACAATATTTTGTAATATCAATTCTTATATTATTGAAATAATTCCAGAAGTTCGTTATCAGTTAGATTTTACTCAAAATAGTACTAAATTTGTTGGAAATCAATATATAGAATTTATAGATGCTAAAAAGGTAAACGAATATGATGATATGATAGTTAATACTAATAAATTAATGTACATTATCAATAATTTAATACATCATCAGCTGCAGAATGTTTGATTTTTACAATAATATTATATAGATTAAAGATGTATATATATATATATATATATATTATATATAATATATACATAATGAACACATTATTAATATTTGATATGGATGGAGTCCTAATAGACTGTAAGTATATTCATGCGAAAGCATTTATATCATCTTGGAATATTTCAAATCCTTCAAATCAAATAGACGAGATTTTTCACCACAAATATCTAGATGGGAGAAATACATATGCAAAAATAGATTATTTACAGACTTATTTTAATATTTTAGTAGATAAGACAAAAATATTTAATAATAAACAGGCACAAACAATAGCCTCTCTAGAATTATTTGAATATAGTAATACTATATCAGAAGTATTTGAACAACTTCAAAAAGAAGGCTATATCCTCGCATGTGCATCAAATAGTATTAGAAAAACAGTAGATCTAATACTAAATAAATTAAATATTGCTAAATACTTTGACCTTATATTAAGTAATGAGGATGTTGATAATCCTAAACCAGACCCAGAGATTTATTTAAAAGCAATAAATATACTTCAATCAATGCCAGAAAATACATATATTTTTGAAGATAGTGAAATTGGTTTAGCAGCTGCAAAAGCATCTGGGGCAAATGTAATTAGGATTCACGATTCAAAAGACCTAAACATCCCTTTCATTGCTAAATCAATAGAATATAAGATGCGTTATACTCCTTGGAATGATAATCCTGCTTGGAAACTTCGTGTTGTAATTCCAATGGCAGGTGAAGGGTCGCGATTCAAACAAGCTGGTTACAAAATCTCAAAACCCTTCATTCCTATTCAGGATAAACCAATGATTATGTGGGTTCTTGATAATCTTAGAAGTAAAAATCCCGAAGTACAGAAGAGAGTTGAGTACCATTTAATTGTGAGAATGCAGGCGATGGATGAACTCAAAGATTTATCTGGAGTTGTGCTACATCCTATCCCAGCCCTTACAGATGGTGCAGCATGTACAGTACTCACTGTAAGGGAAGAACTTCTAAAGGATAATAATCCTCTATTAATTGCAAACTCCGATCAGTATCTACAGTGGGATTTTGATGAGTTTTTAGAAACATGTGTAAATCCTGGTTATGATGGATGTATATCAACATTCTATAATCCTGATTCAAGTGATACGAAATGGAGTTTTGCTCAAGTAGACAATAATGGACTTGTAATAAAGGTTGCTGAGAAGGAGTATATTGGCCCAAATGCGACAACAGGGATATATTATTGGCAGGATGGCTCAAAGTTTGTACAGTACGCAGATGAAATGATTGAGAAGAATGAACGTGTTAAGAACGAGTTCTATGTATGCCCTGTATATAATTATTTAATGCGAGATGGTGGTAAGATTCGCCTTTCAGATTGTAAAAAGATGTGGGGGCTTGGTGTTCCTGAAGATTTAGAATATTTTAAGAAAAATTATTTACATTTAGAAAGTAATTAAATTAATATTTATATTATAATTCATTAATTGTATTTGTAGTTCATTACTGTAAGGTCCAGCATGTAATATAATATTAATAGATTCATAATTAATAATATGACTTATTGGGTATGTTAGTATCTCTGTTCCATATAAGTATTTGCCTTGTTTTGAGGTATCATTATCTAGAAATCCAATAATATTCGTTTTATCTTTAATATAACTATAAATAACAGATCCAAAATGACCAGATGGAATTATGAAAGTAGGATTATTTGTCTTTATAATTGATAGTTTATTTTCGCGATTTATGAAATATTGTATAAATTGTTCAGAATGATTATTTATTAAGGCATTTGTCTCTATATTTACAAGAGCTTCATCAAATACAAAAAAAAAGAATATTGAATGACTGTTAAAATATAATTTATCTTGTAGCCTATATTTATATTTATTAAATATATTTACAAGATCTGATTCTTCGAAATAAAATGTATGTTCAGTATTAATAAATGAAATGGAATTAGAATCAAGCGCATATTTAAAATTTGGAACTGATATAAATAGTTCTTTTACTTGGGACAATGAAACTCTTTTAATAAAATCTAGAGGCTTATAAAGATGCTCAAATACATGTGATAAAATAACAGATGTATAGTTATTATAATTAAACGTCTCGCAATTTTCTACTTTATATTGTATACCTTCTATTTTATTGGTAGGTTCAAAAAGATCTAGAACAGAATATTCTAATGAACTATTATATAATTTTGATGCTAGATATCCATTACCTCCACCAATTTCTAGGAGATTATTATATTTGCGATTTTTATTGATAAACTCTTCAAAGAGTAAGTGATGAGAATTCCATGTAGGTATATTATACGTATTATTATGAGATATACTATATAGTATATCAGGATCAATAAGGTTCTGTAATTGAATTATTCCACAATTCCTACAGCCAAGCCAAATATTATCTTGAAATATATAGTCACCTGATATATCTACTCCATAAAATGCAATTGGAGTATTTGATTGTGTATAAATATATTTTAAATTATTAGACTCGCAAAAAATACAATTATTACGCAACATTAAACTTTATATATTAATATAATCGTATTTAAATATGATATAACTATAATTTACTAAATGAATATACAGAGACTTGAAGAGATATATGAAGAAATGAATAGTAGAAATAGTCCAAATAGTGCTAATAATATAAAATATGATATAAAATTAGATAATAGTAATGAATATTGTTACGCAATATATGGATTAGGTAGTTGGCATCTTCAGCCAAGTTGGTTAAGGTTGAATAAATATATTCGTGAAATTATTCAAGATAATGTAGGGTGCTTCTATTCAGTTCATCCTAAGTTTAATGAAGGTATACTTCATCAAACATTACTTCAGTTTATATCATTTACAAATTCAAGAAAATATAGCCAGGATGAAATAAAAAAATCTCTGGATGAATGTTATAGAATTATAAAAGAAAAGGGGAAATATTTACAAGTTACTTATCGTGGTTTAGTATGGACAAAAACAGGGTTAGCACTTTGCGGATATTCAAATACTTCAAAAGATTATGAGTATATAATGAGTATAAGAGATGAAATAGAATACTCTCTAAAAGAGAAGGGTTTGCCATGCGATATTCCTTATAGGAATAATATACTTCATTCTACTTTCTTGAGATGGAAGCAGCCTCCATCACAGGAAGTAATTGATAAATTAAATCAGACAATTCATAAATGGGACGAATGTATATTTGGTGAAATAAGAATTTCTGAATGGAAGATTGGAAAAGCAAGTTGGAAGATGTTAGATAGCAAAAGAGAAGATATATATTCTGTAAGGGTCCCAAAAATACTTCTACATAGAGGTAATAACGGTTTAGATAATCTCAATGAAAATGATCCTGCCACAATTAATATACGTAATACTGAAGGTTATGCAGTTGAATGTGATATATGGTTTAGAGATAATAAATGGTATTTAGGACATGATGTTCCTGAATATGAAGTATTTGATATAAAAGGGTTTTTATCAGAGCGAAGTAATTTAATTCATGCAAAAGATGGTGAAACATTCGCAAAATTAGTTAAGTATTGTAGAGAAAGAGGTTTCAATAATGAAATCTTTTACCATACAAGTGAAGATTATGTTATTAGTACAAGAGGAACTATAATAGCCTATCCAGGAAAAGAACTGTATGATAAAAACCTCTGTATGATGCCTGAAAATATAGGGCGAAGTATTACAGGTATCGAACAGAAGAATATTGGAGAGGTATGTAGTGATAGTTTGAAGTTAATTAAAAGTATAATTGGTTAATATCATAAACAGAATATGATTGGATTATAAATCCAATATTGTAAACGTAGTTTCAATCATATTCTACTGAGGTTACCGAAACTAAATTTATAATCGGGAAAAAGGAAGTAAAAACGAAGTGATCTCAATTAA
>Ga0114979_10000086_pt1 | contig 53675 bp, 62 predicted proteins | sample S_140625_EF_Meta_FD_87315 | JGI IMG/M metagenome (GOLD analysis project Ga0114979, IMG submission 87315) | Freshwater microbial communities from Lake Simoncouche, Canada to study carbon cycling - S_140625_EF_MetaG | ecosystem: Environmental > Aquatic > Freshwater > Lake | place: Lake...
ATACCCATCTGCATAAGACATTACAGATGCTAATACTGAACTTGCAGCACCACTATTGTTTGCAGTTATTATACCACCTGCAGTTACACTACTAGAGAATGTAGCAGCACCTGTGGATGCTATGGTAAGAGCAGTAGTTGGGTTTGCACCATTGCCAATGCCAAATGTTATTTGACCATCAGTTAATCCAATTACCGAACTTCCATATCCTACATAATCTCTTGCAGTACCATTCCAATTGAATGATAATATTGAAGCATCTCCACTTGTTGGGACTCCAAATCTATGCTTTGCACCATTCCAACCCGAAGGTGTCAATGAATAAGTTAAATTTGTTCCTGTACCTGTTGAAATATCTAATGCACCTGTTAAAGTTCCACCTGTTAATGGTAGGTAACCACTTAACGCACTTCCATAATTAGGAATATTCAATGTTGCACCTACCAATGTTGCAGCACCTGAAGTGCCTGTTGTTGTAAGACTAAGGGTGGCTTGTTTATTATTAAATGTACTCCAATCCGCACTTGATAATGCACCTCTATTTGTTGCACTTGCAGTTGGTACATTTAAAGTAATTACAGGAGTTGTAGTACTTGTTGCAACTGTTGAACTTAAATCCGTTCCACTTGTTCCTATTGTTAAAGCAGCAACACTTGTAACTGTTCCTACACCACTACCACCTACTAATGCTATTGTTCCACTTGCATCAGGGAATGTAAATGTTCTATTAGCTGTTAATGTTGCTGAATTTAATAAAATAATATTAGTAGTACCAAAACTTATACCTAAAGCAGTATTTACTGCAAATAATGAAGTATAACCTGTACCCGTAAATCCTGCACTTGAATATTGTTTAAATTCTAATGCAATACCTGTAGCACCATTATCCGTAATAATATTGTTAGTAAATGTCTTTGAACCTCCTATTGTTTGAGAGCCTGCTGTTATTAAACCTCTATTTGTAGATGATGCAGATGGTATATTTAAAGTTATAACAGGAGTTGTTGTACTATTAGCAACAGTACTTGTTACATCCGTTCCACTTGTTCCTATTGTTAAAGCAGCTACGCTTGTAACCGTTCCCACACCCGAACCGCCAACTAAAGCCAATGTACCACTTGTATCAGGAAAAGTGTAAGTTCTATTTGCACTTAATGAAGAACCTGATAATATAGCTACTTTTGTACTGCCACCAAAATATATACTTAAAGAATCAGTTGCTATTGATGTTAATGAAATATATCCAACCCCACTTATCGATGCAGATGTTGCAATTTCAATATTTAATGAATTAGCAGTGGTACTTGATTTATTAACTATTATACCTTTATTATATTGTAAATTAGAAGTTAAATTATAAACACCTAAATCAACATTTGCTGTAGCCCCTGTATATGGCACGTAGCCTGTTAAAGCAGAACCATAATTAGGGATATTCAAAGTAGCACCTACTAAAGTTGCTGCTCCTGAAGTGCCTGTTGTTGTTAATGTTAAGGCGTTTTGTTTATTATTAAATGTTGTAAAATCAGTAAATGATACCCAACCACTAACAGTAGTTGATGCTTGATTAATATTAAAAACACCTGTTGTGTTATTATATAATAATGGACCAATAACTGATAAAGAAGTTAAAGCAATATAGTTAGAACCATTTGTTATTTGGTTGTTGTTTGTGGGGATTGTTATAACACCTGTTGCAGAGTTGTAAGCACCGATACCTGCTGCAAATGATAAGGCTAATCTTGACCTTGTATCAGTATAATATAAATTTGTGACTCCTTCAGAAATATTGTCAGTAGTTAAACTAACAGCACCTGTCTGTCCGTTCACACTTATAACAGAATCTGTGTTATCAACCTTCTGCCATACGCCACCATTAAATATAGCCCAATCCCCCACTTGCCAATCAGTAATTCCATTAAGGTTTGTATTACCCGCAACTGAAACAATGTAGTAATATCCTTGCGTACCAACTGAACTTGTTAATGTAGGCGTGTTGGTAGATGCGTTCCACGTTCCTTGATATATTGACCCACCAATAAGTCCATTAATTTGATTCTGTAACTTACCAAATGCTGTAAGCATTGTGTCAGTAGCAAGCACTGTTCCTCCTGTGATATTAACACCGGTAAGAATCTTAGCTGTTACTGATGCGTTGTTTAATGTTACTGCTGTCGCTCCCGGACCCGTGCCCGTAGCCTCACCCGTAAGAGAGGTAATATAACTTCCCGCTGCTTGTTTATTATTAAAAGTAGTCCAATCAGTTGAACTTAAATATCCTGCCTGACTACCACTTGACTGTTGAATTGTAAGGTTTGGCGTAGACCCACCGCTTGAAAATAAAGGAGACGTAGCTGTAACTCCACCTACCTTAGTATTAAATGTGGACCAATCAGCAGCACTTAAAGCACCACGATTAGCAGCACTTGCTGTAGGTACGTTTAATGTAATTACAGGAGTTGTTGTTCCTGTAGCTACAGATGAACTTAAATCAGTCCCTGTCGTTCCTAATGTTAATGCAGCTACCGATGTAACTGTACCAACACTCCAACTTCTATCTGCACTTAAGTCATAAGCAGTACCATTGATAGTCAATTGTCTACTTGTAGGTACATATCCACTTAAAGCAGACCCGTAATCAGGAATATTTAAAGTATTTGAAATTAATGTAGCTGCACCACTTGAACCCGTAGTTGTAAGAGTTATTGTTGCCTGCTTATTATTAAATGTATTCCAATCTGTTGAAGAAAGGTATCCATTAGTTGATGCTCCTGATTGACTAATGGTAAAGACACCCGTAGTGTTATTATATGACAATGGAGCCGTAGCACTAAGTGAACCCAATACAATATATGCACTTGAGTCAACACTACCATCAGCTTTTAAAAATTGACCTGATGTTCCGCCATTTTTAATTAAAGAAGCAGCCGTTAAATTATATATCCCTAAGTCAACATTCTGAGTTGCTCCCGTATAAGGCACGTATCCTGTTAAAGATGGAAATGTTTGAAGTGCTCCCGTTCCATCAATATATTGAAGTGTATTCCCCGACCCTGTAATAGCGATTGTGCCATTTGAAGTCAATGGTGAGTTTGCAACACTAAACGCTGATGGCATACTTACCCCAACTGATGTTAGTCCCGTATCAATATCAGACCAACTTGCAGTAATTGTGCCACCATCTTGTTGGTTAAGTGTTAATGTCTTTGTTGCTGTACCCGTAACTGCAGCACTTACAATTGAATCATTGTATGCTGTATTCCAATTAGCTGAGTTGTCAGTAATATATGAAATAACACCGGCAACAGATTTAACTAAACCCGTGCCGCCTAAAAATGGTTGCTTACCATTAAATGTGTTCCAATCAGTACTACTTAAATAACCATCTTGAGTAGTATTTGCTACTTGAATAGCAAATGCTCCTGTAGTATTGTTATAAGTTAACGGAGATGTCGCACTCAATGATACTAATGTAATATATCCTGCTCCATTTAATATCTGACTATTGTCAGTTGGTATTGTAATTACCCCTGTTGTACCATTGTACGCTCCTGAGCCTGCCGCAAATGAAAGTGCCGCTCTTGCTCTTGAGTCTAAGTAATATAAATTTGTTGCTCCTTCCGGTATGTTGTCAGTCGTAAGACTTACCGCTCCAACTTGTCCATTGACAGAAGTAACTAAGTCTGTATTGTCTACTTTGTTCCACGTAGAGCCATTAAATATTGCCCAATCACCTACCTGCCAATCAGTAATACCATTTAAGTTAGTATTTCCTGCTACATCTACAATATAATAATATCCTTGCGTACCTACACTACTTACTAAAGCAGGTGTGTTAGTAGCTGCATTCCATACGCCTTGGAATTGAACACCGCCAATTAATCCATTGATTTGATTTTGTACTTTACCAAAAGCTGTTAAAATACTATCCGAAGAAGTTATTGCACTTCCTGTTATGCTTAATCCTGTTAAAAGTTTTCCTATTACAGCAGCATTACTAAGTATAACTGATGCTGCTCCCGGACCCGCACCTGTAGCTTCGCCTGTTAACGAAGTGATATAGTTGCCTGCCGGTTGCTTACTGTTAAATGTCAACCAATCAGTACTTGATAGGTATCCATCTAAGCTACTGCTTGATTGTTGTATTGATATGTCAGGATTAACGCCTCCTGTTGAAGACAATGGAGTTGTCGCTGTAACAGATGAAACACCTGTAGCAAGCGTCCAAGACCTATCTGCTGCTAAATTATAAGTAACACCATTAATCGTAAGCGTCCTTGTTAGTGGTACACCACCAAGCCCTGACAATGTATAGTTAGGAACATTAATTGTAGCCCCAACAAGAGTTGACGCTCCACTATTTCCCGTTGTTGTTAAACTTATAGCAGTTTGCTTGCCATCAAATGTTATCCAATCAGCACTTGATAAATATCCATTCTGAGAAGCATTTGCTTGCTGAATACTAAATACGCCTGTGCCTGAGTTGTATAACAAAGGTGACGTAGCACTATAAACAGGTAAATTTATCCATCTAACTCCCGTTACATTTGAAGATAATACCTGATTATTTGTTCCAACTGAACTTAGTCCATCTCTCAACGTCCCAAGCAAAGTAAGGCTTGTAGAAATAGTAGATGTTAATAAAGCTGCGTTGTTAGCACTTAAGTTACCTGTTAATATTATATTATTTACAGCCGTATTGCCCGATGTCAAAACTTGTTGTAAGTCAGGTATAACCGTTGGAATAGTGTACCACTCTACTTGAGTTCCGGTGCTTCTTAATATCTGACCGGCTGTTCCTACTGAGTTTAATCTATCGTATAAACCACCGGTAATATGAGTATCACCTGTTAAAAAACTATCTAAAATAGTTGCAGTATCTGTTACCTCAAGATATGTTGTAAATATTGTGCCATTCAAGATAATATCCTGAGTTGCGGTATTGCCAAAGTCCAATACTCCTTGTAATGTATTTCCCGGAATATTAGGGATGAACAAATTCAATAACTCACTTAACGTAAAGTTGTATGTTATATCCTCGGGGTCTCCGCCCACGCTTGTACCTACTAACTTATCAGCTAATTTGGGTACAGGGACAACTTCGTATATACTAATCTTTGACATCCGCTATAAAATTTTAAACGTGAACTATCTTCAAAGCATCTCCTGTTCTGTAAATTTGTCCTACTGCCAAACCTCCGGCAACAGCAGCAGCATTATCTGCATAAATTGGGACACTTCCTATTATAATAGTTGAAGCACTAAAATTTGCGGAAAATAAATTTAATAGCTGCTGTAACGTAAAATTATAAGTGACATCCGCAGGAACACCATCAATGCTTGTTCCTACAAGTTTGTCTGTTAGTTTTGGTACCGCAACAACACTATATGAATTAATTTTACTCATTTTTTTCTTGTTCTTTTTGGGTTACTTCGCCCGTTTGCATATTAATTACTGAATCAGCACCATACTTCTCAATAAGAATCTTCTCATTGTTGGTAAAGGCTTCAACAATACTATGTGCTTGTTTGATTAACCCTTGTTTTTGTAATTCAAGTTCACCAAGACCTATTTTAATCTTAGTGTACTCTGCTGAACCTGTCTTAATAAAGTCTAATTCTTCTGCTGTTAAATTTGCCATTTGATTTGATTTTTTAATTTATACAAATATAGTAAATAAAAATTATCATTTTAGGAGATACTTTCTGCCAAACCATATCCCTATTGGAATCAAAAGCAACCACAAAAACACAAAATAGTTTGCTTTTTTGTCGACCTTCTTCTCAAAACCTTTAGCCTTAATGTCCTTCTTGACGGAAATGGTATTCTCAGACGACTTAGATACAGTAGATTTTGAAGAATCTACTATGTGTCTTCGTGTTTTCTTAAGCCTAACTGTCGCATTGAAGTACTGCTTACCATCAATTACTAATGGCTTAGCTGTATCAATAGGGACTATCTCAATCTCATCAATGTCCTCTTTAATAGAAATAGCGTTCTGCTGTACAGAAACGCTATCCTTTTTTTCGACAGCCGTGCTGTCAATATGTGTCTCTACTTGTGTCTTGGTAACCATTACCTTCCTTGAGGCACAAGAGAATAGTAAGAAACTAAGTAATATTAGTATAAGATGTTTTACCATTTGATTTGATTGCTTTTAAAATTTGACCCCTGTTTTTACCTTCACTATAAGAAACGTGAACCCAATCAGGATTCTCTTCACTACCAAACTCCCAAATTAATTGGTCAAACTCCAAGTTATTTTTGATATATTCAAAGACCATCTTGTTAGTTACTCCATTTGGAGTGCCATCCATATCAATGTCAATTGCTTGACCTTTGCAGTGCTGAGATGTAGCTGACCCACCAATACACTTATTAAGTTCAGTAGACCTGTATCCACTTGAAATGTGAATTGGGCATCTAAAATTTGCTCTAATAGGCTCGAAAACCTTCTCTGCTAATTCCTTAAAATTTGCAATATGCTCATCTGTAGGCATATTACTAATACCATTACGTTTTGCTGATTCGCTTCTGATTAACTCAGACAAATCTAAATGTTCGCTGATTTTCATTATTCTTCTTTTTTAGTATCTGTTCCTTTAAATCCTTTTACAAGGGTTGTTACTGACTCAATGGTTGTAAGACCTAATGCCACAGCACTAAGTGCAAACGTTGCCCATACAAGTGAATCTGCCGGAGCAAAATTACCTGTAGTCTTTGAGTTGTCATACAAAGTATAAAATAGTACAAACGCACCAATTATACCTACTAATCTCTTGCTTGATGTTCCGCTTTCTGAGGAAAAAAATCCTGAAAGCCATACAAAAATCTTTTTCATTTATTCGTTATTTGTAGTGTCAACTTTAGTCTTACCCCAAAAACTCTTCTTCTCTTTAATCTGAATAGTGTCGTGTATGTATATTGTATCTATTCTAACTTTTATTCCACTAATCTCACTAATCTCGTTTTTAAGGTCTTTAACTTCTTCCTTTAATGTTACAATTTTATTAATTGTTTGAGAAACAATTCTTTTTTCTTTAGCCTCAGCTTTGGAATGTACTTTTTTAAAAGTGCTTTGATTTTGTTTTGCATTATCAATTAGTTTATTAAACTCAGCATCTTTCTGCTGCTCAGCATTTTGTTGTTGAGCGGTTAAAGTACAACCTGTTAAAAAAAGAAAAATTAAGTATCTCATTACTTAATGTTTTGAATTTTACCTAATTGCTCTAACGTGCTCAATTTTGACGTAGCTGCTGCTAATGACGAGTCAGTCCTTCTAAGTGTAATTTGCATTATCTCAACCTTACCCTCTAACTTCTCTACCTTTACATTTTGAGATACTATTTGCTCTTTAAAAGTAGACTTAACGTCTATGTATAGGTACGATATTGCTATCAATACCAAGAATAACGTAGCTACAATTGGATTTTTCGCAAATGTTTTGAAGTCCATTATACTCGTTACAGGATTTAGGTTTTTAACTGCCATAGTTGTATTATTTATCGTCCTTGACCTCTATATTGTTTCTTATAAAGTTTACTTGTCTTGGTCTTGCTCGTTTGTGTCTTTGCCGCAAGTCCCCTTTTTTTTGGCTTGCTAATATAAGCATTGCCACTTGTTGCTTTTGCCATTCCTAATTCTTTTTAAAATTTGGTACAACTGTTCCTACAGGATAAGTTGCTCCTAATGGTGCCTGCGTAACAGACGTCATTCCGGGAATCACTCTAACTGCTTTATCTAATGGAAATGCTGACTCATTAATAGGACCCTCACACTCTGCAAGCGTTACGCCATTTACTTTCTTAGGTAATATCTTACAAGGCATACACCACATATTACTCATTCCACCACCCGGTTCATTTGTTACAACAAAAGTACGGTTTTGTGTAGGTGCGGTTTTCCAACTTGGTGCTTGAACTACTGAGTCGTAATACCAAAACAATGACCATACAGTTTTTGCTGTTCCGTCAGGAGTAATAGTTGGATTGCTAATCAAATATGTATTTACAACAGAAGGACCATCTAATACAGGACAAGTTGCAATTCCTTTTAAGAATTTCTTGCCAAGCACAACTATAGAGTCTTTTGTTGCCTGCGTTGCACTTGCTCCACAATAAGCAAACTTACCAACTACAATTGCTAATCCTTTTTCTTGAGCAAATCCAATAGTTGTTAAACCTAATAAGAATAATATCCCAAGTAATTTTTTCATTGCATTTATTTTTTAACTATAAATTCAGTAATAACTTTTAATGCTCCGAGTCCAACCAATGTAACCAATGCATAGAAGTAAGACTTATATCTTTTTAGTTCTGTCTTTACATCAGATAACTGCTTCTTTACTTCTTTAAACTCACTTATTAAACCATTTGAATCTTTGTCAATGGGATTGCCGGCTAAAAGTGTATAGACATCTTTAAGCATAGCTTTCATCTCAGCCATATTGCCCTTAATGGACTCTAATTCGTCTGCCATAATATCAAGTCTGCTATTTTCTTGGTTGCTCATCATAGTAGTTGAATTACCAAAGTGCGTTAATAAGAGTTGCTGTAGTACCTGTTGCTTTAACTTTTAAAACTTGTACAGGTAAAACTGTTCCAATTGGAGTAGCGTTAAATGTAACATCATCACCACCAATAGTAGTAACTGCAACATTACCTGCACCACCAATAAATAAGAAAGCACCCGTATTACCAAGACCTGTTTGAGGTGATTGTTGGTAAATTCTGAATGTTTGACCTCCTGTTGGAAAAATGTTGGCATTTAAGGTAAGTTGAGTTTGACTATCAACAGTTACTACTGTTGCTGCTGTTGATGCAGAAATATTATAAACAACATCACCTGTTTTTACATTGTCAAAAATAAAATCACCTGTAACGGTAATTAATTTATTTGTTACAACACTTGTATTAGCACCTGTATGTATAAGATACGGAGAAGGTACTACTGCGTTATCCGAAGGAATAACCGCCAATGCTCTTGAAAAAGTTGTTTTAAAAACTGACATATTTTTTATTTTTTATCTTGATAAGGAAATGCTCTATTTAATGCGTCTCTTCTTGCCTTGCATCCACAATCTTTTCCTGTAACCTTAGTTATAGCTTCAGCAACTTTTTTAATTCCTGTTATAGTTGTAATTTTCTCAATTGTGTCTCCAAGACCTTTGCTTTTATTTTGTTGCTCCATTTGATTAGATTTAATATTTGCCTTTACGACCTTTAGGATTACTTGTTGTTGAACCACCCGGTCCTGCCCATAAGTTTTTGCAAGCCCAATACCTTGGAGTTAATTTATCTGTAGCTGTATCGCAACTATGTCTTGCTTTAAAACTTTTGCGAGCAGCAGCAGAGTAATTATTCCCATATCCCTTTGCTCCAAAGTGGAGGAGTTTCTCCTCCCCATTGGAACAGGCTTTAACCATCTTCTTTTTCCCCGGTCTATCCGAAGCAGTAGGACGGTTACATTGCATTTTTGACTTATCAGCCATATCTTAACAGTTTCTGATTCTGTATGCTACGCACACAGAAATTAGTTTCTAAAGTCTCTTCTTGAATGTCCCGGGTCTTGACGTTTGTCTTTTTCTTTTATCTCAGGAATAACATATTCATCCTTTGGGGCTTTCGCCTTAGGAATTTCTGCTAATACCTCTTCAGAAATTTCAAGGTTGTCTTGAATAATTTCATCTTTTGATTTTTTTAATCCGTTTGCCATAACTTTTTTTTTAAAAATTAATTACATTGCTTTCTTAGTAGCACCTTTGCCTGCACCTTTGATAGGTCCTTTAGAAGGAACACCACCTGTCATAGCTAATGGTTTTGCTTTTAATGCATTTTTAATTGAAGGAGCCACCGGTCCTGAAGGCATTTTCATTCTTGATGATGCCGGTAAGTTTGGAGTTGACTTTGCCATTTTTTTGTTTTTTATTTTTTTTATAATGATTGTAAACCTTGTAAGCCTTTAATACGAGTAAAGCTACTTTGTTTTGTATTTTTGTTCCTACCTATTCTGTCTTTTAACTTTTCTTTACCTTCTTGAATAGCTTTAATTTTTCTTGCTTGCTCATTCTTAAATGTAATAGCATCTAGTGTTTCTTGCAGGGTCTCTGCTTTTTTACCTTGTACCATAAATTAAAATTATTAACTTTACAGTACAAATGTAATAAAATTTAATGAAATGAAATCACCTCCTAGCGACTACCTAAAATTTTGGCGGGTCATCCGTTATTATATGAAAGCAAAACACGGCTTAGGTCAAGCTGACTTAGACATTATCCTGTTCCTTTACTCAGAAAGCTACTTTGGAAGAAAAGACTTTGACAGATTTGCCGAACTTGTAAGTTGGGAAGTAAATAGATTTGTTAGGCTACACCAAGAAGGGTGGATTGAAACGTTCAGAAAAGGGCGTGGACCTAGGAGCAGAGCCCTATACCAACTATCATTCAAGGCTACCCGTGTCGTACTTGACATCTATAGAAAACTAAATGGGGATGAAATCCCCACTAGCTTATCATCTAACCCTATGTTTTTAAAAAATGTCTCCTACAACGATAAAGTTTATCGCAATATGATTTTGGAAATGAATAAGTACCAAAAAGCAAAAAGGATAATAGCACGAACAGCTACAAAAGATGATGATTAAATAACAACTACCACATCCCTCTCGGATATAATGGTATATTGAGCGTCATCAATCAGCATCGTAAAACTATGTGCCTTATCGTAGTACAACTCATCACCTTCGTGAATAACACTTACGTCAGTGCCGGGGGCTATCACCATACCACGCTTGTAGCGTAACTGATTGGTATCCTCACCTGACAAAATCAATCCCGACTCAGTCTTAATGTTTTCTTGAACGTCTTTAACAATCAAGTATTTGCCTATTGGTTTCATTTGTTTTGTTTTATTTCCAATGATTATTGTCAGTCTCCCACCAAAAAGTTAAGTCCTCAGTGCTGTCGTTGTAATACTCACCTACATAGTTTGAGTTATACACAGACCCCACATTCTCAAACATTGCCACCGTGTATATGTCAGTGATACCCATATCTTTTAAATACTTATCTAAAAAAGTATAGTTACCACCTTTGATAACACCTGCTTCAACCAATAATACCCTTTTGTTTTGCAGCTTATGCCCGTAAATAGCCATAATACTATTCAGTTCACCTAAGTATTTATCGTCCCAATGCTCGTCAGGATAGGGTACATCGACCCCAAATCCATCACAAATCTCACCATTTAAACTAAGTAAGTGCCTCAAAGTCTGACCAATTATAGACGAATAGTCTGTAGATACAGTTATGATAACCGTATTGTCAGCACTAAACCCATCTCTGCTTAACTCAGTAGCTATGTTATCTATCAAGAACTGCTCGTCATTGAACGATACGTTCAATATTTTTTTATTGCTGTTGCTCATAAGTACGTGCCATTGTAATGATTGCATTAGTGCTTAAAATAGTTACCGCTACACTGACAGCATTTTGTAATGCTGACCTTGTAACTTTTAATGGGTCAATAACACCCATCTCAATCAAGTCACCCATCTGACCTGTCTTCAGATTATACCCGTGACCAACCGGAGTGCTGTCCTTGTACACATCACTTGGTTTAAGACCTGCGTTAGCCAATATCTGTTGGAATGGAGACATCAGTGCATTGCGAACAATAGCAACTGCTGCATCATACTCAGGACTTTGACTTGGTCCTCCAATCTCAGCACTCTCATCAAGTAGTGCCTTGCCCGCACCCGGTAATATCCCTTCCTCAAGTGCAGACCTTACTGCACACACAGCGTCATCAACCCTGTCGTACAACTCTTTTTGCTCAAGGTCAGTCTGACCACCCACAAATATCACACCTATACCACCCGTAAGTGATGCAATACGCTCCAACAAAAAGTCTTTGTCACCTTTCTTAGTCGCTTCTTTGTGTGCGTCCCACAACTGCTTAACCCTTTCGTCAACCATTTTCTCATCAGCTTTAGCTGTACTTCTGATAATAACAGTTTTGTCTTTGCCAACAATAACTTTACTTGCGTGACCCAAGTCACCATAGTTGATATGGCTTAAGTCATCACCCGTCTTCTCGCTATAGTAAGTTGCACCTACACTAATTGCAATGTCCTGCATCAACTCGTGCTGCTTGTAGCCAAAATTTGGCGGAGGCACAGCCACCACTTTCAAATTCCCCTTAACTGAGTTTGCTGCAAGTGTATTTACCACGTTAGTGTTGCACGGAGAAATAATCAACAGCTTTTTTCCTTCTGATATAATTGGTTTCAACACATTCTCAATCTGTAAAATATTAGCTATCTCAATGTCACACACCAAAACCATAGTGTCTTCAAAGACACACTCGTCTTTCTTTTGGTCGTTGATAAACATTGAACTCAAATACCCTCTGTCAAACTTTAACCCTTTAGTCGTCTCTGCATATGTCTCTGATGTTTGACTACGCTCAACCGTTACAATACCGGTCTTACCCACATCCTTATAAACCTCTGCAATAATCCTACCTATCTCTCTGTCATTGTTAGCTGATAATGCCGCCACGTCCAATAGCATTGCACTACTAACCTTCTTTGCCTTACGTCTTAACTTCTCCACCACCTTATTGCTTATGTCCACCATATGTCTCAGTACCTCCGTTCTGTTCATATCATCTTTGATATGCTCAAGACCACCAAGTACCAATCCCTCTGTCAAAACAATAGCTGTTGTCGTGCCATCACCCGCAGCGGTAGCTGTCTTGTCTGCCGCCTCTTTCATCATCTTAACCGCAAGGTTCTCTGATGGGTCAATCAAGTCAATTGACTTAGCAACTGTTACACCATCCTTAGTAACTGTGATGCCGTGTGTGTGATGTGGACTCTCAATGAGCACCGTGTTACCACTTGGTCCAAGAGTTGACTTAACAGCCTTTGACATCTTGATGACACCACTGATAAGTTTCTTTCTTCCTTCACTTCCGAACTGCAAATCCTTGGGTGAGTACCCAATTCCTGATGTTTCTACCATTTCATTAAGTTTAATTTTACTATTGTACAAATATAGTCAATGCGTGGTATATTAACCACTATTTTAGAAAAATTTTTATTAACCAAGTATATATTTACCCGTTAGGGTTAAAATGATATTCTGTGTTATGTCGGTGTCTATGTCGATATTTCACACATAAATGTCGGTTTATGACGATTTTATGTCGGTTTAAAAAAAAACGACATTGACTTAAGTTAATTAGTACCAATGAGTTACACAGTTATCAGCATCTAAATGCCGATAATGCGGAAAATTTTCCTATACTTCTATCTATATATTACTACTCTTCTTATTATTTTTATTACTCTATAATCTATTTAAAATCGACATTTTCGACATTAAAATAATAAAGTATTAATAATCAATAAGTTAAAAAAATAAAATCGACATAAAATCGACATAAAAACTATACTAAAATGTCGATATTGACATTAATGGGCAAAAAGAAACCCAACACGCTAATGTTGGGTCTGTCAAATGATACTATCCTAAGAGGGGTTCTTTAATCCATCTCAGGACCTTCCATCATCTCAGAACGAATGTTACCCAAGTAAACAGCCTCAGCCATACGACTTACCTTCTCTGCATTATGCATAGCCTTCTTAACCTGTGCTGCCTTTTGGATTCCTGTCATACTGTTAGGACGATTGTTAATCAACATACCATCCTCGATAGTTAAACCGGGACCGGCTTTCTTTTGCTGATAGATACTGTCTTGTAATCTAAGTTTCATAATAATTTTTTTTGAAGTTTGAAATATTTCAAGGTAAAGATAAGAAATTTATTAGATGGTTTTAGTGTTTGGGCTATATAGCGGTTTGGCGAAGCGAGCCGTCAACCGGAAGTGACATTTTTTTTAGGGGGTGGGGGTCTGCTTTCAAAATTTCCGTCCGATATTTTTGGCGTTTTGCTTAGCCACTACGTGCCTGCCTGCCTGCCTTACATTGCGTCCCTGCATCCTGCCTGCCTGCATCCCCTTTGCCATTGCCTGCATCCCCTTCGTTAGTGTCTTTGAAGACACAAAGCCCTAAGAAAGAAGGCTTTATCCCCCTCCTATTAATATTAAACTTAAACATAGTACGGGATTATCGAAGCCTCAAGCCCTTTATTTGCAAGGGTTTGCGTATAAACAATAAAAAAAAGCAAATATTTATTTGGTGGAATGGAGTAATAAACTATATTTGTGAAAGAATTAATCAAATAACAATCAAAATTTAAACAAATGAGTCAATTACTATCAATCGAAACGGCTTTCTTAAGCCTGCCTCAAGTCAAGCAGGGCTTGAATTTGAGCGAAATTAGGAGCGTGCAAAGGACTATCACCAATGCCAAAAAGAAAAAATTTGAACAAACTATTGCCTTGAGTAAGTTAGTTACTACGGCTGTAGATTGGTTTCAGTCGGAGGAAGGGCAAAGAGTTTGCACCGATGAGGGTATTGCTTGGAGCAATGAGGAGATTGGAAAGAAAGTTTTTGGATGGCAAAAAAGTTTTTTCTACAAAGTAGTGAAAGCAGGACGCCTACAGCCCGAGGTTATCGAGTCGTTCAATGTTAAGTGCAATGAGGTTGAGGCACAAGGTGAGGAGCCAAATAGAAGCCTTGAGGGTTTATTAAAGTTTGCAAAGCAGGTGGAATCGGGCACCAATGCAGGTGGAGAAGGCGGAGACGCTGAAAGCGGAGAAAGTGAAAGTGAGCCTCAAGTTGAAACACGTGTTGAAACCATTTTAACTTTCACGTACAAAAGCGAAGGCGGAAACGTTTCAGTGAGAATCGATGCGAACGGCTTAGTAAAAACCACAAACAGCGATGAGCAAATCAGGGAGGCAATCGCTGTATTGAATTTCAGTTTACAAAATAGATAACCACTTAAAATTTACCACTATGAACGGAATCATTTATTCAACAACAGGAGAAAGTCGAAGGGGTCAAGTAGCAAGCTACCACTCAAAGCCTTCGCCATTATTTTTAAACAAAAGCAAACACGCTGTCGATATTGCAGGGCTTAAGCCCGCTCAACAACGTAGTGCAATCAAGTTTGAGGGTGGTGAGTATGAATCGAAATTCACTATCGGGTTTGAGGTTGAGAAAAACCAATTAAGCCGTAATGCGGTGAGAGAGTATGAATTATTTTGTGGGTTTGAGCGTGATGGGTCGTGCGGATACGAAGCCGTTACCCACGTGCTCCCTTTGTTACCTGCAGGTGGGTGGAGGACAAAGGTTTACGATATGATGCACAAAGCCGAAAAGATTATCGATGATAGGTTTAGCCCTTCTGATAGGAGATGCGGTGGTCACATCACCATAGCGTGTGAGGGGATGAGTGGTGATGCCTTGAGGGATGCCATCCGTAAAAATTGCGGTATTATCCTTGCTCTATTCAAAAAGCGTGTTACTAACAGCTATTGCAGTTACAATAGCAGGATGCAAAATTCAACCGAGTCCACCAATTGGCACCACAAGTACCAATTAGCCCTTGTAAAGGGTGGATGCCTTGAGTTTAGGGTTCCGTCTCGCTTTCAGTCAGTTAAGCAAATGATGAGGAGATATGAGCTAATGTATGAGATTGTGAGCTACAGCATCGCAACGCCAAATGGCTCCCACGATGGCTTACTTAAGAAAATCAAGCCTATCATTGTTTCAATGTACAACGGCAACGAGGATGACGCCAACGAGGTGTTGAGGTTATCAAAGTTATTCAGGGCGTACATTCTGAAAGGTGAGGTGCATCAAGATATTGCACCATACGTGAGAAACTATTAATCACGAGAGGGAGTGTCTTCAAAGACACTTCCGCTGTCGGGGGATGGTTATCCTCCCTGATGAGTTCTAAAGAACGAAACAGCAACCACAAAAATGTAATCAAATGGAATCAGTAATCTACAACGGGATGACATTTCCCAACGAGCAAGCCCTTCACGAGTGGCGTCTTATTTTTGAGTTCGACTACTTTATGGAGCAAGCGGAACAAAATTTATTAATCAATCAAATCTAATCAAATGGGACAAACAATTACAATCCTCGAGGCTGTAGCTATTAGCGTGATAACCATAGTGTTATACGCCTTACTTAAATCTTTAATTGAACACTTTAAATCTAATTAACTATGAGACAGATAACACGAGACATTGTGAACGCTTTTCAGAATAGCCGTTCACTACGAATTGACAACAGCAGGACGGATGGTGAGAGTTTATGGCTATTCAACAATAAGATAGCAGAAATTAGGAGGGATGGCTTATGGATAACTAATGCAGGATGGAAGAGCAGGACAACAAAGGAAAGATTGAACGGGCTTTCAGGTGTTCATATTCAGAGTGTCAGGGGCAATTGGTTCCTCAATGGCAGGGCTTGGGATGGTGGATGGGTGCAGATGGATGCGTGGAATGATGGTGCTGAGTCAGTCCCTGAGGAGAATGTGCAGGAGCCTGAGTTCGATGTGACAAGCGAGTGGATGCCGGAGGGTTACAGCAAGCCGGTGTATGCGGTGTATCATACGTTATTGGAAGCAGGGTTGAGGGCGGTTGAGATATTGCTAAACGATGTCAATATACCAACAAGAAGGGCGGAGTCAGATACTGATGGTGTGTACCGACCTAACTATTTTATAGTTGTACGTCCTGAGGATGTAGACAAGGCGGTTGAAAAGTTATCTGAGTATTATTGTCTTTCATAGGTTCGGTAAATATACGTATGGCGGTGTCTTTAAAGACACTGCCTCCGTCCCTAAGTGTATGCTTAGGCTGATGAGTCCCAAAGGACGAAACGGAATCTTAAACCGAAGGTTTTAAACCCTTCACTAAATCAAATCAAATGGACACACAAGAACGGATGGAGTATTTGCAAGACGTAATCGATAGATTATTGTACTTGAAAGGTGAGAAATTAACCGAGTATCAACACTACTTGGACGTATTGAAAGACGTTTATCCCATTGACGTAACAATGGAGAATGGTATCAGAGTTTATCACACTAAAACCGAAAGCAAATGACAAGACCAAATGACGTGTGGGAGTGCTCAAGTTGTTCACGCCTGCAGGGACGCCACGATATGTGGTTTGAGGATAACCTTTGTGAAAGGTGCTACGAGAATCTACCGAGGTGTAGAGGATGCGAGACCAAAGACACGAAGGAGATAGTCGAAAGCAGATGTGACGCCTACGGCTACGGGACGGGAGATTGGTGCGACAAGTGTTATGACAGCGACAAGTATCCATATCGTAAGGATAGGTACTTCGACCCATCGTATGCAGGTGAGAGATTGGAGGATGATTATTGAAAACTTAAATCAAATCAGATATGGAAAGCCAACACTATTTTAAAATCTATTACGCTCAGGAGTTCGTTTGGTCAGTAGTCGCCCACACAAAGTGGGAGGCTATTGACAAAGCGTTCTGCAAATTCATCGGGGATTGCCCCCATTTAGAGCGTACAAAGTTCAAGGCAAAGAAAGTTTATTGAAAAATAAATTTGGCAATGTCTAAATTATGTCGTATCTTCGTTCATTATCAGTTCATTAACAAGGGTTCTATGCCTTCATAGGTATTGCCCACAAATCAATTTAGCTTATGTGTGTAATCATTATCAAGCAGACAGGGAAAAAAGTTCCTCAGGAGGTTGCAAAGACCTCAGCACGAATCAATCCCCACGGATTGGGTATTGTATGGCTCGACACTTTCGAGGTAACGTATCACAAATCAGCAGAATACAAAGTATTGGAGACCGAAAGACCATTCATTGCTCACTTTAGATATGCGACTATTGGTGCAGTCAACAAAGAGAACACGCATCCATTCAGATGCGGGAGCAACAAACAAGAGTGGCTTATGATGAACGGCACTATCAGAGCACTTGGTAACTTCAAGAAGAGTGACTCAAAAGTATTAGCAGAGAACTTGGGCGAGATACCACGCCACAAATGGAAGAAGGAGTTAGAGCAGTATGAGTGCAGGTTCGTGTCAGTTAACACGCACAGCAGGACATACCAAATTTACAATAAAGAGTTGTGGACTCAAAGAGATGGCGTATGGTATAGCAAGGACAATGTCATTGAGGACAATTTAATCGCTGTCTACGGCACGTTAAAGAAAGGGTACAGCAATTACCATAGCTATCTTAGTTCCTCCAAATTTATAGCCAAAGGCAACACGAAGAGCAAGTATCCGCTTGTCATCAGTGGACTACCTTACTTGATTGAGAAGAGTGGACAAGGTCATCACGTGGAGGTGGACATATTCAAAGTCAGTTCAGGTGTATTTGCTCAGTTAGATAGGTTGGAGGGTCATCCTGATTGGTACCGGAGGAAGCAGGTTGATGTGACTACTAAGAACGGAGTGCTTAAGTGTTGGATATACTTCAACATACGTGAGACAGCAGACGGCAAAGAGCATCATAAGACATACACGCAGAAGGCAAAGCCTTATAGTTTTTGGGAGAAGGAGGATGAGAAAGAGAGTGAAAAGTATGTAAGCATATTCAGTAACTACGGGTACGAGGAGCCGAAGAGTGTGTTCTTAACAAGTATATTGGATGAGGAGTGTGATGATTGTGAGTTTGACATAGAGAATGAGAAGCCTATATGTGTCAATTGCTTTCACGATTTAGAGCACGATATGTTCGCAAATTATCATTGTAGTGGTTGCGATGAGTGGTTCACTGAGTCTGAGGTTTTACGATTCCGACCTTAGTCTTAGTCTTAGGGTGGTGTCTTCAAAGACACTGCCCTCCGTATCGGGATGAGTTGTCCCGACTGATGATTCTGAAAAGATGAAACGGAAAATTTATTAAATTTAACAAACATTAAAACCACTAAAAATGCAAGTATTTAAAATCAACACGACTGCTTGGGCGGAAGAAGACTTCTACCTGATGACAACCTTAGACGAGGAGCAAATCAAAAAAATCATTCAGCCAATGGTCGACTACGAAAGGGCGAATGACATTATGTATGACAATGACGACTACATATTTGAGTTGCAAAATGCTTATCCTAAAGCAACCATTGAGATGTATCAGGACTTTGATGTTATTTCATTTTAAACCAAGTAAGATGAGAAATAATATAAAAGTTTTTACGGGACTTATCTACTTTATTGGGTCGATGCTATATTTTTTTATAGTATCGGTACCGGTAGCTGTATTGGTGTACTTAGCTGTACTTATAATTTATTTAATTAATCAAATCAAATCAATATGTCAAAAAATCACTACGAGATGACACAGAGTGCTACGGCACAAATCGAAATCGACTTTCTTCGGGATGAGGTAAGGCGATTAAGGATACAATCGAAAGATGTTTCAGTGGCAAGGGAATTGCTCAAGCGTAATGGCTATTACGTTAACAACCTATGGACTACGGGAGATGTCACTCAGAACTACGATTGTAGTGATGAGGTGGCATACGAGGTGCTTGATAGAGCAATGCACAACGATGCTACAATGGAGCAAATCTTTCTTGCCATTGACGATGTGTGTGACGATTTAGAAATCAAAAAAATTAAAGACTAATGGAAAGTAAAAAAATGCCTTTAGCGGTTAAAAAGCAAGTTGATGTGTACTTTCTTATGCTCTATGAGTTTATGGGAGACTTTCAGGACAAGCTAACAAAGGAGTACGAGGCTATTCCAAAAAGAAAAAAGAAATTCAGCTATGAACAATTCGTAGTTGCTGTATTCACTAATTTAATATTAAAGTAAAATGGAAAATGTAATTAATGGCACGCCAAAAGCCACGTTCTACCTGAACGAATTGGCATCAGAGATAGCAGACTTTGTTATCGAAAAAAAATATGAGAATACCGGAGTTGTAACTATGGTAGAGAAAAGGGGTGTAATGGTTTATAGTGGGCATATTCAGTATGAGTATGACACAATCTATGACGAAGTATTTCAATATCTAACTAATAATCAAATCAAATAAAATGGAAAATCAAAAAACAACAATCGAAGTAAACGTATGTTTTTACGTAGATGAGGTAACGGGTAAAAAAGTTTATGACTTTGAAGAGATGGCTGATGAGTTTGAGCAGAAGCTATCCGAGTTAGATGAAAGCGTAGTAGTAATGGTATCAATTCAATAAAATCAAATCAAATAAAATGGAAATCAAAATCATTCAAGGAGTAAAGCGAGAAGTCTTAGAAGATATTTTCGTAACAGCATTAGAGGGAGGCAGTAACTATTGGTACTACCTACCTGAGGAGTCAATCAAAGCAATCCGTAAGGCAGTTCCTAAAGAGGAAGACCCGTACCTAAGCACAGCCATTTTAAAGGCTATTTTAGACCACGATGTAAAGGTGGCTATCAATGATGCCGAAGAGGAAGATGAGGTCATAGGCGTCATTACACGTGGCACTATGCAAGCACGATTGCAGTTGCTTGCAGAGAGCGAAAATAGATGGGCGTTGGAAAGGCATATAAAGGAAGAGGGTGATGGCGACTCAGCAGATGTGGTGTTCCAATACCTAACTATGGGTGAGGTAGTTTATGGGTAATTAATTAAAAATTTAAATTTAAAAAAAATGGAGAAGTTTATTGACAGCGGAAGGTTTATACCAAGAGTGGTGTTCCTTGAAAAGAATCCAAATGAGCAGTTGCTTGACGATTGCACTGATGTGGTTCAGTATAGTGGAGGTGCATACGTACAAGTTTTAAAGTCAGGTGTATTTTATTTAGATGAGAGTTTCAGCAGTCGCTCGCTTGATGAAGTCGAGGTGAAATTGTTGGAAAAAATTAACAAATAAATGAACGATATGTGAACATATTGTCGTATGTTTGTTGTCTTAAATTAAATTATATTATGAAGCACGATGTTTTCAATCAGTACGTAGAAAGGGTGTCAGACTTGTTTGGAATAAGCAAGGATGAAATCTTTTCTAAGTCGAAGAAGAGGGAGTTGGTAGATGCGAGGCATCTTGTGTACTACCTATGTTCAAAGAGACCTATGCAAGTTACCTATATCCAAAAGTATATGAACGAAGCGGGGTATGACATTAAGCACTCATCCATTATCCACGGAATCTCTGCGGTTGAGCAGAAGATTGCAGAAGACAAGGACTATGTCTCAGTGGTGAAGGAGGTGGAGAGGGCGGTTTTTATTTAGTTCAATCAATCAAATCAAATACTTGCAGACTTTAGTCTGAAAGAACTTAATCAATCAAATCAAATCAAATGGAAAAGAAACTTCCGGTTTTTGAAAGGCTATCCGCCATCAACGTCAATGAGCACGTTGAAAAGAAAAGCAATCTAACTTATTTATCTTGGGCTTGGGCTTGGTCAAAAACAAAGACCGAGTGTCCTGATGCCACGTACAAAATCTTAGAGACTGAGTATGACGAGGCTCTTGGATTTATGTGCCACACTAATGTAACCATCGAGGGCGAGACGCTTGAGATGTGGTTGCCGGTGATGGATGGTGCGAACAAGTCAATGAAGAAGATAGCGTATAGTTATAGCTCACGCTATGGCGATAAGCAAGTTGATTCTGCGACTACGTTCGACATTAACAAAACCATTATGCGTTGCTTAGTTAAGAACTTAGCGATGTTTGGGTTGGGGATTTATATCTATGCCGGTGAGGATTTACCTGAGGGAGAGACACACTATAAGGCTGAGGCTCCTAAGAAGACAGCAGTTGCAACAGCAGATGGGTTGACTGACTTAAAGAAGGGTACTGACAATTGGGATGCGGTAATCAAGTACGTAACAGCTAACAAGTCTTTAGGTATTGAGAAGATTGGAGCACAAATTACACGCAAGTACAAGGTGAGCCCTACATTAAAGAAAGAAATTGCTAACCTAATAACAGCATCGTAATGGAAAAGCAAGTATCAGAAATTATAACGTTGCTCAGAGATGACAACGAGTATTACAATGGGTATGGCAAGAACTATTTATCTAATTCAGATATTGGTGTGTTACTTAGCAATCCTCAGGACTTCGGTAAGGAGCGAGAAGACAACAAAGCATTTATGGATGGCAGATACTTTCATCAGCTAATATTGGAGCCTGAGAAGGCAAAGGGTATGCCATCAGTAGACGTAAGTACACGTACTACTAAAGAGTATAAGGCATTCTGCGAAACCAATAACTTACCATTTTGTATGTTAAAGAAGGAGCAAGACGAGATTCAAAACCTTGTTAGTATTATCAACGGGAACATTGCGTTCTATGATGAGATTTATAAAGCAGGTAATGAGTATGAGACTCCGGCAGTTGCAGAGATTCAAGGTATGATGTGGAAGGGGAAGGCTGACATTGTCACTGACAATGCTGTGATTGACCTTAAGACTACGAGTGACATTCATAAGTTTAAGTACACAGCAAAGCAGTACAATTATGATTCTCAGTGCTATATTTATCAGGAGTTATTTGGTAAGCCATTGGTGTTCTACGTTATTGACAAAGGCACCGGAGTACTTGGTATTTTTAGACCAACAGAAGACTTTGTAAAAGGTGGCGAAATCAAAGTAGGCAAAGCAATTGAGGTGTATAACAAATACTTTAGTTCTAAGCCAACGGATGATATAGTGAACTACTACATTGACGAATATTTATTATAATATTGCATCCCCCGAAGCAAGTGTCTTCAAAGACACAGGGAGTCAGGTGGCGGAGTGGTAGACGCAACCGTTAACGGATAAGTTCGTGCAGACGTGTACCTACGGTGTTATATCCTAAACAAATACAGGTTCGATTCCTGTCCTGACTACAACCAATTGTTAACTTAGCCTCAGAGTTTAATGATTGGTATAAATAGACTGAGGCAAACAATAAATTTAAACACTATGGCACAAGATGAAAAAATCTTTGCAGACGGATTCTCATTTAAGAGAAACGAAAAAGCCCCCGACTTTGTAGTTGGGCGATTATCAATCAAGGCAGAAGATGGAGTAGCCTTCATCAGACAGCACGAGAAAGGTGGGTGGGTTAACCTCAACATTAAGACTGCACGCAGTGGCAATCATTACGTTGAGTTGGATACCTACGAGCCAACACAAAGTGGGGCGAAGCCTCAGTCAGAACCTAAACCAAAGGCACAGCCTAAGGTAGAGGATGCCGAAGATGGCGATGAACTTCCATTTTAGAATTGACACCCATTTAGAAACAAGGATTGGGGGAGTGAAAACTTCCCCTTTTTTTGCCCCTAATCCGTGACGAAAATGTCGATGTGTTTTCCCTATATTCTCTATAGGGGTTTTTATATTCTTTATTATTTTTTTAAATTAATAATTGAACTTAAAATCGACATAATCGACATAAGTATTAGTAATCAGATAGTTAGATAGTTTAAAACGACATAAAACCGACATAAGATGGTACATAATGTGACGATATTCCAAAATATTAGAGACACTGACACTCCATTCTTCCGAGACGTACACGTTATACTCGAGAGAATCAAGGAGGGAGCCGGTGCTACTAAGGACTTGGTGAAAAGAATAAGGTTGGAGAAGAGTAAACCTGAGAGACAAGAATTAAAGAAAGGACTTCCGGCAATATGTTTCAGTGGTACATTTAATAAAAGAACAGACGTATCCATAATACAGCATTCAGGATTGATATGTTTAGACTTCGATGGCTATACCAAGCAGAAAGAGTTATTGCACGACAAGGAGAACTTATCAAAGAACAAGTATGTGTTCTCAGTATTCATTTCCCCTTCGGGTAATGGTTTAAAAGTGTTGGTCAAGATTCCGGCAGATGCAGAGAATCACACGATGTACTTCAATAGCTTAGAAAAGTACTTTAATTCGGCTTATTTCGACAAGACGAGCAAGAACCTCAGCCGAGTATGTTACGAGTCGTATGACCCTCTAATTGCGATTAATGAGAATAGCAGTATTTGGGATGTTATCGAGGAGCCTGAGTACACTGAGGTGAGTAGAACAAGAGACAAGGCAACCATACCCATCACGGATGAGAATAAGATTGTGGAGATACTTGTAAAGTGGTGGGAGAAAAAGTATCCTATGCACGAGGGACAACGTAATCAGAATACGTATGTGCTTGCGATGGCATTTAATGACTTCGGTATAAACAAGAGCCTTGCATCTTACGTTATTAATCAGTTTGCTACGGAGGACTTTACACTAAGAGAGATTGGTGTAACCATTGACTCTGCATATAGGCATACAACAAACTTTGGTACTAAGTACTACGAGGATGAGGAGCGTATTAATACCATTAAAGCAAAGCTGAGGAGAGGTGTATCAAAAAAAGAAATTCGCATCCAATTGCAAGACTCCAACTTGGAGAGCGAGACTATTGAATCGGTGCTTAATAAGGTAGAGGAAGAGAATGAGATGCAAACCTTTTGGGACAGAAACGATAGAGGAGTTATAAAGGTGGTACACATACAGCTAAAGCAGTTTTTAGAAGACAATGGCTTTTACAAGTATTGCCCTGAGGGTGGTAAGAACTACATCTTTGTGAAGGTGACTAATAATTTAATTGACCACACGTCTGACAAAGAGATTAAAGACTTTGTGCTTACGCACTTGTTGGAGTTAGATGACATTGGTGTATATAATTACTTCGCTGACAACACAAGATTTTTTAGAGAAGAGTTCTTGTCAATGCTGTCAACGATTGAGATTTATTTTATTGCTGATAGCAAGTACGCATCATACTTGTACTACAAGAATTGTGCTGTGAAGATTACCAAGGATGGGGTAACAACGCTTGACTACTTGGACTTGGGAGGATACGTGTGGAAAGACCACGTGATAGATAGGAACTTTAACATTTGTAGTGTGACTGAGAGGTGTGACTTCAAAAAGTTTGTTAACAATATCAATGGAGGAGATGAGCCTCGAGTTAAAACAATGGAGAGTACGCTTGGATTTTTAATGCACGGGTACAAGAACCTATCATTTTGTCCGGCTGTGATTCTGAACGATGAGGTAATTAGCGACAATCCTGAGGGTGGAACGGGTAAGGGACTACTTATGAACGCACTTAGTAAGATGAAGAAATTGGTTGTAATCGATGGCAAGTCATTTGCTTTTGAGCGTAGCTTCGCTTATCAGTTGGTGTCAGCAGATACGCAGATACTTTGCTTCGATGATGTGAGAAAACATTTTGACTTTGAGCGTTTGTTTTCTGCAGTTACTGAGGGGTTAACTTTAGAGAAAAAGAATAAGGATGCAATAAAAATTCCATTTAGTCGTTCTCCTAAGATTGCTATTACAACGAACTATGCAATTAAGGGTGCCGGCAATTCATTTGCAAGAAGAAAGTGGGAGTTGGAGTTGCATCAGTATTATACCAAAGAGTTTACGCCACTTGATGAGTTTGGTAAGTTGATGTTTGGCGATTGGAACGATGAAGATTGGTGTGAGTTTGATAACTATATGATTGGTTGTTTAACGAACTATATCAAGACCGGACTTGTCAAGAGTAAGTTTGTGAACTTAAAGATTCGTCAGTTGTCAGCAGAGACTTGCCACGAGTTTATTGAGTGGTGTGGACTTGTTGATACGCATCAGAACAGAGAGGTGATGTTACAGACTGACACGAGACTTTATAAAAACGAGTTGTACTCAAACTTTGTGGATGAGTATCCTGACTACGGACCTCGAGGTAGGATGAGCGTGAGTCGAACCAAGTTCTATAAGTGGTTGATGGCTTATGGCGTTTACAAGGAGGGAGTGATGCCACAGGAGGATAGAGACCAACAGGGTAGATGGATAATTATTAAAAGCAAACCTGAGGGGCTTGAAGAAGCACCTTTTTAAATTAAATCAATATGAAAAACTTTATTAAAAAATTAAGATGTAAATTATTTCACAAGCATTATTGGGTATATAACAGGAATCCTTGGGGACAAAGATTCTATCATTGTTCAAAATGTGACCAAGCATTTATAATAAAGTCTAAAAAATAAACTATGAGAACAGCAATGCAAGAAGTCTTGTTATTGGTAGAACAAATGTACAAAGACGCCAAATCAATAATGGTTGAATCTGCAATGAATGATGTAATAAACATAATAACGCAGGAAGGATTGCCAAAAGAAAAAGAGCAGATAATGAATGCTTTTAGTAGAGGCTTAGGTACAGAATTAAGTGATTGGGAAAATTCACAACAATATTATGATAGAACCTATAACCAAAACAAATAACTTATGAAAACAGCAATGCAACTAATGTTAGAAGATTTAGAATTAAGATATAAAGTACTATCTAATGCAGAAATGCTACAAGCGTGTGGTGCAATAGAAGGAACTATTGACTATGCTAAATCTTTAATTATAAAAGAAAAAGAGCAGATAATAGATGCTATGGAAAAAACTGCAATGTATGTATCAGCGGCTTCATTAGATAAAGAAATAGGTAAAATGAATTTTGAAGATTTTTACAACCAAACCTATAACCAAAAAATACCTGAACTTTTATATAAAGATGGTACTCCAATGAGAAAGGTTAAGCTAGGTAAAGAAGCTGAAGAATTACTAGATGAAGCAACTAAAAGATTTAACCAAAACAAATAACCTATGAAACAATGTACAGAAGAACAAGTAAATCGCTTAAAATATTGGAAGAACAATGCTGAAGAGGATTATCTAACAACACCAATTAGTGTGTTAAAATATATTTCTGAACTTGAAAAATTAACACCAATAGAACTACCAAGTGATGAGGAGATAAGAATACAATTACAATTCGCAACTAATGATTTTTATTGGGGTGCTAAATGGATGAAACAACATATACTTAACCAAAACAAATAACCTATGATACAACGTACTTCAGGATATGACAACAAAGCAATGTGGGAATACTGCGAGACGCTTAAGAATGTTGTGACCCAAACCAAAGAGGTAAAGTCAGGCAGAGGTAAAGCTGTAGAGATTAGAAAAGTTTTAAAGTATAATACTGATATGCAAACAATAGCAAACATCATTGATAGTGCAAAGCATTATAGAGAGTCGTATGAGGCAGAGGAGAAGGGTAAGGTAATACTTAGGGACTATCAGGTTGATATTGTCAACAAGGGGTATAAGATAATCAGCCAATATAGATTCTTATACCTTGCTATGGAGGTGCGTACCGGTAAGACGCTAACAAGTCTTGCTATAGCAAAGCTATGCGGAGTAAAGAATGTTTTGTTTATAACAAAAAAGAAAGCAATTAGTTCAATTGAAGCCGACTACACTGCGTTAGACACTAACTACTCCCTATGTGTTATCAACTATGAAAGCCTACACCTCGTTATGAGCGACAAAAAGTGGGATATGGTTATCTGCGATGAGGCTCATAGTATGGGAGCATTTCCTAAACCAAGTCAAAGAAGTATATTGGTAAGAGAAGTTTTAAGAAGATGTCAGCCATTGGTGATTTTATTATCAGGGACACCAACACCCGAGTCGTACTCACAGATGTACCATCAAGTGTATGGTATTTACTCAAATCCGTTTAGGGAGTTCCAAAACTTTTATAGCTTTTGTAAAATGTATGTCAATGTAAAGCAACGAAAGATTAATGGGTTATTTATAAATGATTATGGTGGTGGATTGGATACCATACTTAAAGCGATGGAGCCATACACGATTAACTACACGCAGGCAGAGGCAGGGTTTAAGGCAGAGACCAACGAAGACATACTCGAGGTTGAGATGAGTGAGTTGACTTATAAGATTATAAAAAAATTAAAGAAAGATTTAGTTGTAGAAGGAAAAGAAAATATAATTTTAGCAGACACTCCTGTTAAGTTGATGATGAAAGTGCATCAGTTGTGCTCAGGAACAATTAAATTTGAGAATGGAGAGTCGATGATACTCGACTTGACTAAGGCTGAATTTATAAAGAAAAGGTTTAAAGGGTGCAAGATTGGAATCTTTTATAAGTTTAAGGAAGAGTATAACGCACTTAAAAAAGTATTCGGTGACGACTTAACTTCTGAGTTAAGTGTCTTCGAAGACACTGACAAGAGCATAGCATTGCAGATTGTAAGTGGACGTGAGGGGATTAGTTTGAGGCAAGCTAAGTACTTGGTTTACTACAACATTGACTTTAGTGCTACGAGTTATTGGCAGAGCAAAGACCGGATGACTACAAAGGAGAGGCTTGAGAATCAAGTGTATTGGATTTTCTCGAAGGGTGGCATTGAACACGACATCTACAAGGCTGTCACAAAGAAGAAAGACTATACAATTAACCACTTTAAGCAAGATTTTTATCTATGACACCAATAGAGGAAATATTTAAAGCATTAGAAACACTCAATCAAAATGACTTTATTGATTGGTTATTAATAAACAAACAAGCACTAATTGAAAGAGCAACAAATACAATCAAAGAAGATTAAAGAGTTAGAGGCTCAGGGCTATTACGTCATCAAACTTACAATGACAAACAAGAATGGAATACCGGACTTGCTTGCCATACCAAGGAATAGTGACGTGATATTTATTGAGGTCAAGGCAACGAATGGTAAGCTATCTAAGTTGCAAGAGTACCGGTTAAAAGAACTACAAAACCACGGAGTAAAAGTGGAAGTATTTAAAGGAGAAGAAATCAAATCAAATGACAAAGAAAAAAGAAAAGTGGTACAAAGGAAAAGGGGCGATGCAGTTATTCAAAAATGAGAACTTAATTAGAGAATATCGTTACACTGATACATATGACAGGAAAAGGATGTATAAAATATGGATGTCTGAAATTAAACCAAATGGGATAGACTGCTATGAATTAATCATCAAACCTAATATAGATGTAGATATTGACTAAAAATACTAATTTTGGAATATGGAAGACAATGTTAATAGCGAAAATTCACGGGCACAACGTATCTGCTTTAGGGTACTTGAGCAACATTCGCTGTTGAATAACATATACGAAAATTTAGTAGATAGAGAGTTTTTATCTGCGGATAAAGATATTAGAAAATTAATCATAGACCTTAGACTAATATTAAAATCAATGGAAGATGATGACTTTTGAAACGGAGACAGACTTAATCAGGGAGAAAAAAGCAATTGAACTATTCGTCAGCATCTTTGGAGGTTCATTTAAAAAACTAGACCCACAGGACATAGACTACAAGGTCTTTGATAAAGAGAAGAATCTAATAGCCTACGCAGAGGTTAAGGGTCGTATCCGTACAATGCACAACGCATACCCGCTTCCACTATCAGCAAGAAAGTTAGTTAAACTTATAGACAAAAGAATTATGCCCGTACTTATATGGGCGTGTGAAGATGGTATCATCTACGGTAAAGCCAATAAATTACAAGGAGAGATTAAGTGGGGAGGGAGACCTCCCCGTGAAAACTCATTCTCGGACTTAGAGATGATGGTGTACTATGATAAGCAAAAAGAACTTAAGTATGTTAGGTTCGTTTAGCTTCTTTTTTCTTTATAATCTTTTCTTGCTTTAGCATTGCAGCAGTTGGCTTCTTTCCACTACCTGCATTAGCACGGATGTTATCCCACAAACCACGCTTTGATGTAGAGCCATCGGCTCTCTTAATCATTTTTAAACCTTCTTTCATACAATTTATATTTAATTTTTACCAAATTTACTTGTTCCAAATCCACCTTTACTTTTACTTTGCGTTCCACCAAATCCTGAAGAGCCAAATCCTTTTTTAGATTTAGGAGTATAGTCATACATCTCATCTTTCATTGCTCTCTCCAAGCTATCTTTTGTTTTCTTAATAGCTTTTTCTGCTTGCTTTGCATCAAAGTCAACAGCGTCAGGTCCGAATGTTCTATACCAAAGGTCGTAATCATAACGTTTCATATCCTCTTGGTTTTTAAATCCTTGAAGTTTTTCAGATTCAACTTTCTTTTTATCTCCTTTAGTCTTCTCAGCTTTCTCAAGGTCTTTATACATATCTTTCATTACAGCCTTACGAATATCTTTATACAAAGGAATAAGACCTGCATTACCTAATACCTCAAGAGGAACCCTTACCTTAAGTTCTCTTTCACTCCTCGCAATAGCTTCTTCTTGTACTTTTTCTTTCTCTGTTGCTTTTTTAAAGATAAGAGCAGCAGTATTTAATGCAGGTGTATAAGAACCTCCCATATTCATAAGCAGTTTACCTAAATCTGTTTGTCTGCTATCGTCTCTTGGTATTAATGTATAAGCAATACCGTCTTTATACGGGTCATATTCTCCCTCTCTTAAAAAATCAAGGTATTTTTCATTTGCTTCTTCTATTCCATAGTTTAATACATTTTTAATAGCATTACCAAAGTCTCTTCCAATCAACAATGAACTAAATGCAGAAGCGAATGCTTGACCAAGTTTCTGCATAAATGACTTTTCTGTTTCAGGCTCATCATCATCAAAGAATAATCCCATAAGACCTGTGCCCATCATTTGAAGAACTAATCCATACAAAACCATACGTGTTGCAACCGCTCCAAGAACAGCACCACCTTGTTCCTTAGTCAGTGAACCGTTACCAACCGCTGCATTAATAGCTGTACGTGCTGTAACGTATTCAAATATCAAGAACTTTGTCATAAAGTTATTGAAGTTATTAAATGCTTTTAATGAAGAACTTTGGTCAGGCTTTACAGTTCCCTTTAAGATTCCCATAAATGGATTGTCTGTAGCTCCAACCATTACAGACCTTTCATCTGCAAGCTCGGTAGCTTTATCAAGAGCCTCTTTATTTTCTTCCATATATGCCTCATCATTTGCTGCAATCTTATCAAAGTCAACTTCTTTGCCTGTTATATTTAAAAATTGATTAGCAAATGCTCCAAACCACATAGGTCTCATAGTAACCTTATCCGGTGTAGATATTAAAGCATCAGCCTGAAGCTCAACTGCATTAACATATTTCTTACCGGATAAGTTATAAATCTGCTGAATTTTATTTTTTACAGGATTTTTTGATACAGCACCTCTAATACCGCTTGCTTGACCTAATATTGATGTATCGACTAATCTTCCTGATAATGTATCTGTAGGGAATATTCTATTAGTTTGTTTACTTTTTAAGTTCTCCATTATCATAGGAGCATCAGAAGACATAATAACACCTCTGTATTTTACACCTGTAGCAAGTGCTTTAGGGTCACTAATTACTGCAAAGCCAATGTTTGAACTTAACTCAGATATAAACCTACTTGTTCCTGCAAGTACTGCACGGTATCCTTGTCTGCTTATATAATCAGAAGCTATATCAAAAAATGAATCTTGAGTAAATGTATTTGTCAATAATCCTTCAATAGTTTCTTCAAATGCAGCATTGATAGCATTTATTATTTGTCTTTTTTCTTTAGGCACTCTTCCTTTGCTTTCTAAATTAGCAATGGTGCCATTGATTGTCTTACGAGCTGTACGTATTGGTCTTGTTAAATTGTAATCCATCAATACAAACTTAGCACCACGCTGAGCACTTGCAAATACGTCAAAGTTCAATGGAGATACTTTACCTGTTCTCGCTATCAAAGACTTTGCTTTAGTAGATGGTCTCATCGCATTGTTATACTCAGTTACAAACGCACTGCCTGATGTTAAATCATTTGGCTGATACTCGTGTAATACATTCAAGTGCACATAGTTATTCAATGGGTCAATCCTATCACCACGAATAATAGCTGCAGTAAATTCAGCCTTCTCTCTTAGTGATTCGTTTATACCACGAATATCTTTAATGGCATCTTTCTCAGCTTGATTAAATGAATTATACAATTTTTCGTTGTCAATGTTGCCATCAGGAGCAAATTCATTAAGTATTTTTTGCAGCATTTCTGCGTCACGTTCTCCAAATCGAGACTTGCCTGCGTCAATATGCTTGATGGTAGCTTTTAAATACTCAGATGCAGGATTTACTTCTTTATTCCCTTTGTTAGATTCAAATTCAAGCTGAACCATATAGGTCATCATCTTAAACTTAGACATTGTTGTCTTATTTGGGTCAAGTTTAAATGACTTTGAAACTTTTTGCTCTGCTTTCTCTAATATGTTTTGAACTCTATTTAATTGATTTTTAAATATAGCAACAGCTTTTGCAGGCTCATTGAATAATGAATTAAATATTTCTTTCGTTTTAAAGTTTCCAAATAATTGGTCAATATAAAATAAAGGGTTTCTTCTAATCATTTCTAACACACCTGTTCTTCCTTGCATTGCAACTGCAGCTTTTACTTTTGAATACAACTGAGAAAACTTATACATCTTGCCTTTCTCAACAGCGTTAGTTAAAACCTTATCATTATTAATTCCATCTAACTTCTCTAACATTATTTCTCCGTAGTGAGGTAAGTAGTTATTGTTAATGTTATCAATAACTTTAAGCAGGTTTTTTAATTCAGTATTGGTTAAGCCATCTACTGCGTCAGTACCAATAAGTCTGCTTAATTCTTTTACTGTATCTCTTTCATCTTTAGTAGAAAGACCGGAGCCATCAATAGTAGATTTTTTTACTGCATCAGTTAGTTCTTTTCTTTCTGTCGCTAATTCATCTTCAGTAAGTTCAGTCTCTTCAACCTGAGGAGCAATGTCCTCTTTATATTTACGCATAGTCTCTGCTTCCTTCTCGTCAATCTCTTTACCGTCAAGCATTTTTTTAATTGATGCTGCGTAGTCTAACTCGTCATCTTTAAATACTTTATTCTCAGAAGCATTGAATCTATCAGCTAACTCATCAGCTTTTGACTGCTCGTTGTCAATCTCATCAAGAATTGCTTGAACATCTTTAGTCACTGCAGACTTCTCGTCAAGCGTAAGCACTGCTTGTCTTGCACCAAACATATCAACTAATTCTAAGTAACGACCAAGATATTCATTAGGTATAAGTGTTGGGTTCATCGAAAATAATTGATTTAATTTTCCAACTAAACCATCAGCAATACCAATCTTTGTAACAATATTTTTCTTAGCCATCTTTAATTTACTCTTAGCTACGTCAATCTTATCAGCATACTCTGCGTTTGCAAATACTTTAGCCATATAGTCAACAAAGTTTGACACTGAAATCTCATTAAGCATATTTACTTTGCCAAATCTTGATACAATATTAGCGGCTTGGATTGATGTAATCTTTCCTTTTGATGCCATTTCTCTAATATCCTTAGCTAATTCCTTAGCTGCATCTCTTGATAAGTCTCTAATTTGCTTGATGACAAGCATCTTTTCTTCTCTTGATATATTGGTAATATCTTTTAATGCACCAAGTACACGCCCAATTGACACGGCACGCTTGGCACTAACTCCCATTTTAAGCCTACTCTCACGCTCCATTATCTTTTTCTGTGCATCATTACTCTCTTTATAAATATCTGAGTTTCTAATAAACGTATCTAAGTTAGATACTATCTTAGCGTCAGCTATATTTCTTGATTTTTGACGTGCAATTAACTCATCAGCCTTTACCATTAATGCATCATACTGAGATTGAATAGGAGAAATTTGACTAATGGCATTGATACCATCAATTACATCACGACTATTTACATTATTATCTTTGGCGACTCTTTTAATTGCATCTTGCAATACAACACCTGCATCAACCAATACCTTAATTGCCTTAATGATGGTCTTCATTATGGGCAATGCTATATTTACACCAAGATTTTCTTTTTCAAACTTGTCAATATCCTTAATTACTTGGTCAAGGCTGTTTGAGATTTTCTTTAATGTAGTTTTATCGTTAGGGTCTAATGCAAGTAAATCATCTAATGCACCTGTTACTTGTTCTTCCACTGTAGGCTGAGCCTTTGCTTTAGCTTTAGCTTTTTTAGCTTCAACTTTAGCTTTTTCTTTAGCTTGCTTCTTTTGCTCTTTATCAAATTCTTTCTTCTGAATTTTATTATTCTTGTCAGCAAGTGCTTGCTTGGCTTCTCCTAATGTCTCAAATCCATCAAAATTAATCTCATTACCATCAATATCTGTTGCAGTAAATGAGAATATTTTATCTTCATCAGTAAGTTTCGTTATTGTTCCAATAGGTTCACCATCTATATTACGTGCTTCAACGGTAAGTGATGAGATATATGTTACAGTTCTTCCGCTATCAGTGTCTTTTTCATCTTCAATATAGTCTATTGCGTTGTCTTTTGTAAACGCATCATTCTTAACATCAGACACTTTCATAGGAACAAACTGCTCTTCTTCTATCATAAGTACAGCTTCAGCTTGAACAGGTTTATAATCTATTAAAGATTGTGGAGCCTTACCATTATTGCCTACGTCCCATTGTGATTTATCAGCAGCATCTACATTATTTTTAAATGCTTCTACATCATTCATAAATGATTCAGCAAGTGTAGACTTTGGATTGGTAAATCCATCGTAGTATAAGTCGCTTAATCTTGCAGCCTCATCTCTTAAAGTATCATCTACATTGGTATCTCTTTGAATCTCGTAAAAATAATGACCAAGCCCATCAGGGATATTCCATCCAAGACGAGCACGTACTGCATCTAATTTTTGTTTGGCTGTAGCTTTTTGTTTTTCATTTCCGGTAAATCCTTTGATACCATCCTTAGCCAAGTAGGCTTCATTGGTAATCACTTGAATTTCTGCAATCGTACCATTAGATGTACGAATCTCAATAAGTCTTTTTGGATAACCTAAGTCTGTAGTCTCGGTAATTCTTCTTACTCCTGTATCACCCGGATACTTCTTGTCAATAATTTTAAATACTTTGTCAGCATTAGCGTCAGTATCTACTACTATATTTACACGTGAGCCATCACCAAGTTTTTCGGTAAATGCATTATACCACCTGATAGCTTTAACAGATGCACGCTCGGCACGTTTGATTGGGAATGGAGATATGGATGCATCAACTTTAGAGATAGCATCTTGAGCGATACCCTCTACCTCAGCCTTAGCGTCTTCGTAAAGTTTTTTATTTGCCTCAAATGTACGTTGTACAACGGGCTGTACCTTTTTAATTAAATCGTTAAATCTAGTTTGGTCTTCAGGAGATAATTTTTTGCCTTCTTTTTGTAAGTCTATTTCTTTTTGACGTAAGTCAGCAAGTTCAACTGCAAGTGTTTCTACTTTTGTGGTTGATTCTTGGAACGCTTTAAGAACGTCACTCCTATCGTATTGTCTTGTTTGGTCATCGGTGCCTTCATTGGTTGCTCCTTGGTAAGAAGATTTCTTGATGCGAATGTCGAGCGAGCCATTTCCATTGCTTCCGAATACGGAAAAGACAGCGTTTTCTGTTGATTCAAGTCTTGATTTGTAATCTCTTTTTCGTTCTTCATATTGTTCATCTTTAGTTAAATTAATATCTTGGTCTTGCGTAAAAATTACTGATACCTGAAGTTCATTATTATTTATATTAAATGCACTAATACCATTGTTTTCTAACTCTACAGACAGGTCTGACAATTGTTCGTCAGTTATTGGTTCAGCAAATGTATAAATAATTTGTGGATAATTAGTTAATCCATTACTATCTTTTTCAGAAAGAGGTGTATTTATTTTGCCATCAACCCATTCATCGTGCAACTCTGATTCAGTTTCTAATATAAATGCATCTTGAGAATACTTCTCTGCAAAGTCAAATAATAAATCGCTTAACTTTTTAGTATCAGCCTGAGGACTAACTGACAAAGTCATATTGAACGATGGTTCAAACTTCTTATCCCATAAACCACGCTTAGTATCTTTAAACTGAACAGCCACACCATCCACTTGTGCAACTGAGTCGATAATCTCCTGCTTGGTATCATTTAATATTTGAGTCTCCGCAGTTTTTATTTTAGCAAGAACTTTAGGGTCTTTCTTTTTAGCGTATTGCTTAACAAGTTTATCATAGTTCAATGACAACTTCTTAATCCTTTCAGTAATTGGACTAAATCCACGCACTGTAGCCGGAGTAATAAGGGCAGAGACGTCTCTAACAAACTTAGGTGCTTGTGTCTTTGAAGACACTTGCTGTGATTGTTTCCATTTCTTAAACCCTTCTATATCTGCTTTATTACCTAAGATATGAATTTGTTCGCTATTTGGTACTGAATATATCTTTTCCCCACCCATTACCTCACTTGTTGTTCCATCTACTCCTTCATTCAAAACAAATCCTTCTCCTAAATTATTTACATTAAGAATAACCGGATATAAATTTTCTCCATATTGAACGTTATCTTTTGTTTTAGAAAAATCAAAAAGATTACCTGTTTCTTTATTTCTTTTGGTATCATCAAACTCTTCAAACTTTTCATTGCTTCTATGATATACTATGTCTTTTACTTTGCTATTTGGAAATATAGATTTAAGATAATTTGCATATTCTTGTTCAGTTCCTATATCTGATAAATTATTATTAGTATTGTGAACCTCTTTAATTGGTGGCGTTACTTCTTGCGTCCCACTTTCAGGAGCGACTTCTTGGGTCCCTGTGGCAGCGACTTCAAGTCCTTGGTCTCCTTCGACCACTTGCTGCAATCCCACTTCGGGTTGTTCTGTGCGTAGCACGCTTTCATCTGTTGTTTGTTCTTGAATGGCATCTTGTTCTGTTTTAATTGGTTTACCAATAACTTTATATGTAGTAGGTTTATATGGGTCTTCAGGCTCTACCTCTTCAACTGAAAACTCAATCTTTTTATATGTACTTGAAAGGTTTTTAATTATACCTTCTGCTTGTTCTTTAGTTATATCATCCTGTGCAAGTTCAAGATTCCCGTCAGTAGATTCCATAAAATTATACTCTGCACTACCATAAGCTAAAGTCCTTGGCTTAGATTGCTCAAGAATATTAATAGTTTCTACAAACTTTTTATTGTTAGAATCTACTTGCTCTACTTTCCCTTTTACATCTTGTATTGACTTATCTAACTGCTCTTTTTCCTCTGTTGTTGTAGCCCTTGCTCTTCTTCCTAATAAAGCCGTAAGCACACCATTCATTATTGCACCAACAGTTCCGCCAACTGCAGAAGCGTTACCAACACCGTCAAGTATTTCTTTTGTCGTACCATAAATTTGATTGGCACTTACATTCTCATATATATTCTGAATACCTTCAGTGATGGCTTCTTCGGAACCGCCAATAACCGCTCTTTTTAAAATTTCAACTCCTTTATTCCCTACCAACGCCCTGTCTAATCTCTTAAACAACCCGTCTACAGGAAGCATTTCTATTGGGTAGGAAACCAACGCATTTTGAATAGCATAAGTTAATGCTTCATTTTCTGTAGCCCCTTCATTTTTAGCTTGCTCATAAGATGGTGCAGCTACTTGAGAAATTGTTAACGCACCTTGAGGCGTAGCCATTCTTGATGCCAACCCCTTACCATAGTTTATAACTGACTCAAGTTTTGTTCCTTTCTTTGCTGCAGCCATAGCTACTGTTTTGGCTCCTCCTGCTGTAAATCCTGATAGAATAATTGGAACCATTTCACCAATAGCCTTTGCAGTTTGTCCCCAAAAACCACTTGAAATATCTTTATCCGTTGGGATTACTTCATCTAATAATTTTTTGTATTCTTGAGCACCCTTGTATATGGTAAACTTTGAAGCATCGGACTCTTCTACTGCTCCCGTCTTGGCTATTAAATTTTTTATTCCTGCAGTTGCTATTGATGCTGTTTCTAAAACATCTGCAGGGAATTTAACCGCACCCTTTCCTGCCGTCTTAAGTAAATCTCCTACAATATACCCAACGCCCTTACCTTCAAACTCGTCTGCGGGCTTATATTCTTTTGTTCTTTGCAAACCCGTCATCCCCATTGGACCAACAATAACTGTTTCAGTAGGTTTTTGTGAAGCCAAAGAACCATTTGCCAAAGGAGATTCCGTACCGACTTTTTTTTTACCAACTAAAGATGAAAAGTCATCAGGCGTTTTTTGGTAACCTTTTTCTTTTACGTATGAATACATATCGTTAAAGACTTCATTATCGCTATGAAGTAACTGAACAAACTCTCCTTTACTTTTTGCATAACCTTTTGAGACTGCTCTACTATATAAGTCATCAATTACTTGTTCGTCCATTTTTTCAATTTTTATTTGTTACCGTAATCAACCCCACCACCACCTGAACCACCTGCCGGTGCTCCATTAACTTTTATAAATTGTTCAAGGTCTGCTTTTGCTATTGCAGCTTCATCTTTCTTTAAGTTTGCATTATAAGTAAATTTCTGACCATTTGGTGCAGTAACTTCAACATCATTTCCAAAAGGACCTCCCATATCGGTTACTTTAAAAGAAGGACCCAATAAACTTTGTAATGATTTAGTTGACGGTCCTGACCTTACGGTAAACAATTCAGGCAGTATATTTACTACAGGAGCAATTCCTCCGCCTCCTGTTCTTGTAGCTTTAACGTCTTTTAATTGCTCTTTTGTTAATGCACCATATCCACTTCCGCCACCACCTGCTTTTACAGCTTCATTTCTATCTGTTACTCCGTGAAGTTCTGTTCCTATAGCAGCAAAATCATATATGCTAATAGGTTTACCACTTGCGTCAATCATTGGAATATCTCTATTCTTTTTAGAGTCAGCATACGTAAGTTTAACACGACCCGGAGTGCTTACATCAATACCAAGTAACCCTAAACTCTGAGCATTTGGAGTACCTAATAATATATCTGCTGCTGCTTGCTTTTCAGCCGCTGTTTTGCCTGTATATAATTGATTCCAAGCACCTACTGCAGCTTTCCCTGCTTTTCTAGCATCTGCTCTCTCATATTCATATTGAGATGGCTGTCTTGGTTGTGGAGCAAATCCTCCTAAGTCAACCTCTACTTTGCTATCCATTTTAGCTAACAATTGAGTCTTAACCCAATCCTTAGCTTCTTGTTCTTGTGCTTTATAATGAGCACCTGATTCATCTAATATACCAAGACCTGTGCTTGGATTTATTTTTAAAAGCAATTTGCTTGGGTCTTTTTTAGCTAACTCTTTATCATACGTAAATGATGTACCATCATAATTACCTACCTGCATTGTAAGTACAGATGATAAATGATATGGGTCTGCAAAATAAGACTTTACAGTTTCATCTACTGCTTTATTAAATTTATCTACATCATCTTTAAATTGAGGATATTTTGCAGAATCTATTGCTCCTCCTGTTAGTTTTGTAATGCTTCCTGCTTTTGTTTGAGTTGCAATTTCTTGTAATACTTTTATTCTATTTCCTAAAGTTTTAACAGTGCTATTCATTGCCTCTTCAACTTTAAAAGCGGGTATATTTGTTAATATTTTTCCCCTAATAACATTAACAGGAACTACATCATTGGTTAATCTCATTACACCCTGATTGTTTGGGTCAGGTTCTAATATACCAACATTTACAACTCCTGTTGCAGGGTCAATTACGGCTTTTGATTTTGAAAAATCACCAAATCCCTCAACTGATGCCATATTAGCACCTGTTAATGGTTGAAATTCTCCGGTTTGAACACCTTCCATTTTTTGTCTATAATTCTCTTGATATAGTTTTTGTAAATCAAATAACGTATTTGTTCCGTCTATATAGTTTTGTCTTCTTAATGTATAATCCTGCAACTTCATTTTACCCGACTTTAATAACTTGGTATCAATCATTTGCTGCTCCATCATAGAATGAGCATAGTCATTGGTAAACTTATTAGCATCTTGAAATTGACCTTGAGGAGCATTCTGTAAAGTTTGCTGAAACTCACGTGTTGATTTATCAATTGCAGCTTTCTTTTCTTCACGAATCTTTACTTCGTCAGCAAGCATATCAGAGATACCCTTCCCTATTTCAGCCCAATTGACCTGACTGTCCGCACTTCGTTCTGCATATTTATAATATGTTGCCATAGTTAATTTCTTTTACCGTATATATCAAAAGGATTGTTATACGTAGATGGATTATAAAATCTAAAATCTTGTTGTTTTTGTAAATAAAGAGGCATTGGGGCTTGATAACCTTGAAAAGGTGCTTTAGCAGATGCTCCTATTGGACTAATATTAGCAGGCTGAAGATTTGGATTAATAGTCTGAGGAGCAGCAGGCATAGTTAAATTTGCTTTAGGCATATATTCGGGCTGTCCTAGTGATGTAGCACTTACGCCACTTACATCGGCTGCACCTGCACCATACAATGGAAGAGCAGCGGCTGCTTGTTTTGCAAAACTTGTTATCCCTTGCACGCCTTGTTCTATTGATTGTGCTCTTAATCTTTCTGCATTTGCTGCAGCTAATTGAGCACCTTCTACTTCGCCTAAATCTAATTGAACACCAACATCACGTAAACGACTTTCTTCCGCTAATTGTTTGTTTTCTAATGCCATCATCTCTTGACCCATAGCTGTTCTAACTCCTGCTTGTCCTTGTTGTTGTGCTAATTGAACACGACCCGCTGTTGCAGCAGCACCTCTTTCACTCTCTACGCCTGCTTGAATAGCTTGAGCACCCTGAGCCAACAATGCTTCTCTTTCTAATTCGTATGGTTCTTTTTTTATGCCTTGTGCAGCATAAAAGTTTGTTTCTAATTTTTTACGTGCATTAGCCATAGCCTCATCAGCATCTTTTTCAGCTTGACGCTGTGCTTTTTTTTGCTTGCCTGCCTGAACAAATGACATTGTAGTTGTAGCTGCCGTTGCTGCCAAACTTGTAGCTGCTGCTATTGTTGCTGCTGTTGCTGCTGTTATTGCTGCCATATTATAATTTTTTTATCATTTCTGTTGTGTAATTATCTCCTTTTTCATAGCCTAATTCCTGATACGTATTTATAAGACTTTCGTTTTTTATTAATGCATAAATATATTTATTGCCTGCCGTCTTGCATATATCTGTTAATGCTGATACCAATAACTTAATGGCGTCTTTTCTTTGTGGCTTCTTAGTATATTCCTTGTTCGATATTATCCAATCTACCCAAGCTACCTTTGAATTAGTGATATACATAAACCCTGCACAAACCGGAACCTCATCATCTAAAACCATTATCCCTCCCTTACCATCACGAGGAAGAAAATCTCTTGGAGGAGCACTCCATCCCCAATCTTTCCACCATCCTACAAGTATCTCATCGTAGTCTGTTTCGTTCAGTTCTCGTATATATAATTCCATATTCTTACAAAGATATTAAATTTAAGGAAAACTTTTCATAACATCTGACTGCACCGCAAACAACTCAACTTTACTTGTAGAAGTGTTTGATAGTGTAAATGTACAATAATGTCCTAACACCCCGTGAGACTCAGCTACTGAGTTTTTAATGTACAAGAAAAACGCATCTTGTATTGGTATAGGTGTTGTTCCTGAAATTGTGCTATCTATAGTAAGTTGATTGATTGCATTTGGCGTGTCAATAGTTATTGCTGTTACCTTACCCGCAAGTATTGGTGTCACATAAGGAGATACTGAATAGTACAAATAGTCCCCAATACTAATAATGCTTCCTATTTCTACAGCAAACTTAACTATAACAGCCACGCCTGAACCCGTTACTTGGTAGCTTTTACCAATACCATTAACACTTCTAAGTGCAAGTTCGCCAACTGAGTCGTTTCTTATAAACGCAAAAAAAGCAGCTTCCTTTTTTGAAAACCAATTCACGTCTATAAATCCTGAGTACTGTAAGTCTGTCTCTAATGTCGCAGCCCAAGCAGCATCCCCTTGTATGTTAATGGTCTTAAATAGCTTGTTTTCAAGGGGTGCTGTGTTAAATACACTTTGTATAGACGAAGCCGTAAAAGTGCCGTAGAATGTGTTCCTATTAGCATTTACGTTATGTCTGTAAAGATTACCACCTTTGAACGTGTAAAAATAGTTGTTCATCCCTATCATAAAGTCAGGATTGTAAGAGTAGAAGGATACCCATCCCCCTACTAAATCGCTATATGATAATGTATAATTTGACATAGTTATTTATTAGCAAGTTACATAATTTGTAAGTTCTCCTGTAGCGTCAACTTCTCCTGCATAGTTTGTAGTACCATTTGTAAATTTACGCCATCCCACACCACCAACATAAGGAGTTGTTAAAGCCAAATCGGTATAAAAAATCATTGTAACAATTGGAACCGTATATCCCGGTAGTGCATAAATAGTAACTGATGGGCTTCCTGTAGTGCAGGCAAGAATCGATGAACCTGTTGCAAATGAATCAATAGTATATACCTCAGGATTACAAGCACTCTCACACCCTTCTAATGTAGCATATGTTCCGCTACCATCTCCCGGGTCAACGCAAACTCCGTCTATACAGTTGTATGACTCACCTGAACCACATACCGCTTGGCAAGCCACTAATGTTGCATATGTTCCGCTACCATCTCCCGGGTCTGTACAAGTTCCTTCAACACAGTTATACGAAACGCCATCACACGCAGGGCAAGTTTGTTGTGGTAATAAAACACACCCAACCTGCTCTCTTGTAATTACTCCATCTGAATAGAATCCATCCGCAGCACAAGTTGCTAGTGTGCTATTTGTAAACACGGCAGTTGCCGAACCAAGTGATGGTGCATTTAAATAATATACTGAACTTGTTGCCATTTTTTATATTTTATTTTAATTATACAGGACAAGTAGGTGGTGTTACATTCTGTGCAGTTAGATTTACTAATCCGTGAACAGGGGTTGGGCTAACTAAATAGTCCTCATAACCCTCTACGTTAGTAATCTCTCCACTTGTAAATATTGTTCCGCCACCTATTATATCACATAAGTTAAATTGTATAATGTTTCCTGAACCTGACACCCACTCACCACGGATGGTGTAAGGTAACTCGCTTATCAATGGATATATTGTTCCACTTTGAGCACTTCCTGCTGTAGATGTTACGCTTAATATTTGAGACATCACGTTATTATATATCGTTAATGCTCCACCTGATTGCTGACCAACGTTCCAATCTAATGTAACCGTTGTTGGTGCAGCACAATTGGCTTCACAAGACTCTAAGTTATCATACGTTCCTGTTCCATCTCCCGGGTCTATACAATTACCATCAATGCAATTATATGAAATAGGGGATAATTCACAACCACAACAAGCATCTTCTGTATTTAAATTTGAATAACATAGTTCTACAGCTACTGAAGACCTAAAATCCCATACTAAATACAAATAAGTTTGAAGAGCAGGCACCGTAAAGTTTGCATAATTATTACTGCCACCACCTTGATTAGGCGTAGCAATTGTTGTTAATGCTAACAATGAATTTATGTTTGCCGTAGTATTGTTATATAAAGTATTGCTAACAAGATATCTAAATTTATCGGTAGCAGGGTTAAACACAAAAGTATCAGTAGCAAGTTTATTTGAAATCAAACTCATTGTGCTTCCTGCAGGAGGGAAACCACCCGTACCTACATAATTTGTTGTTATATTATATAACGATACAAGCGGATTCGTTGTTCCACTAGCAAATGTCACAAATGTTGATTGTAATGGAGATGTAAATGAACCACTTACATACCTATACTGACTATTAATGGTTTGACCTGAATCATAATCATTAGTAAGTACAATTTGAACAATACTTAATGATGCAGCTTGAACACACTCTACCTCTACGCTTAATGTAATATCGCCTATATAAGTTATTACAAGAGTTACAGTTTCTACTGATACATTATTCTTATTAAAAGTCAACGTACCACTTGTAGTAACTACTCCTGTAGAATAAGCTATTGCATTGTAAGTCGCCACTATTTGGAAATTACCACTTGCACTTATTGAAGAAACAGTATAGTTAATGTCTGTGTTTCCTACAGTTGGACCTAAGTCAACGCAATAAGTTGTTGTTGCACTTGTAGCAGATGACAATGTAAATGTCTGAGTAATACCACAATTTATACACTGAGGATTTGATGGTATAGCGATAGTGTTACTTGTTAAAACATACTCATTCATATAAGGGTCAAAACCACCAAGTTTTTGAGTATTAAAAGATTCATTAAATGTATCTCTAAACCAAGTCCTCATATTCATTTCAGACACAACTTTTAGTTCCTCACTAGAATATGAAGTTCCACGTAGTTGGATAACAGCCCCACGCTTTACGTCAGTAAAATATCTATCGTATCCCCATTGAATATAACTCTCAGGATTAAAACTAATACCATACTTTTCGCTACGAGCAATCTGTGTGCCTAATACCTCAGGAACTGAAGCCACAACACCACCGCCCGTAGAGTCTGACAATAAATTTTTATCAGCTAATACGTATGAAATCTTATCTTCTTGTAATACAAGGACGTCCGTTTGTCTTCCGTCTAATATAAATATCTCTCCAAAAGATGGCTCACAAACTTTATAGTTAAGCAACCCTAAATTAAATTCATTTAATTTATTTACGTTTGACTCAGCACTATATATGCCACTATATGTAATATCAGCAAATCTATCTGCTGCCTTATAGTCTTGAGCGGAAACGCTTGTCACTCTGTTTCCAAAGTTAAAAGAGTTCCCAATGATTGAGTCACGAATCTTATAACTCTCTGCCCCGTTTCCAAATGCAAAACAATTAAAAAACTTAGTATCAATTATAGCAGATGTACCTGCTCCTATATTTTGGTTTTGGATGTTACCCATATGGTTACCACCCGTAATAGCAAAAGACATTTCATTTTCAAAAAATACATCAGGAAGAGCGTCAGTTGGTTCTGTTTCAAATATTAAATTCTTTTCAGAACGGAATACGGTAATATTAACCTCAACATTAGAAGCACGTGAACCGGGGAAGTTAATTCCCGGACAACTTCTAGTGCCTGTTATCATTAAATACAATTCATTCGTTGTCGGATTCCTGTAAAATTGATAATAGTTAATTCCACCATCAGTAGGAACTACGGGATTTCCCGTGCCCGCAACAAATGTATTTTCAGGTATAGCATCTCCACAAGAAGCATATCTAAGACCATCATCTAAAAATTGCTCTATATTATCTCCAACAAACCAATCATACATATTATCATATGTAGTTGAAGAAACAAGTGTTTTTTCTAAAGTATTTGTTCTCTCTTCACACTGACATCCGCTACCATTTCTAAATTGTTTTATATCTAATACAATTCTGCTTCCTGCAGGAACTGTGTAATCAGAAAACTCCCAAGTTGGATGAGCAGGGTCGAATCCTGCTGTTTGAGCAGTATTCATTGGATAATCTAAAATAGGGAAAGTACCCGGTCCAATTGGTCCCGGACTTGCCGCTCTTGCTGTTTTTTTACCCGGAGCAATAATAGCATTCTCATCTTGAACTGTATTAAAGCTATTTGGGTTTATTTTCATATAAACTCCCGCAGGAATTGGTATAAATACTGAAGGGTCTAATTCAGTTGGTATTTCAATAAAGTCTGACGCTTGAGAGGACTTCTCAAGAACAGTTGCATATACGCAAGATGATGTTGCTCCACTTGAATCAGCTTTCACAATTAATCTATCTCCTGCTTCTACCTTTCTTGCATTCTCTCCTTCTAATAAAAAGTATGCATTGTTGGTTAAAGGGTCTTGGAAGAATATGCTACAATAAATTGTCTCATAATTCTCTTGGTCAGGTTTTATTACAAACTTATACCTAGTAGCCCATCCCGGAGGTTTTTGAGTAGCAGGTATTGTTACTTTGATTGAATTTTTAAATGCAGACAATCCACAAGGAACGTGCTCTGTATTATTAGGACTAACAAGAGCAGTTGATGCTCTATTAAACTCATCCATATAAACTATACCAATCTCATAATCACGATTGCTATGTAAACTCTGAGGATTAGCTACTTCTTGAAAAGTAGCCTCTGCTAGAACAACTTGATAGTACTCATAAAAAGTTTGAGTAGGGCTAGGTACATTATTAACAAATTTTTGTGCAATAAATTGGAATCCAATCCAATTACTGCTTGGGCTTGTTACAATACCAATAGGTTGTGCAACTGCACTTATACCACTTCCTATAGCTGTATTTGAATCTAAAGTATTTGGCAACAAGCAGTTAACTGAATCAGTAAATGTTGTTCCTGTACAAGCGGTTGCAAATGATTGAATGTTTGCTGATGTACCAACTGCAGTTTGAAACTCTACACTTGTCGCTAATGCATATACAGATGTGTACGTTTTAGTTAAAAAAAATGAAAAGTTTAAACTTACGTCAGTAGTTTCTTGTGTAGGGAATGGAGTTTGACCTGAAAATTGAGCGTGCTCAATTGTTACTGCCAAACTAACAGCAGAACCTGCAACTAAATTTTGACCTGTTAAATCAAATGAAACTATTGAACTTGGAACACTTACGCTTCCGTCAATATTATAATTTCCTGTTGAAGTAGCATCATTTATATTAGAATTACCAATAGGTAATGAAACCAAATCAGTAGTATATTCAAACTTAACGGGAACACCATATTGGTCTACCAAATCGTATCCTTCAATGTAATTACCATACATCAATCTATTTCCCATAATAGTCTGAGCCTTAGCGTATCTAGGTACGTTATCATACAATCTTAATAATTCAGACTCAGATAGTATTGTAAATATTTTACTATTGGTAAATATATATTGGTATTCTGTATTATTTGCAAGACCTAAGTTAGCCTTGTCAAGTTTTTCAATAACTTTTATAACAGTACCATCTGCTCTTTTAAATAGCAAATCAACACCAACTACAAGAGAACTTCCTGAGTTATATGTAATTCTTGCTGAGTTGCAGAAGTTGGTCATACCCTCATTTAAAAAACTCTCAGTACTAAAACTAAACGCATTAGGTACAAAAGCAGGTTGAGACCACTGAGATGTAGCACTATACTCTCCGTCAATATATTTGTATCTATAAGCAAAACAAATAAATCTTGTAGTTAAAAAATTCTCCTGTCCATTAGTTACAATAGGCTCTACATCAGGAGATTCTACCGGTGGCTTCTTAATCACAAGCAAAGATTCTGCTGTAAATTGGTCTATATTAGATACGGGGTTAGCGTAATTTCTATTGGTATTTATAAATCTAGGTGCATTGTAGTCATCCGTAAAAAACAATAAATCGTTTAATATATTTACACCCGTAATCAAATAACTTGGGTTAAAGTTTAACACAGTATTAACGTTTGCACCATCGTTAATGCTTATTACGTGATAGGTTAATATGTTGGTAAAAACGTTAAAAGAAACAATTAGGTCAAGTTTACCTGTAGCACCTACCGGGAAAGCTGAGTCGTGAACAAACCAATATATGGTTTCATTTGCACTATCCTCAATTGCACCGATACATCTTGCTGATGAACTAAGAGATGTTCCATTATATTTTAATGTAGTAAGAGAAAGATTACCTTTTGTATTCTCTATTACTCCCATCTCAGCGTTCTCGGTTGAACCCATCCTAATATTCATAGCGTCAACATACTCACCCTCAGGAAGCAAACGTTCGTCTACTACCTTATTCATTCTACCTGCTATGAAGTTTCTTGTAAAATTTGCCATTTTATTTTATTTGCTTGTCCATACCTCTCATATTCATTAAGAGTCTACCGGGATGAATGTTACTGATTCTTATTTTAGCATTACTTAACAAAGCCTTTCTTTTTTTACGAGAACGGGCAACAATATATTCTTGGACACCAAGTTTAGAACTAAGTATCTCATATTCAACTGCTGCATAAATATATGCTTCAAATAACTTATTTACCGTAATCAAAGAATTGTCTCCCTGCTCCATACCATCAGACACATACTCAAGAATACAAGACAACCCCGACATCGATGAGTCAAAGTTAATAACTCCTGACTTTCTATCAATATTAAAAGTAGGATTAAAATTTGCAGTCTCTGTATTTAGTCCATATGCCGCCCCAATGTTTGCTTCAAAATACCACATCCCATCGTAGTTCCATCCTAACTGCCCATTATATTGATTACCTTGATTAAGGTAAATACTCTTTTTTGTTTTAGCTAATCTCTCCAAGTCAATAGTTGAGTATTGTGGAGATAAAGCATTCCCGTATTGGTCAAATAAAATACGACCCGTATTGTCTTGAAGATAAGCCTTAGATGAAAGTGTTTGAATATTCTCGGTTAAAGGTCTAAGCCAACCATCTTTGTATAAAGATACACGCACCCAATTGACATAGTCAGAAGGTAAAATAAATCTTAATGTGTCAGGAACAGTTAACTCTAATACTTTAATTTCTTTAAAAGCATCATAATTTAATTCCTGAATAGCACGCTTTGCGTGAAATAATATTTTATAACGTTCTTCGTTATTAACTAAAGAATGGTTTCCTGCATACATCAATAAGAAGTTATTGACTATGTCAGTTAGGCTAATGAATTGATAAGACCCCCAATTGGCGTCCTCAGGTACTACACCTCCATTCTCGTAATATTGATACTGTGATATATATGCCATATCTTAAATTTTTATGGATTTTGTTCTTGTTGTTCTTTCGCCATACTAAATTGTGTAACCTCAGTCTCACGAATAGATACACCACAATACTGAAGAATCCTTGTAATTAACTTATATTCATCTTCAGGAGGCAGTTCAAAGTCTTGATAATCATTTTGAGATTGGTCAAACACCGGCTCACCATTAGTAAGTGTTATATATGTCCATTTTGGAACTGCAGGATACCTAAAATAGGTTGATTCTACTTGCCCCTTATTACTTATAGTTGTAGGATAAAAAGTCAATTCTGAGCCTTGTAATGCGTAAACAGGGAACTCATTTGTTGGTTGCGTTAAATTTGAATTAACCAACAACGTAAGTTTATTATTAATTACCTTTTCCGCTTGAACATTAGTAGATGAAGAAAAAACTCCATAAGAGTTTGCAGAAGCTAAAAATATATTTGAGTCTAATGCTAATACGGTATTACTAACTACTGATGTTACGGTAGATACTAAGCCTGTTGTTATGTTAGTAACAACGTCACCTGCTGAAATATCATCTGATAAAAATGTAGCAGTACTATCAACTAACTGACTACTAACTACGGATGTATTTGTTCCTGTTTTCAATGTAACCGGTCTACACTTAACGTCCAATAACATATAAGTATAATAACCTGTTGTCGCAGGAGTAGGCATTGAGAATTTGTTAGCAGCTATTTTTGTTAAATAGTCTGTTCGTAGAAAATATTCTAATACTTCTGCTGTTGGTTGTTCCATATCAGCATAGTCTACACCCGACAATCGAGCATTTTCTGCATTTATAACCTTATTGTAACTATTAAAATACTCCTCATAAATTTCCATCTGTGCATTTTGAGCATACAGATTGAAATCAGAAGGAGAGATATATCCATAGTTGTTCTTATTCAACACAGACAATACCGCATTTCTTACTGAGTTTATCATTAGTTCTTTTTTACAAATATACATAAAAAAAAGAGGGCACAATCAGTACCCTCTCTAACCTATCAATCTATCAATAACCAAATATATCTACGACAAAGTTGCTTCTAACATTTTTAGCGAATCTATGCCTTCATCACTTTGTAAGAAATGGGCTACCATACTAAAAGGGTCTTCTCCAAAAGGAACCGACAACATCTTCTTTTTATTAGTAGCTGTATTAAACCATACTTCTTTCTCGCCATTTCTTAATACCAATAACTTGTTTTCAAAAAATGTACGGACTTTGGCTTGGAATTTTAATTCAGGGTCATTCAATATATTTAAAAACTCTCTTGGGTCTCTTTTAGCAAATACCAATATATCACGCTTTAACTCAGCAGTAGATACGGTAGATGGGTCTTTACCAAACATCACTCTTGTTAGAGTTTCAATTTGGTCAAGTGTAAGCTGACGAGCCTCCACTAAGGCATCAACTTCAATGTTTAAATCTTCAACCTCAGCACTTGCGTCTTTCTCTTTGTCTATTTCAACAAAAATATTGCCATTTAATGGATGGTAATGTAAAAACTGCTGTAGTACGGGGTTTGTTCTTGGCACTCTTAAGAACCCATCTTCAAAGATGATTGGTTCAATAATAGCATTCCCATCTTGTTCGTCCTCGAAAGGAGACTTCTGATTTATGGAATACCTAAGAGCACGGTTTTGGTTGTTTTTCTCGTCAAACCACATTAGTGGGAATCGAGGATGGTTTCTTGACGCTAACGTATATGATAGCGGATTACCTATTTTTAATCTGTAAACTTTATCTACAGAAGATATAACTTTTGACATTTTTATAAGATTTAATTTGATTTAATTTAAAAAAAGGAGAGTGTCTTTGAAGACACCCTCCAATTATATTTACCACCTATTATCCATAACGGAATAACACGAAGTTGTTAGCACCCAAGGTACATACGCAACGCTCAGAAAGGAAGTTAACCTCCATTGCATCTAAGTCGCTTGTAGCGGCACCACCGGCAGAACCTGTAATCCAAGTCTTGTATCTGCGGTCTTCAGCTTCAGAAGCACGGTAACGAACGTGTAAGAAAGGACGCTTAGCATTCTTTCCCATTATTTGGTCGTACACTGAAGTAGAACCTGCAGGAACCATTAAACCTGTAATAGTACCGGTTGCAGTTGCAGCAGCACTGCTTAAACCACCACGCATTGTTGGGTCATTTAAGTATTTCCAATCAGACTTGTAGAAATCATAACCTCTACGGAATCCTGTGAAACCTAAATTTAACGCCATATCAACATCGTTATCGAAAAGACCGTATGAAGCTGATTGAGAAGCACTACCTGCGGTATAGCCATTCAATTGAGCCAACATATTGTCAATATCGAAACTCAATCCACGATTTACGAATACTACGTTCTCTTCGATAGCACCTTGCTTATCTAAACGAGAAACGATAGAATCCCAATCAGATAAAGTTGTTGGAGTACCACCACCCCAAACGTTACCACGATTGTTTACAACGTAGAAAATACCTTGAGAACCAATAAAGCCTGCAGTTGCAGCACCTGAAGCAGATGCAGCGGGAACAGCTTCAATCATTGAAGTCTCTAAGTAATCTTCAAAACGTAAACGAGTCTCGTGCTCTGATTTCAAATACCACAAGTAACCTGTAGCACCGTTCTCAGTAGTAACTTCAACCCAACCGATTTGAGCCATATCTGAACCATTAACCGCATACTTATCTTTAATGATAATAGGGTTGTTGCTGTAGATATCATCTTCTGATTCTAATGAACCAACCATTCCGTTAGTTCCTTTCTTAAACTCAGAACCATAAATGAATACGGTACAAGCTGTAGAAACAGCGAATGCTTGACCTGCAGTCTCGTAGTAAGCTACTGTGAAAGTAGTTGCTGAAGGAACTGCAGTTACGATAGCCTTGTTGAAAACACCTGTTGAGTTGTTTTGAATCATCAACGTTTGTCCAACACGAATAGCGATATAAGTCACACCACTATCAGCCACAGTAAAAGTAGCTGTTGAAGCTGCTGCTGCTGCTGCTGAAGTACAACTTGTGTACTTAATGTGTAAACGTCCTTGTTCTGCCCATTTGATTTGGTCAGAATTAGAAGGCATCTCTGCTCCTACCATACGTAAGAAAGATGCGATTGTTCTATTACCATAACGCTCAAATTCTTTCTCATAAGTATCAGGAAGATACTGATTTAAGAAGTCGAAGTTGGTAATGTAGTTTGTTTGTAAGGCTACCTGTTCTGCAGAAGGCTGCAGGGCGAAGGTAGGGTTACTTAAAAGTGCACTTGCCATTTTTTTTAAATTTTATTGTTTATATTTTTTTTATACTGCGTATTTTCAGGTTTCGTCCTGAATCAGGGTTTAACGCTTTCACCTGCATTCCATTCGTTGATTTGCTAACCTCGGGTGCTTTACGCTCTGACATATTGATGTTTTTGGTTTTACGCATAACATCTTCAGTAGCATCAGATAACCCTTGTTCATAAAAGAATTTAGCAAATTTGTCAGGATGCATTGCTATCGACAATGACCTATGATAGCCTGCTGCGTCTTTCATCAAACCTTGCCCATCTAAGAACTTGTTAATAAAGTTCTGTGGTGTAGCTTGGTTCTTTTTCAACTCACTAGCGTCTCCGGGAGCAAACGTGAACTTCTTGTCATTAACATTGAACTCAAAACCTTTGAACTCTCCGCTAAAAACATCGTTCGTCTTTTGGTCAAACCATTGACGTTTACGATTGTTCTCCTCTTCTATGGTCTTTGCCTGTTGGGTATATTGCTTATAGCTGTCGTATATTTCTTTCTCCTCATTTGGAATAAATGCCGTTCTTGACTCAAGGGGCATTTTATATTGTTCCTTTTGGGAAGTGAAATATTTCTTGGCTTCAGCAAGAACTTTCTTTTTTGCGATTTTTGCCTTTTTAACGGTTGACTCATCATCTAAATCAGTGTCAAACTTGTACTCATCCATTAACGTCTCAATGTCATCACTATCAAGACCTTCCTGTGTGGAAGAAAGGTATTCTTTAAGGAGTTGGTCAGGACTCATTGTATCAAAGTCTTTATTTAACTTTAAAAAATCGTCAAACCCACGTCCCGTATCCTTTTTGTATTTCATATAAGCAGCTACATCTTCAGGCAATTGCTCAGCTTCTTTACGCTCAGCTACCAATTCATCCAATGAATTTATCTGCTTATTATATCTCTTACCAATATATGAAAGAACATCTTCATCCTTTAAATCAACACCTGCAGGTACGGGGTCTATTATAACCTCTTTATCTGCTTCATTATTTTCTTGACTTAACGAATCTTCGTGTTTATCAAGTAACTGCTTCTCTACTTCTTGAACACTTTTTGGTTCAAGCATTTCTACGGCTCTAACTTTATATTCCATTTGATTTGATTTTATTTATACAAAAATAGATAAAAATTTCGACATTTTAACGAGGCTCAAATTCAGCTAAATCAAAACCATCCAAGCTATCCTCATTTGATTCAAAACTTATTGGAGGTAGATTGTTCTTCCTTTGATTAATTAATTTAGATTGTTCTGTATTTTGTTGGCTAATTCTTTTGGCTTTAGCATCTTCTTTTGTCTGCTCTCTAGTATTTATATTACTTGTCTCCATACCACGAAGCTGCAAATTATAATCAAACTCCTCACGCATTAGATAAGATTTCATCTCTGCTTCTTTCTCCATTTTTTGAATATCAAAAGCTACCTCTGCTTGTTTAATCTGCATCTTAGACCTTGTCTCCAAGTCAATCTTCTGCATTGCAACCTGTCCTGCCATTTCTTGAGACTTTAATTGTTGCTGAGCAATCATTGCTTGCTTCTGCATTTCATTCTTCTCTAAACGCTCTTGAGTCTTAATACGCTTCATCTTTAATAATTGATTAGCAAGTTTAATGTTGCGAATCTCACGTATGTCAATTGCGTCTTCAAGGTTAATGTCACCTTTAGACAATGCCATTTGGATATTGCCTTCTAATTGTGCTTTTTGCTCTTCATCAGGTGAAACCTCAATGAATATACCAAAGTCATAAATATATAAGTCTTTAATCTCGTCTAATATAGATACATTGTATTTACCAATTTGATTAGCAAACTCATCTTTAAAGTCAGCATATTGCAAAATGTCTGCAACTCTATAAGTTAAAGCCTCTGCTAATGAACGATAAACATACAAAGAACCATCAAGTATATGTCTTGTAGCAGTATTTGAGTTTAATGCAGCCATCTTTTGCAGACCAACTAATGAGTTAGGGTCAGGATTAGAGCCATCTCTCGCTTCGTTAAGACCGGTCACAGACCTAATCATATCAACGTAGTGGTTCATATTAGTAATCAACATCTGCGTTTTAGCAGCACCTGAGTTAGAGTTTAACTGAGTGATAGGCACTCTTGC
>Ga0114979_10000088_pt1 | contig 53023 bp, 55 predicted proteins | sample S_140625_EF_Meta_FD_87315 | JGI IMG/M metagenome (GOLD analysis project Ga0114979, IMG submission 87315) | Freshwater microbial communities from Lake Simoncouche, Canada to study carbon cycling - S_140625_EF_MetaG | ecosystem: Environmental > Aquatic > Freshwater > Lake | place: Lake...
AAAAAGGGAGAAAGAGAACCAAATAGAACAAAATAGAACAGGAAATCGTGAAAAATCGCAACCTGGATTCGTATGCAAAAATTGTAATAAATCATACCTTTCTAAAAGCGGTTTATGGAATCATAACAAGAAATGTATTGAAAAACCAGTAGAAAATGCTATTGTTACAACTGAGGTCACAACCACTGAAACCATAATAGAAATACTAAAACAGAACCAAGAGTTTAAATCACTTTTAATAGAACAACAAAAGGAAAACAAAGAGCTTATCAACAAAGTAATTGAATTATCCAAAGAACCTAGAATCGTAAACAACGGCACAATGACACAAAATAACAATCAAAAACATTTTAATCTACAATTCTTTCTCAATGATACTTGTAAAGATGCTATAACAATACAACAATTTATTAATAATATTCAGATTTCATTAGAAGACCTAGAAAGTGTTGGAAGGAATGGTTTCGTGAAAGGTATTTCTGATATAGTTTTAAAAGAATTAAATACATTAGATGTTACAAAAAGACCTATACATTGTACTGATTTAAAACGTGAAGTCATATATTTAAAAGAAGAAGATGCATGGAATAAAGATGATGATGAAAATACCAAATTAAAGAATGTAATAAAAACTGTTGAAAATAAAGGTTGGAATAAGGTTCCTTTTTGGTATCAAAATAACCCTAATGCTCATGTTTCTGATACACCAGAATATGCAATGTATGGAAACATTGTGCGAAATGTTTCAGGTAATGATAATGAAGTTAAATTAAGAGAAAAAATTGTCAAGGTTATTGCAAAAGAAACACATTTGGAGAAAGAAAACCATTTCATTGAAGTAGGGGGAACCGGAGGTTCCCCCTTACCCCCTCCCCTTTGATATTAGTTCTTTTATATTTTTCCTCACCCTTTCTGGAGAACCCTCGCTCTGAACATTCTTCAACTAAGATAATGTAAATACAATAAATACATTATCTTGAGAAACCCAGCGATAAAATATGCGGGTTTATAGTTATCGGGATTTGAGTGTCATATCGGTAGTATAGTGTCATTACTGACTGCATTTATGCAGTCAAAACCTTTTTGAAGAGTAGAACCCAACAAAACAAATATATATTATTTTTTAATAGAACACCAATATATTATTATTGCACTGCATAATTGCAGCCATTATTATACAGATATCGGGAAATGAGTGTCATATCGGTAACCCAACGTTTTATTGGTGTGCAACGGAACTCTAACAAAAATCTTGGCAGAATCGCCAAGATTTGGCATAAAAAATTGAAACTGTTTTCCTGTAGAACAGAATTGGTAAAATTCCCAACAAGTTCGCTTGTAATTCTTAAAATGTCCAGTCCTGTTTCCAAGTCTGCTACCAAGTCCGCGACCAAGGAGGTCAAGGAGGTCAAGGAAAAGAAGCCTCGCACCCCCACTCTTCCTGCCAAGTTTGGCAAGTTCATCCAGTTCGGTTATTGGTTCATGAAGCACATCAACTCTCTTGACGAGAACGTGCCTGCCGTTGATGAGGACCTCTGCATTGAGCAACTCAACGTCTTCTCTGACATTGAGTCTCAACAGGCCTTCGTTCAAGGATTCTTTGATGAGTCCAAGGATATCGCCAAGACCATTCGCACTGCTATCCAGCAGAAGAAGAAGGATGAGGTCAAGGCTGCTAAGGCACAAGCTAAGGCTGATGCTAAGGCACAATCCAAGTCCGAGACCAAGGAGAAGAAGCCTCTACGTTCCGAAAAAAAGAAGGAGAAGGCTGTCGTTGAGGATGCACCTGCTGATGAGTCTGATGCGGACAAGAAGAAGCCCAGAGGCAGGAAGCCCAAGACCAAGGTTCTCACTTCTGAGGATTCGTTTGTCAATGAGATGGTCCAGTTGGCCAATGGTCAGACCGATGCTAAGGACCTCAAGCTCAATCAGGACAAGCCTGACAAGTCCAAGGTCAAGGAGGACAAGCCTGTCAAGTCCAAGGTCAAGGAGGTAAAGCCTGTCAAGGAGGACAAGCCAGTCAAGGAGACCAAAACCAAAACCAAGGTCAAGGAGGAAAAGCCTGTCAAGGACACCAAAACCAACACCTCTCCCGACCATCACCAAACCGCCGTCTCCGTCCTTAACCTCAACGACAAACAATACCTCATTGACGACCAAAACCTCGTTTACGACTTCCACACCCACCTCCCCATCGGAACCTTCAATCCTATTAACCTCACTATCACTTGAAGGGAACCTACGGTTCCCCTCAGACCCCTCCCTTAAAATGTTGTGACCTTTGTAAATAACCTGTCACTTGCTCATCGGAACCTTCAAAACGACAAAAAGCATAAAATTGTACATACTGTTTTTTTGTTGTGAAAAATTGATTCTGTTTTTATCTGTCAATAAATATAGAAACAAACAACTATTTAAGATGGTAAAGAATACTACTGGTGGAACTGGCACGAAAAGCCTTGCTAGAAAGCATCAATCTTCATCCAACGAAAGATTGCGTCTTCCTGAATGCGATTTAGAACAATTTGCGTGCGTTACAAAAATGTTGGGTAATGGGATGTGCGAAATTTACACAAACAATAACGTTAGGTTAATTGCTCATATTCGCAATGCGTTCCGTGGTAAAAACAAACGCAACAATATGATTACCCCACAGTCTATCGTTTTAGTCGGACTCCACGAATGGGAAAAGATTCCAAAGAATTGTGACATTATGGTTATTTATGACCCAAACCAGATAGAACAATTGAAAAGTATTCCAAATGTAAAAATAGACCATGTCTTGAACCTGCAGCTTTCAGCAACTACATTTCAATCCAGCAAAAAGGCACAGAGAGACTTTGATTTCGTAGAAGAGCAGGAGCCAGAAATTGCTCCACAAAATGTTCCAGCCCATCCAATTGAGTTTGAAATGGTTACTGAGAAAGAGATTGACATTGACGATATTTAAACAAAACAAAAACAACAATATAATTATTATATATTTTTTTCTTTACTGTCTTTTCTAATAATGCGACAGCTTATTACAAACCACATAATTCACATAATTGTTGAATAATATAAAAAGTATTCAACAACAACAGTATATGTTTAATTTTTACGTTTGTATAACTACGATAAAGGGGTACGAAACGGCTTTAAACAATATATTAGATTCATTACCTAATGAATGGAAAGACAAGTATATCCTTGTTTATCAAAAAGAAGAGAAAGAAAGAATCACCATATTTGAAGATGGTCATATTGAAATCTATACAAAAAACAATTTACATGATTATGGTAACTGGATAGGCACTAATAAACTTATTGAAAAAGGATTTGTTCCAAAAGATTCATGTTTTTTATTTGTTCATGACACGTGTAATTTTGGTCCAAAAACGTATCAGTTATCTCGGCATATTTCCAATATATTTATGAATGAATCTGATTATGATATATTCTGGTTATGTAATAATGGACAATGCAATATATGTTTGTTAAAAGAATCTGCTATAAAATACGGATATAATTTTTATAAAGATATATATTCAATAACAAAAATGCAAACTGTTGACTGGGAATGGGATTATAATAACCCATGTTGTCCCAAAACTTTTAATTTAAAACATTATTATATCCCTATTGGTACAGAAAAAATAGGTAAAAGAAAGGTTTATAGTGATGTAGAAAGGATGGTTTTATATTATCCAAGTATTGATATGGAAAAATATTATGTAGACATAAAACAAGAATCTGACCATCCAAAATCGCCATGAACTGGCATAAAAAAATTGAAAACTTTTTTCCAAAGTTTGGAAACTTAAAAATAACAATCAACACTCTTGTTAAAATGTCTTCATCTTGCTCTGGCTGCTTCCCTATTTACCAGGCCAACCAACTGGCGCACATGGAGCGAGGAGGTTGTATGTATGTGGACGAAGATGTCTTTTGCCAACCTGTCAACTTGCTTCCTCAATTTGAGTTATCCATTGGCGCTGTGGACGCTGGCGCCGTGGACGCTATTGCTGAATCCGTGTCTACTTCTGGTAGCGAAGTCTCTGGTTTTGATTCTGTTGGAACTGGAACTGAATGCTGCATCTGCTATGAGATTATTGGCAAGAAGAATAACTGCGTCACAGATTGTGGTCATGTCTTCTGCTTCAAATGTCTGGCCACTGCGATGGCGCACAACAACAGCTGCCCTTGCTGCAGAGCACCCCTAGTTGACACTCCAGATGAGGAGGACAATGACAGCGATTACGAAGGTTCCGACGACGACGATGATGAAGACAGTGATGATGACGAGGATGATGTTCACGTTAACAAAGAGTACGACGGAGACGTGGAGGACATGGTTTCCCGCATGGAAGCCAAGGGCATTACTATGCTGGACGTTGTCTCGTTGCTCTTCAGCAAGTTCAGCAAGAAGGACGAGAAGTACACAAAAGAGTACGTGAAAAACCTCTGTGACACGATTAACCAAATCAGTGATGACACGGAGAATGAGAGCAAGGAGCGAGAAGAGATGGGCGGTGAGGATGCGCCAATCCTGGCTAGATTGGGAGGACCAGTTGTTGAATTCGCCGAATAAAAAATTGATTAACGTAGTTTTGTTTCTGTAATCTGTAACTTTTTTCATAACAATGTCTGAAATTGCTATTATTGCCAACATTGACCCCGTCCAGATTCCTCTGGATAATGAATATACTCTTCTTATAAAAGCGGCTTACAAAGGTAAATTCGTAATTTGTGTGGTTGATAAATCTGGAAAGTATGTTGACATTCCAGATGGTCTTGCAATCTATGATGTTTATTACCAAAGATTCTGGGATATGAGCAGTGATGAAAAGTTTCATTCTGGTTCTCTATTCAATGTATACGAATTCTACTACAAAAACGAAAGGGTTTTGGACAACATTGAGGGTTACACGATGGAAGATTACTGTGGGTTTCCTTATACATCAAATAAGTACTATCCTAATTTCTATACGGCTCTTGTAAAAGGAAGCATGATTAAAGACACCAATCTGATTAGGGTATCGTCTACTATGAATCTGGATATTGGAATTGCTGTTTTTGGAGATGGTATCCCAGAATTCGCAACTATTACACGAGTAGATGATGATAACGACACCATTGAAATCAACAGAAATGTACTTGAATCTTGTTCTAATGTAACACTTACTGTAAGATAAAACAGTAAAAAATACAATATAAACAAATTGTATTTATAATATATAGACAATGAGAACACTATTGTTTTTTTTATGCATTGCTTTTTCAAATAGTTCATTAATTGAACGATTTGAGAACTGGGTAACCGAGTTCAAGGTCAAGTTTGATGATTACAAAACCTATGACGGTGTTTTTAAGAAGTGGGTTGCAAACCACAAATTTATTGAGGATGTAAACTCCAAAAACCTTACGTATAAGTTGGGACATAACCAATTTTCTGGTATGGATTCTAGCGATTTCAGTCAATATTTAGGAATATCAAGGATTTTGTATCAAGATTACAAACAATTATTCCACGTAAACAAGCCAATAGACACTGTTGAGAAAGTTCCTGAGACAGTTAATTGGGTAACTGCTGGCGGAGTTACTCAAGTCAAAGACCAAGGACAGTGTGGCTCATGTTGGTCATTCTCCACAACTGGTGCACTTGAGGGAGCATTTTTCATTAAGAATTCTAATTTGCAAAGTTTCTCAGAACAACAGCTAGTAGACTGCGATAATTATTCAAACGGTGGAAAAGATTTGGGTTGCAAGGGTGGTCTTATGGACAACGCTTTTTCGTGGATTTCAAAGAATACTGGATTATGCACAGAACAGGAGTATCCATACGTTTCTGGAACAACTAAGAAAGCTGGAACTTGTCAAAAAACATGCTCTAACGTTAAGAACAGCAATGTAGTTAGTTTTGTTGACGTAATTCCCAAGTCAGATGACGAGATGATGAAGGCGCTTTCAATGCAACCAGTATCTATTGCGATACAAGCGGATGAACGTGAATTTCAACTCTATAAATCTGGTGTGTTTACAGGAAAATGTGGTAATGAATTGGACCATGGTGTCTTGGCTGTGGGATATGGTAAGCTAGATGGTCTAGATTATTATCTAGTAAAGAACTCATGGAGCACAAGTTGGGGTGATGGGGGCTATATTAAATTAGGTCGTGGACCTAAATATAATGGCGGAGATGGTCAATGCGGTATGTTGTTGCAAGCTAGTTACCCAATGTTGTAAAAAATATAAAAACTACTGGATTAATATATAAATGCGAAAAAATCTTGTTCTATTTCTGATTGCACATAAAACAACACAACTTGTATTTTACAAAAATAAATACAATAACCGTGATAAATAATGCATCCGTAATATATATAATGTATATTATTTCTGGTACTAGTGCACATTTAATAGCGGTTTCGTTTTTTGTATACATAATTGTTAACATATTTGAAAACTTAATACATTACAATATAGGAAAATTTAGTAACAAGGATACCTATTTTGACATGCCAACACAGAAAGATTGGATTAAAATCATAATAGTTATGTTCGTTTTTGCTCTTTTGCAAGGATTTTTGACTTATTGGTTTCAAAAAAAACAAAAATTAATATGACCCATTATGTTGTGCGTTATATTAGTTGCACTCGGATTTTCCGATTAACCTTATCTTCATCTTCAAACAAATACATTTTACACTTACATGTTGTGTAATTGGGTATGTCGCAGTGTGTGTTAATTCTAGACAGTAACTTCAGTTTCTCCAAGTAAATCATATAGTTAACCGACCCGTCATTCTTAACAATCCTATCAAATACAACCCCCTCATGAACAATCTCCATAAGTTCTGGTTGATTAAACACACGGTTCAATAATTCACATTCTGTCTGGATTTTTCGGATTGACCGCATAGAAGTGTTCACATAATCTAATTTCTGCATCCAATCGTCCAAGAACTTGCCCGCGTCAGAACTGAGTGATTTTATCAAACCCTTATGTTGCAAGATAATAATCTGATTTAATAGGTCAACAAGCCTTCGTATTGGGCTAGTAATATGTATATAAGCTTTAGTATCACATTTGAAATTCTTAGTGTTAATCAATTCGTGTTCAATAGAAACATCATCCATAAAAGGAATATATTGACCAATCGTATTATTCCAACCGCGAATCACCCGAATTGTTTCGTCATTTAGTCCAATTGCGTCAACTCTTAAATTGGCGTTGGTGTAAGCAGCTGACCTGAATATACCTATTTTATTATTAGACATATATGAACCACTGAACATATTCATTTGTATCATCCAATGCGCGACAATATCATGACTGTTTTTTACAGCATTATCCATTAAATATGACAAATCAAACAACTTTTTATACGCAACATCATTGTTTAACATCTTGGGGTCTTCGTATACATAATTTTTATTTACACAAATTAGTGCATTTGCGTATTTAATAGGAATATCCGGAACAAGATTACCGTGTTTATCCACAACAATATCCATTACAAGAGCGAACCTCGGTTGATGTTCTTGCAGGCTACATAGTGCATCTGATAGAACTGTGGGTAGCATAGGCCTCCGTCTATCTGGTAGATAAATGGTGGATACCCGTTGGCTGAACGAATTCCATAGTCCTAGTATTTCTAGCCATAGGAACACATTAGCAATATAAATAGAAATGCGATAATTGTCACCAACCTCTTCAATTCCAAACCCATCATCATAGTCAAGACTATTTAGTGGGTCAATAGTAAATACGTAATTATGCCGTCGGTCTTCAATAACGAAATTCGGGTTCTGAAATATCTGTTGAACAAATTCATCGTGCGTCTTTTTGTTGAGCGCGCTCCGAGTTTTATTTGTAAACTCGGTAATAGAAATATGCAGACTTTTTGAATATAGTTGATACTCATAGAAATGCTCCAGAACATCCACATCACCAATAGTTTCTGTAATTGTTCCTCGCGGATGCTTATCTGTCCAGTTATCAAATTTGAAAACAACGTATTTATTTTTCTGCACCTTAGAGAATCCTAGTTTTACCTCATAAGGAACAAGAAACACAGGCAAATAAGTATCATCTGGAATGCACTTATACAAGAGACGCTTCTTGTTTTCAGTTCTTCCGAATGTCTTATTGTTCTCTAGGACAAGAATTCCTGCAATTGCTTGACAGTTTCTTACGTAAGAATGTATCTTACTAAGTTGCTGTAGTCCATTTGTCTCAGTTATTTCAAATACATCTCTGCTGAAGATTTTCTGGTCAGCAGGTTGAATAGTCTTAAGAATAGGGTAATCTTCAACGCTAATGTCAGTGTTGGTTTCATTATGCGCAAATGTCCATTCCAGGTACGTCCGGTCACGAACGTATATTTTAAATTTTTTAGAGGTCATTCTTTGTATAATTGGATTTGATTACTATATTACAAAATATGTTTATAAATCAATTTTTCAATAGTTATTAAAGGGGGTTAAACATATATTGATTTTAAATATAAAATGGGAGGATTCTATAGTATGTTATCAGATTGCTTTAAAAAAAGAGAAATTGAAACGCCAATTTTAAACATAGACGGAATATATGATGACAATAATGGATTGACTAGACTGTCTGATTTAATAGATAATAAACAGGTGCAATGGAGCAGTTGTGATTCAAGAGCAGAGCAAGAATATTTCAGAATGATAAACGAAGCTGCGTATTTAAGAAAAAAATATAGAAACGAATATATCTAACATATTCATAGATTCTTTATCATATAGTATTTGCATAGTTCATACCCGCATTTATTCTTATAATAATCTCTGGCACCTATACCAGCAATAACAGCGGATTTATATAGTCCATGAGTTTTAATAATATCTTCTGCGCAACCAACCAATAACTGGCCAATACCTTTATGTTGTGAGGATTTGTCATTGTTGTTACCAACGCTTGTTGACATACCATATACATGAACTTCGCGAATTAAACCACATTCTATGAGTTCGTTTACAACTCCTAGTCCAGGATTAGGGTCAATGCGCAATCGCAGGAATCCAAATACGCCACAATATTGTTCTCTATTTCCTCCATAATAAACAGTCTTCCCACATAGTTTATTTATCCACAGCCAAATACAAAACACAATATACGACCAAGTCCAAAACATGGACTCTATCTCGTATGAAATATGATATTCTACTCCTTGGGATGCTGCATATTTGCGAACAACTAATTTCGCATCACCTATGCGATGAGCATTATCTTTTATTTCCATACACCGAATACATTTACATGATAAATTGGATGCAACCATTCTATCATGAATTACCTGTCTTAAATTCACGACTTTATTATAGCCAACTTCAATAGATTGTGTGGGTATATCACGAACCAATCTCTCTATTCTAGTCCAAGGATTTATCTTAGATTTCATTCGTAAAAAGACTTGAATCAAATCTTCCACATTTGTTTCTGCGTAAGGAACATAGGAACCATCTTCATACCAACTGTTAATTTCGCTTTTAATAATAAGGTCATCACTCGCAGATTTTACCACTGCAGTAGGATAAAGCTTCCAATCATCCGATTGCAAATCTGGGTCTTGTATAATGGTATCAAACATCTGGTTATCTAGTTCGGGTGATGATCCGGGTAAATCGGGCATCCAATGCGTAACCACCTTCATTCCAATACCCTTCAATAATCTGATAGCTGTTTTCATATTTTTATTGGTGCAACCACGCTTGATTTTCTTTAAAATGTCATCATGTGTGCTCTGTCCGCCCAACTGAACACGAGTAACTCCATATTCCAAATATTCTACGAGGGATTTCTTGGTAACATAATCAGGTCGGGTTTCAATTGTCAATCCAATAACGCCAAATAATGATTGTTGATTAATCGTCTTCTCTTCATGAATGGACAACATTGGTCTTTTATAATTTGGAAACGTGTTAAATGTGTAATATAATTCATTAATTACCGAGTCACGATAACTCTTTGGCATGACATCCCATGTTCCCCCAGATAAAATCACTTCTATCTTCTTCTTTTTATCATCATTTCTAAGATTGCCTGTATGGAGATAGGATTTAATTCGGTCCTTAATCTGCTCTCCAATATCAAAACCACTTCTAGTAGCTCTCAACATCGCAGGTTCTGTGGAAATATATGACTTGGGTTGTGTCGGCGCACCCTCCAAATTAGTTTCGGTAGGACAGTATGCGCACTTTTCGGGACAAGAAAACTTAATATCTTCTCCAGGTTTAGTTACAATCGTTACTACCAAAACACCTGATTCTGACCTAGCTACTCGCTTAATAAAATAACGTTTTAGAGCCGAGTTTATAGGAATGTGTGCAAAGTGTTTGTCATAAATACCACGTAACTGGGTTTTTGCTGCGTGTGCCTTGTATTTCCTACTAAGCTCGCGCATTTTGGAATCCAGTATTTCGCTTGTTGGATTCATGTCATGTTTTCCTACAGATTCAATAAGCTCTTGAACTAGTGGAACCAAATCTTCATCTTCATATTGATATTTCTTTACGGGGATTGCGTCTTCAATATCCATGTTGTCTTATTTAAAAAACAAAAATAAATAATACTGTGAATCAATTTTTCTAGGGAGAACCCCCGGTTCCCTCAATGTCGCGAAGCGACATAAGGTTGAAACCACGTAGTGGTTTCTGACCCCTTACCCCCTCCCCGCCCTTCGGGGAATTCTGATTCCTTACTTTTTCCATCACAAAATTCTTGATGAAAAAACCGCTATAATTTTTCTGGGTTCCCGGTGGATAATACTGATTTTTCAATATGAAAAAACCAATTAGAAACTTTATCATATACTATGTTAGCAATGCCGCCCAAATTTTTCAAGAAGACATATAAGAAACCTAGCGATAAGACTTCGCCGAATTTATCCACCGCAACTTATCTTATCATTGTAGAATCGCCTAGTAAGTGCGCAAAGATAGAAAGCTATCTTGGACCAGATTATTGCTGTATTGCGTCAAAAGGTCATATCCGTTCCATAGATGGAATAAAATCAATAGATATGAAGAAAACATATGAACCCACTTTCTCAATTATAGATGAAAAAAAGGCACATGTAGAACAAATGAAAACCATCGTATCCAATTTCTCAAAACAAAACATCATATTAGCATCGGATGATGATAGAGAAGGTGAAGCTATAGCATGGCATATCTGTAAAATATTTGATTTACCAATAGAAACAACCAAACGTATTATCTTTCACGAAGTTACGAAGCCAGCTATTCAAAAGTCTATTGAAAACCCAACAACAGTCAATATGGATTTAGTTCATGCACAACATGCGCGCCAAGTATTAGACATCATAGTAGGTTACAAAATATCACCCTTTCTTTGGAAGTATCTTTACAATAATAAATCCAATTCGTTAAGTGCAGGAAGATGTCAAACACCAGCGCTTCGTTTGGTTTACGATAATGAGAAAGAAAAAGAAAAAAACAGTGGCGGAATTGAAACCAAATATAAGACAATAGGAACATTTTTACAGAAGCGTATACCCTTTGAATTAAATCATGAATATGATACACCAGAAGAAGTTTTGGGATTCTTAGAGAAATCTAAAACATTTGTACATAAACTAAGTCTTGGTTCTCCAAAAGACGCAACCAAATCCGCACCAAAACCATTTCATACATCACGGCTTCTTCAAGTTGCTAGTAATGTTCTCCATATATCACCCAAAGAAACAATGAACTTATGCCAGATGTTGTACCAAGCTGGATATATTACTTATATGAGAACAGAAAGCTCTCAATATTCAAAGACGTTTTTAGAACAAGCCAATAAATACATTATGGGTGAATGGTCTTCTTCGAAATATTTGGCAGATTTCACAAAATTAGAAAATAAGGACGCATCTAATCCCCACGAAGCTATCCGTGTTACGCATTTAGAAACAAAGACTATTTCTAATAAAGATGACCTAAGATTGGCTTCTATGTATCGTCTCATTTGGAGAAACACTTTAGAGAGCTGCATGACAGATGCGAAATATAATACTATAAAGGCCACAATATCCGCACCAGAAGAACATCAATATCAATACACTATTGAAATCCCAGTATTTTTAGGATGGAAAGTGGTAAGTGATAAATCAGATAATGAAAATCCGAACGAGGGCTCAGGACTGCACCTATATATGCAGTCTATTGCAAAAACAGACAAGGCTATTCCATATTTGTCCATAGATAGTACGGTGGTAGTTAGAAACAAACACCAGCATTATACAGAAGCCAGTTTAATTCATACTTTAGAGGATTTGGGAATAGGACGGCCATCTACTTTCGCAAGCATTGTGGATACAATTATTGACCGTGGGTACGTGAAAAAGACAAATCTAGAAGGCACAATTACCAAATGCACAGAATTCAAACTTGTGGACAAAGTTATTGAAAAAACAGAGAAAGAGAAGACATTTGGAAATGAGAAAAACAAATTGGTTATTCAACCAACTGGCGTTCTCACTGTGGAGTTTCTTATTCAGAATTTTGAGAAGCTATTTTCATATGAATATACAAAAATTATGGAAAGCCAATTGGATTTAGTATCTTCAGGAAAGGAGAAAGAGTGGTCAACTATCTGTGGGAATTGTGATAATGAAATCAAACAACTATCCAAAACAGTCAAGAATGTAGCGAAACAAACGTATGTATTAGATGAAACTCACGAACTAGTATTTCAAGCATATGGTCCATCTATTAAACATACATTGACTGATGGCTTAGTAGAATATTTGCCAGCAAAGAAAGATATGAAGATAGATTTAGAAAAACTCAAGGAAGGTAAGTATTCATTAGATGATATCATAGAAATTAAAAATGGTTGTTTAGGTAAATATCAAGACGACGACATATTCATTAAAAATGGCAGATATGGTCCTTACGTAGAATGGGGAACGAATAGGGAAAGTATTAAGGAAATACAGAAACCATTGAATGAAATCTCATTGTTGGACATAGAATCCTACCTTTCAAATAAATCCAGCAAAACTGAGAAGAACGTATTGCGAGTATTAAATGAAGACCTTAGTGTGAGAAAGGGTAAATTTGGGGCCTACGTTTATTATAAACGTAAAGATATGGCAAAACCCGACTTTCTCAACATTAAGAAATTTAATGAAGGATTTTTAACGTGCGAACCAGAAACGTTGATAAGTTGGTTGCAAACTACTTATAATATAGTATAATATTAATATATAATGGCTAAGACTAGCGCTGTATTTTTAAACTATTTTGCATTTGCTATTCTTTTTATAGCTGGATTTATAATAGTTTATATTAAAAACACAGAGATAATAGGTTTCTATCATTTATTTGTAGTAAATATTGCATGCACTCTCTACACTATATCATATTTTACTAGTGTGGACGGAATGGAAATGATACCGTTTATGATAGCGTTTTCTTTATTTATTAGTGGAGTATTTCATACAGTATGTTTAATATTTATTGTTATGATGATTAGTAATTTAAAAGTGAAATATTCGGATACTTATGGAACACCAATAAATCTTCCAGCTATTTACAAAGACCATCTAGAGATGTTTAAAAGATTAATGATATCTACATTTTCAGTTTGTGGTGTATTATTAATAATATATGGCGCTCAATACGACCTGATTAACATAAATTTTACACAACAAATGAAATCAATAGGAAACATTATGCACAATCCATATCCTTTCGCTGTCTTAATTATTGCGTGCGCTCCATTGATTATGTCATCAATAAACGTTTCTATTGCGAATAATTTTTCAGCAATAACCAGACAGAATTTAATGCGTTAAGTTCACACAAGACGTAATAAAACTAAAAACAAATACGTTTAAAAACAAACACATTTGTTCTCTATACTAAGTAAGCATGAAGTACTACGAATCTCATTATGAAGAATATATAACATCAATAGAAAAGTATAATTTACACCCTGAATTATTGCCAATATATGATTTGTTTCCCAAACGAATAAATCAATTGGAAAATCTAATTATATATGGCCCCCCAGGCGTTGGTAAATATTCCCAAATACTTTGGTTATTAAAGCGTTACAGCGCAACTGAGTTAAAATATGATAAAAAAATAACGATTACTACAGACAAGCAGGAATATATTTATAAAATAAGCGATATTCATTATGAAATAGACATGTCCCAGTTAGGATGCAATTCAAAACTTCTTTGGCATGAAATATTCTTTCAAATAGTAGATATTATTTCTGTAAAACAGGAAAAAATAGGCATCATACTATGTAAAAATTTTCATCTTATTCACACTGAATTATTAGAAATATTTTATAGTTATATGCAACAATACAATCATTCACAATCTAATATCAAAATACGATTTTTTATAATGACAGAGCATGTGAGTTTCTTGCCAACCACAATATTAAACGCGTGCCAGGTATTAAGAATAAATCGTCCTGCTAATCAAAAATACATTAATATGTCAAACTTTATAACAAACGACAAATCAAAGCCGTTCCTCCAATATATTGCGGATTGTAAGAACAAAAAACCCCAAATAAATAAGAAATTGCAGGACGTAATCAATACAATTGATGTAGAATCTTTAATGAATTTAAAAGAAATAAGGTCATTTCAACTAATAAATTCACCAGATGAAATACCTAGAGATGTGTTTAATATTATTTGTGATAACATTATCACAGAAATAATGAATCCTAAAAAGATTACTTTTACTGCATTACGTGACACACTTTATGATGTGTTAACATATAATCTTGATATGACGGAATGCTTATGGTATGTTCTAAGGCATTTAATAGAAAATAAATGTTTGTCTGAAGAGAATATTTCAGATATTTTGGTTCGCACTTATTCTTTCTTGAAATACTATAACAATAATTATCGTCCGATATACCATTTAGAGAGTATAATCTTCTATATAATAAACAAAATACACAACTTTAATGAACTATAAAAAAGCATGTGATAATTTAAACATAAATATATCTGAGGAAATTACGACAGAAATATTAAAACGTCAATATCGGTCTTTAGCTTTGAGATATCATCCAGATAAAAATCCACGAGAAGATGCAGTAGAAAGGTTCCAAGAAATACAAGCGTCTTATGAATTTCTAATGAAATACAAGGATTTTATGGATACTGATTCATCAGATGAATTTAATGATGATGAAAAAGAAACCACAGAAAACAGGGGAAATTACAAAACAATTTTGCTCTCCTTTCTCAAAAACATATTAGTTCCTGATAATAGAAATAAATTGTTTTATGGAATCTTAAAACAAGTTGCGAATACTTGTGAAACAAACGCATTAGAAATATTAAGCAAGGTTGAGAAACAGAATTTAATAAAAATATACGAAATTATAGAGAGATATAGAGAGTCTCTACATTTTACAGAGGATTTTGTAAGCAAGTTAAAAAGAATACTTAATGAAAAAATAAAAGATGACGAATGTATTATTTTAAACCCTACAATAGATGACCTGTTTGAGAATAATGTTTATAGACTGAAGATCAATGGTTTTACATTCGTGGTTCCTCTTTGGCACAATGAACTTGTTTATGATAATTCAGGAAATGATGTTTATGTAAAATGTGTGCCTGTTTTACCAGAAAACATGGAAATAGATGAAAAAAGCAATATTCATATTCTATATGAATGTAGTTTTCAAGAAATATGGAGTCAAGAATATTTAACAATTCATGTAGGGTCTCTGCGTTTTTACATAAAACGAGACACTCTAAAAATTAAGGATGAACAAATAGTTATCTTTTCAAAGCAAGGTATTTCTAGGATAAATACAAAAAATATATACGACGTTACAAATAAAGGCGATGTAATTGTTACGGTAAAGATAAAATCAGTATAACTAATATATAAATAATATTAGTTATATATAAATGAAATTCGTTGGTCTATTCATTGTTCTATATTTTAGTTATACGACAGCGTTCTTTATTCAGTATCCATTTGGCAAAAGGTTTTCAATAAAGAATAAAGAAGTCAATAAAAAATTAGACTATGTGTTACCGCCTGAGAAACAAGCTATTGTCAATAAAATTAATGGAGTATACGCACTGATTGGTCCTGACATAAATATGAAAGAAGTATCTACATTATTTGACTTATTTATCGGAGATGGAATAATACAAAGTGTTTTTTTTAATAAAGGTGAACTTACGTATGTAAAACATTATGTGCGAACTGAAAAATTATTGTATGAAGAAGATAATGGAATAATACCTAAGAACGCATTATTACAATTATTTTTTGTCTTATTAAATAAGCTTGGACTTTTTCCAAACACATTAGGCTTAGCAAATACTGCAATATTAAATATTAAAAACAAAGCATATGCTCTTTATGAAAGAGACTCACCCTATTTATTAGACATAGATTTTGCGAACTCTCAAATATCTACAGTAAAAAAATTAGATATTCGTAAGATGAACTATTTTTCGGCTCATTCAAAATACGACAATACAATAGACACAATTGAATACAACATGTTGTTTAATAATGTAAAATATCATGAACTAACACAACATTTTGGAACAATTAAAAACAAAGTTATCAAAATGAATTATTTACCAGTTGTCCATGACTTCTTAAAAACAGAGGATAAAATTATTGTTACAGATTCACCGTTAGTTATTGATTTCTCAAATTTGTTTAGTAAATCCATGCCTGTTATGTTAGACAATAAAAAGAAAACTATTATTAATGTTCTTAATAAATCATCTATGACTATAGATAAATATTATGTGGATGAAGGATTTTACATATTTCATTACGCTGATTATAGAGAAACCGATAAACATATTGAAATCTATGCATCTATTTATAATAATTTAGATTTCTCAGAGTTAAATATTGTTGGTAAATATAGAAAGCTAATATTAGAGAAAGATACTAAGCAGGTAACTATTGAAAAAAATATTGAATTAGAAAAATTAGATCTAGAATTTCCAATTAAATATGATGATAACATTGTTTTACGTAACATTAACAATAAAAGGATAACTGGTTTTGTTGTATGTAAAGGACTAGAAATAATAAAAACCCTTGAATTTGGGAATAAATTTATATTAGGAGAACCAGCTGTTACGTATATAGAACAGGTTCCGCATTTAATTGCATTTGGGTTTGATAATGAAAAATCCGATAATGGGTTTTTAATTATTATTGATATGAATACCTACGAAACGATAGAAATACCTATTAATGAAACACTGAATATGGGATTCCATTCAATGTTTATGTCGGATAAGTAAACAAATGTAAAGGAGAAATACGTATTCTTGCATCATTCTTTTCAATAGCGCTCATATGAAAATAACGATGTTCACAATCAGTAACTGGATTTATTATTTGATGATAAGATTTATCTATGGTAAATTTGGATCCCAATGCTTTCTCGTTTTTATCAACATCCTCTTTTGAAACTAAATCAAAATTGCCATGAACCTGCCAATCATATTGACAATCTTTAAATTTATCTTTCTTATATATTGCAAAACCATTAAATGCTGAGATGCATTCTAATAACTCAGTAGGTCTCAGTTTGGATAGTTTCTCTATAATATGCTGTTTCATTTTATTTACAATAGCAAAATCCCCGGGGAAATGCCAACAGCTCAAATGATAAGGTTCAATAGATAGCGCCCATATGTCAAAATATTCTTTTCTATTAAACGATAAAGAATCCCAATCATTATCATCATCAATGTATTTCTTTAATACGTTAATATCCATATTTGCACAGCATACATCATCCATGTCCATCATAATAAAATACTTGAATTCTGGATTGTTTTCTGAATAAATATGTGCGATTATTTCATTTCTCGCATTAGATATGCTTTTAGTACGCATTGTGTAATCATGAATATAGTTGTTTTCAGGGACATTAATGATTGTCATATTGTATTTTTTTTGTTTTAATTTCAGAATTTCCATGGTATTATCAACAGAACTATCGTGTGCTAACAATATTTTATAATCTGAAAATAGGGGTATTACTTTATCAATATTCGCAAATACTTTGTCCAAGTATTCACCACAATTTTTTACACAACCACATATGTAAACACTATTTGGTGATTTCATTACTGGTGGTAATTCCAAGACACTAATATTGATTGTGTCAATATCTTTCTCTTTCTCTTTTTCTTTCTCCACATTAGGTTCAAAATAGTTATTATAAATCCGTCTTAATTCATGTTCATAGCTATTCATGAAAGGTTTGGGTTTCATAAGACGCATGAAATTGCCAAGTATTGTCTTCTTATATTCATCTATTTTATTGGGATTATTTACCAGGTCAACCACAATATTTAAATACTCCTCTTTGGAATTTGCTACTAATTCGGGAAATCCACTATTTATTAATAGAGAACTAGAAACATTATTTACATGGTAATCAGGATTATAAAGGGTAACTACAGGAATAGAATTATATAATGCATTGCATGTAGTAGTTGTTCCAGAATATGGAAATGGGTCTAATAAAATATCAAACATCGCAAAAACTTTCTCATATTCATCATTATTTAACTTATTTAAAACAATTAATCTCTCTTTTGTTACACCTAGTTTATCCATATAAAACTTCGTTCTATTTTCTTTATCATCATAGGATTCTAATTTAAATAAAATAACCGTATTGGGACATCGTCTTAAGATATCACCCCATAATTTTAACAATTCGTCATTAGATTTATTCTCTTTATTAATCGCACCCAGAACAATCTTATCTTTAGTTTTTCTTGGGTTTGGTTTAAAAGGATGTATGGGGTCAAATAACAGAAAACATTTGGGCAATCTGATAAGTTCTTCAGAATAAAGTTGTTTTGTTAACGGACTGTCTGCTATTCCATCAGTTATTCTATATTTTATTGATTTTAATCCGGTAGTGTTAGGAAACCCTAGATATGTTATTTGAATAGGGGCTGGATTATATCTAAATATTTCTAATTTATTTTTCACAGTATGACCATTTAAATCCACCAAAATATCTATTTTGCAATCATTAATAAGTTTTGCGGCAGCTTCATTAACTGTGTTAAATATATTATGAATTCTAAGGCCATTTATTTGGTAAGAATCAATTACTTTATCACAGTTTGCAAAAATAAATATTTCAAATAGACTTTGGTCATGGTTTCTCAAAATAGGTAAAATAAAATTGGATACTGAATGCATAACAAAATCAGAGGATAAATAACCTATACGAATTCTATTGCTCTTTGTTCTATCTTTAAAAGAGAATAATGGATTGTCGGGTAACAAATCGTTAATTTCAATACATCTTTTAAATTGTTGCTCATGATTACAATGTTTGTAATCCGAGAAACACAATATATTTTGAAATGACAATAGCTTTTTCTGTAATTCTAGATTAAACTTTAAGGCTAAATCATAAGCTTTTTCACTATATTTAATTGAAACGTCTACATCACATTTAGCGCAGAATAAATATCCAGCGTCATGATAGTTTCTCCATTTCTCATTTTTATCGTAATCTGTAACGCAGGGTTTTGACGCATTTAATTTTATAAGGTCTATTAAACATTTCAGACCATTTTCATATTTCAGATTTACCAAATTACATCTAGTGTATACGGTAAGAAATTTAGGCTCTTTCATAAATTTCTCAAACTGATTGTTTTTATTTAAAGTAAAGACATGATTTGAGAAACCCAAGTCCAGTAATAAATCGCATAAATCAAAAAAATTATCCGGATAATCAGGCTTAATTGAGAAACAAAGTTTGTACCAAAACAATTCCTTCTCTTTAGATAATCCTTTAAATAGTTGTCCTGCTCTATAATATAGTTCGTAATCTTCTGGATATAGGGTTATCATTTTATCTAGTATAAAAATTTTAGCATTAATATCGTTAGTTTGATTCAATGAAATATTCATATTGTTATAAAGAAGATGTTTATTTGAGTAAATATCTATTTGATTATTCATAAAAATGTTATACAAATCCAGGAACTCTTTCATTTTAGTAATTATGTTTAGTTGCTTTTAATATATTCTTTACAACTATATATTAAATGAATCCGGATGTATGCGAACAAGTATTAGAAAATATAAAACTAAGTTTATTACATTGTCAAAATAATAAACAAACATTTAAATTAAATATGCCTTTTAATATAAACAATTGTGACAATATAGCAAAATATGAATCCAGTTTACATGCGACAAAAACTAAAATAATTATAAAGGCTTCATCAAACGCCAAAAAGTATTCAATAAATTATAACGTTAAAGAACGCACAGTAGAATTAGAATAGGGGGAACCCTGTTCCCCCGTACCCCCTCCCCACCATTCTGGGAATTCTAATTCCTTATCTTTTCCATCATAAGATTTCTTGATGAAAAAATTGTTATAATTTTTCTGGGATTCCGAAGGAGTCCGGTGGATAACGCTGAAATAGAATAAATGCTGGTTATTTTTTAGGTATTACTTTCTTGATATGATAATGAATTAAAACCAATTTATCTCCATCTTTCACATGGGCATCTTGTTCATTACCATATACTTCTTCTAATAACTTAACCTTTCCATTATATGTTTCTTTCTCAAATTCTTCATGAATAAATGTATATAAGTTCTTGCATAATACATGGAATTCACGAATCAGATTTACATTAGGTATGTTATAAAGATCTGATAATGCTTTATATATTAATGAATGCTTTGGACTGGCGCCCAAGAATCCTTGAAACACTGTTCCAGGGAAATAGCTAGATTTCACAGTAAAAAAATCCGCATCACCAATAATAGTTTCAATGTTCTCTTCTATCATAGCATCCATATCAATATAGACCCCTCCTTTAACATAAAGATAATAATATCTGAACAAATCGGCCCGATGTTCACCATAATTAAAAGTATAGAATTTTGCGATTACATTGGGAAATTCTGGTATAGGATTATCTGCAAAGAACTCCATAATTTCATCATCTACAAAATGTTTATAATCCCAACCAGGACTTCTTTCTCTAATCATATCACTAATATAAAGTTCAGGTTTCTTTCTTGAAGTCTGAACAATAGTTTTGGGTATTGACATATTAATAACAATACACTCTATATTTTTATATCAAATACATCATCTAATTCTTTTTTGTTATTAATAGAATCCTGGTATCCCTTATCAACCATTTCCGAAAATTGATATTGAGCCTTTGAAAATAGAGTCGTGTAATCATGTATGCTCATAGTCGTTATTGTTTTGTTTGTTTTATCCTTTTTCCATATTTTTGGCGTAATATGTAATAAAGATTTGGTTGTGTTTAAATAAGGATATCTACTAAATCCGCCATCAAATGATAAAATATCTCTATAAACATTTGTGAATCCTCCAGTTACTAATGGAATATGAGAACTTGCTATACAACAGTTTAATGCATCTTCTAGACTATCAAACCCTGTAAAAATTGTGGTATTTGTTTTGTAATTATAATTATCAAAAGTAGTAACTCCTATAAACAGCTTTCTCAAGTCAAAGTCACTGGTTTGGTAATTGTCCAGCATTTTTGTCTTTATTCGTTTCTCAATATCACTAATTTTATTTGTGTTTTGAAGTGTCTCGTCAAGGATTTTATTCTGTATTTCCTCTATATCTCTATTAAAACATAGCAACAACGAATTCCATGCACCAGCTGATGCGCCTGAAAAAATATAGTTATTCAAGTCATAATTATCTTTAATAAATTTACAAATACCCATTACATAAAACCCCTTGAATCCACCCGGCGAAATAGAAATAAGTTTTTTATTCTTTATGAATTCATTTTCTTCCAAGAATCTGTTCACTTCACTTTCACCAAAAGTGTGCTTGCTTTTGATATTCCGAATATATTGAGATTCAGGGCTAGATTTTTTTGAATACAATCTTGTAGATAACCTTTTGAATGAATTTGTAATACTCTGAAAAAACATAATTATTATAAGCAATTTATAATAACAACACATAATTTGATTATACCGGTTATACTGTATCTATAATAAAAGTTTTTGAATTTTACTAGAGATAAAAAAAGCTTTAATTAACTTAAAACACACAGAACAAACTAATCTACACTACCTTTTTCTAAATTGATTTACGTTGCCTTCTTCTTGAGAATCTTCTTCTTGGGAGCCGCGGCAACCTCTGCATCACCCTCGTCCACCTCAGGAACGGGCTCAGGGACCGCAGGAGCAGGAGTTGCCTTCTTGATTACCTTCTTAACTGGAGTTGCTGCAACTGGAGAAGGGACGGCAGGCTCATCCTCTGCATCCGAATCATCAACCTCAGTTGAAATCGGGGCGGCAGGAGCAGTCTCCTCATCATCCTCACCAGCATTCGCAGGGACAGCATCCATCTTGCTGATATCATCCATGGACAACTGGATGTGGCACTTGCCATAAACACTGACCAACTCCTTGGGCTTGACAACACATTGGACAAGCTTCCAAGTCAAACCCCAACCCTTACCACCGAACCAAAGACCACCGCACTGGAGAACACAAGCCACATTGCTCATCTTGGGAATAAAATCCATCGGAGTCATGTTCTCATTATCACAAGGGAAGATGCGCTCCGACTTGGTGTCGTAAATCTCAATTCCCCAACGACCATTGTAATTCGGAACCTTGGCGCGAAGAGAAGGTGGCTTGCTAGGGTCAATCTTCTTCGTGACCTTATCCTTGCTGTACTTGAGAACAGGATAGAACGAATGCTTGACAACAGCAAGGGGCTGTTCCTCACCAAACCATGCCTCGCTGTTCTTGACAGCATCATTGAGAATCTGGGTCTCAAATGCCTTCACCTTGTCAAGAAGCTGATTCGTAGCAGCCGTGGAATAATCACCATTCGGGAAATTCAATGACATGCTATACTTGCCATCAGACTCACCTGTCTTCTCATCCACGAAATCGCCAATCCCCCATGTCATCATGAGTGGAGTGGAAACATGTAGAGAACGATTCGTCTGAGTACTGATAATGTTGATGGACTTACCGCCGCGCTCATTCACTTTAGGCTGCATGTAGCGAATGGCGCTAGGTTCCCAATCCGCAACGCTGACAACAATAGGAGTAGAAGGCTTGGACATTTTAAAACTAATAACCGGACACACGAGTTATAGATTATATCTTGCCAATTCTTTAAATCAATTTTTTACAACATTTTGTCAGGACACGATAACATGCTGGCAGGCCCCAAAATCCAACACATTTTTGCACAATATTATAATAATATAACAAACATATAAATAAATATCTAGTATAATACTATATTAATAATGGTAACAATCCAAGATAATAATATGACTAATGAGTTTATTTCAAAACCAGAAACTAAGAAATATAATAAAACTCAACCAGAAAATCTATTGAATTACAGGGATTATTTCACTAAAAATGTGACGCTAAAATCATACAAAATACCTGAATTAAAAGCCATTGCCAAACATAATGGATTGCATGTAACTGGAACGAAGCCAGTTTTAATTGAAAGAATAAAGGACCTCTTCAGTAAAACAAAACACGTTGTTAAATTGCAAGCATTTTTCAGAGGTTGGTTGGTACGGGTTTCTATGAAATTGCGGGGTCCAGCGTTAAAAAACAGGAGTATTTGTGTTAATGACAAAGATTTTGTAACTATGGAACCCTTAATAGAAATACCTATTTCTAATTTTTATAGCTACGTAGACGCAAAACATTTTACCTATGGTTTTGATATTTGCTCTCTTGTGCAGAGTATAAAACAAAAAAGCAAACTAGAAAATCCGTATAATAGAGAAAGACTTGTCTCAGCAATAACAGACAATATTAAAAAATTATACCGATTATGTTTTATTATTTTCCCCGATTTTAAGAATGAAAATGAGAAACTTGTCACACAGCCAATGCATCAAAATAGGCTCACTCAAAATAATTTTATTACCAATAACATGAACCAGGAACAACAAAATAGATTAAATAGATTAATTATTAATCGTAGAAACCCAATATCGCAAAGAATAACCGCTTTATTTTTGGAAATGGATCAGTTAGGTAATTACACAAATCCAAATTGGTTTAATTTGAGTGCTGCGAATTATATCCGATTATATAGACATCTTTATGATATTTGGTATTTAAGAAGCCAATTAACTAGAGAAACCCGATACAATATTTGTCCTTTAAATTCACCTTTTACTGCAGAAAGGCACATTGTTTTAGATTTTGAATATGTTAAAAGTGCATGTGTTGAAGTATTTGAGAATTTAATATTTATGGGCACAGATGATGAACATAGAAGATTAGGTGCATTTCACGCTTTGACTGCGCTTACAATTGTTTCTATGGATGCTAGAGAAGCAATGCCATGGTTATATGAATCTGTGGCTGTATATTAAAAATTATGTTTGTTATTACGCCCGTAAATTATAGATTTTCACAATAAAAAATTGATTACTTTTGTGATAAAAAAGTTATCAATTAAAAACAACACAATGCCACTCTATTTTGGATTTCCTGTTACTTGCCAAGAGGCATTTCGCCTACTTAGTTTAGATTTTGAACAAGCAAAATGTGACATAATGCAAAAACATAGGTTGACTGAAAATATGCACATGGACTGCTATTTTGTAGACTGCGCAAATAACTTCTTAAAAAGCAAAAACGTGGAAATGAGAGTATTTTATACGGATAAAGGACAATGTATTATTGGATACAAAATAGAAAACCTCTCTGTTTTTGAAAGGAAATTCGTAAAAGTTAGTGAGTTTACAAATACACTTGAGAAGTTGACAACCGAATTTTGGTGTGAAATTCAGCTTACTCATTGTGAGGAAAATTTCAATAAGATTGTGTTAGAACATATGGAAGACGAACCCGAAATTGTTGAGGGTTTTGAAAGGTTTGAACCATACATTATTGAGTTTAGTAATTAATCTCACTTTCAAAAAGAAGTAAATAACTATATTGTTGTGAAATAAACATAAATACATATTTCGTATTTTGCGTTTTTTATTTAATTGTTATTTTATGTGACCAATGACCGAGCCGCAACAAATTGATTTTATAATTTATTAATTTGTTTTTAAAACTATATAGAAGCAATCCGCTTTTAATAATTATAATAGCCAGAATGGTTAGAGCTTCTAAGTCCGCTACTCCCGCCACCGCCCCTGTTCCCAAGGTTGAGGCTTCCGCCTCCGCTGCGCCTAAGGCCCCTCGTGTCAAGAAGGCTGCATCCGCCCCTGCTGCCGAGCCTTCCGCTACGCAAGCTGCTGCCTCCGCTACGCAACCTGCACAACCCTCCGCTGAGGTTGCCGCCGCCGATGCTTCCCTCTCTGGTCTCCCCGTCAAGATGACCGAGTACAGCGCCAAGCTCCAACAGCTTGTTGGCCTTCTCTCCACCCTCAAGAACGACTTCAAGACCCTTGAGAAGACCGTTGCCCGTGAGATGAAGGCTGCCCAAAAGGCCTCCTCCAAGAAGCGCCGCAATAACGTCAACCGCAAGCCCTCTGGATTCGTCAAGCCCACCCGCATCAGTGACGAGCTTGCTGCCTTCCTTGGCAAGACAGTTGGCACTGAGATGGCTCGCACCGACGTGAGCAAGGAGCTCAATGCCTACATCCAGTCCAATGGTCTTCAGGACAAGGCCAATGGCCGCAAGATTAACCCTGATGCCAAGCTCGCCAAGCTCCTCAAGCTTTCCAAGGAGGACGAGCTCACCTACTTCAACCTCCAGCGCTTCATGAAGCACCACTTCATCAAGGCCGAGGTCCCCGCCGTTGCCACCGCTTAAGTTGATTAAAAAATATTTCAAAATAGAAAAAGTATAAAACAGTAAAACTTAGAAACAATAAAAAGAAAACATTAGAAGCCCAAATAAAAAATTAATGAATCGGAACCAGAAAATTCAAATACTTTTTTATGCTAGTTATTTGATTAGCATAAAAAACAATATAAATATTTTCATAGAATCCATGTTATATGTCAGCATTAAGCAAAAGTCCTTCAGGCAATTCTTTTGAAGACATTGTAAGAGCCTATGTTGAGAAAAACAATCCACATGTCCATATTTTAACACCATGCTTTGGTTCGGTTTGCTTTGTTAATTATGTTCATTGTTTAATCATGACAATGGAAGCTTTCCGCAAATATGGGATTGGTGTCAGTGTAGACTTTTGCAAAAATGATAGTTTAGTATCAAGAGCAAGAAATAATTTGGTTGCTAGAGCCATGAACAATCCAGCCATGACACACATTATGTTTATTGATAATGATATTACATGGGACCCTATTGATATTATGAAATTATTAATTGCAAATAAGCAACTCGTTGGGGGTATTTATCCATTGAAACATTACAATTGGAATAACTTATTGCATGATAAAAAGAATCCCAACGCTGATAATATTGTAAAGGAATGGATTAAAAATAAAAACAAATCACAGTTCAAAGACATTATTAGTGATGAACATATGCTACAGTATAAGATGTTATCTTATAATGTAAATTATTTGAATACCACGATTCAAGTGGAGAATAATTTAACGCAGGTTAAACATTTGGCCACAGGATTTATGATGATTCAACGCAATGTGATTACTAATTTATCCAAGGCTTTTCCTTCTACCAAATATACCGATGATGTTAGTTTCTTAAGACCCGAAGAGAACAAATATGCGTATGCTCTTTTTGATTGTGGTGTAGAAGATGACCATTATTATTCTGAAGATTGGATGTTCTGTCACCGTTGGACCAAATTAGGCGGTTCAGTTTATATTGATGTAACTATCAATTTAACACATACTGGTATTGAAGATTATCGCGGTAGTTTAATTGCGTCTCTTACCTGATTTTCTACGCTTTGTTGATTTTTTATTAGATTTTTTTGTTTTTCTTTTGTCGCCTCCCTTTCCCTTTCCCATAGCCATATAAATACGTTTCCAACGTTTATCAAAACCATTATATTTTCCAGATTCATTTGGAGGAGGTTGTACTGGTCTAAATTTATTCGCTCCTTTCTCAGATAATGCTTGAACAACGTCATTCGGGGTAACATTATTTTCGTCTGGAACATAATCTTCACTTCCATAAATATCAATCATTGCTTCTAATGGTGTCCTATTATTAAAATTTTGCATATTTATTTTTACACCTATAGTCTTTAACAAAATATTAACTATTTCTAAGTTTAACCCTTGAGAAGCTATATGCAAAGGTGTGTTCCCATTTTCCCCTTGCCAATTAAGAACATGATTTTTCCCTTTATATAAATCACACAGAAATTCTACCATTTTTACATCATCTATTGCAGTTGAGTACCAAAGACGTTCACCTGGACTATTACGTATATCCCTACTCATATCGTAAAAATTTTTCTTTTCTGGAACATTTTTTTGATTCTTCTCCCTTGCAAGCCTATGCGCATTAAGGTCATCTTTATTCAACGTACGTAGCCAAATCCTCTCTCTTTTATCAGCATCATTTTTATCTTGTTCAAACTTAGCTACCCTTTCTTCATCAAGAACCGGCCAATTGGCAACAATATCTTCAATTGAAGTTTCCATATATACATAACAATGATAAAAAATAATTTATTTTATGGTTTTGCTAAAAATTATCACTTTACAAAGACAAATCCCTCTTTGCCCATGATTTCTTTCAAATCAATATTATTTATATCCTTTTCAACAACCTCAATGTTATCCCAATTTTCTAAATCTATATTGTTATTGAATTGGAAAAGTTTATACGTATTCAATAAACGCGAATAATCCGTAATATATTTTGTGTTTTTCAGAAGCCAAATGTAAAACCCATACGGATTGTTTGTGTTCGCCGCATATTTTCTGTATTCATAATACCATTTTATGGTTTCGTTTAAACACGTATTTGAGTTTATGTTATAATCAGTGCCGGACAACACCATAATTTCACAGAACTGATTCTCTGTCATTTCCAATTCGCATAATATTTTTTCAGTGTCGTAGTAAATTGCGGTATGATTCATTAAACTAACATTGCGAATCACATATTTGCAACCATACAGAAACATATCCATGTCATCGCTAACGCAGCCCCATGCTTTGCCATTCTTTAATAAATACGCACACAATCTATCTGCTTCACCTGGTGCGTCGTAATAAATAACCCCGTATGCATCCATAAGACGCTTTACTTTTTGAATATCTTCGTCGCGTATCTTTACCATTTGTCTCTTTAAATGTTCCATTTCTTGTATTATTTCTTTACTCTCATTATTATCGTTTATAAATTGCAATTTAGCTTGAAGTGCGTTATACTTTTGCTCAGCATCCTTCTTTTCTAGTTTACGCTTTCTCAATAAATCTTTTTTTTCAGGTGGTGGCTTGCCATCAAATATAAACAAAGGAGTTATCTGATAAGATTTTAACACAGATATAAACAAATACATACTCTCCATCAAACTACCTTCGCTCGCAAACTTGTATAAATAAATACTGGTGTCAATAACCACTGTTTTGTTTTTGAAATAAGATAGGTGTTTTTTTGAAATGGCCTTTTTACTGCAATTATCGCGTAGAAATCGGTTCAGATTTTTTATTCCCATTGTTTTGATTGTGATTGATTACAATAAATAAAACGTTATTGTAATTTTCAATTTTTCAACTACCACTAAATGCATCAACAATTATAATTTACGGAAACAATTTGGCAATTATTCAATAATACCTCCTTGCCTACATAATTTTTAAACCAACGATAAATCCAATTACCGTGACTTACAATGAGGATTTTATCTCCGTCTTTATGATGTCTTAATAGTTCGTTGGTAAAAGTTTCTATATTATCTAAATCCGCATTATCATTAATTGTCCACGGAGTTTTTTCAGAAACAAAATATGAATTCCATGCACTAGGAAAAACCATATCTGACTTCTCTAAACGTTTATCACATATATTTAGACCTGTTGGTTGTTCCATTAATCTATCATCAAGAATAACTGGTAATTCTTGGGAAGCGGGGTAAATCCCCAAAAGTGTTGCCCGGCATCTACGTAATGGAGAACAGTAAATTGTAGCGAAATCACCATGAATCATATTGTTTTTTGTTTGTTGCCTACCTACAGCAGTTAGTTCTGCATCAAAATTTCTAGGGTGATTCTCATGGTCTACATTGTGTGTTCCTTGTGCATGACGAACAAACGTCAACGTAATCTGCATATTTAAATATATATCAAATAATATTTATATCCTATTAATATAAAATGAAATCTAAAGCTTTTATACCAACAACGCAATATTTAATAGATTTTTTGAATACTCATATTTCTCATAAATTAGAATGTTTTCAACCCACCAAATTTTCTGTTGAATCTAAGAAATTATTGGGCCTTTTGTTTGATAAAATGATTGCTGCTGAAGAATCGTTTTCCAACATTAGCATAGTTCCTCATAAAATAACCGTCGTACCAAGGGGTCGTGATTATGATTTATTAGATACTGAAATTAAATCGCACATTGAGTCTATGTCTTATGTTGGAAATTCATATACTTTTAAAATAGGCTCACGTAAAGTGTCTGTTCATATAATATGTGAAAACGACCCCACGTTTTCTTTTGAAAGTGCAATAAAAAAAATATATATTTGGCTTCATGTCGCCATGAGTTTTTCTAAATCAGAATGTTCACAGGCTCTTAGTATTAATTTTTATCTTACGGAATTAGAAAAAACAGTCCCTCATGGAAACGCCATAATTGAAAGAATAAATGCAAATACTGGGTTTACTTTCTCATGCAGTTATGAAAATGAAATAAATATTTACAGAAGAGAAGAATGGTTTAAAGTATTTATTCACGAAAGCTTTCATAATTTAGGATTGGATTTCTCACATCACGAATGCTCACACATTCATAAAAAACTAATGGCTATATTTCCTGTTTCTACTGATGTTCGTGTATATGAAACCTATTGTGAAACCTGGGCAGAAATTATAAATATAATGTTTATTGTGTTTCAATTATCTGACCATACTAACTTGGTGAAAAAGTTAGAGAAATTTATGGATTATGAACGCGTCTTTTCATTGTTTCAATGCGCTAAGATTTTGAAACATTTTGGACTTAGCTATTCTCAGCTCTATGAAAAAACAGATGCTGCTCATATGGCTCGTAAAATGAGATATAAAGAAAAAACCCCTGTTCTTTCTTACTATATTATTAAGTCTTTCTTGATGTATAAAGTAAATCACTTTTTGGAATGGTGTGTTTCCAATAATGGAATGTCTATTCGTTTTAATGATTCGGATGCCAATGCAACTATGAATTCTTATTTTCTATTGATTCAGGAATTATACGACGACAAAAAATATATAGAATGCATAGACGCATTGTGTCATTGGTTTACAAAACAAGAAAAAACAAAACGCAGCACAGATATTGAAATGAAAACCTTACGTATGAGTCTATTTGAAGTATGAAAAAAGGGTCCGGGCCCAATTCTCTTTTGTTAGTACAAGACCAAGACAATCTACACTACTTCTACACTACTATTCAGAGGGCTCAAGAGGCACGGGGTATACGATAGGGTCATCGTTGGCGAACACTTTTACTGGCTTATCCCAGAAGTCATACCTAGGGAGGCCATCAGCGACGCGCCAAATCTGCATCTCGTACGACTCCACCATGAGCCGCTGCTTCTCTCTAAACTCACGCTCCATCTCTGCGATGCGGAGCTGGAGTGACTCTACAGCTTCGCAGACTGCAGCAACCTTCCTCTTGCACTCAGCATGCTTCTCCTCCGACCAGTAGGGAGGGGTGTCGTTGATGAAGGGGTCAGCGACCAAATCATCAACCAGGCTCTTCAAACCTGACTCAGGGGCGACCTTGGTGGACTTGACAAAAGTGGACATCTTCTCGTTGTTAATAACTCGTTAGAGTTGTGTTTTGGTTACCGATTCAGATTTGGCCAAGAAAGTTTTCAATTTTTTATGCCAAATTCTGGCGATCTTGGCATAAAAAAATCGTTCATATGGACAACGAACAAAACCCTTACAAATTTAATGGTCGGTTTTTTGACATGAAAAAAGGGACCGGGCCCAATTTTTCTTTTATTAAGAACAAGACAAGACAATCTACACTACTTTTTTTCTTTTAATCCCCAAAAGTTGAGGCCAAGACGCTTGTTTCTCAAACGAGATGAGCGGCGCAGTTCTGGCTCATTTGATGTTGCGACTACACATTCCCTGGTTGTGTCAGTGCGAGGCTCTGTGTACATCGCCTTCTTATTTTCATTTTGCTCTTTCCAAAGAGCCGCCAAAAGCCGACCCATATCGCCAAAAGAAGCGTCTGGATTAGCTGCCTTGACCTCATCTCGCTTAGCATAGCAAAAGGCAATATATGGGGACATCTGCCGTGTAGAAGTGGACATGGTGTTAATTGTTGATAGCTGTTAAGCAGTTGTTTGATATCTATTTTAATTTTGCATAAAAAGTTTTCAATTTTTTATGTCATTTTCTGGCGATCCTGGCACAAAAAATGGCAAAAAAGAGGGTCGTTAAAGCTTTGCAGGTCGGTTTCGTTCATTGCCCTTTCATGAAAAAAGGACAAAGCCCAATTTTCTTTTTTTAGAACACAAACAAACTAAGCTACTTCTACACTACTATTTTTATATGTTTTTTTTGGATTTTACTCTTCAATAAGCCTCATGATAGATAGTTTTGAGCTCATCGTAGCGACGTTTGCACTCGTCAAGAGCTACTTGTGCGTTGCCATTCATGTACTTGAGGTCATCAATCTCACTTTCAAGCTCTTTGACCTTCTGCTCGCGGTCCATCATGCTCATGATTTGGTTGGACCGGTGGATACAGACATCACTGTAATCCACCCGCAACTGAGCATGCTGGTCTTCTAACCAAGCATGCTTCTGCTCTAGCTCTTCTAGCCGTGCATTCTGCTCTTCTAGCCGTGCATTCTGCTCTTCTAGCCGTGCATTCTGCTCTTCTAGCCGTGCATTCTGCTCCTCAAGAATCTTGACACGAGCAGCCAGTTGGTGCACATTCATGTCCTCCGTGACAGCAGGGATTGGCTTGTGGTTGACCTTGAGGTTGATGTAGCGGTTCTTGTCAAACCGGCAGAACTCAAAGCCGTCATAGAAGCCGTTGCAGCTGAACTCTCCCTTGTCAGAGATGACCTTGCGAACGAGCTTAGCAGTGTTGTTGTCGTACCACTGGTCAAAGTGCACATAGGCACACTTTGCGACGCGGTCACTGTTGGGCACAGCCTTGGACATGAAGTCAATGCGAGACACCTTGCCGACCTTGAGCTTGTCCTCAAAGAATGCAGTCAGTTCGTCCTCGTCGTTGAGGCGCACATCGCCATTGTCCATGGTCAAATCCTCAGTGATGACAGGGATGTAGATGCTGGTCCATTCTCCAGCATCTAGAGAAAGAGGCTCCTTGGATGGCGCATGCTTCTTGGCGGGCACAATCTTGATGTGCGACATCGGCTTGCCATTGTCAAAGTGGATCCCACCAGAAATGTCAATGCCACGAACAGACGCAAATCCATTCATGATGGCGTGGATGAACTGGGGGTCTTCCTCGCCAGTGGATGCAATGTCAACGAACGCCGAACGGTAGCGGACACCAGACTCTGTCTGCATCTGCACAATGTTGACTGAAATGGGCTCAAGACTCAGAACGTTCTTCACGAACTGGAAGACGTCACCACCAGACTGAATCTCTGATGGGAGCGAGACAAGTCGGATAGCCTCAAGCCTCATGCTTTTTCCAGGTGCGAATGCCTCAGGGGAAGGCTCGCGGACAAACGGAGTCGGCTGGAAAGACTGGGACGACATCTTGTTATTGGTGTGGTGTTAACTACTTTAGCTTTCGCTCAGTTGTTTGGTTTTACCAATTCTGTTCTGCCCGAAAAAGTTTTCAATTTTTTATGTCATTTTCTGGCGTCAACAACAAAATCCTGCCAAACAGGGAACCTACTACATTAATTCCTTACGTGTTTTCATCAACAATAAATCTGGAATATGCCCCTTACTGCGTTCAAAATGCACTATTTTGGCATCCTTGGTTTCCAACAACATGTTCTTTAATTCCAAATTGCCAGAAAATTTGGCATCTATTGCTTTCTTACGTTCCACCTCAAATATAGGATTTGTTCCAACAGTATAAAAATCAGGGTCCGGTTTTATTTTAGGCTCTCTCAATACACGGTCCTTGGATTTACCACTCTTGCTTCCAGCAATACGAGCTAATTCTATATCCTTGGAAATATCTGTTCCACTCTCAACAGAGAACTTCAAATAGAAATCGGGGAACCCCTTTTTAAACTGTGATGCCAAAAAATAATGTTCCACAGAATTCCAACGGTGGCCATCTACTTTAAAAGGGGTTATCCAAGAATCATCCAGCTTTCTACGCCAATCTTTCACAGAATTCAATACCTTAAATTTACTCATCTCGTCACCCTTTATTTTCTCTCCAGAACCCTTACCTGGTTTGGGACCTCCGTTTGCTTTGGCGTGAAATGAAAACACCGTATCTTTATTGTATAAATCACGAGTTAAATATTCATCTTCGTCCTCGTCTGGCTCACCTTCATTTGGGTTTAAACCTAATTTGGTTTTCATGTTACGGAAATCCTGAATCAAATAATAAGGTCCAGCATTTTTTTCCAAACATTTATTGATAATCATTATTTTAACATCATAAGGTATCTCACGGAATTTCAAAATATTCTTCTCTTTATAAGAGACTGTTTTGTAATGATTTCCTGTATAACAAGTCATAATATAGTAATCGGGAACAAATGTGCCAGCGGTTTCCAAATCGGTATCATTTAATTGACCACATTGCATTACGGAATCCAAATCACCAGATTCATAAGACTCTTCAGAAAGCAACAAGACTTTAATGTTTAATAGACGCTCTATAGTTGAAATTGTCCATGTATCTGCCCAGTAATGTCGGGTTAACATAAATTCACGGAATTTCTCAAGAGTAGTTAAATCCTTCATATATTCAAATTCTTCTAATAATTCACCCGCTTCTTTTTTCTCTATTTTTAAACGCTTCTGGTCTTCCAATACTTTCTTTGCCTGCGCCACCAATTCTTCGTTTTCCTGTTTAATTTTAGAACCATCTATTCTCTTTTTCAATAAAGAAATAGTCTTTGTAGCCGCCTTTATTTCTTTTTCTTTCTCTTGAAATTCAGCCAAAAATCCTGTATAAATTGTGCGTGATTCTTGAAACATCTTATCTGTAGCTTCTTTTGCGACAAGTGCACGCAATTTGGCAACCGTTGTCTCTTTACCTACTTGTTTGAAAGCATCGCGTATAACTGCAAAAAAGCAATCTCCACCACCCTCATTATCTATGATTTCATAATTTGTATTTTTCATTAACTTCTGCAACCATATATTCTTGGGTGATTCTTTGAACTCTCGTTTTAATTCTTGAGCATCTTCTTTTGTTTCTTCTTTTAATAGAGGTGACTCTTTGACATTATCATTTATAACAAAAACACCTTCTGATAATTCTTTATCCGCATCCTTACCTGTCTTTGTTTTTTTCTCTTCGGGAATCTGTAATCCCAAAACATCATCATCGCTATCTTCTGTTAAATCTATAACCCCTTCTAATTCGGCTTCTTTTTCCTCAGTTTTTACATTGCCTTTTTCTAGATCTTCTATTTTATCAGGTTTATCTTCTCCTTTTTCATCAGTAGAATATTTCTTTAATGTATCATGAACGTATTGTTTATCCACATAAAATATGATGTTTTTCTTTGATAATTTAACATCACCATCATCGTCTAATATGTCAATTAACTTTTTGCTTTCTACTTCAAATACTCCAATTTTTGCTCGCGGTAACTCGTCAACCACCAAGTAAATAGGAAAATAAACTATGTCGTGTCTAGAAAAAGTATGACGCTGTTTACCTAGTGCAATTATAATATCGTTATTAAATAGTTTGTAATCATACATTGGAGAAGAATAATCAAGATCCTCGTCTTCTATATCTTTAGATTCGTCATAATCCACTTGAGAGTTAATTTTTGATTTTACCATTATAATCTATATAGTTATTATTTTTATGTGAGTTAATACATAAAAATAATGTTTATTTCTTTGTTTTATCTAAACCAATAAAAGTAAAATCTATGACTTTATTTTTTTATGGTCATGCCCGCTTTATGCGGTCTAAAATATCCATATACTTGAATACGGCTCTACTAGATATACTTAAATGCTCCTTAGCTTTGTACTTTGAAAACAAGGTAATATTTGACATTATAGTGTTCCATAGTTCAGTACCTTTGAAATCCACGGCAGATTCTGTCACTAATATATAAAGATTTTCTGTAATTTCTTCTATCTCATAAATCATGTTTTCAATATCTACATTCTTGGCAACAATATCTTCCAAATAAAGAATAATTTGTGATACCACTGATTTCTCAATGACCTCCTTTTTCATCAAGTTCACAATAAACATTGACAATGCTTTACGTTTATCATTCAATTTATTATTGTCGCAGAATTTATCATAATCTGTATTCGGATCAACGAATTTAATTTTATGAATATCATTCTTATAACTTTCTAGAATTAGATCCACATTATCACGAAACACTGCGAACCTTTCTATTAACTCCTTATATAAAGTAGCATATAATTCTGAATAAAATTTATTGGTACTTGCTATCTCAAAAATAGCTGTTGAAATACTAACTATATCCTTGGAATTATCTATTTTTTCATCCTCGTCTGAGGAATCATCTCCTGTTTTTGTAATATTAATAATATATTCCATAATAACGTCTCGTTGAGCATCATAGTTTTTATTGGAAATCTTATTCAAACAAATACGAATATCATTAATTGATTTCTCAATTCCCTCCTTCTTTTCAATAACTGTTGCCTTAAATGCCTTTTGTTTCTCCCAAGTATCATCGGTAATATCATTTCGCTTAGGCTTTCGTGAGTTATTAAAATAACCTGGCTTTTTAAATTTGGTGTCTCCGTTATCTGCGGTGCGAGTTTCTTGTATTGGTGAACTTCCAAACTCGATGACTAACTTTTTAATTATTGCGTTTACGCCGTCAGGTAACTTATAATCATAACCTGCAAATATAAGTTCAGAATATTCTTGCAGAGTATACTTCATTTTATTAGACACCTAGTATATTATGCTATTAATTATTTATATGTTTTAATATCATTAATATTAAAGAACATATATTAATTAATCTTCATAGAATTGGTATAGAAACTTAGATATATAAAATATAACGTTTTTGATATTATGGACCCAGAAACGATAACTACTACAATAGAAGAAACTCAAAATCAGGTACAAGATGAATTTCCAATGGTTCAGACATGGGATGAATATGATATAAAATCTGAATTATTGCGCGGAATCTATGCATATGGTTTTGAGAACCCTAGTGAAATCCAAAAGAAAGCAATTATGCCTATAATTAAAGGCAGGGATATTTTCGCACAAGCCCAATCAGGAAGTGGCAAGACAGGAACTTTCTCAATAGGAACATTGCAAAATATTGACACTTCAATAAATTGCATACAGGCAATTATTCTGGCGCCAACTCATGAACTCGCTAAACAAATATCCACTGTAATCACAAATTTAGGAGCATTTATGGAAGGGCTGGTTGTTAAAACAATTATTGGCGGTACTTCAATCCAAGAAGATGTTGCTGACATACGTGAGAAATGTCCACATATTATTGTTGGATGCACTGGCAGAATATATGACATGATTATCCGAAAATATTTGAAGGTATCTAATGTAAAGATGCTTGTTCTAGACGAAGCTGATGAGATGCTTTCAAAGGGGTTCAAAGACCAGATTTACAATATTTTTCAACACCTAAGTCAAAAGCTGCAATTGGTTTTGTTTAGCGCCACCATGCCTGAAGATATATTAAACATGACGCAGAAGATTATGAAAAACCCAGTTGCGATTACTATGAAAAAAGAAAACCTAAACCTGGATTGTATTAAACAATATTTTGTTGCACTTGGCGATGACCTTCATAAATACGATACATTAAAGGATTTATTTTCAGCAATTAGTGTTAATCAATGCATTATTTATTGTAATAATGTGAAACGCGTTATAGATTTACAAAACGCAATGACTAATGATGGTTATTCTGTGTGTTCCATTCATAGTTCTATGGATAAGGCGGAAAGAGAGAAAGTTTTTGCTAATTTTAGACAGGGAACGTATAGAGTTCTTATTTCATCTAATATTACTGCGCGCGGTATTGATGTTCAACAAGTGAGCACAGTAATTAATTTTGATGTTCCAAAATGTGTTCATACTTATTTACACCGAATTGGAAGAAGTGGCAGATGGGGGAGAAAGGGTCTAGCTATTAATTTTATTACGAAGCGCGATGTCTTTACGATGAAGAAGATAGAGAAGTATTATAATATATCTATTGATGAATTGCCTGGAACAATAAAAGAGGGTTAGCCTTTAGGAGCCATTGCACCGTTTTTTTAGTGTCTTTTACCGTTCCTTTTACCGTTCCTTTTACGTTTATAATAGTTAGATTTATTCATCAACTATTATAAATGATTGAAATACAAAATGTATTAAATATGTTTTTTCCTATTAAGACCGAAACAGTTCCAGAATATAAAGATGAGAAACCACCTATTAAAATTAACAGTAATTTTAAACTGCCTTTAGCCTATCTGGAATCTTCTGAGTTGTATACGCTTTCAGACATTGTTGCGAATGATTTAGAACTTGCATCGTCAATTAATGGCTCGGCAAACATGTATGACTATCTGTTTCAACCACAGCATCAATTCGCCAAAAACATGATTCATGAATGGAAAAATCAATACACTACAAACCAAGAATATTTAAAAGATACACAACAAATTGTTTTGGACATGGCTCTCTACAAAGATTCAATGTCTCGTTGCACGCAATATAAAGTAAATTGCGACAAAATAACTGCGATTTGGTCTGATTTAAAGGTAGAGGATGATTTTTTAAATAGATATGGGTTTCTAGATTGGGAAATGCTAGCGGAATTCAATGAGTCTTCTTATTTTTTACAATCCCTAACAGTAATGAATGTATTGTCGCCCGCTATAAGTCTGCTTATCCCATTTGTCTTTTTGCTATTTCCATTTCTAATATTAAAAATACAAGGAATCCCTATTACGTTTGATGTTTATGTTGTTGTGTTGAAAGACCTTGCTAGAAATCATTTCATAGGTAAGGCTCTTATGACAATGGATTCATTGAGTTTTGATAAAATTATTTATTTACTAATAACGTTTGGTCTTTATTTGATGCAGATATATCAAAACATTCATCAATGTCAAAGCTTCCATAAAAATATAATGAATATTAATGAGAATTTAATAGAAATGCGTGATTATGTAAAATATTCAATTGACAGTATGGAGAACTTTATTCTTGTTACTAAGTTGGTGCCAACATATGATAAAATTCGGGTGGATATTAGCATGCATTGTGACAATTTAAAACGACTATACGGGGAACTACAATATATTAGTGCTTTCAAAAACAGTATTAGTAAATTCAGCGAATCTGGTTATATGTTAAAATGTTATTACCGTTTATACTCTAACAAATACTACGAAGACAGTTTGAGATATTCTATCGGTTTTGAAGGATATGTTAACAATATGTTAGGTATTCATAATAATTTCTTCAGCGGAAAGGTGGCGTTTGCTGAGTTTGATGTGTCTGGTAATTGCTCATTTGAAGAACAATATTACCCAGCTTTAGTAAACGATTCACCTGTAAAGAACACTTGTGATTTTAATAAAAACATGATTATTTCATCGCCTAACAAATCTGGAAAAACTACTATTTTGAAAACAACCACACTTAACATTATATTCACACAACAATTTGGGTGTGGGTTTTATAAATCTGCCAAATTAAATCCTTATACTCATATCCATTCCTATTTGAATATTCCTGATACTTCCGGGCGCGATAGTTTATTCCAAGCCGAGTCTAGACGTTGCAAGGAAATCATTGACGTTATTAATGAGCATAAAGACCCTGAGAAGTATAGACATTGGTGCACATTTGATGAATTGTACTCTGGAACAAATCCTGATGAGGCATCTAAGGCAGGTCATGCTTTCTTGAAATATTTGACAGGATTCCCTAATGTAAACTTTATTTTAACCACACACTATTTGTCTATCTGTAAGAAATTTAAAAAATCATCCTGTATTGAGAATTATAAAATGGAAGTTAATGTCTGTGATGATGGAACGTTTGAATATACTTATAAAATCAAGAAGGGTATTTCTAAAATAAAGGGTGGGATTCGTGTATTAAAAGATATGAATTATCCTGCGGAAATTATTAGAACATTGGAGAAACGATGATATAATTAAATATTTAGTAATTATATATGACAAAAAGAAAAACTAATAAGAAAACTAGAAAAAATAGAAAGACAAATAAAAAAATGAAAGGCGGTATTGGTATTGGAGATATGCCCAAAGTTTATCATTTATATAAAATAATTAAATCTAAGAAGTCATTTGAAGAGAAAGAAGAAGAATTTATTAAATATGTAGGTGAAAACAAGAAACTATTAACAGATAAAGGGGTTGGTGCTTGGAATGGAAATATTTTACATTTATTAGCCGAAGGTGAACGGACAAAAGATAAGCCAGAAGAAGGTTGCATTATAATTCCATGGTTTTTATCAGCAACTTCTGGGTATATAAAAGCATTTGATGAATTTTTAAACGAACATCCAAAAGTAGTTAGTTATATCAAAAAAAACACTACTGCGCTTAGAGATGTTGATGATCTTGGTGGAATTCCATTACAAAATGCTACATATTGTAAAAACTCTGTTATGATGAAAGCTTTAAATAAACCAGATTCCCCAATAGTGGCCGCTGAGACTAGAAAAAGGTCTAGGTCTAGGTCTAGTGATAAAAAGTCTAGGTCTAGTGATAAAAAGTCTAGGTCTAGTGGTAAAACCAATGAACCTTAATTAAATATTTGAAATAGTATAAACACATTTTTATACTATTTATTAGTTATGAATTTACTTTTAGCATCAAAGCTTATACTCGGAACATTCTCGGCATCCACATTAACGACCGCAACTATTTGTTATTATTATAAAGTACCTTTTTTTAATCCGAACCATAATACCTATCAATTTCGCCAAAGTCTTCGACATGTTATTCCCTCGGTTATAAGTGTGCTAGCACAGGCAATTCTTGTAACATCATTTTTAGTTGGGACGTTCATTGAAAATAAACCACACACTCTTTACCAAAATATTGATAATGTATTAAGATACTCAATAATAGCTGAATTTATTTATTATATTTATCATAGAACGATGCATACAAAGGAATATTATAAGATAATTCATTCTATGCATCATGAAAACATTGAGGTTTATCCATTTGATACGTTTTATATGACTAAATTGGATTCATTGTTTTTGATAGGATCCTTGGGTGCACCAATACTGATATTACGAATGAATTATTTTGAGAATATTCTGGCATTGTATATTTATATTACTGCTGCTTATTTGGAGCATTCCAATATGTTTTTGATGCACCATGCGAAACATCATAAATTAATGTTCTGTAATTTCTGTATATTGAATCCTATCTTTGATTTGCTAGTCGGAACTTATAAATAAATTTTACGTAACAAGAAAAAATATATAAACAAAATAGTTTATATATTTAAAATGAATATTATTCAAACATGGAAAACCAAAGAAATCCCTGCGCATTATTATAAGTTTATATTAAATTTAAGAGACAATAACTCTAATTGCAACTTTATATTTTTCACAGATGATTCTATTAAAACATTTATTCAAGAACAATTTCCCGAATATTATGAAACATTTGTGAATCTTAGATACAAAATCCAACAAATAGATTTCTTCCGTTATTTAGCCATTTACTATCACGGTGGTCTTTATTTAGACCTAGATATGAATATAACCAAAAACATGGACGACTTAGATAAATCAGTTTGTAATTTCCCAATAGAAATAAAAAATAAAGATGGTTCCATATTACTTGGGAACTATGCATTTTACGCAAATAAAGGAGACCCATTTATAAAACATATTATTGATAATATTGTAAACCCACCCATAAGCGAAGATGAAATCAAATTTGCTCAGGACAATCACAGTGATGATAAAGAACATGTCTATGTTTATTACACAACTGGACCAGAATTAGTAACAAGAGCATATTGGAGTTATGAAAAAAGAGACCAAATTAAATTATTGGAGCCAGACCCATATCAAAACGATTGTTTTGGAAAATATGGTAGGCATTGTTCATATGGATCTTGGAAACATCCGAATGCTGACCAAAGACCTATCTAAAGGGGAACCGCAGGTTCCTCAATGTCGCTTCGCGACATAAGGTTGAAACCACGTAGTGGTTTCTGACCCCCTTACCCCCTCCTCTTTTTTACACCTTTTCTCATTTAAAACGCCCATTATAATATATATATATATATATTATAATGAGCATAACAATCGGAGACACTTTATTAAATTATAAAATTAATGAAAATAAATATATAATAACATATATTGAAGAGTATAATACAGGTTTAGATACTAATCTAAATAATATATTTGATGGTATTTTTCCACATTATGCAAAAAGTTCATTATCGTATAGTAATGTTTGCGGAGCTAACGCTGAATTTATATGTAAAAATTTAAAGATAAGTGGACTAACACTTGGTAAAATAATAATTACAGATTGGGTTACCAGAAATGATAAAGTAATAGAACAAATCGTCTCGGTGTATGGTCCTATTGGTATTACTATAGGTGCATCTTACCACGCATTAGCATATTTAACAGTAATTATTGAAGAAACAAATTATTATGTTGCAATTGAAACAACAAGTTGCGTTCCATATAAATTACAATTTTATGTAGGAAGTAATCAATCGGAATTTGAACAAATTATAAAAACTCGTTATCAATGTAGTAATTTTAAAATATCGCTTGATTGTGATAAATCCTGGATGGATATTGCTTATAGTAGTGGCGGAAAAAACGAAAAAACGAAAAAACGAAAAAACGAAAAAACGAAAAAACGAAAAAACGAAAAAACGAAAAAACGAAAAAACGAAAAAATGGGCGTTTTAAATGAGAAAAGGTGTAAAAGTATTTTTATTCTTTACCAAATTGCGTCATAAATGTTGATTATTTAAAAATCGTAAAATAATTATGGGATTCCGAAGGATAAAGGTGAAACTTTGGCGGTGGATAAAACAGGCCTATTAATAATTTACAGGTCCAAAAACTTCCGGATTATTAAGCCAAACTAAAAACAATACAAACGCAGTTAGGAGTGCTAAACAAATAAGAAACGCACCTCCAAAATTAAACCAAAACCACAACTTTTTATAAAATGTTAATGGTTCTGGAACAGATTCTTCACTATCTCTCTTTGGTTCAATTAATATCTCACTAAACACTTCAATTCCTACTAATTTTGCTACAGGCATAGTTTCTACACGCATTGGGTTATCTATATAAATAGAATGGTCAATGACCTCGTGATTTTCTACATCCATTGTTGTTATTATTTAATTAATAATAAAATTGCTTGATTTAATCAATTTTTTGAGGGGAACCAAGGTTCCCCTCTGACCCCTCCTTTAAAGAGAACAATGATTTTTTAACTTTAATTTTTTACATACAAAAGGAAGGGTTTGAGGGGAACCTTGGTTCCCCTCAAAAAAATTGATTCCCAGATTATTCTCTATTATAAATGTAAATATAGAATAATGTCCAACGAATGCCAAATCTGCTGTGAAAAGCTCAATATGAGCAACCGCAAGCTAGTATCATGTCCATATTGTGAATTCGGTGCTTGTAAAACTTGTTGTGAAACCTATGTTCTAGGTGAAGCCAATGTGAAGTGCATGAACACCGAATGTAATCGCGATTGGACACGCCAGTTTATTGCTTCCGCATTCACCAATGTATTTATTACTGGAAAACTAAAGAAACAACGGGAGCAACTCTTATTTGATAATGAACGCGCACTACTTCCTGCTACCCAGGTTCTGGTAGAACGTCAAATCAATATTGAGAATGCAAGTAGAAAAGTGAGAGAAATAAATGAGAAACTATACCAACTTAAAATTGAGAGAAACCAAGCACAAACGGAACTCTACAGATTACATAATCGTGAAGCTCCTACTGAGCGAGCAGAGTTCATTCGGGCCTGCCCTGATGGAGATTGCCGTGGATTCCTCAGCACCCAATGGAAATGCGGCATCTGTCAGAAATGGGCTTGTCCAGATTGCCACGAAATCAAAGGTTTAGAGAGAGACGTTGAGCACACATGCAATCCAGATACTCTAGCAACCGCACGACTTCTTGCTACAGACACCAAACCTTGCCCAAAGTGCAGAACTGGTATATTTAAGATAAACGGTTGTGACCAAATGTGGTGTACACAATGTCATACTGCTTTCAATTGGCGCACTGGAAGAATTGAATCCAATGTTCACAATCCCCATTATTTTGAATGGCTCCGCCGCAATGGTAATGCAGTGCCTCGCAATCCACTAGATAACCCTTGTCGCAATGACCTGCAGCACACAGATTATACAGTGATTCGGACAATGCTACAGACTAGACATCCAAATCACCCGTTGACAAAAACTACCGACGAATACTTAGGCAGAACCGTAAGAAACATCATTCATATGCGTTATGTGACTGTTCCTAGATATATGGTTGAAGAGCGTATTAATAGAAACGAGCAACTCCGAATCCAATATATGAGAAATATCATTACAGAAGATGTATTCAAAACTACATTGCAACGAAATGAGAAGAAGGTTGATAAGCATAGGGAGATTCATAATGTCCTTACTATATTGTTAACTACTGTAACAGATATTGTACTTAGATTTCAGACTTATCTTTCTGGAACTACAAATAATGAGTTCAGTGATACTATTTTAAAAGAGGTAAATCCTCTAGTAGATTATGTGAATGAATGTTTGAGAGACACATCCAAGACATATAAATCAAAGGTTATACAATTCAATTATGAAATTGGGGAAATCTAATCCTTTGATAAAAACGTCTCAAATACGTTTAGTTTTGTATCATTATAAGAAATAAAAAAAACACCCACCACAATAAACACAATGCCTATTACGCCACTGATATTTACTTTTTCATTTAATAAAAAATACGCCAATATTAATGTGAAAAAAGGGGTGCAACTTTCTAAAGCAGTAATAAGAGAAGTATTGTTGTCTTTCAAAACATAATAATAAATGATATTGCCGAAAAATAAAACAAAAATTCCTTGAAACAATATAATTAAGACATCCGAATTGTTAATTTTAACTATATCTTTCATAAAATCCTTTCCATAATAAGGCATTGCCAATAATAAACATAAAATATAAGTAAATGAAAAAAGTATCATTATTGTGTAACGGTCATATTTCATAATCAACCGTTTTGTTATTATTGGCGAAACACCCCATAAAAAGGCACTAAATAGGGTTAATAAAAAAGCCGACGTCTCCATTTGTATTGTAATCACACTTTATATTTTTGTAATTACAAATCTAAAATAAACAATTAATAAGTCCAATGATTATTACAAACACTAGCGAAAATATACCAAATAGATTGGGTTTACGAAAACATTCATTTCCTTGAAACTCTAGAAGTTCCATTTGGTATGACTTGTCGTATAAATTTTTATAACCATCAAAAGGTTGTCTCGGGCACGTATTTGAAAACAATGAATTTACATAATGACACTTGTTATATTTATCATATTTATTTTCAATCTTTGAATGTGTCGCTTTGGTTGACCGACGACGCACAATTACAGACGAAGTTATAATCCGGTTCATATGAAAACCAATAGCAAATGAAAACAAATAAAGCAAAATAATTCCGTGCATGTTATATCGTTAACAAAAAATTGATTCTTGCCTTCAATTTTTTAGTTATTTAAACGATAAATGTCAACAGTAGAGTTTGTTCTCCTTTCAGGTGTTAGTGTGGGAAAATATTATAAATTAATTACCTTCAGAAATGGTGTTCGGATGACTGATATTCAATTAGGTAGAACAGATAAAAAATATATAGACGTAGCAGAAACTCTGGGGAAATTACTAGAAATAGAAATATATGGAAGACCATACGACCCAGACATCTTGCTTTTCTTTGAAATGCCTAATGGAAATAGATTGGAATTTACACCAACATTTGGATATTCAGAAGCCTATATTGAATATGAGCCAGATACGGAGACACACTCTATGGAAAGAACTATGAAACGCACAAGTATTTTAAAGAATGAAATAGAGACAAATGACTGGGCGCTACGTCCGGAAAATGTGGTAGCAACTCAAGGAATAGACCTAAGCAATTGGGCAGAAAGCAAATAAAAACCACCGTATATTTATAAAATTGATTATTTTTTATTGCAACTACATATATATAAAACATGCACGTATTCGGAATCATTTTAGTAACCTTTCTCTGTTTCTCAAAATCCCTTGGCTCCAACACAACAGAAATAATAAAAAGAAACATAGAGCACACTAGAATATTAATCGTTAGTAAATTACATGCTATCACAGACCATAATTATAAAAAACAGTTTGCGAGGTCAAAGTTAGCGCGAGGTTCGGCTCTATCTAAAAATTGTAATTCAAGATGTTCTGCAAAAACGCCATGCAATAAGAGATGCCAGTTAGCAAGAGACCGATACCAATTGGCTTTGGCAAAGGCCAAATATAAAAAGGACAATGTGAAAAAATACACAACTACTCAATTAAATCAGCGTTATTATAGCGGTCAGGTAACAGATGGTAAATGCAACTCTAGATGCCAGGCAGCCAAAAAACAATATGAAAAGCAACGCGCACAATATATGAAAACATTCCATGAACCATGCCAAAATGGACATATTAAAAATACTGGTTCATATAATGGAAAATCACTCAGTAACCAGGGGAATCCAAGTGGTGATACACCAGGTGATAAAACAACCATAGGTGGATATGGAGGAGTGGCAAAGGGCAGACCATTAGGTGCTCCAGGTGCGGGCCAAATAAACTGGCCCAATTCTGCCAAGTATAATTGGAGAACGGAATGCAAAAGTTATTCTAAAATCTTGGGTTCCACCCAACCCCCTTCAAAATCTTCATTATTATTACATAGTTTTATACAAATTATTTAAAAACCCTAGAGAAAACAGGGAAATAAAGTCGGACCGATTTTTGAAATTGGACATTTATTTTTGTCCTTTTTTGATTTTCTGAAAATAAAATTTACAAAGGGGTCAGGGACTAGTGTTTTTTGCCTGATGATGCTGTAAATACCAAAAAAATCATCCAAAAACGCGCTGCATAAGATTTTAAACAGTTTTGCGGAAAAGTATTTAGGCGAAAAATCTGTCAACATTCTATACTGACATTGATGACTGACGCCTACAATCCATCTTTTTCACCTAAATTTTATTGTAAAGATTGTGACATAGGATGCAGCAAAAAGAGTGAATGGGACCGACATGTCACCACCCGTAAACACAAAAATAAGGCAGAATACTTACAAAAAGCGCCCTCGTATGAATGTACTTGTGGAAAATCCTATAAGCATAGACAAAGTTTATTTACGCATAAACAGAAGTGTTCTGGTGATCCAATTGAAAAAGAAGAGACCGAAACACCAGTGCAACAACCTTCAATTACCAACGATATGATTTTGACATTGATCGAGCAAAATAAAGAATTACAGAAACAATTGATAGAGATGTCCAAACAGACTAATGTAGTCAACAATAACACAACAAACAATACAATGAATAACCAATTTAATTTAAATGTGTTTCTCAATGAAGACTGTAAAGATGCATTGAATATAGCGGATTTTGTAGGGTCGTTGAAACTGAGTGTGAATGATTTAGTACAAACAGGAAAGTTAGGATTTACACAAGGTATTACTAGAATCTTTGTGAAAGCATTGAAGGAGCTAGATGTAAATATGAGACCTTTACATTGTACTGATATAAAACGCGAAACAGTCTATATTAAAGACCAGGACACATGGGAGAAAGAGGATGCTGAGAAAACCAAATTAAGAAATGTGATTAAACAGTTGGCCCGTAAGAATTTGAAAGTATTGCCAGAATGGCAAGCCGAAAATCCAGAATATCGTTATTTAGATACACCTGAAAATAAACAGTTTATGGAAATTTCTATTAGTTCTTTAGGGTCTGAATATCAAGACGAACAAGAAAAGATGGATGATAAAATAATCCGTAATGTATTAAAAGAAGTTGTTTTAGATAAAAAGGTAGTGCCTAGTTTAACACGATAAAACAAGACATTTGCGTATTGAATGATATTTAATTATATGATTTATAATTAAATATGGTGGATAAATCAAAAGACGTGATAATATTTGTGCATACATGCAAAGCGTTATATGAAGAGCGTGCCAAAGTATTACAAGAAACATGGACCCGTGACCATAGTAACGTGATTTTTATTACCGATGACTCTGAATGCCCTCATGATAACTTTTTTTATTTGGGCCCTTATAGACGTGGGTTTGACCCTATAATTATAAAAAAGATGTTTGAATTGTATTTGGAAAAGTATTCGGATTATGGGTGGTTTATGATTATGGATGATGATGCCTATTTGTTTGTGGATAAACTCCGTGCTTATTTGGAATACTTTGATGAGAAAGATAGTTATATGATAGGAGATGCTTTGAATTGGATACCCTATGTAAATGAATTACCAGAAATCGCATTTCAAAAGAAACTAGATTATAATGCATGGTTTTCAGGTGGTCCAGGAATAGTGTTTTCAAAATCGGGTGCGGAGGAATATTTGAAAATGATTTATAGATCAGAACAACATGGTCTAGTTGATGGCATGAAATATGGATACGATTTATGGTTAGCATATTTATTCTATTTTGCTAGTGACCAGAAAGGTGTTAAGCGAATACATTGCCCAGGGTTTCATCAATATGGCGATGTGGATGTAATAGCAAAATATCCACGTGACAGTAAATTATTAATATCGGTTCATTTTAATAAAAATATGGAAGCGTTGAGAGAGTTTCATGAATCCAAATAATTTATTGACAAATAAGCCAATAAATTATTTCCATTTTTATGTGTTTACGTTTTTATATCTAAGCCGACTCAGCAACAACCTTCTCCTTACGGGGAGCGCGGGGACCCTGGGGCTTCCTGCGACGAACAGTGGTGAACTCACCTTCGCTAACGCCAGTACCAGCGCCAGCAGGCCTGGACTCATCGCCACCACTGGTCTTGTAGCGGCGCTGAGGGGGGCGAGGAGTACGGGGCGTGGTAGCCTCATCTGCACCAGCACCCTCACGAACAGGGCGGTTGTTACGGCGGGTCTCGCACATGAGAGCACCACCCTTAACACCAGAGATATCCACAGCCTGGAACTCATGGCCATCAGTGCTGGACTTCACCAAGCTAAACTCAACATACTCGCCCTGGACAAGGTACTTGTATTGAGAGTTGGTAACGCGAATGGCAGAATAGTGGATGAAGATATCCTTACCGGAATAGTCACCGTCGTTTACGGTAATGAAACCATAACCAGCCTTGTTATTAAACCACTTAACTTGACCCAAAAGGCGGTCTGGAAGTAAGGCAGACAAAGGAACTACAGTTGTATCTTGTTCAGAACTCATCTCTAACACGATATAACATATATCATGGATTGCTTTTATATTTGTTTCACAAATTAATATAATCCTATAATATATAATGAAACCCACAGCGTCCTACCATAAAATCACATCTATTATTTTATTAATTTTGTCATTATTACTTTCTATAACTTTAGGCGTAGGGAACCCAAAAGCTATGTGGGATGGATCTATTTTAAGTTCTCCCTCAAGTCTTATTGCCCCAACAATTTCTACATAAACAATTTCTTTAACGCATCGTAATCTGGTGTTCCATCGTATCGCAAATTATAACAATAATTCAAGAAATCATATATTTTTTGATTTATACGTAAACATATATCATTCAATTTAGTCCATAATTTCATATCCTTTCTTTGTTGGTTTTTATAATGTAAAATATGTATTTCTTCATAACCATTTGGTAGTCCAGTTACAAAAGTGTCCCTTGGTACCGGTTCACTTTTCAACGTGTCCCAAGGTAATTCTCTACAACATAAATAAATATACAAATAACCTAGAGAAATTAGGTCGTCGCGTCGGCTATTCGTAATTCCATCATGAACATGATAACTCACATATTTTGGAGTACCAACAATATTTTGGGTTTCCGATACGGGCAAATGTTCTACTTTATCATCCACATAAAAACAAGAGAAACCAAAATCAATCAAAAATATCTCTTCATTAGATATCATAAAATTCTGGGGTTTGATATCACGATGCAAGACATAATTTTTATGAATGGTTTCTAAGATATCAATACAAACACACATTATTTTATCTATTTTTTCAGAAACCATTGGATTTTGATTGCAATAATCAAAAAGAGAAATATCATAATAAGACATTATCAAATATGACCACACCGCATCAACACCATACCAATAAACTATTGGAGTACTGCGAGAGCCATGGTCATACAAATATTTCAAAATGGTGGTTTCATTTTTTAACAACCGAATATCAGTACCCTTTTTCTCAGTTTTAATCGCAACAGTTTCTATTGATTTCAGATTTATTCCTTTATAAACAATTCCGAATTTACCATTGCCTATTTTATCTAGGATTCTATATTTCTTACCGAGAACTTTCTCATTCATCTTTATTTATTAGCCAAATTGTTTATATATTATCTAAAAGTATAATATATAATGAATTTATTTAAAGTAAAAACAGAAGGCCTAGAAGATAAAGTAGGAATATCATCATATTTTTTATTAGTCGCGTTTAATATTGTTTATTTTGTATCATTGTTAGGAGTTGTTTTAATAAACACTGCATATATTAACACATTTAACATAATAGTTCACATAGTTTTGTGTTTATTTTTAATGTATCGCTTTAATCCAATGCATAAAAATATAGTTGTAAAGGATTATGATAAAGTAATAATATTCAGTAGTGCGTTGTTTTTGTTAGTCAATTTAGGTATAGTTGAGATAATAAAAACATTTTATGTGAATGGACAAATTACATTGAAAAAAACAATACAAAATCTAATGCAATAATATCTATTATGACAGAAAAAATAGATATTAATGAACTCTTTGAAAATGCGATGAAAGACCCAACTTTATTTTCAACTATGGATATTGATAAGTTATTAGAATCTATTGAAAATGATAAAAACGATTATTTGCAAAACAAATCTATGAAAACGATTACTCAAGAAATATACGAAACAATACAAAAACTCACACTTTCTCAACAAACAAAATTAGAATATTGCCAGAAATTAATAGGATATCGTTTGGTAGATGATGTGCATGAATTACACGTCGGGAAACATGTGAGATGGATACGGGAACAAGTACAAGTTCTTACGAACGGACAAGTGTTAACGAACGGAGGTATAGTTACAACCATTAAATTCCTAGATAATGGAACACAAGTCCTATGCAAATCAACTGGACAAAGATTTATCCAATTTAAATTTGATGAATGTATAATATTTCAAAAGATGACTCTGGAAGAACAATTAATTATGATGGCGTACGATTACATAGAAAAGACCTAACCACGCTTCTTTTTGGTAAAACGCCCAATGGGATATTTAATTTTTTTAGTACGGGCTTTCTTATTCGTAACATAAAAAAATTCCTTAATGTAATACATCATTTTTTGGGCAACAATAATATCTGTTTCTAACATCTTCTTGGTTACATTAGCATTGTCGTAAAATCCCCTTTTAAAAAATTGGCTGTATAAATAATCAGAGAACAAATACTTCTCTGCGTCAATAACAGAATTTCTGCATAAATCAGAACTCAAAAACCTATCTAATATGGTTTCCGAAGAAAGGTGATGTACATAAGACCTAGGTTGAATATAATAAACATTATCGTTCACCATCTCATTAAAATATGTATTATCTACAAAGCATAATCTGGTTTTCTTAGGCAATATAGTGCATTTAATGAAATCATTATATGATTTATTATGTGATGTCCTCCCAACTTCAACTATTTTATTATTTATTTTGAACGCACAAATTATTTTATCAAATAGTTCTGTTTCACAACCGAGTTTGTAATCAAAATATCGTGCTATCATATTACACCATTCAGGAGAGCATTGATTATTTGTATAAATATATATATTATCACATACACCCTTTCTCTTTTTCTGATATAAAAAAGCTAATATTGGTAGTATTCCGTATCTAAGAAATTCGGGATATAAATCAAGTAATTTATTAAAATCTACGGTAGTTTGCTTTGGATGAAACGATTTAATAGAACTCCAGAGTGTTTCTAAATCAGCAAATGAGCCAAGAGTTTCATCTAAGTCAAACGCAATAACTATTGGCGTTTTCTTTTTAATAATAACGTTAGATAAAAAATGCTTTCCTTTATAGAGTTGTATTTCTTCTTCATGTGACATTATAATATATGCATAAATTAATATATTATAAAATTATAATTGCGTTTACAGTCCTACACCTGTGGACCCAAAACCACCAGCACCTCTTTCAGTATTGGAAAGCTCAGACTCGCTTACCAAGATAACATATACAGGGCAAAGTGTAGGATGACAAACCTGAAGCAGGCGTGTATTCTGTTCAACTACGTATCTTCGTGAATCATCATCACTAGAGCGGAGCCAACGAAACGCACCAATGAGTGAGCCTCGGTAACCAGAATCAATAATTCCGGTATGATTCGCTAACATAAGAGGTGTCTTAGAAATACTAGAACGAGGATGGATTGTAAACGCGCAAGTAAAAGGGTTGTTCCTAGCAACATCGCAATAAATCATTTCTGCCTTTACTTGAAAATCAATAAACTTTGTTTCTATGTCCTCATCAAACACAATATTATCAGGTACAAATAGGTCAAATCCAGAATCAGGATATAGAGAGTTCAAAATCTTACCATTATGAGCCCCAACCTTTTGCCAATAAATACTAGTTAGTTGATTATTGTTTGGGGCTACGGCTAGCTTTAATATAGCGAAATTATTAGCAACACTTGGGCAATTGTTGCGCAAGTTGTTGAAAACATTAAGAATGCGGTCTTCAATAGGAGTCATCGTAATATGATAGTATAACAGTTATCTTTTATATTATTTATTTTTCAATTTTTTCAGAGGGAACCGTAGGTTCCCCCTTACCCCCTCCCTTATAATAACGATCTCATAAGTTTATAATTAAACTCTTTGTGAACTTAAGGTTCCCCTTTTACATACTGAAAGTAGGTTCCCTTCCTAGCTTGAACTGAGCCCAACTAATCTTCTTAGATTCCACTGGCTTGACCTTTTCGGCCTCATGCAACTTATCAATATTCTCAGCACGTTTAACTGCAGAATCAATATATAATTCCTTTAGGATTTTGCCGACCATAACAGATCCCTCGTGTTGGTCAACCTTATTATCCTCAATTAATTTCAATATAGTTAATAGTTTAGTCATAATAGTCAAATCCAATTCATTAGACACCATTTTATTAAAGATATCTGTGTAATTATTAAAAAGAAAAGGGCATTCGGATTGGCACAATTGAGAAAACTCTTCGGCTGGCATACCCACATTGGCCATTCGCAATGTATCAATCTTACGAACATCATCGCGAATTAATGTGCTGTGTTTTAACTTACGGATATTTTCAGTGTTGTTTTCACAATCAGATTCGTCAATAAGCTTCTTAAGATTTAGTCGGTCTTGGATGTTCAAATCGGCCATATAGATAGTATTTTATTAT